>Ga0180221_1000185_pt1 | contig 78598 bp, 78 predicted proteins | sample eDN5th37CKraftMG_FD_151339 | JGI IMG/M metagenome (GOLD analysis project Ga0180221, IMG submission 151339) | Enriched Miracle-Growth compost microbial communities from Emeryville, California, USA - eDNA 5th pass 37_C Kraft MG (version 2) (version 2) ... | reverse complement strand
CGCCGGTCGCCACCGCGACGACCGCCAGCGCCGCCACGAGGTGCGCCGGGAGGTCCACGCTCGGCGTCTGCAGCAGCAGCACGAGCACCGACGCGAGCAGGGTCACGAGCGCGGCGCCGACCACGTCGACCCGCCTCGCCGCGCCCGGCGGCGGGGCGGCGGGCGCCAGGCGCACCGACGGCACGGCCGGGATCAGCGCGAGCGCGGGGAGTGCCGCCACCAGGCGCCACGAGCCCACGTCGGTGAGCACGCCGCCGATCAGCGTCCCCGCGCCGGAGATGATCCCCAGGCACGAGGCCATCACGCCGACCGCGCGCGCTCGGTCCAGCCCGTCGAACCGCGCGCCGATCGTCCCGAACGCGCCGACCCACAGCGCCGCCGCGCCCATCCCCTGCAGCGCGCGCCCGACGATCAGCGGCGTGAAGCCCCCGGCCGACGCGGCCAGCACCGCTCCCGTCGCGACGACGAGCGTCCCGCCGATCACGATCGTCCGGTGGCCGCTGCGGTCGCCGACCCGTCCGAAGATCGCCACGAACATCGCCTGCGCCAGCAGGAACGCCGCGATCACCCACGCCGCCTGCGGCGCGGACAGCGAGAGATCGGCCGACAGCGACGGCAGCGCGATCGCGATCGTCGAGATGCCCAGGGCGCCCGGGACGATGAGCGCGCCCATCAGCATCCCGACCGCCGTCGGGCTGCCGCCCGGCGGCGCCGGCGAGGCGGTGTGAGGCGAGCGAGACATCTCCGACGCAGACGGTAGGACCTGGCCGGGCGTGAGCGCGTCCCGGTCGCGCGCCCCCGCCAGCCCGTCACCTAGACTCATGCGCCGCATGATCGGGATCGTGGGAGCCGGCAACATGGCGGGCGCGCTCGCTCGCGGATGGGGCGAGCCCGTGCTCGCCACGGACGCCGGCTCCGGCCGCGCCCAGGCGCTCGTCGACGAGGTCGGCGGCGAGTCGCTCGGCACCGACAACGCCGAGCTCTTCCGCCGCGCCGACACGATCCTCCTCGGCCACAAGCCCTACCAGCTCGAACAGGTCGCGGCCGGCGTCGACGCGACCGGCAAGACCGTGATCTCGGTGCTCGGCGCGACCACCGTCGAGCAGCTGCAGAAGGCCTACCCGACCGCGAAGATCGTCCGCGCGATGCCCAACACGCCGGTCGCGATCCGGCGCGGCGTCACCTGCATCGCCGAGGGCGGGGAGGACGCCGTCCCCCTGTTCGAGCGCGTCGGCCGCGTGTTCGTGCTGCCCGAGGCGCAGATGGAGGTCGCGACCGCGACGATGGGCGTCACGCCCGCGTACGTCGCGGTGATCGCCGAGGCCTCGATCGACGCCGCCGTGCGCAACGGCCTGAAGGCGCCGCTGGCCACCGAGATGTTCCTGGCCGCGCTGGCCGGCAGCGCCGAGCTGCTGCAGGCGCGCGACGGCGACACGCTCGCCGTCCGCCGCGAGGTCACGTCGCCCGGCGGCTCCACCGCGCGCGGCCTGGCCGCCCTGGAGCGCAACGGCCTGCGCAGCGCGTTCGACGAGGCGATGCGGGCGGTGCTCCAGCGGTGAGCCCCCTCAGCCCGCTCTTCGCCGCCGTCACGCGCGACGACATCGCCGACTACGTCGCGGCGCTGTTCAACGTCTACACGCTGCTGATCTTCGCGTACATCATCCTGTCGCTGATCTACGCGTTCGGGCGGCTGCCGTACTCCCGGTGGCTGACGGCGATCTTCGAGTTCCTGCGCGACATCTCCGAGCCCGTGCTCGCGCCGATCCGCAAGGTCATGCCGCGCTTCGGGCCGTTCGACTTCAGCCCGATCGTCGCGCTGATCCTCATCCGGATCGTCGGCGCCATCGTCGTCGGGCTGATCCGCGGGTGACGCGGCGGGCCGCATGGACCCGGGCGCTCCTCGTCGCCGCCGCGGTCCTGGCGCTCGACCAGGTCTCCAAGGCGGTCGTGCGCGCCACGATCGACCGCGGCGAGCAGGTCGAGGTGCTCCCGTTCCTGGACCTCGTGAACACGCGCAACGAGGGGATCGCGTTCGGCGCGCTCGGCGGATCGTGGCTGGTGACGATCCTCGTGCTCGTCGCCCTCGTCGGGATCGTCCTCGTCTTCAACGCGCACGCGACGCGGCGCATGGCGTGGCTGACCACCGGCCTGCTGCTCGGCGGCGCGCTCGGCAACGTCGTGGACCGGATCGTCGAGGGCAGCGTCACCGACTTCGTCAAGCTGCCGCACTGGCCGCAGTTCAACGTCGCCGACATCGCGATCACGTTCGGCGTGCTGTCGCTGTTCTTCGTGCTCGATGATCGTGCGGATCGATGAGGCGCAGGCGGGGCAGCGCCTGGACCACGTGCTGGCGGGCCCGCTCGGCTCGCGCTCGCGCGCGCAGCGGCTGATCGACGCCGGCCTCGTCACCGTCGACGGCGCGGTGCGGCCCAAGCGCCACGTCGTCGCCGCCGGCGAGCTGATCGAGGTGCGCGAGCCCGACGACGCGCCCATCGCCGACGCGGACGCGGCGCGCATCGACCTCGACATCGCCTACGAGGACGACGCGCTGCTCGTCGTCGACAAGCCCGCCGGCCTCGTCGTGCACCCGGCCGCCGGCCACTGGACCGGCACGCTCGCCCAGGCGCTCCAGGCCCGCGGCATCCGCGCCGAGCGCGGCGGCATCGTCCACCGCCTCGACCGCGACACGAGCGGCCTGCTGCTGGCCGCCAAGGACGACGCGACGCTCCGGGCGCTGCAGGACGAGCTGCGCGAGCGCCGCATCGAGCGCGAGTACCTGGCGCTCGTCGCCGGCCGCCCGCCCGCGCGCACGGGCACGATCGACGCGCCGATCGGCCGCGACCGCCGCGACCGCACCCGCCACTCGACCGACACCGACCAGCCGCGCGACGCCGTCACCCACTTCGAGATCGCCGAGGCGCTCCCGCACACCACGCTGCTGCGGGTGCGCCTGGAGACCGGCCGCACGCACCAGATCCGCGTCCACCTGGAGGCGATCGGCCACCCGGTCGTCGGCGACCCCGTCTACGGGTCGCGCCCGCCCCTCCCCGCGCCGCGCCTCGAGCGCCAGTTCCTGCACGCCGCCCGGCTGGCCTTCGAGCATCCGGTCAGCGGGCGGCGGATCGAGGTCGCGTCGGCGCTGCCGGAGGACCTGCGGACGGCCCTGGAGGCCGCGCGGGCCACCACGCCCGGTCGCCCAGGCGCAGCGTGATCGCCGGGACCAGGAGCGCCCGCACGACGAACGTGTCCAGCAGCACCCCGAACGCGATCGTGGCGCCCACCTGGACGAGCTGCTCGAGCGGCACGACCACGAGCGTCGCGAACGTGCCGGCCAGGATCACGCCGGCCCCGCTGACGACCGAGCCGGTCGCCACCAGCGCCCGCAGCGCGCCCTCCTGCGTGCCGTGGGTCGCCGCCTCCTCGCGCACGCGGTGCATCAGGAAGATCGTGTAGTCGATCCCCAGCGCCACGAGGAAGATGAACGCCATCAGGGGGAGGTCGAACGCCAGCCCGTCCTGGCCGAGGACGACCCCGAACACGACGGTCGCCACGCCCAGCGAGGCGGCGAGCGTCCCGACCACCGAGGCGACGAGGTAGAGCGGCGCGACGAGCGCCCGCAGCAGCAGCACCAGCAGGCCCAGCATCACCGCCAGCACGAGCGGCACGATCACGCGCGTGTCGCGGGCGTTCGCGCGCTCGACGTCGAGGTTCTCGGCCGTGATGCCGCCGACGGCGGCGTCCGGCGCCAGATCGGCCAGCACCGCGCGGATGTCCTCGACGACCGCGATCGCCTCCTCGCCGAACGGGTCGAGGTCGAGGATCACGCCGAGCAGCGCGAGGTCCTGGGCGGGGGAGAGGCCGGCGGGCACGGCGGTCGCCACGTCCTCGAGCCGGTTGAGGAGCGGGACGGCGCGCGGCGCGGCGCCGGCGTCGAGCAGCACGGTCAGCGGCGCGTTGAGCCCGGGCGGGAAGTGCGCGTCGAGGATCTCCGTCCCGCGCGCGGACTCCGTCGAGCCGCCGACGCCCTGCCCGAACCCGATCGTCCCGGTCGAGACGAGGTTGCCGCACGCGGCGACGGCCAGCCCGGCCACGATCCCGACGATCAGCGTCCCCGAGCGGCGCCGCACGAGGCCGGCGACCCGCGGCCACACGCCCACCGGCGCCGTCGTGCTCAGGTCGCGCGCCGGCCAGAACGCCCGCGGCCCGGCGAGCGCGAGCATCGCCGGCAGCAGCGTGAACGCGGCGAGCAGCATCACCGCGACGCCGAGTCCCAGCAGCGGGCCCAGCCAGCGGGTCGACTCCAGGTCGGCGACGAGCAGGACGAGCATCGCCGCGACGACGGTCCCGCCGGCCGCCGCGAGCGCGGGCGCGACCCCGGTCACGGCGCGGCGCAGCGCCCGCTCGGGCGGCGCGCCCGTCCCCAGCTCGTCGCGGTAGCGGTGCACGAGCAGCAGCGAGTAGTCCGTGCCGACGCCGAAGATCAGCACGAGCAGCAGCATCGTGCCCTCGGCGTTGGCGACGATCACGTCCCCTTCGATCAGCAGGTAGGCGAGCCCGGCCGTGACGAGATAGGCGCAGGCGACCGCGATCAGCGGCATCAGCGCCAGCAGCGGCGCCCGGTAGACGGCCAGCAGCAGCAGGAGCACGAGCCCGGTCGTGACGTACAGCAGCGTGCGCCCGGCGTCGTCGGCCTCCTCCTCGAGGTCGACGGTGATCCCGGCCGGGCCGGCCACGTACGCCTCCAGCCCCGTGGGCAGCGGCGCCGCCGCGATCGCCGCGCGGATGCGATGCACGCCGCCGGTGACCGAGCCCGGCACGTCGGCGTTCAGGCCCACCGGCACGATCGCCGCCTCGTCGTCGCGGCTGACGAGCCCCACCCGGCTGAGGACGTCGTAGCGGCCGCTCTCCAGCAGCGGGTCGAGCGCCGGGGTCGCGCCGCGCAGCTTCAGCGCGTCGATGCGCCCGCCCATCGCGCCGATCGCCCGCCGGTCGGCGGCGGTGAGCGGCGTCTGGCCGCCGTCGCGCGCGAACACGATCAGCGCCGGCACGTCGTTGCCGCCCTCGAACCCGCGGCCGAGCGTCCGGACCGTCTCCGTCGACTGCGAGTGGCGCGGGAGGTAGCTGGCCTCGTTGGCGGCGGTCAGCGCCGGCAGCCGCTCGTGCCCCAGGTAGCCCGCGGCCGCCGCGACCACCCACAGCAGCACGATCGCCAGCGCGCGGGCCCGCATGGTGGGCGGTACACTACGCCGTCGAACGGTCGCCCGAGGCCCGTCCCTGCCCATGTGCCTGAACGTGGGTGAGGCCGAAGGCGGCGAAGCACCAGACACATAGGGAGTTGCTCATGGCCGAGCCGATCGGCATCCGCGAGCTCCTGGAGGCCGGCGTCCACTTCGGCCACCAGACGCGCCGCTGGAACCCGAAGATGCGCCGCTTCATCTACGGCGAGCGCGACGGGATCTACATCATCGACCTGCTGAAGACGCAGGCGCTCCTCGAGCAGGCGCGGGAGTTCGCGGCTCGCGTCGCCAACCGCGGCGGGGTCGTCCTCTTCGTCGGCACCAAGAAGCAGGCGCGCGACGCGATCAAGGAGACGGCCGAGGCGGCCGGCATGCCGTACGTCAACCAGCGCTGGCTGGGCGGCCTGCTCACGAACTTCCAGACGATCTCGCAGCGCATCCGCCGCCTGCACGACCTCGAGCGCTACGAGCGCGAGGGCCAGCTCGCGCTGCTGCCGACGCGCGAGCGCCTGTCCGCCGAGGCCGACCTGGCCAAGCTGCGCGCCAACCTCGGCGGCGTCAAGAACATGCAGCGCACGCCCGACGCGATGTTCGTCGTCGACCTGAAGACCGAGGCGATCGCGGTGAAGGAGGCCCAGCGCCTGCGGATCCCGATCATCGGCCTCGTCGACACGAACGTCGACCCGGACGGCATCGACTACGTCATCCCCGGCAACGACGACGCGATCAAGTCCTGCGCGCTGATCACGAAGGCCATCGGCGACGTCGTCGCCCAGGGCCACCAGGCGTTCCGCGCCGAGGAGGAGAAGGCCCGCAAGGAGGCCGAGGAGAAGGCCCGCCGCGAGGCCGAGGAGCGCGCCCGCCGCGAGGCCGAGGAGCAGGCCCGCCGCGAGGCCGAGCAGGCCGCGCAGCGCGCCGCCGAGGAGGAGGCGCGCCAGGAGGCGGCCGCCGCCGGCGGGGAGGTCCAGCACCGCCAGCAGCCCGATCCGCACGTCACCCAGGAGGCCGACCGCGAGAAGGCCCAGACCGCGCGCAAGGCCGGCGGCCCGCGCAAGGCCCGCGACCCGCGGCCCGCGCCGCAGGCCGAGGCCGGCGAGCCGCTGACCAACGCGGACGTCGCCGAGGCCGAGGCGGCCGCGGAGGCGCCGGCCCCCGAGACGCCCGCCGCCGAGGCGCCCGCCCCCGAGGCGCCCGCGCCCGAGGCCGAGGCCGAGGCCGGCGCGGCGAACGGCGGCCCGGTGACCGAGGAGCCCGCCGCGCCCAGCGAGCCGGCCGAGACGCCGAAGGCCGACGACAGCGTCGCCGTCGCGCAGCCCGAGAACGAGAACGCCAACGAGGAATCCAACACGTGACCGAGATCACCATCAGCGCGAAGGACGTCAAGGCCCTGCGCGACCGCACCGGCGCGGGCATGATGGACTGCAAGAAGGCCCTCACCGAGTCCGGCGGCGACGTCGACAAGGCGATCGAGATCCTGCGCGTCAAGCAGGGCAAGCGCATCGAGGACCGCGGCGAGCGCGAGGCCACCGAGGGCACCATCCAGACCTACATCCACTCCAACGGCAAGGTCGGCGTGCTCGTCGAGGTCGACACCGAGACGGACTTCGTCGCCCGCAACGAGGACCTCGTCGCGTTCGCCAAGGACGTGGCGCTGCACATCGCCGCCGCCGCCCCCGAGTGGGTCAGCGAGGACGAGGTCGACGAGGAGCGCAAGCAGGCCGAGCTGCGGATCTTCGAGCAGGAGGCCGCCGACAAGCCCGAGAACGTCCGCGCCAAGATCGCCGAGGGCAAGCTCCGCAAGTGGTACGAGAGCGTCGTGCTGCTCGACCAGGAGCACGTCAACACCGAGAAGTACGAGGGCAAGACGATCGGCGAGCTGCTCGACGAGATGCGCGCCAAGACCGGCGAGAACATCCAGATCCGGCGCTTCGCGCGCTTCGCCGTCGGCCAGTAGGCAGTGGACGAGCCGCCCGCGTTTCGCCGGATCCTGCTGAAGCTGTCGGGCGAGGCCCTGATGGGCTCGCTCGAGTACGGCACGGATCCGCAGCGCCTGACGGCGATCGCCGAGCAGGTCGCGCGCGTCCACGCGCGCGGCGTGGAGCTGGCGATCGTCGTCGGAGCGGGCAACATCTACCGCGGGATGGAGGGCGCGGCCGCCGGCATGGACCGCGCGACCGCCGACTACATGGGCATGCTGGCGACCGTCCTGAACGCGCTCGCGCTCCAGGACGCGCTCGAGAAGCAGGGCGTCCACACCCGCGTGCAGTCGGCCATCGACATCCAGGAGGTGGCCGAGCCGTACATCCGCCGCCGCGCGATGCGCCACCTGGAGAAGCACCGCGTGGTCATCTTCGCGGCCGGCACCGGCAACCCGTTCTTCACCACCGACACCGCGGCCGCGCTGCGGGCGATCGAGGTGCACGCCGAGGCGATCCTGATGGCCAAGAACGGCGTGGAGGGCGTCTACACGTCCGACCCGCGCACCGATCCGGACGCGGAGTTCATCACGCAGATCACGCACATGGAGGCCGTCAGCCGCCAGCTGCGCGTGATGGACGCCACCGCGCTGACCCTGTGCGCCGAGAACGGGCTGCCCATCTACGTGTTCAACATGGACGACGAGCGCAACATCGACCGGATAGTGTCCGGCGAGCGCGTGGGGACTCTGGTGACGACATGAGCGAGCTGATCGACGAACTCCTGGCCGACGCCTCCGAGCGCATGGCCAAGTCGGTTGAGGCGACCCAGCACGACTTCGGGTCGGTGCGCACCGGGCGCGCGAACCCGGCCCTCCTGGATCGCGTCGTCGTCGACTACTACGGCGCGCCGACGCCGCTGAAGCAGCTGGCCACGATCAGCGCGCCCGAGGCGCGGCTGCTGACCGTCCAGCCGTTCGACAAGAGCTCGATCAAGGCGATCGAGAAGGCGATCAACGAGTCGGACATCGGCCTGAACCCGTCCAACGACGGCAACGTCGTGCGGCTGGTGCTGCCCGAGCTGACCGAGGAGCGCCGCCGCGACCTCGTGAAGGTCGTGCGCAACATCGCCGAGGAGGGCCGCATCAAGATCCGCAACGTGCGCCGGGACGTGATGCACGACCTGCGGGAGCTGCGCGACGAGGGCGACGTCGGGGCCGACGACGAGCATCGCGCCGAGACGGAGCTGCAGAAGCTCACCGATCAGCGGATCGCCGAGCTCGACGCGATGCTCAAGGCCAAGGAAGAAGAGATCCTCGAAGTCTGATGTCGACGGCGCCGGCCCGGGCGCGGTACGTCGCCATCATCACGGACGGCAACGGCCGCTGGGCCACCCGTCGCGGCCTGCCGATCCTCGAGGGCCATCGCGCGGGCGCCGACGTCGTGAAGGCGCGGCTGCGCGACGCGGTCGAGCTCGGCATCGAGGAGCTGACCGTGTATTCGTTCTCGACCGAGAACTGGTCGCGCTCGGACGAGGAGGTGTCGGGCCTGATGGCGATGTTCGCGCAGCGGATCGACGCCGAGACGCCCGAGCTGCACGACGAGGGCGTGCGGATGCGGTTCGTCGGGCGGCGCACCGGCGTCGACCCTGAGCTGGTCGAGCGGATGGAGTGGGCCGAGTCGCTCACCGCCGGCAACGACCGCATCACGCTGTTCGTCGCCTTCAACTACGGCGGGCGGGCGGAGATCGTCGACGCGGCCCGCCGCTTCCAGGGCGGCGACGAGGCGGACTTCGCGCGGCTGCTGTACGCGCCGGAGATGCACGACCCGGACCTGCTGATCCGCACGAGCGGGGAGCAGCGGATCAGCAACTTCCTCCTGTGGCAGTGCGCCTACAGCGAGTTCGTGTTCCGCGACGAGCTGTGGCCGGACTTCGACCGCGCCGCCTTCGAGGCGTCGCTCGAGGAGTTCGCCGCCCGCCGCCGACGCTTCGGCGGTCGCTGATGGGCGTCGACCCGCCCGCGCCCCGCCGTGGCGGACGCCGGCTGCCGTCGCAGCGCCGCGCGGCGCGCGCGGCCCGGCGCAACACCGGGTCGGAGCTGGTGGCGCGCGTGCTCGTCGCGATCCCGGCGATCGCGTTCGCGCTGTTCATCGTCAACCGCGGCGGCTGGATCTTCACGATCGCGCTGATCGCGCTGGGCGTCGCGTGCCTCGGCGAGCTGTTCACGATGCTGCGCCACGGCCACCCGGTGCGGCTGGGCGGCTTCCTGGGGCTGGCGGGGATGCTCGTCGCGGCCCAGGTCGGCGGGCCCGAGGACGTGCTGCTGGCGATGGCGGCCGCGGTGCCGGTGATCTTCCTGCTCGGGCTGACGCAGCCGAAGATGGGGGCGCCGGGGTTGAGCGTCACGTCGCTGGGGCTGATCTGGATCGGCCTGCCGCTCGCGCACGCGGTGCTGCTGCGCGAGCTGCCGCACGGCGACGCGATCATCATCGACGTCCTCGTCGGCACGTTCGTCGGCGACACCGGCGCCTACCTCGGCGGCCGGGCGTTCGGGCGCCGCCCGCTGGCGCCGCGGATCTCGCCGAACAAGACCGTCGAGGGCTGGCTGATCGGCGTGGCCGCCGCGGTCGCCGGCGTGTGGTTCGCCGGCCTGTACCAGGACTGGCTGTCGGGGCCCCAGGCGCTGCTGCTGGGCCTCGCGGTGGCGCTCGTGGCGCCGCTGGGCGACCTGTTCGAGTCCTACGTCAAGCGCGACGCCGGCGTGAAGGACTCCGGGCGCCTGTTCGGCGCCCACGGCGGCGCGCTCGACCGCCTCGACGCGGTGCTGTTCGCGGCCGTCGCGGGCTACTACGTGTGGAGCGCGATGGCGTAGCCGGGCGCCGGCCCGTTAGGTTGACCGGGCGCATGGACGCCGAGCGCGACCTCCTCGAGCGGGCGCGAGAGCTGCATCGCATCGACCGGGCGGTGGCCGACCTGGGGGTGGGCCGCGGCTCAGTGCTGTGCGCGACCGGGCCCGCCGGGATCGGCAAGACCGCGCTGATCGAGGCGTGCGCGCGGCGCGCGCAGGCCTCCGGGGCGCGGGTGGCGATCGCCCGCTGCAGCCCGCTCGAGCGCGAGCACGCCTTCGGGGTCGCGCGCCAGCTCCTGGAGCCGCTGCTCCGCGTGGCCGGCGCGGACGCCGACCCGTTCGCGGGCGAGGCCGCGCACGCCCGCGCCGTCCTCGACCCCGGCGCCGAGGGTCCGCCGCCGCCCGCCCACGCGGTCGAGCGCGGCCTGACGCGGCTGGCCCGCAACCTGGCCGGCGAGGGCGCGCTGGCGCTCGTCGTCGACGACGTCCAGTGGTGCGACGAGCCGTCGCTGCGGTGGCTGTCGTTCCTGGCGCGGCGCGCCGACGCCGGCCCGCTGCTGCTGGCCGTCGCGGTGCGGTCCACCGGCGAGCCGGCGCGGTCGCCCGCGCTCGAGGACCTCCTGCGCGTCGGCGCCGCGCTCGTGCCGCCGCCGCTGAGCGCGGCCGCGACCGGCCGGCTGCTGGAGGACGTGCTCGGCGCGCCCGTCCCGGACGAGCTGGCCGCCGCCTGTCACGCGGCCGGCGGCGGCACGCCGTACCTGCTGATCGCGCTCGCGGGCGCGCTGCGCCAGAGCGGGGTGGCGCCCGACGACGCGGTCGCGGAGGTGCGGCGCGTCGGCGGGCGCGCGGTCGCCCACCACGTGGCGGCGCGGCTGGACGCCCACCCGGCGGCGGTGCGGCGGCTGGCCGAGGCGATCGCGGTCACCGGCGGCGTGGGCGACCTCGCGCTCGTGGCCGAGCTGGCCGGCCTGGACCGGGCGGCCGCCGAGGACGCGCTCGCGGTGCTCGTCGCGGTGGACATCGTCGCCGCCGGCGAGCCCGTGCGCTGCGCCCATCCGCTCGTCGAGGCGGCCGTGGTGGAGGCGATGCCCGCCGCGCGGCGCGAGGGGCTGCACGCGCGCGCGGCCGCGGCGCTCGCCGTGCGCGGCGACGTCGAGCGGGCCGCCACCCATCTGCTCGAGGTCGCGCCCGCGGGCCGGCCCGAGCGGGCGCGCACGCTGCGCGCCGCCGCCGGGCGCGCGACGGCGCGCGGGGCGCCGGACGTCGCCGTGGCGCTCCTGCGCCGCGCCCTGGCCGAGCCGCCGGCCGGCGAGGACGAGGGCGGCGTGCTGCTCGCGCTGGGCGCCGCCGAGAACGCCACGGGCGCGTACGCCGACGCCCTCGGCCATCTGGAGCAGGCGGCCGACCGGGCGGCCACGCCGCAGGACGCGGCGGACGCCGGCGTGGAGCTGAGCTTCGCGCTCGCCTCCAACGCCCGCTTCGCCGACGCGGTGGCGGCCGCCGACGCCGCCCGCTTCGCCCTCGACGGCGCCGATCCGGCGCTCGGCGAGACGCTCGAGTGCGTGGCGCTGCTGTTCGCCTTCTACGTGCCGGCGCTGGCCGGCGACCGCCCCCGGCGCATCCGCGAGCTCGGCGAGCGCTCGTCGCTCAGTGCGCCGGGGCGGCGCTTCCAGACCGCGCACCTGGCGCTGCAGCGGCTCTACGACGGCGCGCCCGAGGCCGAGGTGGCGGCCGCCGCGGAGGCGGCGCTCGCGGACGGGCCCGGGTTCGCGGGGACCCGGCAGGACGTCGACGCGAGCGTGGTGGCGACCCTGGCGCTGGCGCGCACCGCGCGCTGGCGGACCGCGCTGGCGGCGGTCGACCGCGGCGCCGTCTGGGCCGCCGCGCGGGCCGAGCTGACGCTCCAGTCGACGACGCTGAACCTGCGCGCGATGGTGGCGCTCCCGCACGGCCTGCTGGCGCGCGCCGAGGCCGACGCGCGCGCCGTGCTGGACCTCGACATCTCCCCGGGCTTCGGCCAGCCGGTGGCGGTCGCGATGCTCGTCGAGGCCCTGCTGGAGCGCGGCCGCGCCGACGAGGCCCGCGCCGTGCTCGCCCGCCACGGCCTCGACGGCGAGCTGCCCGAGTCCTCGGGCTACGACCTCGTCCTGCACGCGCGCGGGCGGCTGGCGGCCGAGAGCGGCGACGCCCCCGCGGCGATCCCCGATCTGCTGGAGTGCGGGCGACGCCTGACCGCGGACGGCGACGCCGGCTCCGGCCGGGTCCCGTGGCGGGCCGAGGCGGCGCTGGCGCTGGCCGCGGCCGGCGATCTCGACCGGGCCCGGGCGCTCGCGGCCGAGGACGTCGCGATCGCTCGGCGGACCCGCTCGCCGCTGGGGCTCGGCGTGGCGCTGCGCGCGCTGGCGGGCGCAAGCGCGGCAGAGGAGCGCGTGGCGCTGCTGGAGGAGGCCGCGGCGGCCCTGGCCGCGGCCGAGTCGCCGGTCGTGCGCGCGCGGGCGCTCACCGACCTGGGGGCGGCGCTGCGCGACGGCGGCGACGCCGCCCGCGCGCGCCGCGTGCTGCGGACCGCGCTGGCCGCCGCCGAGGCGTCGGGCGCGGAGGCGGTGGCCGACCGGGCCCGCGACGAGCTGGTGCGCAGCGGCGCGCGCCCGCGCCGGGCGGCTGCGCACGGAGCCGCCGCGCTCACGCCGCGCCAGCGCCGCGTCGCCGAGCTCGCCGCCCGCGGGCTGGCGAACCGCGCGATCGCTCAGGAGCTCGTCGTCACCGAGAAGACCGTCGAGTACCACCTGTCGGCGATCTACCGGCGGCTCGGCATCCGCTCGCGCACGCAGCTGCGCCGCGCGCTCTCGGACCGAACTCAGCAGCCGTCGCCGTAGGGGATGAACCCGGGCGTCGTCGGCGTGTCGCCGTTCATCTGCGCGGTCGCGACCAGGTACTCCGGCGGGATGCCGAGCCCCGGGGTCGTGCCGGCCGGCGGGTTGGAGGCGTCGATGAGGCCCTGGATCGAGCCGCTCGGCGGGTACAGGTGGCCCGGGCCGGCGATCCACTGGTGCTGCGGGACGACGCCGTTGAGGCCGGTGCCGGGCACGTCGTTGGTCGGCGCGTTGATCGAGAAGATCGGGTCGTTGGCCTTCTGCGCGTCGGAGGAGTAGGTGTGGATGCACTCGTACACGCCCACCGCGCCGGGCAGCAGCGAGAGCCACACGTACTGCTGCATCGCGAACTGGAGCTGGTTCTGGACCGCCTCCTGCTGCGCTCCGGACAGGTCCCAGGCGCCGCCCGCGGCGGTCGCCTGGCCCGCGGCGGTCAGGCGGCCCTGGTCGCTGACGAGCAGGTCCTGGATGGTGTCGAGCTGCTGGGCCATCGCGCTGAAGTTCTTGCCGAGCACCGTCGCGAAGCTGCTCGCCTTGACCTCGAAGGGGCCCGCGTCGAACGCGGGGATGTTGCCGTCGTCCGCGCTCGTCGTGGCCCCGCCGGCGATCTCCAGGCTCCCCTCGATCAGGTCGGCGACGACGCCGAGCGCCATGGCGCCCTCGGGGAAGGCGCCGTCGAGGAGCACCGCGCCCAGGCCCGAGACGATGCTGGTCGCGCCGTCGGCGATCGCCAGCGCATCCAGCGCCTGGATCTGCTGGGCGGCCAGGTTGGTGTACTGCGCGACGATCTCCCCCGAGACGCTCGCGAACGTGATCGTCCCGTTCTCGGCGAGCTGCGTGTAGATCGTGGCCCAGGGGCCGGACCTGCCGAAGAGGCCGGCGACGTTCCCGACGGCGATGAACTCCTGCGCGAGCTGGGACGCCAGCGCGTCGTACGCCGCCTCGGTGCAGTTCTCCATGGTCGCCGCGCACAGCTGGCCGTTCATCGGCTGGTCGTCGCGGTTCTTCCCGCTCTGGATCATCGCGGCCTGGCTGTTCCAGGTCGACTGGCTCTCGTTGTCGGTCCAGTACGCGGCGCGCAGCCCGTAGACGGGGTCCATCTGCCCGCTGAAGTCGAGGTTGTCGAAGAGGTACTGCATGGCCGCCGCCGTGGCCGGCCCCATCTCGGCGAGCGTCGGGAACGGCTGCGCCGGCTGCGCGAGCAGCGCCGTGAGGCCCGCGTCGAACTGCTGCGGCGACACGTCGAGCTCGGGGGAGCCGGTCGCCGCGGGCACGAGCAGGCCCTGGCGGTTGCGGCGCAGCGTCCCGACGATGCGGTTGGACGAGACCTTGTCGGACTGGGACGCGCCGGGGATCGCGTTGACGACGGCGGTCGCGAGCTCGGCGCCCTGGTTGGGGCCGAGCTCGTCGAGCCCGGCGACCCCGACCAGCGTGTACGGGCCGACCGGCGTCGTCGAGAGCCCGACGTTGAAGTTCGCGTCCCCGCTGAGCAGCTCGGTGCCGGCGGGCGGGGTGCCCGCGGGACCGAGGATGGCGTACGGGTTGCCGCCGAACGTCTCGAGCGCCATCGCGACCATCGCCCAGAGGTCGTTGGGCTGGAAGCCGCCCATGGACCCGTTGATCCAGTCCTGGCCGGGCGGGTTGTCGCCGCCCGATCCGGTCCAGAGCTGCATCTCGGCCGGCTGGCCGATCGTGGTCAGCACGATGAACCCCGGCGTCGGGTCGGCGGCGATCTGCTGCAGCTGCGAGCTCAGGGCCGCGGGCGGGGCGGAGAACGGGCCCAGCGACGCGAGCTTCTCCCACACGCCCGGCTGGCCGACGAACGGGTTGGCGACCGATTGCGCGGCGTAGGTGAAGTTCCCGCGGAACTGCAGCGTGTCGGCGTCGAGCCACAGGAGCTGGTAGCCCCAGCTTCCGGCGGGGATCGCCCCCGGATCGGAGGCATACGTCTGGCCGGCGACCGTGATCGCGTTCGTGGTCGCGCTGCCGTCGGGCTGGGTGTCGAACGTCAGGTACGTCGGCGCCCACGCGAACGTGTACTGGCCGTCGCTGCCCAGGCGGAAGAACCCGTGCATCTCGCCGGGGCAGACCGGGGAGCCGCCCGCGCACGTCTGTCCGGACTGCGTGAGGCCCATGAGCTGGTGGGCCTGGCCGGGATCGAGGTCGGTCGCGCCGATCACCGACCACAGCCCGCTCGAGAGGGTCTGAAGCACGCCGCCCTGGCCGACGCCGAGCTCGAAGGTCGCGCCGATCATCTCCAGGGCGGCCGCGAGCTCGCCCACCGCGATCACGTCCGTGCAACACGCGCGACCGGTCCCGCTGGCGATCACCACGTCGTCGCTCGGGATGCTCTTCACGACGGCCTGGAGCTGGGCGACGCCTTCGACGGTGCCGGAGAACGACTGGTTGTACGCGCCGTTGGGGAAGTTGACGGCGTCGGGCTGCAGCGTCGTCCCGTCGAGGATCAGCAGCTGGATCTGCTGGCCCTGCGGCGCGTTCATGGGGTACTGCGTGTCGCCGACCGTGATGACCGGGCTGGTGTCGTCGGTGGTGGTCGAGACGGGGATCTGCGGCAGCCCGGCCGGCTGGGCGGCCAGGTCGAGCGTGTCCTTGCCGGGCTTGAGCTCGAGCGCGGGCACGACGCACCCGGAGTCGGCGGGCGGGGTGGGGCCGCCGCCCTGGACGGGCGGGGTGGGACCGCCGGGATCGCCGGCCTCCGAGGGCGGGATCGGGCCGCCGGGCGCGCCGGCCTGGTCGGGCGGGGTCGGGCCCAGCGGGGTGGTCGACGGCGGGCAGCCGGGCGTGATCGGCTGGGTCGGGACGATCGGCGGCGGGTCGACGGTCGTCGCGGGCGGCGGGACCACCGGCGGCGGGTCGATCGTGGTCGCGGGCGGGTCGAGCGTGGTGGCCGGCGGGTCGGTCGGCGTCGCGGGCGCCTGGGACGTGCGCGCCGTGGCCCGCGGCCGCGGGTGCTCGCGCGCGTGGAGCTGGATGCGGTAGTGGCCGGCGACGTCGGGCACGAGGCGCGGGCGCGCGCTGCGGGCGCCGATCAGCCGCGCCCGCGAGCCGGCCGGGCGGGCGACGATCCGCCAGCGCATGCTGACGCGGTCACCGCGGCGGGCGGGCCGGGCCTGGCCCGCCAGGCGCACCGCGTCGCCCACGCGGGCGACGCGATCGGGGCCGGCGCCGACGAGCGGGGCGGTCCGGCGGACGCGGAACGTGCGCACGTCGCGCTGGTAGGTCCCGCGCTTCGGGTCGTAGGCGGTGACGGCGAGGCGGTTGAGGCCGAAGCGCAGGCCGTCGTTGCGGGCCAGGCGCGCGGTCCAGCGCCGGCCGCGCCGCTCGTCGAACGCGCCGAAGGCGTCGTGGCCGTTGAGGCGCACCCGCAGCCGCGACCCGTCGCCGAGCAGCCGCAGCGAGACCGGCACCGGAGCGGCGCGCACGGCCCCGCGCGGCGCGCGCACGCGCAGCATCCCGGCGCGGGGCCGGGCGACCGTGAACGTGCGCGCGACCGTCGTCTCGCGCCCCGAGGGCAGCCGGCCGCGCACGAACACGGTGTTCGGCCCCGGCGTCAGGTCGCGCCCGACGCGCAGGCGCAGCCTGCGGTGATGGCGCCCGGCGGGGCGCAGGCGAGCGGTCACGTCGCGCCCGCGCGCGCCGGCCGCCAGCACCTTGCCGACCCGCACGCCGTCGCCGGCGTGGACGCGCACCTCGACCGAGGACCCCGTGATCAGCGCGTCGTCCGCGGGCGCGACGATCCGCAGCCCGCCGGCCGCGGCCGCGGACCCGGCGAGGCCCACGGCGGCCGCGAGCCCGACCGCGCCGGCCGCGACCGTGCGCCGCAGCCACCGTCCGTGCACTCCAGCCTCCATGCGGGGCGCAATGGTTCAACGCTCCCGGAGCGGCGGCAACCCCAGAATCATCCCCAGGGCCGGGGCCGGCTGTCCGACCCCCGGTCGTCAGCCGGCGATCGCCTCGGCGAGCACCTCGGCCGCGCGCTCGCAGTCGGCGCGCGTCACGTCGAGGTGGGTCACCGCGCGGACCGTCCGGGCGGCGAACGCCATCACCAGGACGCCGGCCTCGGCGGCGCGCGCCACGACCGTGTCCGCGTCCGGCGCCCCGGGCGCGAGGCGCAGCACGACGATGTTCGTCTCGACCGCGTCCGGGTCGAGCAGGACGCCGTCGACCTCCGCCAGCCGGCGGGCGATCAGCTTCGCGTTGGCGTGGTCCTCGGCGAGCCGGTCGACGTGGTGGTCGAGCGCGTACAGGCCGGCCGCCGCCACGATCCCGGCCTGGCGCATCGCGCCGCCGAGCATCCGCCGCCAGCGCAGGAGCGCCGCGACGTCGGCGCGCGAGCCGGCCAGCACCGAGCCGACCGGGCAGCCCAGGCCCTTGGACAGCGCGATCGAGACGAGGTCGAACGGCGCCGCCAGCGCGGCCGGGTCGTCGCCGCGGGCGACCGCGGCGTTCAGCAGCCGCGCGCCGTCCAGGTAGCTCGCCACGCCGCGCTCGCGCGCCACGGCGCCCACCGCCTCGAGCTCCTCGCGGTCCCACACGAGGCCGCCCATGCGATTGTGCGTGTCCTCGACCTCGACGAGCGTCGTCGGCGGCTGCAGCAGGTGCCCGCGCGGCCGGATCGCCGCGGCCAGCTCGTCGGCGGTGAACCGCCCGTCGGCGCCGATCTCGGTGAACTGGACGCCCGACAGCGCCGCCGCCGCGCCGGTCTCGTGCCACACCGCGTGCACCTCGCGGCCGACGATCACGTCGTCGCCGTGCCGGCAGTACCGCTTCAGCGCGAGCTGGTTGGCCATGTGCCCGGAGGGCACGAACAGCCCCGCCTCCTTGCCCAGCAGCGCGGCCACCCGCTCCTGCAGCGCCGCGACCGTCGGGTCCTCGCCGAACTGGTCGTCGCCGACCGGGGCGGCCGCCATCGCCGCGCGCATCGCCTCGCCCGGGCGGGTCACGGTGTCGGAGCGCAGGTCGACGATCGCGCCATCCTACGGCCGGACGCCTACCCTGGGCTGACATGCCCCGCCGTCTGCTCATCCTCGGATCGACCGGCTCCATCGGCACCCAGGCGCTCGACGTCGTCCAGCGCTCGGGCGGCGAGCTGGAGGTCGTCGGGCTGTCCGCGGAGCGCTCCTGGGAGGCGCTCGTCGAGCAGGCGCGCACGCTCGGCGTGCGCCGCATCGCGCTCGCCGACCCCGACGCGGGGGCGCGCGCGGCCGAGGCGTGGACGGACGGCGACGTGCTCGTCGGGCCCCAGGGGCTCGTCGAGCTGGTCGTCTCCTCCGGCGCCGACCTCGTCCTCAACGCGCTCGTCGGCTCCGCGGGCCTGGGCCCGACCGTCGCCACGCTCGGCGAGGGGATCGACCTGGCGCTGGCCAACAAGGAGTCGCTCGTCGTCGGCGGCGAGCTGGTCACTGCGCTGTCGGAGGCCACCGGCGCGCGGCTGATCCCCGTCGACTCCGAGCACACCGCCCTGCACCAGCTCATGGCGGGGCTGCCGGTCGGCGCGGTCGAGCGGCTCGTCATCACCGCCTCCGGCGGCCCGTTCCGCGGCCGCACCCGCGCCCAGCTCGCCGAGGTCACCGTCGAGGAGGCGCTGCGGCACCCGACCTGGTCGATGGGCGGCAAGATCACGATCGACTCGGCGACGCTGATGAACAAGGGCCTGGAGGTCATGGAGGCCCACCACCTGTTCGGGACGCCGTACGAGCGCATCGACGTCGTCGTGCACCCGCAGTCGATCGTGCACGGCCTCGTCGACCTCGTCGACGGCGCCAGCCTCGCGCACCTCGGCCACCCGGACATGCGGATCCCGATCGCCTACGCGCTGCACCATCCCGAGAGCGCGCCGCTGCCGTCGCGGCGGCTGCGCCTGGAGGAGGTCGGCCAGCTCACGTTCGAGCCGGTCGACGTCGACGCGTTCCCGTGCCTGCGCCTGGCCCGCGAGGCGGCGGTCGCCGGCGGCACCGCGCCGTGCGTGCTCAACGCCGCCAACGAGATCGCCGTGCACGCGTTCCTCGCCGGCCGCCTGCCGTTCCTGGGCATCCCCGCGGTGATCGAGGAGACGCTCGACCAGCTCGGCGCCGAGCCCGTCCGCGCGTTCGAGTCGCTCTACGAGGCCGACCGCGCCGCGCGCCGCGCCGCCTCGGCGCTGGTGGAGGCGCGCGTCTGATGTCGTGGGTCCTGGCGTTCGTCGGCTTCGCGCTGCTGATCATCCTCCACGAGTTCGGCCACTTCGTCGCGGCCAAGGCCGTCGGCATGCGCGTGGAGAAGTTCTCGCTGTTCTTCGGGCCGATGCTGGCCAGGTTCCAGCGCGGCGAGACGACCTACGGGATCGGCCCGATCCCGCTGGGCGGCTACGTGAAGATCACCGGCATGAACCCGGCGGAGGAGCTGCCGCCGGAGGTCGCCCGCCGCGCCTACTACCGCCAGCCGGTGTGGAAGCGGATCGTCGTCATCGCCGCCGGCCCGGCGGTCAACTTCCTCATCGCGTTCCTGCTGATCTGGGGCCTGTTCGTCTTCAAGGGCCAGGGCGACCCCGACCCGATGCAGGCGCGCGCGGTCCAGGCCGTCGAGGCGAACACGCCCGCCCAGGGACAGCTCCGACCCGACGACCGGATCGTCTCGATCGACGGCGTCACCGACCCGCAGCGCTTCTCGGTGGCGATCGGCCGCCACCGCTGCGACGGACCGCAGACCGACGGCTGCGTGGCCGCCACGCCCGCCACCGTCGTGGTCGAGCGCGACGGGCGCGAGCAGACGCTGCGCATCCGCCCGTTCTACGACGGCGAGCTCGAGCGCAACCGGATCGGCTTCTCCTACGGCTATCCGGACGACTACGACATGCCGTACGTGAAGCTGCCCGCCGGGGAGGCCGCGGTCCAGAGCGTCGAGGGCATGTGGAACGTCACGCGCCTCACGGTCGAGACGATCGGCAAGCTCTTCTACGACTCGCAGGCGCGCGAGGAGGTCTCCGGGGTCGTCGGCTCCTACGAGGCGACGCGGCAGGCGTTCAGCTTCGACACCACCCGCGCGATCGAGATCCTCGCGCTGATCTCGCTGTCGCTGGCGGTCATCAACCTGTTCCCGTTCCTGCCGCTCGACGGCGGGCACATCTTCTGGGCGATCGCGGAGAAGGTCCGCGGCCGGCCGATCCCGTTCTCGGTGATGGAGCGCGCCGGGTTCGTCGGCTTCGCGCTCGTCGCGATGCTGTTCGTGCTCGGGCTGACGAACGACATCGGCCGATTGACGGGCGAGGGCTTCGACATCCGTTAGCCTCCCGTCGAGAGGAGCCCGCCCGCCCGTCGGGCCTGGGAGGAGGAGCAATGGAGCAGACGACCGCGTTCCCGCGGCCGCGCGCGCTGGACGCCGCGACCGTCGCGGAGGCGTTTCGGATCACGGCCGACGAGCGCCCGGACGCCGTCGCGGTGCGCACCCAGGGCGGCGCCAGCGAGTGGACGTGGCGGGAGCTGCGCGAGCGCGTCGACGCGCTCGCCGCGGGGCTGGCGCGGCGACACCGTCGCGCTGCTGCTGACCAACCGCCCCGAGTTCCACGTGGCCGACCTCGCCGCGATGACGCTCGGCGCTACGCCGTTCTCGATCTACACGACCTCGGCGCCCGAGCAGATCCGCTTCGTCGTCGACGACGCCGCGGCGCGGGTGCTCATCGCCGAGTCGGCCCTGCTGCCCAACGCGCTCGCCGCCCGCGCCGACCTGCCCGGCCTGGAGCACGTCGTCGTCGTCGACGGCGACGCGCCGCCCGAGGGCTGCACGCCGCTGGCCGACGTGCTGGCCCACGCCGACCCCGAGTTCGACCCCGACGCGTCGGTCGCGCTGATCGGGCCCGAGGACGTCGTCACGCTCATCTACACGTCCGGCACGACCGGGCCGCCGAAGGGCGTCCAGCTCTGCCACCGCAACGTGATGAGCGCGGTCGCGACGGTGACCGAGCTGATCCCGATGCCCAGCGACGGCCGCGTCATCTCGTGGCTGCCGGCCGCGCACGTGGCCGAGCGGGTCGCCCACCACTACCTGCCGATCGCGTTCGGGCTGCAGGTCACCTGCTGCCACGACCCGCGCCAGATCGTCGCCTACCTGCCCGAGGTGCGCCCGTCGTGGTTCTTCGCGGTGCCGCGGATCTGGGAGAAGCTGAAGGCCGGGCTGGAGGCGATGATCGCGGCCAAGCCCGACGACGAGCGCGCCGCCGTCCAGGGCGCGCTGGAGGCCTCGCTCCGACGCGTGCGCCTGCAGCAGGCGGGCGAGCCGGTCCCGCCCGAGCTGGAGGAGGCGTGGGCGCGCGCCGACGCGGCGATCTTCGCGCCGCTGCGCGCCCAGCTCGGCTTCGACCGGGCCGAGGCCGTGAACGTCGGCGCCGCGCCGACCCCCGTCGAGGTACTGGAGTTCTTCCACGCGATCGGGATCCCGGTCGCCGAGCTGTGGGGGATGTCGGAGACGACCGGCGCCGGCTGCGTGAACCCGCCCGGGCGGATCAAGATCGGCACGGTCGGCCCGCCCGAGCCCGGGGTGGAGGTGAAGCTCGCCGAGGACGGGGAGCTGCTCGTCCGCAGCCCGGTCGTGATGCTCGGCTACCGCAACCGGCCCGACCAGACCAGCGACGCGATCGACGAGGACGGCTGGCTGCGCACCGGCGACATCGCGCAGATCGACGAGGACGGCTACGTGCGGATCGTCGACCGCAAGAAGGAGATCATCATCAACGCGGCCGGCAAGAACATGTCCCCGGCCAACATCGAGGCGACGCTGAAGGCGTCGTCGCCGCTGATCGGGCAGGCCGCCGTCATCGGCGACCGGCGGCCGTTCAACACGGCGCTGATCGTCCTCGACGCCGACTTCGCGCCGGCGTGGGCCGCGCAGCGCGGGATCGAGGCCGGCGACCTGGCGGAGCTGGCCGAGCAGCACGACGTCGTGGACGCCGTCGCGCAGGCCGTCGAGAAGGCCAACGCGAAGCTGTCGCGCATCGAGCAGATCAAGCGCTTCCACGTGGTGCGCGGCGACTGGCTGCCCGGCGGCCCGGAGCTGACGCCGACGATGAAGCTGCGCCGCCGCCCGATCCTCGAGCGCTACGCCGACGAGATCGACGCGATGTACGCGGACTGACCCCCGTCCGGGCGGGTAACCGCCCGCAATGCCGAGGCGTGACACCCCGCTGCGCCGGGCGATCTCGCGCAACATGCTCCTCGTGTTCGTCGTCGGGGACGTCCTCGGCGCGGGCATCTACGCGCTCGTCGGTGAGGTCGGCGCCGAGACCGGCGGGGCGATCTGGACGGCGTTCGCGGTCGCGCTCGCGCTGGCCGTGTTCACCGCGTTCGCCTACGCCGAGCTCGTCACGAAGTACCCGCAGGCGGCCGGCGCGGCCCTGTACGTCAACCGCGCCTTCAAGCGGCCGTTCCTGACGTTCCTGGTCGCGTTCGCGGTGATGGCGTCGGGCGTCGCGTCGGCGGCGACGCTGGCGACCGCGTTCAGCGGCGACTACCTGCGCGAGTTCGTCGACGTGCCGGCCACCGTCGCCGCGCTCGCGTTCCTGGCGCTCGTGACCGCGATCAACGTGCGCGGGATCTCGGAGTCCGTGAAGGTCAACGTGGCGCTCACGACGATCGAGGTCGCGGGCCTGCTGGCGATCTGCGTCATCGCGGTGGGCGCGCTGGCCGGCGGGGACGGCGACCCGGGCCGGGCGTTCGAGTTCCGCGAGGGCGAGTCGGTGCCGCTGGCGATCCTCGCCGGCGCGGCGCTGGCGTTCTACGCGCTCATCGGCTTCGAGGACTCCGTCAACGTGGCCGAGGAGACGCGCGACCCGCGCTCGTATCCGCGTGCGCTGTTCGGCGCGCTGGCGATCGCCGGCGTCATCTACCTGGCGGTCACCGTGCTCGCCTCGATGGTGGTGCCGACGAGCCGCCTGGCCGAGTCCAGCGGGCCGCTGCTGGAGGTCGCCGAGGTGGGGCCGCTGGCGATCCCGCCCAAGACGTTCGCCGCCGTGGCGCTGTTCGCGATCGCCAACGGCGCGCTGATCAACCTCATCATGGCCTCGCGCCTGACGTACGGGATGGCGCGGGAGGGGATCGTCCCGAAGGTGTTCGGCCGCGTGCTGCCCGAGCGCCGCACGCCGCTCGTCGCGATCGCCTTCACCGCCGGCCTGTGCGCGGCGCTGATCGTCATCGGCGACCTGGCGACCCTGGCCGACACGACCGTGACGCTGCTGCTCGGCGTCTTCATCCTCGTCAACGTGGCCGTGCTCGTGCTGCGCCGCGAGCCCGTCGACCACGACCACTTCCGCGCTCCGACGGCGCTGCCGGTGATCGGCGCGCTCGTCTGCGCGGGCCTGCTGACCCAGCAGGAGGCCCGCACGTTCGCGTTCGCGGGCGCGCTGCTGGCACTCGGTGTCGTCCTCTACGCGGCGTCGCGGGCGCTGGCCGTGTCACCGCGCTGACCGAGGGTTCAACTCGTGTTCAAGACGTCCGATTGACACGGGGCGTGGGACGCCACTCACGCATCGTCGCCGTCGCGCTCGGCCTGCTCGCCGTCGTCGGCGGGCTCCTGGCCGGCGCCGCCGTCGCGGGCTCGGACACGCGCCCGAACACGAGCCGCTTCGCGGTCGACTCGCCGGCGCTGCGCACCGCCCAGGACATCGCCCGCGCGTACTGGGGCGTCGACCCGTGCGGCGGCGAGATCCAGCTCTCCTGGAAGCGCCAGTCGCGCGAGGTGAACGCGATCTCGACGTGGTCGACGCGCAGCGGCGACCCGTACGGCGACCCGGCCAACAACGGCGACTGCACGATCCAGCTCAACCCACGCGCCCGGTTCGACTGGCCCAAGCTGTGCACGGTCGTCGTGCACGAGTACGGCCACCTCGCCGGCAACGACCACGACGAGCGCACCGGCCGGCTCATGTCGGCCTACTACACGACGCCGCTGCGCGCCTGCACCACCGGCGTCACGAAGCGCGCACTGCGATCCAGGACTTCGTGAGCGGCCCCAGCCGCTCGGCGACGATCGCCGAGCCGGGGAAGAGCGCCGCCAGCTCGCGCCGGCGCAAGAGCGCGATCTCCTCCCACGAGCCCGCCGCGCCCAGGCGCCAGTAGCGCCGGCGCAGGCCGACCGGAAGCCAGTGCGCGAACGGCAGCAGCGCGTGGGGCTCGACCGGGAACGAGAACGCCGGCGTCTGCACCCACCAGCCGCGCGCGACCCGGCGCAGCTCGGCCGCGTACGCGGGCCGGTCGGCGGGAGCGAGGTGCTCGACGACGCTGGAGGAGTAGGCGAGGTCGAACTCGCCGTCGGCGAACGGCAGCCGCCGCGTCGCGTCCGCGCGCACGAACGGCCCGGGGTAGTCGGGCCGGTCGACGACGTCCACGCCGGTGACGTCCAGGTCGGGCGCCAGGCCGCGCAGGCCCAGCGCGCCGCAGCCGACGTCGACGATGCGGGTCTCGGCGGTCGCGCCGGTGAGCGCCAGGAACCGCCGGTGGCGGGCGGCGCGGGCGCGCTGCGCGACGGGCTCGGCGAGGCGGGCCAGCGGGCCGCGGGCGGTGGAGTAGACGTTCACGGGCGCCCCAAGCCTATGTTCATAGACTGAGGGGCCAGATGGCTTCCGAGCGACAGATCCACGTCGGGTCCGTGCCCGTGGGCGGCGGCGCGCCCGTCGCGGTCCAGACGATGACGAAGACCGAGACGGCCAACCTGCAGGCGACGATGGCCCAGATCCACCGCGTCGCCGAGGCGGGGGCCGACATCGTCCGCTGCGCGGTGCCGCGCGAGCAGGACGTCGAGGCGCTCAAGACCATCGTCCGCGAGTCGCCGATCCCGGTGATCGCCGACATCCACTTCAACCACACGCTGGCGATCAAGGCGCTCGACGCCGGCGCCCACTGCGTGCGGATCAACCCGGGCAACATCGGCGGGCCCGACAAGGTCGCCGAGGTCATCGCCAAGGCCAAGGAGAAGGGCACGCCGATCCGCGTCGGCGTCAACTCCGGGTCGCTGCCCAAGCACCTGCGCGAGCTCGAGTACACGAACCCGGTCGAGGCGCTCGTCACGGCCGCGGTCGAGACCGTCGAGCTGATGGAGCGCCTGGACTTCACGGACTTCAAGGTGTCGATGAAGTCGACGTCGGTGCCGAACACGATCGCCTCCAACCGGCTGCTGTCGGAGCGCATCCCGTACCCGCTGCACCTCGGCGTCACCGAGGCGGGCACGAAGTGGTCGGGCTCGCTGAAGAGCGCGGTCGGCCTCGGCACGCTGCTGGCCGACGGGATCGGCGACACGATCCGCATCTCGCTGTCGACCTTCCACGCCGAGGAGGAGGTCAAGGTCGGCTGGGAGATCCTCAAGGCGCTGAAGCTGCGCGAGAAGGGCCCGGTGCTCATCGCCTGCCCGACGTGCGGGCGCCTGCAGTTCGACATGGACTCCGTCGTCGCCGAGGTCGAGCGGCGCCTGGAGGCCTACGAGGACCCGATCGAGGTCTCGATCCTCGGCTGCGCGGTCAACGGGATCGGCGAGGCCCGCCACGCCGACTTCGGCATCACCGGCGCCAAGGACATGGGGATGATCTACTCGAAGGGCGAGCCGCTGAAGAAGGTGCCGACCGAGCGCCTGGTCGACGAGCTGTTCGCCGAGATCGACCGCTACTACGCCGCGGGCAAGCAGGTCGTCCGCGACGAGCGCGCCGCCGCCGAGGCCGCCGCCTGGCTGGCCGAGGAGGAGGACGCCACGGCGATGACGCCGGAGCGCCTCGCCGCGCTCGAGGCCGAGAAGGCGCGCGAGGAGGCCGACGCCGCCGAGGCGGCCGACGCGCCGACCCCGATCGACGAGGCGATCTCGCCGGTCGCCGGCCGCCGCTTCACCCGCGCCTGATCGCCCGCCGCGACCCGACGCCGTAGGCTGTCGGGCTCGATGCACCGACAGTCGCAGCTCTTCCTTCCCACCGAGCGCCAGCCGCCCGCCGACGCCGAGGCGGTGTCCCACAAGCTGATGGTCCGCGCCGGCCTGATCCGCCAGATCGGCAGCGGCATCTGGTCGTGGCTGCCCGCCGGCTGGCGGGTGCATCAGAAGGCGGCACAGATCGTCCGCGAGGAGATGGACCGCATCGGGGCCCAGGAGGTCATGATGCCGGTGCTCGTCCCGGCCGAGCTGTGGAAGCGCACCGGCCGCTACGGCAGCGAGGAGCTGTTCAAGCTCCAGGACCGCAAGGGCGCCGACCTCGTGCTGTCGATGACCAACGAGGAGACGGTGACCACGCACGCCGCCCAGGTGGTGCGCAGCTACCGCGACCTGCCGTTCTCGCTGTACCACATCCAGGTCAAGGAGCGCGACGAGCCGCGGCCGCGCGCCGGCGTCCTGCGCACGCGCGAGTTCATCATGAAGGACTCGTACTCGTTCGACCGCGACCAGGCCGGGATGGAGGTCAGCTACGAGGCGCACGCCCGCGCCTACGACCGCATCTTCGACCGCTGCGGCCTGGAGTGGTACGCGGTCGAGTCCGACGTCGGGATGATGGGCGGCGTCGGCGCGCACGAGTACATGGCGCCGTCGCCGGCGGGCGAGAACGACATCGCGCTCGCGCCCGGGTACGCCGCCAACGTCGAGGTGGCGACCGCCGAGCCGCAGCCGGTCCCGCCGCTGCCCGACCACATCGCCGGCGAGCTGCACACGCCGGGCGCCAGCACGATCGAGGCGCTCGCCGAGGCGCTCGACGTCCACCCGGGCGCGCTGCTGAAGGCGTTCCCGGTGGTCACCGAGCAGCGCGGCCTGATCCTCGTGATGGTGCGCGGCGACCACCGCGTCAACGACATCAAGCTGCAGAACGCGCTGCGCGAGCCGTTCCGGCCCGCCCACGACGACGAGCTGGCCGAGCACGGCCTCGTCGGCGGCTACATGGGACCCAACGACCGCGTCGAGCTGATCCTCGACGCCGCGGTCGCGCCCGGCCGCTACGTCGTCGGCGCCAACAAGCCCGACCATCACGTCGTCATCGACGTGCCCGCCGGCGACCGCCTCGACGTCCGCACGGTCGTCGAGGGCGACACGGTCAACGGCCACCCGATCCGCATCGAGCCGGCGATCGAGGTCGGCAACATCTTCAAGCTCGGCACGCGCTACTCGGTGCCGCTGAACGCGACGTACCTCGACGAGAACGGCACCGAGCAGCACATCTGGATGGGCTGCTACGGCATCGGCCCGGCGCGCATCGCCGCCGCGGCGATCGAGCAGTACGCCGACGAGCACGGGATCTCGTGGCCGCGCGCGCTGGCGCCGTGGGACGTGCACGTCGTCGCGCTGGGCAAGGAGGCCGAGCTGGAGGCGGCCGAGGCCCTGGCCACCGAGGTCGAGGCCGAGGGGCTGTCGGTCCTGCTCGACGACCGCCCGCTGCGTCCCGGCGAGAAGTTCGCCGACGCCGAGCTGCTGGGCTGCCCGCTGCGGCTCACGGTCGGCAAGCGGGCGCTGGAGTCCGGGCGGGCCGAGGCGCAGATCCGCCGCGGGCGCGTCGACCACGAGGGCGGCGTGCCGCTGCGCGGGGGCGGCCCCGCGGTGGCGGAGCTGTGGGCAAGCCTCCCCTGACCTTTCGCCGCCTGAGCGGCCTCGACCGCTCCGGCCCGCCGCCGCCGCAGACGCTGCCGGGACAGCCGCTGCGCCCGTGGACGATCCCCAACGCGATCGTCTACGTCCGCGCCGCGCTGATCCCCGTCTTCCTGATCCTCGCGTTCACGTCCGACGCGGGCACCGACGCGCTCCCCGCGATCCTGTTCCTGGCGATCACGCTCGGGGACTACGCCGACGGCATCGCCGCCCGCGTGACCGGCCAGTACAGCCGGCTGGGCGCGCTGCTGGACCCCGTCGTCGACCGGCTCATCATCCTCTCCGGCGTGGTCGTGTGCTGGCACTTCGAGCTGCTGCCGCGCTGGGGGCTGTACGTGCTCGCCGGGCGCGAGGCGCTCATGCTGCTGGCCGGGCCGCCGCTCGTGCGGCGCGGCGTGGAGATCCGCATCAACTGGCCGGGGCGCTGGTCGGTGTGGCCGCTGATGGGCGCCGTGTTCCTGGCGCTGTGCGGGGTGGAGGACGTCGCGAAGTGGCTGCTGTACGTGGGTTTGGCGCTGTCGATCTGGGCAACCGTGCTCTATGGCGTCTCCGCCGTCCGGCAGCTGCGCCAACCCTCAAGGTCAGCTTGACCCTCTGGGGGAATGGGCTATGCTCCCGCCCTTCGACCTCCCCGCTTTGGTAGGAGTCACCTCATGGACACCTTCCCCGACCTCGGTTCGCTCTCCGATCAGGAACTCAAGGACCTCATCCAGCAGTTGACCGAGGAGGAGGTCGACATCTCGTACAAGCGGCGGATCCTGCACGGCAAGATCGACATCCTCCGCGCCGAGCTGGTCAACCGCCTGCGCAAGAAGCACGAGGGAGGGGAAGAGGTCATCACGGGCGACGACGTCCGGCGCCTGACCGACATCCTCGCGGGCCGCACGGGCGACGAGCCCGGGGTCTGACGGGCCGCACCGCCGGCCGGAAGGGATCGCCGATGGCGCTGCACTGCCCAGAATGCGGCTTCGTCAACGCGGACGGGGCCAACTACTGCCAGAAGTGCGGTGCGTTCCTGGGCGCCGCCGAGCCCGCGCGCGGCGGCGACCCGGTCACCGCCACGTACCGGGTCGGCGACACCGGCGAGCTGATCCCCGTCGACCTCGAGTCGGCCGCCGAGCACGGCTCCGTCCTCGTGATCCGCTCCGGCGGCGGGCGCGTCGGCGAGTCGTTCCCGCTGGACCGCGACCGCATGACGATCGGCCGGCGGCCGGACTCCGACGTCTTCCTCGACGACGTCACGGTCTCGCGCGACCACGCGCTGCTGGTGCGCCGCGGCGGCGACCTGTACCTCGACGACCTCGGCTCGCTGAACGGCTCCTACGTGAACCGCCGGCGGATCGAGTCGCACCGTCTCGAGGACGGCGACGAGCTGCAGATCGGCAAGTACAAGCTGACCTTCCTCCAGCGGTGACCCTCGTGGAAGGCCCGGAGATGGAGGACCTGCCCGTGGCCGGCGACGAGCCGGGGGGCCGGTCCGAGCGCCAGCGCGAGAAGGCGATGACGATCGGGGCGGTCACCAAGGCGCTCGAGCAGGAGTTCCCCGACATCTCGATCTCCAAGATCCGCTACCTCGAGGACCAGAAGCTGCTGTCGCCGCGGCGCACGCCCGGCGGCTACCGGCTCTACACGCCGTCCGACGTGCAGCGCCTGCGCACGATCCTGCGCCTCCAGCGCGACGAGTTCCTGCCGCTGCGGGTCATCCGCCAGGAGCTGGCCGCCGGGCGCGCCGCCGACACGCCGGTCCCCGCGGCCGGGCCCGACGGCGGGCGCCGCGCCACGCGCCGCGCGTCGGTCAGCGTCAGCGAGCGCGGGCCCCTGTACTCGCTCGACGACGTCGTCGAGGAGACCCGCGCCGACCCCGCGCTCGTGCGCGAGCTCGAGGACTACGGCGTGATCAAGGGCGAGACCCGCGCCGGCGTGACCTACTACGACGAGACCGAGCGCGAGATCGTGCGGGCGGTGACCGAGCTGGCCCGCTACGGGGTCGGCGGGCGCAACCTGCGCGTCTTCCGCACCTCCGCCGACCGCGAGGCCGCGCTGCTGCAGCAGATCCTCGCCCCGGCGCTGCGCTCGCGCAACCCGCAGCGCCGCAAGGAGGCGATCGAGGCGCTCGAGAACCTCGCCGCCGTGACCAGCCACCTCAAGCACCTGCTGCTCGTGCGCGACCTGCGCACGCTCGTGAAGTGAGCCCCGACATGTCCCCGGCCGAGCTGCGCGGGCTGATCCGCGACGTGCCCGACTTCCCCAAGCCCGGCGTCGGCTTCCGCGACATCACGCCGCTGCTGGCCTCGCCCGAGGGCTTCCGCGCCGCCGTGCGCGGCCTCGCCGACCTCTCGCGGCCCTACGCGCCCTTCCACGTGCTCGCCGCCGAGGCGCGCGGCTTCCTGTTCGGGCCCGCCCTGGCGTCCGAGCTGGGCGCCGGCTTCGTGCTGGCCCGCAAGCCCGGCAAGCTCCCGCGCGAGACGCTCAGCGTCGCCTACGAGCTCGAGTACGGGATCGACCGGCTCGAGGTGCACACCGACGCGATCGGCCCCGGCCACCGGGTCTTGATCCACGACGACCTGCTCGCCACGGGCGGCACGGCCCGCGCGCTGTGCGAGCTCGTCGAGAAGGCCGGCGGCGAGGTCGTCGCCTGCACGTTCCTGCTCGAGCTGGCGTTCCTGCCCGGCCGCGAGCGCCTGACCGGCTACGACGTGCTCTCGCTGCTGCGCGACGAGACCGAGTAGCGGTGACGACCGCGCGCGTGCGCCGCCGCCTGCCCGCCCCGCCCGGCGAGGTGTGGCGGCTCGTCGGCGACCCGCACCAGCTCCCGCGCTGGTGGCCGCGGGCCGTGCGCGTCGAGGGCGTCAGCGGCCGCGGGTTCACGCTCGTGCTGCGCAGCCGCCACGGCCGCGAGGTGCGCGCCGACCAGCGGGTGCTCGCGTCCGACCGCCCGAGCCGGCGCGCGTGGGCGCTGGAGGTGGCCGGCACGCCGTTCGAGCGCGTCTTCGCCGCGCACGAGGTCGAGGTGCGGCTGGCCGCGGAGGACGACGGGACGCGGATCGAGCTCGAGCAGCGGATGGGGCTGCGCGGCGCGTCGCGCCTGGGGGCGCCGCTGGCGTGGCGCTCGGCCCGCCGGCAGCTCCGCGCCGCGCTCGACGCGGTCGCCGAGGAGCTCGAGGCGGGGCGCTAGGAGCCCAGCGACCCGCGCAGCACGACCTCGGTCGGCTTGCGGGGCTCGTTGCGGGTCTCGAGCGACAGCTCGATGCGGCGGTAGTCGTCGGCGTCCTCGGGCAGCTCGGCGGACCCGCCGAAGCGCCCGTTGTCGCCGACGGCGGTGGTGGAGAAGCCGAGCAGGTAGGCCTTGCCGCCCGGCCCGCCGGTCAGCCACAGCGCGTAGCGGTCGTTGTCGCCGTTGGGCTCCAGGCCCTCGGCGGTGACGCTCACGCCGCGGGTGGAGCCGTCGGTGATGATCTGGGCGACGCCGAGCGCGTCGCCGCCGCCCGGGGCGCGCATGTTGACCTGCGCCTCGACGGTCAGCTCGCCCGTCGTCGGGGTGGTCTGCCCGGTCGTCTGCGTCGCGGTCGCCTGCGTCTGGGTCGCCGTCGAGGGACCGTCGTCGTCGCCGCCGCCGCCCAGCAGGATCACCGCGACGACGACGATCACGACGACGAGGCCGCCGATGAGCAGCGCGCCGCCCAGGCGCGAGGGGCGCTCGCCGCCGTCGTCGCCGTCGGTGGGGGCGAAGCCGGGCAGCGGGGCGGGCTCGCGCTCGGGCTCCGGGTCGGCCTCGGGCTGCGGCTCGGGCTCGGGCTCCGGCGCGGGCTCCTCCTCGGCCACCGGCTCGGCGTCGGGGGTCGCCTCGGGCTCATCGGGCGCCTCGGCTTCCTCGGCGAGCTCGGCGGCGGGCAGCTCGCCGCGCGGCTCCAGGCCCTCGGCCCGCAGCCGCTCGCCGATCGCCTCCGCCCACTCCAGCGCGGCCGGCGACTCGGTGAGGAGGTCGCGCGTCGCGGCGCGGCCCTCGTCGTCGAGCTGGCCCAGCAGCCAGTCGGTCAGCACGCCGCGGTCGCCCTCGTCCACCTCCGGGCCGAGCGCGGCGATCGCGCCGATCGCGCGCTGGCGCACGGCCTCCGGGTCGATCCGCAGCAGGGCGGCCAGCTCCGCGTAGCTCTTGCCCTGCTTGAGCAGGAGCTGGAGGACGGCGCGCTGGTCGGGGGTCAGATCGTCGAGGGGGCTCACGGGCGGGGCAAGGCTAGTACACGCACCCCCGCTATCGTGCCGCCCGCATGATGCCGGAACCGGTGGTCGCATGGGAGAAGGGCTTCGACGCCCTGTACGGGCTCGACATCGTCGAGATCACCGACGAGCGCGTCCGCGCGACCGTCGCGGTCCGCGACGCGGTCAAGCAGCCGATGGGCCTCGTCCACGGCGGCGTGTACGCGTCGATGGCCGAGTCGCTGGCCTCGTTCGGCACCGCCGCCGGCGTCATGGGCGACGGGATGGTCCCCCAGGGCCTGTCGAACGCGACGAACTTCCTGCGCCCGATCACCGGCGGGACGATCCACGCCGACGGCGTGCGGCGCCACCGCGGCCGCACCACGTGGATCTGGGACATCGAGTTCACCGACGACGAGGGCCGCCTGTGCGCGGTCACGCGGATGACGATCGCCGTCCGCGAGCCCCGCGCCTGACGAACTAGCCGCCGTAGCGGTTGGTGATCGGCATGCGCCGGTCGCGGCCGAACGCGCGCGTCGTGATCTTGATCCCCGGCGGGGCCTGGCGGCGCTTGTACTCGGCCAGGTCGACGAGCCGGATCACGCGGTCGACGTCCTCGGCGGGCAGGCCGCGCGCGACGAGCACCTCGCGGCCCAGGTCCTGCTCGACGTAGCCCTCGAGGATGCGGTCCAGCACCGCGTAGGGCGGCAGCGAGTCCTCGTCGCGCTGGTCGGGGCGCAGCTCCGCGGACGGGGCGCGGTCGATGATCGAGCGCGGCAGGCCGCGGTGCTCGGAGAGGCGGTAGACCAGCGTCTTCGGGCAGTCCTTGATGACCGCGAAGCCGCCGGCCATGTCGCCGTACAGCGTCGAGTAGCCGACCGACATCTCGGACTTGTTGCCGGTCGTCAGCACCAGCCAGCCGAACTTGTTGCTGAGCGCCATGAGGATGTTGCCGCGGATGCGCGCCTGCAGGTTCTCCTCGGTGATGTCCGGCTCGCGGCCCGCGAACGTCTCCGCCAGCAGGCGCTCGTAGGCGGCCATCGGCTCGGCGATCGAGTACTCCAGGCAGTCGATCCCCAGCTCGCGCGCCAGGTCGCGGGCGTCGGACTGCGTGCCCGACGACGAGTACGGCGACGGCATGACGACGGCCGTCACCTGCTCGGCGCCGAGCGCGTCGACGGCGATCGCGGCCACGAGCGCGGAGTCGATGCCGCCCGACAGGCCGAGCACGACGTGGCGGAAGCCGTTCTTGGCGACGTAGTCGCGCAGGCCGAGCACGAGCGCCGCGTACACCTCGGCCTCCAGCGGGGCCAGCAGCTCGGCGACGCGCCGCTCGGGCGCCGGGCCCGTGCGCGGCGGCGGCTCCTCCAGCCGGGCGAGCGTCTGGACCGGAGCCGCGCCGCCCGCGCGGCGCACGCCGGGCCGGTGGGAGGTGTCGCGCAGGCGCGCCTGGGCGCCGGCGCCGAGGTCGACGTCGACGACGAGCATCTCCTCCTCGAACTGCGCGGCGCGGGCCAGCACCTCGCCGGTGTGGTCGCACACGAACGACTGGCCGTCGAAGACGAGCTCGTCCTGGCCGCCGACCATCGCGCAGAACGCGAACACGGCGAGCGAGTCGCGGGCGCGCTGGGCGACCATGCGCTCGCGCTCGTGGCCCTTGCCGAGGTGGTAGGGCGAGGCGGTGAGGTTCACGATGAGCGTCGCCCCGGCGGCCGACTCGTCGCTGGCCGGCGGGCCCGGCTCCCAGATGTCCTCGCAGATCGTGATGCCGATCCGCAGGTCGCCGAGCTCGACGATGCCGCCGCCGACGCCGACCTGGAAGTAGCGCTGCTCGTCGAAGACGCCGTAGTTGGGCAGCAGGACCTTGCGGTAGATCGCCTGCACGGCGCCGCGATAGAGCACGGCGGCGGCGTTGAAGACGTCCTCGGCGCGCTCGGGGAAGCCGACGATCACGACGTGGTCGTCGACGTCGGCGGCGAGCCGGTCGACCACCGCGCGGGCGTCGCGCAGGAAGTGCTCCTTGAGCAGCAGGTCCTCGGGCGGGTAGCCGGTGACGGCCAGCTCCGGGAACAGCGAGAGCTGCGCGCCGGCCTCGCGGGCGGCGGCGATCCCGTCGCGGATCTTGCGCTCGTTGCCGGCGAGGTCGCCGACGGTGGGGTTGATCTGGTGCAGCGCCAGGCGCAGGGTGCGGTCGGTCATCCGCCGCACATCATGGCGTGGTCTGGCTGCTCACCGCGGGCGGGCGCTCGAGCGTGGCGTCGTCGCGCGACTGCAGGGCGAGCAGGATCCCGACCGCGCCCGCGAACGCGATCACGATCGCCAGGAGGACCGAGGCGGCGCGCTTCACCGGCCGGCCGGCGCCTTCTCGAAGCGGCCGTTGGCGGTGCGCGAGGCCCGGCGGCGCGGCCGTGGGCGGCGGACGCCGGCGGCCCGGGCGAGGTCGTTGATCGACGCCTCGAGCATGGCGGCGAGGTCCGACAGGTCGGGCAGCGCGTCGAGGTCGCCGAGCAGGCCGAACCCGAGGCGGCCGTCGTAGCTCATCACGGCGATGCCGACCGCCAGGCGCTCGGCGAGCGGCACGACCGGGTACAGCCCGACGAGCCTGCGCCCGAGCAGGTACAGCGGGAACTGGGGACCGGGGACGTTGGTGACGACGACGTTGAAGAACCGCTGGCGCGCCTGCAGCCGGGCGGCCTGGCTCATGATCGTCGGCGGCGCGAAGTTCGTCAGCTCGGTGAGCGTCTGGGCGCCGACCGCCTCGTGGTTGGCCTTCACGTGGGCCATGGCCTCGTGCACGCGGTCGAACACCGCGACCGGGTCGGTCTCGCCGACCGGCAGCGGCGCCCACACGGCCGCGACGCGGTTGCCGAGCGCGCCGGCCTCGTCCCCGCCGCGCACCGAGACGGGCACCAGCGCGCGCAGCTCCAGCCCCTGGGTGCGGTGGCCGTTGGCGCGCATGTGGCGGCCGAGCGCGCCGGCGACGACGGTGAGCACGACGTCGTTGACGGTGCCGCCGAGCGTGTCCTTGATCGCCTTGAACGTGACGAGGTCGGCGTCGACCCACTCGTAGCGCCGATGCGGGCCGATCGGCACGTTGTACGGGCTGGCCGGCGCCGGCTCCAGGCCGATGCTGGCGAACGCGCCGACCTCGGTGAGGCGCTCGAACGCGACCTTCGCGGCCCGGCGCGGCGCGCGCAGGGCCGCGCGCACGCCGCGGGCGATCTCGCCCGGGACGGTCGTGCGCTCCAGCAGCGCCTCGGCCAGGAGCTGGGCGGAGGTCGGCGCCGGGCGCGGCACCCACGGGGTCGCCGGCCCCGGCGGCTCGGCCGGCTCGGGCGAGGCGTCGAACAGCACCGTGGTGATGTCGACCCCGGAGACGCCGTCGACGAGCGCGTGGTGCGTCTTGCCGATCAGCGCGAAGCGGTCGCCCGACAGGCCCTCGACCAGGTACAGCTCCCACAGCGGCTTGTCGCGGTCCAGCGGCTGGGAGAACAGGCGCCCGGCCAGCCGCTTGAGCGCCGCGTCGTCGCCCGGGTGGGGGAGGCCGGCGTGGCGCACGTGGTAGCGCACGTTGAAGTGCGGATCGTCGACCCAGACCGGCCGGCCCTGGCCGAGCGGGACCTCCGCGAGGCGCTGGCGGTAGCGGGGCACGAGGTCCAGCCGCGAGACGATGTGCTCGACCAGCTCGACGTAGCCGGGCGCGGCGCCCTCGAAGACGAGGACCTCGGCCACGTGCATGGGCGCCCGGCCACCGCGCTCGAGGTGCAGGAACGAGGCATCCAGCCCGCTGAGGCGGTCGGGGTTGGTCACGCGGTCGATTGTCATGGGCGGCCCCCGCGTTGGCAAGCCGTAGCCTGTGGACGCGTGCCGGTGCCCGGAGCCCCCTACGACGACCTGCTGGCGGACCAGCTCGCCGCCGTGCGCCGCCTGCTCCCCGACGACGCGGCGTGGATCGACGCGCACACGCACACCGGCTGGAACGACCCCGACGGGGTGACGGGCACCGTCGACGAGCTGCTGGAGGGCCTGGACCGCGCCGGCGTCGGGCGCGCGATCGTCTTCACGACGGCCGAGCCCGACGGCTACCCGCCCGCCAACGACCGCGTCCTGGCCGAGGCCGCCGCGTCCGGCGGCCGGCTCGTCGCGCTCGCGCGGATCGACCCCAACGCCGGCGATCCGCTGCCCGAGGCGCGGCGCTGCCTGGAGGCGGGCGCGCGCGGCTTCAAGCTGCACCCGCGCTCGGACGCGTTCGTGCTCTCGCACCCGTCGGTGGCGGCGCTCGTCGCGTTCGCCGAGGAGCGGCGGGTGCCGGTGCTCGTGCACGCGGGGCGCGGCATCCCGGCGCTGGGCGAGGACCTGGTCACGCTGGCGCGCCGCCATCCCGGCGCGTCGCTGATCCTCGCGCACGCCGGGATCAGCGACCTGAGCCTCGTCGCCCCGGCCGCCAACGAGCTCTCCAACCTCTACTTCGACACGTCCTGGTGGCAGGTCTCCGACCTGCTCGCGCTGCACGAGGTCGTCGACCCGTCGCGGATCCTGTTCGCCAGCGACATGCCGTACGGCTCGGGCCGCTACGCCGCCCTGGCGTTCCTGCGCTGCGCCCTGGAGGTCGGGCTGGGCCCAGAGGCGATCGCCGCGATCGCGGGCGGCAACGCCGAGCGCGTGCTCGCCGGCGCGCCGCCGATCGACCTCGGCGGCCCGCCCGGCCGCGGCGCGCTCGCGACCCGCTGGCTGGCCGGGGAGCGGATCCTGGCGCATGCCGCGGTGGCGGCGTACACGGCCTTCCGCGGCGGCGACCCGACCGAGCCGATCGCGCTGGCGCGGCTGGCCTGCCAGATCCCCACGGGCGGGACCGGCGTCGGGCACGAGCACGAGCTGCTGGCCGAGATCGACGCGCTGCTCGCCCGCGGGCAGGAGCAGCTGGCGCGCGACCCGCACGATCGCTTCGCGGTCTCGATGGCGCCGCTGGCGGCCCAGCTGCTGGCCGGGACGCCCCGCGCGGGCGAGCGCGCCGAGAGCCTGACGGTGAAGGGATGACGATGGAGTTCCTGGTCGAGATCGAGATGGCGCCGATCCCCGAGGACGTGCGCGAGGCCGTGACGGAGGCCGAGCGGGTGCGCGGCCGCGAGCTGATGGACGCGGGCACGATCCGGCGCATCTGGCGGGTCCCCGGCCGGCGCGCGAACGTCGGCGTGTGGGCCGCGCCGGACGCGACCGCGCTGCACGCGGCGATCGCCTCGCTGCCGGCGTATCCGTGGATGGACGTGCGCGTCACCCCGCTGGCCGTCCACCCCCTGGAGGAGGGCAGCTGAGCCGCGGCACGGGCGCGCGATCCGCGGCGTGCCGGTCTCGCGTGTTCGCGATGCGAACCGTGTGACGTGCGCCACAGTCTCGTTTGAACGGCGTTTGGCGCGGATACGCTGTAGCGACCGTTCCCAGAGCCAGCCGAGTCGCCGCGAACGTGCGGCGAGCGGGGGAACCACCCGCCGGGCCCTGCCCGGCACGGGGCGAATCGCGGGCTGATGCCCGCGTAGCGCGCGCCGATCGGCGTCCGCGAGCCCGTCAGCTCACCTCGTAGGCCGGCGCCCGATCCCAAGGAGATCCCTCCGTGAGGCCGCAGTCCCCGCTGCGCGCCGTGCCTGCCGCCGTGGCGGCCGCCGGCGTGCTGTCGACCACGATGACCTCCCACGCGTCCGCCGCGCCCGTGGCGGCCGCCGTCCCCACGCAGCCTGCTGCTGCGATCTCGCTGACGGTGAAGGACCGAAGTCTTCGTCTCGGCCAGGTCGCCGTCGTGAGCGGTCGCCTGGCCACCGGCGCGGCGGGGGTCCCCGTGCGCGTCGAGCAGCTCGTGCGCGGCGCCGCCGGCTGGGCGCGCGTCGCCGACACCGCCACCGGCGCCGACGGCCGCTTCCGGGTCCGGGCCCGCCTGCAGCGCTCCGGCCTCCTGCGGGCCGTCCCGATCGGCGTGGCGACGGTCGCCTCCAGCGCCTCGTCGGCCGAGGCGGGCGGCGCCGTCGCCGGCACCACCCGCGTGCGCGTCGCCGCGCGCCTGTCGCCGAGCGCCGTCCGCCGCCACGTGACGGCCGGCCGCACCGCGCGCGTGGCGGGCACGCTGAAGCCCGCCGAGCGGGGGCGCGTCGTGACCCTGCAGCTGCGCGGCCGCAAGGGCTGGCGCACCGTCGACCGCGATCGCACCGACCGCGCCGGCCGGTTCCGCCTCGTCGAGCGCCTCCGCGAGGCGCGCAGCGTGCCCGCGCGCGTGCGCTTCCGCGGCGACGCCACGAACGCGGCCTCCACCCGCTCGCTGGGCCGCCTGAACGCCTACCGCTTCGCGTCCGCCTCGTGGTACGGGCCCGGGCTGTACGGCAACCCGCTCGGCTGCGGTGGCCGGCTGAGCCCCGGGACCGTCGGCGTCGCCCACAAGACGCTGCCGTGCGGCACGAGGCTCACGCTGCGCCACCGCGGCCACGTCGTGCGCACCCGCGTGATCGACCGCGGCCCGTTCGTCGCCGGGCGCGAGTTCGACCTGACCGCCGCGACGAAGGCCAAGCTCGGGTTCGGCTCGACCGGGACGGTCCAGGTCGCGCACTGAGCGGCCCGCGCCGGCGCCGGCCGGCCCCGAACGCGCGTTCGCCTTGCCGTCGGGTCCGTTGCGTACCGTTCCGGGCCGTGGCGACGATCGCGCATCTGGACATGGACGCGTTCTACGTCTCGGTCGAGCTGCTGCGCCGGCCCGAGCTGCGCGGCAAGCCGGTGGTCGTGTCGGGCACCGGTCCGCGCGCGGTCGTCACGACCGCCAGCTACGAGGCGCGCCGGTTCGGGGTCGGGTCGGCGATCCCGGCGGCGCGGGCGCGGCGGCTGTGCCCGCAGGCGATCTTCATCCCGCCCGACTTCGAGGCCTACCGGGCGGTGTCCAAGCAGGTGATGGGGATCCTGCGCGACCACATCGAGCGCGTCGAGGTGGTGGGGCTCGACGAGGCCTACCTCGACCTCAGCGACCTGCAGCGGCCACGCGCGGCGATGCGGCGGGTCGTCGCCGAGATCCGGGAGCGCACCGGGCTCACGGCCTCGGTCGGGATCGGTCCCAACAAGCTCGTCGCCAAGATCTGCTCCGACGCCGAGAAGCCCGCCGGGTTCCTCGCCCTCAGCCGCGAGCAGGCGTGCGAGCGCTTCGCCGGCGCCCCGCCCGGGCTGGTGCCGGGCATCGGCCCCAAGACCGTCGAGCGGCTCACCGCGATGGGCATCACGACGCTCGGCCAGCTCGCGCGCACCGACGAGGCGCTGCTCCAGGCGCGCTTCGGCCCCAACCACGGCCGCGACCTGCTCGCGCGCGCCCGCTTCCACGGCGCCGAGCAGCTCACGCTGGAGCGCGTCGCGGTGAGCGAGTCGCGCGAGACGACCTTCCCGCAGGACGTCGCCGACCCCGGCGAGCAGGAGCGCGCGCTCGTCGCGCTCGCCGAAGGGCTGTGCGCGCGCCTGGAGCGCCCCGGCCGCACGATCGGGATCAAGGTCCGCCTCGACGACTGGACGACCGTGACCCGCGCGCGCACGCTGCCCGAGCCGACGCTCGATCCGCTCACGGTCTCCGGCGTCGCCCTGGACCTCCTGCGCGCCTACGCGCCCCCGCGCCCGGTCCGCCTGCTCGGCGTGCGCGTCGCCGGATTCGACGCGCCCGCGCCGGAGGTCGACGCGGGCCAGCTCGCGCTCCCGGTCTAGGGCGCGTCACGCACGGTCGTCGGCCGCGGCGAGCGCGACCGGGCGCCGTCGTGCCTTGACTTCCGCTCGTAATGGCCATAATGATATTGCGCGACGCTGCGGGGGTCGCTCCGCCGCGCGACGGGCGAGGAAGCGAGGACGCACTGCATGCATGGAATCCCCACGCGGGCGCAGGGACCGCGGCCGGCGACGTACGTCCCGGTGCTGATCGACGACGGCATCCGAACCGCCGCCCGGACCGCCCCGCATCGCCCGGCGATCGGGTTCGGCGACGCGACCCTGACCTACGCGGAGCTGGATGAGCGCATCGCGCGCGTCGCCAGCGGCGCGCACGACGGGCTCCAGCTGACGCCGGGCGTGCCCGCGGCGGTCCTGGCGCCCAACTGCCTCGAGTACATGGAGCTCGTCTGCGGGCTGTCGGCGGTCGGCGTGCCCGCGGTGACCATCAACCCGCGCGCGTCGGCGACCGAGGTGGCGGCCATGTGCGGCGACGCCGGCGCGCAGGCGCTCTTCGTCCACCCGACGCTGCACGACGCGGTCGTCGAGGCGGTCGGCGGCGACGTCCCGCACGTGATCCCGATCGACGAGCGCTACGAGCAGTGGCTGCGCGACGCCTCGCCCCGCCGGCCGGCGGTCGAGGTGGAGGAGTGGGACGCCTTCAGCATCCCCTACACCTCGGGCACGACGGGCGAGCCCAAGGGCGTGGTGCTGTCGCATCGATCGCGGACGCTCGCGTTCCTCGGCATGGCGTCCGAGTTCGGCACGTACACGCCGGACGACCGCACCCTGGCGATCTCGCCCCTGTGCCACGGCGGAGGGTTCGCGTTCGCCGCCGCCTCGCTGTTCTTCGGCGGCTTCTGCCAGGTCGCGTCGCGCTTCGATCCCGAGGAGGTGCTGCGCGCGCTGGCCGAGGGGCGCACGACGAGCGTCTTCCTCGTGCCCACGCACCTCCAGGCGATCCTCGAGCTCCCGCCGGCGACGCTCGAGCGCTGGCGCCCGCGGGAGCTGCGCGCGCTCGTCTCGGGCGGCGCGCCGCTGCGCCAGGCCACGAAGGAGCGCGTCATCGAGGCCCTCGGCGACGGCATGCTCTACGAGAACTACGCCTCGACCGAGGCGGGCTCGCTCACGAACCTGCGTCCGGCCGACCAGCTGCGCAAGCCCGGCTCCGTCGGGCTGCCGACGCCCTGCACGCAGATCCGCCTGGTCGACGACGCCGGCAACGACGTCCCGACCGGGGAGGTGGGCGAGATCCACGCCCGCACGCCCACGCTGTTCAGCGGCTACTGGGGCCGGCCAGAGGCCACCGAGGCGGTGTTCCGCGACGGCTGGGTGACGTGCGGCGACTACGCGCGCCGCGACGAGGAGGGCTACCTGTACATCGTCGACCGCAAGGACGACAAGATCATCTCCGGGGGCGTGAACGTCTACCCGCGCGAGATCGAGGAGTCGCTCGCGCGTCATCCCGCGGTCGCCGAGGTCGCCGTCTACGGCGTGCCCGACGACTACTGGGGCGAGGCGATCCAGGCCGCGGTCACGCTGCGCGACGGCCAGGCGGCGAGCGCGGAGGAGCTGGCCGCGTTCTGCGAGGACCTCGGCCGCTACAAGGTCCCAAAGGCGTTCGTGTTCATGGACGAGCTGCCGCGCAACGCGGCCGGCAAGATCCTGCGTAGCGCGCTGCGCGAGCGGCAGGGCGGACCGCGATGAGTCCCGCCATGGCCGTCCCGGCCGCCGCGAACGGGCTCGGCGAGCCCGGAAGGCGACGCTGATGGACTTCGACGAGACGCCGGCGCAGAGCGCGGTGCGGGAGGCGGCGCGCGCCCTGGCGGGCCGCTTCCCCGAGGAGTACTGGCAGGGCATCGAGGCCGAGCACCGCTTCCCGCTCGAGTTCTGGCAGGCCCTCGCCGAGCAGGACCTGCTCGGGATCGCGGTGCCCGAGGAGTACGGCGGCGCCGGCCAGGGCGTCCTCGAGGTGGCGATCGCCGCCGAGACGCTCGCCGAGCACGGCGCGGGCATGGAGGGCGGCGGCCTGCACGTGGCCGGCCCGGTCTTCGGCGGCACGCTCCTGACGCGCCACGGCACGCCGGAGCAGAAGGCCGCCGGTCTGCCGGGGATCGTCACCGGCGACGTGTGGGCGGGGGCGTTCACCGAGCCGGACGCCGGCTCGAACATCACCCGGATCCGCACGAGCGCGCAGCGGCGCGGCGACGTGTACGTCGTCAACGGCCAGAAGGCGTTCATCTCCCAGATGGCGATGGCCTCCCGCGTCGTCGTGATGGCCCGCACGGAGCCCTACGACCCCGCGCACCGGTCGCGCGGCATCTCGCTGCTGGCCGGCTTCCTGCCGAGCCCGCAGGTCGAGGTGCAGCCGATGGCCAAGATGGGCAGCCGCTTCATGGACACCAACCACGTGTTCTTCGACGACTACGAGGTGCCGGGCGAGGAGCTGATCGGGACGGCGGGCGACGCGTGGGCGCCGCTGTACGACGTGCTCAACCCGGAGCGGATCGTGATCGCGGCCGCGGCGGTCGGGACCGGCAACCTCGCGGTCCGGCGGGCGGTGGCCTACGCGGGCGAGCGGCAGGTCTGGGGCGGGCCGATCGGGCGCCACCAGGGCATCCAGTTCCCGCTGGCGCAGGCCCGGATGGACCTCGCGGCCGCCCGGCTGAAGGTGTACGAGGCCGCGTGGCTCTACGACCGCGGCCGCGACTGCGGGATCGCCGCCGCCACGGCGAAGTACACCGCCGCCCACGCCGCGCTGCGCGCCGCGGACGCGGCGATCCAGACGCTGGGCGGCGCCGGGTACATCGTCGAGTCGGGCGTCGAGCGCCACTGGCGCAACCTCCGGCTGAGCCGCCTGGCCCCGGTCTCGGACGAGATGACGCTCAACTACATCGCCCAGCACGACCTCGGCATGCCGAGGTCGTACTGAGCGCCGGGTGCACCGGCCGAGCAGGACCTTGCTCTTAAAACAGATAATCGATATGTTGGTTTCGGTCGGTGGGTGCCGGGTCACGCGCCTGCCGCCGAGGGGAGAGGGCCCCGATCCGAAGCCGGAAGGCCCCCGTCGGCGCTGCCGGCGGACGCCGTGAAAGGAGACGCTGTGTGGCGGAAAGGCATGGCCGGTGACGTCGGCGCGATCGACATCACGATCAACCCGTGGACCAGCCTGGAGGCGAAGGCGGAGGACCAGGGCCTCGACGAGCACTTCCACGAGAAGGTCGGCCTCCCGCCGGAGTACGCCGACGGCGTGGAGATGGACGCCTATCTGGAGATGATGGACCGGGCGGGCGTCGAGCGGTCGCTGGTCGTGGCCTATCGCTGCGGCGACCTGAACGTCCGCTACTCGTCGCACATCCCCTACGAGCAGGTGGCCGAGTACTGCGAGCGCTGGCCCGATCGGTACAGCGGCCTGGCGGGCGTCGACCCCTCACAGGGCGTGGCCGGCGTGAAGGAGATGGAGCGCGGGATCGTGGAGCTCGGCTTCGTCGGCGCCCACGTGTACCCGCACTGGTTCGGGCTCCCGCCCGACGCCGCGCAGTTCTATCCCTTCTACTACAAGTGCTGCGAGCTGGACGTGCCGATCATGATGCAGGTCGGCCACTGCCTGGACTACCGGCGCGATCGCGTGCTCGCGAGCGTCGGACGGCCGATCACGCTCGAGCGCATCGCGATCGACTTCCCGGAGCTGCGGATCATCGGGATCCATCTCGGCTGGCCGTGGGTCGAGGAGATGATCGCGGTCTGCTACAAGCACCAGAACGTCTACATGTGCGGCGACGCCTACGCGCCGCGCCACTGGCCGGACAACTACGTCCACTACGTCAACACGTTCGGCCAGGACAAGGTCCTCTTCGGCACGGACTGGCCGATCTACGGCCCCGAGCGTGGCGTCGGTGAGATCGAGGAGCTGCAGCTGCGGCCGCACGCCCGGCGCAAGCTCTACCGCGACAACGCGCTGAAGGTCTTCAAGACGCTCGCGCCGCCGGAGGACGCCCGTTGACGTCCGCCGCGCTCAGGACGCCGCTCTGCGACCTGCTGGGCATCGAGGTGCCGATCCTCCAGGCCGGCATGGGCCGCACGTCCGGGACGGTGACCCCGCCCCCCCTCGTCGCCGCGGTCTCGGCCGCCGGCGGCCTGGGCTGCCTGGGGGCCGCGGGCATGAGCCCCGACGAGATCCGCGGCGCCGTCGCGGAGATCCGCCGGCTCACCGACCGCCCGTTCGCCGTGGGCCTCCTGATCCCGGCGAGCCTGTCGGCCGCCGAGGTCCGCCGCGAGGACGTGCGCCGCGACGTCGAGCGCCGCTTCCCCGAGCAGTGGCGCCTCGTCCAGGAGCTCTACGCGCACTACGGCCTCGACCCCGACGTCCGGCCGCCTCACGAGCAGACCCTGGGGCCCGAGCTGATCCGCGCTCAGATCGACGTGCTGCTCGCCGAGCGCGTCCCCGCGATCGTGGCGGGGCTCGGGGACCCGAGCTGGGTCGTCCCCCTGGCGCGCGACGCCGGGATCGTGACGATGGGCATCGCCGGGAGCGTCCGCCACGCCGAGCGCCAGCGCGCGTCCGGGGTGGACGTCGTCATCGCCCAGGGGGCGGAGGCGGGCGGACACACCGGGACGGTCTCGACCTTGCCGCTCGTGCCACAGGTCGTCGACGCGGCGCGGCCGACGCCTGTCGTGGCGGCCGGCGGGATCGCCGACGGGCGCGGGATCGCCGCGGCGCTCGCGCTCGGGGCGGAGGGGGCCTGGATCGGCACCGCGTTCCTCTTCGCGCAGGAGGCGAACGTCGCGGACGCCCAGCGCAGGCGGCTGAGCGAGGTGGGCTCGCACGAGCTCTGCGTCAGCCGGGCGTTCACCGGCAAGCCGTCGCGCATCGTGCCCAACGAGGTGGCCGACCGGTGGGCGGCTGCGGCGTGCGGACCGCTCCCGATGCCCCACCAGATGGTGATCATGGACGACTTCACGGTCGCGGCCGAGGCCGCGGGGCGGTGGGACCTGGTCAGCAGCCCGGCGGGTCAGGCGGTCGGCCTGCTGGCGGCGCACGAGCCGGCCGCCGACATCGTGCACAGGCTGCGCCGGGAGGCGGTCGAGGCGATCGACCGGCTCGCTGCCCGCGGCGGACGGACGGGGGCGTTCGCGGATGCTTGAGATCGAGGGGCTGAGCAAGACCTACGTCAGCGACGGCAAGGAGACGCGGGCGATCGCGCAGGTCGACTTCCGCGTCGACGAGTTCGAGTTCGTCAGCGTCGTCGGGCCGTCCGGATGCGGGAAGACGACGCTGCTGAGCTGCATCGCGGGGCTCATGGCCGCCACCACCGGGCGCGTGTCCCTGCGCGGAAGGGTCATCGACGCCCCGCCGCCCGAGATGGCCGTCGTCTTCCAGGACTACAGCCGCTCGCTGTTTCCGTGGCTCACAGTCCGCAACAACGTGACGCTCCCGCTGCGCAAGCGCGAGCGGCCGCGCGAGCGGGACCGGATCGCCGACGAGTCGCTGGACGCCGTCGGGCTCGGACACGCCGGCGACCTGTACCCGTGGCAGCTCTCGGGCGGGATGCAGCAGCGCGTCGCGATCGCCCGCGCGCTGGCGTTCCAGCCGAAGGTGCTGCTCATGGACGAGCCCTTCGCGTCCGTCGACGCCCAGACGCGGGCCGAGCTCGAGGACCTGGTGCTCCGCGTGCAGATCGAGTTCGGCGTCACCGTCCTGCTCGTCACGCACGACATCGACGAGGCGGTCTACATGTCGGATCGGATCGTCGTCCTCACGTCGCCGCCGTCGACGGTGCTCGAGACGCTCAGCACCGGCCTGCCGCGCCCGCGCGACCAGGTGACGACCAAGGAGCTGCCCGAGTTCGCGAAGTTGCGCTCCCGCGTGTACCGCGAGGTCACGCGTGCGCACGGCGGCGTGCCGCCGGCCGGGGAAGCGCTGGAGGCGAGGTAAGTGCCCGTCAAACAAGGAGGAAGGGTCGGATGAGCATGGACATCTCGAAGCGGCGCCGGTGGCGCGGACTGCTTGCGGCCGTACCGGCCCTCGCGGTCGCGCTGACGCTCGGCGCGTGCGGCAGCGAGAGCGGTGACAGCACGTCGACTGCGTCACCGGCGACCGCGGCCGCCACCAGCGAGGCGCCGCCGGAGATGACGAAGGTCAAGGCCTCGGTGATCGCCAGCGCCGACTACGCGCCCGTCTTCATCGGGCAGGAGCACGGGTTCTTCGAGGAGGAGGGCATCGACCTCGACCTCGCCGTCGGTGGTCTCAGCGCCACCGTCTTCCCGCAGCTGGTCAACGGTCAGATGGACATGTTCGGGTCGGCGCTGGGCTCGATGATCACGGCCGTCGCCCAAGGGCTGCCGCTCGTCACGATCGCCCCGACGAGCGTCGGCGGGAACACGCTGGAGGACGACACCCACCACATCATCGCGCTGAAGAGCAGCGGCATCGAGTCGCTCGAGGACCTGAAGGGCAAGACGATGGGCGTGCCCGCGCTCGGCCAGATCGGCGAGGCCGTCGTCCGGGTCACGCTCGAGGAGGCGGGGCTCGAGCCGTCGGACGTCCGCCTCGTCGCGGTGAACTTCCCGGACATGCCCGCGGCGCTGAGCACCGGGAAGGTCGACTCGCTGCAGGTGGGCGAGCCGTTCCTCACCGTCCTGAAGCAGAGCGAGGACATCGTGAGCCTCGCGCCGGGGAGCGGCGGCAACCTGACGGACCCGCCGTTCATGGGCTGGATCGCCAGCGAGAAGTACGTCGAGGAGAACCCCGACGTGGTGCGGCGGTTCCAGCGCGCCTGGAAGAAGGCGGTCGAGTACACCATCGACAACCCGGACGAGGCTCGCACGGTGCTGTCGCGCGACCTGAAGGTCGACGAGAGCGTCGCCGCGGAGATGATCCTGCCGCGGTGGACGACGGCGTCGGACCCCGTGAAGCTGCAGGAGGTCGCCGACCTGATGACCGAGACCGGGGTGCTCGACGAGAAGGTCGACGTCGGCTCCGCCGTCAAGGAGAACCCGCTGCCGTAGGGCGCGGATCGCGAGCCACCGGCCGGGCGCCCCGCGGGGACGCCCGGCCGGGGCCGTCGCGGGAGTCCCGGCCCGGGCGCGACCCGCCCCGAGTGCCGTTCCGACGCTGCAGAGGATGCAAGGTCCATGAACATCAACGCTTCCGCCGCCGATCCGGCGAGCCGCTCGACTCGGGGCCGGCCCCGCCGCGCGTGGGTGCGGCGGCCCTCGTCCGACGCGCTGCTCGGGTTGCTCGGCGTCGTGTGCGCGCTCGGCCTGTGGGAGCTGCTCACGCGCACCGGCATCCTGCCGCGCGACTACGTGCCGGCGGCCACGAGCATCATCGGCGAGCTGGTGGACCTGCTGCCGAGCGGCGAGTTCTGGCGCGCGGTCGGGGCCACCCTGCTGGGCGCGGTCGTCGGCCTGGCGCTCGCCAGCGTGGTCGGCATCGCCGTCGGGATGGCGGCGGGCTCGAGCGAGATCGTCTGGCGGTCGCTGCGCCCGACGGTCGAGTTCCTGCGGCCCGTGCCGGCCGTGGCGCTCGTCCCCGCGTCGGCGCTGATGTTCGGGCAGAGCGTGCGCAGCGACGTCTTCCTCGTCGCCTTCGGCACGGTGTTCATCATGTTCGTGCAGACGATGTACGGCGTGCGCGAGGTCGACCGGGTCGCGGTCGACACCGGCCGCTCGTATCACCTGACGCGCGTCCAGCGGGTGCGCTGGATCATCCTGCCCAGCACGATGCCGCACATCGTGACCGGGCTCCAGATCTCGGGGTCGGTCGCGCTGATCGTCGCGGTGACCGCCGAGCTGGTGATCGGCAACGAGGGCCTGGGCCACTCGATCGCCCTGGCGCAGTCCGCCGGCCAGCTGACGTCGATGTACGCGCTCATCGCCGCCTCAGGGCTGCTCGGCGTCGCCGTCTTCGTGGGCCTCGGCCGGTTGGAGCGCCACTTCGTGGCCTGGCATCAATCGCAACGAAGGGGCGCATGACGATGGCTCGCTCGCGCTGGGTCCTCGCCGCGTGCGAGGTGGGGGTGACCGCGCTGGTGATCGCCGGCGTGTGGCTGTACACGGCGAACACGACCAGCTACGTGCTCACGCCGCTGCCCGACATCGTCACCGCGTTCCGCGAGACGTGGCTGTTCGGCGCCTTCACCAGCGACTTCGTCCCGAGCATGATCCGGCTGGTGCTCGGCTACGCGCTGTCGGTGGTCGTCGGCGTCGCGCTCGGCTTCGCCCTGGGCAGCTTCCGCACCGTGAGGGTCGCCACGCAGCCCGTCGTCACGTTCGTGCGCTCGATCCCCGCGGCCGCCCTCGTGCCGCTCGCGATCGTCCTGTTCGGGATCGGCACGTCGATGAAGGTGTTCCTGATCGCGTTCGTGTGCGCGTGGCCGATCGTCCTCAACACCGCCGCGGCGCTCGCCGAGCTGGACGCGACGGTGGCCGCGACCGCGCGGTCCTACGGGATCAGCGGCCTGGACCGGGTGCGCTTCGTCGTGCTGCCGGCGGCCAGCCCGCGGATCTTCGCCGGGATGCGCACGAGCATCTCGCTCGCCGTGCTGCTGCTCGTCACCAGCGAGATGTTCGCCAGCACCAACGGCGTGGGCTACTGGATCATCCAGGCCCAGCAGTCGTTCGACGTGTCCGAGATGTGGGGCGGGATCCTGCTGCTGGGCATCCTCGGGTACGTCCTCAACTGGACGTTCGGACTCGTCGAGCGGCGCGTGCTGCGCTGGCACGACGGCCTGCACCGGCTGCGCTGAGCGGCGGACCTAGTACAGCGCGGCGGCGAGCCGGCGGCGCGCGTCGCGCGCGAACGGGTGCTCCACCCCGAGCTCGTCGAGGATCGCGACGACGACGGCGCGGATCTCGTCCTTGGCGCTCGCGGCGCCGTCGGACCCGCTCGCGCTCGCCGACGGGAGCGCGGCGATGAGCAGGTCGGCGGCCTGCTCGAGGCGGCCGGCGTCGAGCGCGGCGAACGCCTCGGACAGGTCGGGCTCTCCGCCGTCCTCGAGACGCAGGCGCGCCTGCAGCCCCTCGGCCTGGAAGTCGCCGGCCACGTTCTGGACGACGGCGAGCGCCTCGTCGCGGTCGCCCCGGGCGAGCAGCAGGCGCGCGAGCGGCACCGCCGCGTCGGCGCGGCCGGGCTGCAGCTCCAGCGCCCGGCGCAGCGACGCCTCGTCGCCGGCGGCGACCAGACGGTCGGCCTCCGAGGGCACGAGCGAGTCGAAGAAGCGCTCGACGTTGGCGGGCGGCTGGGCGCCGACGAACTCCGCGACGACGCGCCCGTCCTTGAACGCCTTGACGGCCGGGATGCCCTGGATCTGGAACGCCGCCGCGAGCTGCTGGTTGGCGTCCGTGTCCACCTTGGCCAGCACGACCTCGCCCTCGCGGGCGTTCGCCGCCTTCTCGAGGGCCGGCGTGAGCTGGCGGCACGGCCCGCACCACTCGGCCCAGAAGTCGACGACGACCGGCACCTGGTGGGAGCGGTCGATGACCTGCTGCTGGAAGTCCGCTTCCGTGACGTCGATGACCGTCATAGGCCTCATACGGTAGGACACCGGACCATGGACCTCGCCTACGACGACGACGGCACCGGCACCCCGGTCGTCCTCCTCCACGGGCTCACCGCGACGCGCCGCTACGTCGTGATGGGCTCCAAGACGCTGGAGCGCTCCGGCCATCGCGTCGTCGCCTACGACGCGCGCGGCCACGGCGACTCCCCGCCCGGCGACCGCTACGACTACCCGACGCTCGCCGCCGACCTGCGCGGCCTCCTCGACCGCCTCGAGATCGAGCGCGCGGTGCTCGCCGGCGCGTCGATGGGGGCCCACACGCTGCTGCGCTTCGCGCTCGACCACCCGGAGCGCGCGCTCGGGCTCGTCGTCGTGACGCCCGCGTTCGATCCCGAGGGGTCGCCCGGCCTGGAGCGCTGGGACCGCCTCAGCGAGGGCCTGCGCACCGGCGGGGTCGAGGGCTTCCTGGCCGCGTACGGGCGCCCGCCGGTCCCCGAGGCCTGGCAGGACACGGTGCAGACCGTCCTGCGCCAGCGCATCAGCCGCCATCGCCACCCCGAGGCGGTCGCCGACGCGCTCGCGCAGGTGCCGCGCTCGCGGCCCTTCGAGGCGTGGAGCGACCTGCACGCGCTCGACCGCGTCGACGGGGACGTCGTCGTCGTCGCCGACCGCGACGAGGTCGACCCCGAGCACCCGCTCGCGGTCGGCGAGCGCTACGCCGCCGAGATCCCCGGGGCCCGCCTGGTCGTCGAGGAGCCCGGCCGGTCGCCCATCGCGTGGCAGGGCGGTCAGCTGTCGCGCGTGATCGCCGAGGTCGCGGCGGCGTAGCCTCCATGGGGTGATCGCGATCGACGGGACCGACGGGACGGTGCGGTGAGGCCCATCCACCTCATCCGCTGGGGCCTCCCGCTCGCGCTCGCCGCCGCCGGGGTCGTGGTGATCGTCGGCTCGGAGCTCGAGGGCGTGGGGGAGGCGCTGATCGGCGCCGCCATCTGCGTCGTGATCGCCAACCTCCTGCTGCGCGTGGGCTTCGGCGACGCGCGCGACCGCGACCGCGAGGAGCGGGCCCGGCGCTACTTCGACGAGCACGGCCACTGGCCGGGCGAGGGACCGCGCTGAGCGGATAGGGTCCGCCGCGATGGCGGGCCCGCAGACCATCGTCGCCGGGGTCGGCGCCGGCGACAGCACGCGCGATGCGGTCGTCACCGCGCGGGCGCTCGCCGGCGCGCTGCATGCCCGCCTCGTGCTCGCCCACGCCTACCCCTACGACCTCCTGCCGCTCGAGAGCGCCCTCGTCGAGGTCGAGGTCGGCGAGCGCATGCACGCCGACGCCGCCGAGCTCGTGCGCGGGATCCGCGACGAGCTCGCCCCCGGCGCCGACACCCGGGTGCTGCCGGACACCTCGCCGGCGCGGGCGCTGCACGAGGTCTGCGAGGACGAGCGCGCCGGGCTCCTCGTGATCGGGGCGGCCGGCGAGATCGGCTCCGCGGCGCTGCACCACGCGCCGTGCCCGGTGCTGGTCGGCGCCAGCCCGCCGCCGTGGGCGACGGTCGGCGTCGGCGTCGACGGGTCGCCCGAGTCCCGCCAGGCGCGCGCGTTCGCCGAGATGCTGGCGGGCGTCACCGGCGCGCGCCTGATCCCGCTGACGGTGGTCGGCGCGCGCGGCGCCGCCGCCCCGGCCGCCGACGGGGCCGAGACGCTCGTCGGCCGCCCGGCGGAGGCGCTGGCGGCGCGCTCCGCCGGCCTGGACGCGATCGTCGTCGGCTCCCGCGGCCGGGGTCCGGTGCGGCGCCTCCTGCTCGGGTCCACGTCCGCGCGGCTCGTGCGCGAGGCGGCCTGCCCCGTCGTCGTCGTGCCCCGGGGCGACGGGCGCTAGCGCATCGCGGGCGGCCGCTCGTCGGGCAGCAGCCGCACGGCGAGCACGGACACGACGAGCGCCACGAACAGCCGCCAGTGGGTGCCCTCGATCGGGTACGCGAGGAAGATCTCGTCGGCGGCGATGAACGCGGCCCACAGACCGAGCGCGACGGTCGCCGCCGCCATCACCGGGACGCGGCCCCGCAGCGCCAGCCAGAAGAGCGCGGCGGCGAGCGCCTCCCACGCGATCACGCCGGCGAACAGGAGCGCGTCGATCGCGGTCGGGGTGTCGTAGACGCCGGTCGTCTCGCGCAGCAGCTCCCAGTTGCCCGAGGCGAACGCGAAGCCGTCGCCGAGCACGTCGAGCGCCTTGAGGCCGTCGAACGTGTTGGTGAGGCAGACGAGCGACAGGTAGGTTGCCCAGGCGCCGACGAGCACGGCGCGAAACGCCCGGGTGGTGGCGAGCGAGGACATGTTCGCCCACCAGGGTTCGTCAACCGGCGGCTGCGCCCTGCCGATACCTCACACAGTCATGGAACCCGACGTCGTCAACGCCAATCACCGGGCCGGCCTCATCCTCCTGGCCGGCTTCCTCGCCTCGTTCGTCTTCATCCGCTTCTCGACGCGGATGATGCGCAACCCGAAGTACCCGTGGTGGCCCGGGTCCATCAAGACCGAGGGGGTGCACATCCACCACCTCGTCTTCGGGATCGTGCTGATGATCGTCGTCGGGTTCGTGCAGTTCACGTTCGAGCCCGGCAGCCCGTGGCTGGAGATCCTCGCGGCCCTGTTCGGCATCGGCGTCGGGCTCACCGTCGACGAGTTCGCGCTGTGGCTGTACCTCGACGACGTCTACTGGTCCCGGGAGGGGCGCGCCTCGGTCGACGCCGGGGTGCTCTGCGCGCTGCTCGGCGGCCTCGTGATCCTCGGCTTCGTGCCGTCCTACGACAGCAACCCGGTCATCGTCGTCGTGATCGTCCTGGAGCAGCTGTTCTGGGCGGCGATCATCATCGCCAAGGGCAAGGTGCGCCTCGCGGTCATCGGCCTGTTCGTGCCGATCGTCGGGCAGGTGTCGGCGATCCGCCTCGCGCGGCCCAACTCGTGGTGGGCGCGGCGCTTCTACAAGCCCGGCACCGAGAAGGGGGCGCGCAAGCTCGCCAAGGCGACGGCGCGGGCGGAGCGCTGGGACGCGCGTCGCGAGCGGTTCCTCGACTTCATCGGCGGCCGGCCGCACCTCGTGCGCGAGACCGGCGGCGACGGCGAGTCGTAGCCCGCCACCAAAAGAGGAACTCCGCGGACCCGAGCATCGCCCGGGCCCGCGGAGTGGAGGAGAGTCGGTGACGAGGTACCCCGTGGCACCTCGCCGCCAAACATCGGCGTCTCGGAACGTCCCGAGCCGGACGCGCTACTCGAACTCGCGCAGGTAGCGCTCGAACGTGCGCAGGTGGCCCTCCTCGTCGCGGAGGATCTCGATGACCATGTCCTGCGTGGCCCAGTCGACGCCGTCGCAGGCCTCGATGATCCGGTTGTAGTGCTCGATCGCACCGATCTCGGCCTCGATGACGCCGCGGATGACGGACACGACGTCGGTCGCGTCGGCGGGGGGCTGCAGGTAGCTCTGCGTGGACGTGAACTCCGCCGAGCCGGGCGGGGTGCCGTACAGCTCCTTGATGCGGCGCGCGAACGCGCGCGCGTGCCCGAGCTCCTCCTCGACGTCGTCGTCGAGCGCCTCGGCGATCTCCTCCGCCCGGATGCCGTCCAGGTGGGAGGCGTTCGCGAGGTAGCTCATGACCGTCTCCATCTCCATCCAGTAGGCCTGGGTGAGGAGCTCGACGATCTCCTCGCGCTTGGCGGCATTGGCCTCGGCGAGGATTCCGGCGCCGGCGTGCTTGGTCGTGGCCATTGGCTGCTCCTTCGGACGTCGGGATGGTCGTTGCTGCGACGGGACTATAACAACTCGCTCAAAATAACGTCCGGGTAAAAGGCGCTGCCGGCGCCGGCGATGCGCACCGCGCGTCGACCGCGGGATGCCCGTCGGGATCGAGGGGCGTCACGGGTCGTGGATGCGACGCGCGCGCCGGCGCGGGGCACGGTCGAGCGTGGGGTGGGCGAGCGGCGGCCGGCGTCAGGCGTGCGACGGGCCGGCGACGGCGGCGTCGTCGACCTCGCGCTGCGCGCACCAGGTCACGAACCGGCCCTCGGGCGTCCGGAGCCAGTCCTCGAGCGCGCGCTCGAAGCGCTGCCAGCGGCGCGCGCGGGCGCCCAGCTGCGGGAAGTCGGTCCGCTCTGCTTCGGGGACGTGCTCCATCGGGCGCACATCTTAGGGCACCCGAAGCAGGGTTGCCTAATCGCAGCCGGATCGCCCGGCGCCATCGGGGGTCGCTACAGCGCCTGGATGAGCGTGATCGCGCGGCGGGCGGCCTCGTTGGCCCGCTGCAGGGTCGTGTTGGCCCGCGCGATGATCCGGTTCGTCCGCGACACCGAGCTGCGGTTGGCGGACTTCATCGCCAGGTCGATCCGCGCCGTCGCCTTGGCCTCGAGGTCGAGCGCGCGCATGAGCGCCCGGCGCGCCTCCTCGCCCTGCGGCGTCGACGGCTGCTGGCCCATGAGCAGCGCCTGGAACGTGCGCACGGCCCGGCCGACGGCACGGACCTTGGCGCGCCCGGCCTTGGTGGCGCGATCGCGGCGGTTGAAGTTCCGGATGGCCTTCGACGCCGCCCGTTCCTTCTTGGCCAGCGCGTCGAACGCCGCCGGGATGGCGGCCTTCATCGCGGCGTCATCGGCCACGGCGGCGCCGGGAACGGTCAGCAGGGCTCCGCAGGCAGCGACGATCGCGGCGGCGGAACGGAACGGCATGCGCATCGATACGACTCCTCGGTGGAACGGCGTCTCCCGGCGCGGAGTATGCCCATCCGCGGCCGGAGTCAGCCGTCACGTCGGTGCGCGGCGTGCGACGGCGCGCTGGGGCGCCGTCACGGAACGAGGGCCTGCGCGGCCACGAAGCAGCTGTTCTGGGCCGGGTCGGGGTCGTTGACCTTCCAGCGCGAGGAGACGAGCAGCGTCGCGCCGCTCGGGAAGGCGACCGCGAGCATGCCGTTGTTGGGCAGGTCCGTCGTCACGGGCCCGATGTCCTGGGTGCGGGCGGTGTCGGTCGAGGCCTCGCGCAGCGTCACGGTGGCGCCCTGGGCGGTGTCGACGGTCAGCGCGCGGGCGCCGCCGGGCGCCGCCTGGCACGTCAGCGACACGGTGCCGAGGCCCGGGACGGCGAAGGCGGTCGCGTCGTGGCCGGCCGCCGCCTCGGAGCCTCGCCAGGCGATCGCGCCGGAGCGGGCCAGCGGGGTCAGCGCGCTGGCCTCCGACGGCGTCGCGAACGTCGCCTCGACGTGGCAGGACTCGCTGCCGGTCCGGCTGAAGTCCCACGACCAGGTGAGGCGCAGCGTCGTGGGGGCGGCCAGGTCGCCGGGCGCGGGGGCGCCGAACGGGCCGCGGTCGGCGATGATCCCGTCGAACTGGCCCGTCGAGTGCTTCTCGGGCGGCCAGAACTTGTTGAGCCCCTCGCGGAAGTCGCGCCCGCTCGTCGCGGTGCGCACGGCCTCGCGAATCGCCTTCTCCTGGTGCTCGGACCAGTCCCGGTAGGTCCAGTTCATCATCGACACCTCGCGCCCGAGGTCGGCCGGGTAGAAGCGGATCCACTGGGCGTCGGGCCGGCACACGATCTCGCCGTAGCCGATGCCGGGCGCGACGAACCCGGCGACGTCGCGGCCCTCCCAGGCGCCGTCCGACCACTCGACGGTCGCGTGCTGCGCGACCATCCCCGTCGCCGGCGCGGGGACCGGCGGCGGCGCCGCCTCGCTGGCGCCGGGGGCGAAGGCCAGCGGCTGCTCGGCGACCGCGGCGGCGCCGTGGCTGCGCCCGCTGATGCGCAGGGTGTAGGCGCCGGCGGGCAGCGGGCGCGCGAGCGGCAGCGCGACGGCGCGCTGGCCGCTGAAGGCGCCGGTCTCGGTGGCCTGCGCGACGGTGGCGCCGGTGCCGTCCAGCAGCGTGACGCGCACGTCGGAGACCGACTGGTGGTCGACCGTGCGCAGCAGCAGCCGCACGGCGCCGGCGTTGTCGGAGATCAGCGTGCTCACCGGGGCGGCACGCACGGGCAGGGACGGCCGGTGCATGCGCCACGTCCGCGCGGTCGTGCCGCGGCGCGCACAGCTCGCGCGCCGGCCGGTCGCGCTGAGGCGGTAGCGCCCGGCGCCGATCGACCGGTCGCCGGCCAGGCGCAACGCGACCGCGACCCGCCCGGCGGCCAGGCGCCCGGCGATCTCGCCGCGCGCGTACGTCCGACCGCCGCGGGCCAGGCGCACGCGGACGTCCGTGACCGCGGCGCCGCGCCGGGCCCGCACGACGGCGAGCGGGTCGTCGCGCAGCACGGTCGGATCCGAGGAGGGCAGCGAGACGGCGAGCGGCAGGCGCGTGCAGGACGACGCGGCCGCCGGGGCGGAGGCCGCGAGGAGCGCGGCGAGGAGCGCGACGGCGGCGAGCGGGAGGAGGCGGAGGACGGTCATCGTCGGTGCGTCTCGGTATCGGCAGATCCGTGCCGGCGCCCGAGGGGCGGTGCGCTCACGGTACCGAGGCGCGCCGTCAGGCCGGCGGCCTCCCGCGGGCGGTGTCGAGCGCCTCCTGCACGCGCCGCTCGGCGTCCTCGGTCAGCGACGACTGGATGACGCGGCCCGGGATCCGCACCTGCGACAGCAGCGCGTCGGCCTGGGCCTGCCTCACCAGGAGGATCAGCGCGGCGCGCCCGGGCTCGAGCCCTTCGCCGAGCTCCCGCATGAACCGGTCGTCGACGCCGGGGTCGGTGAGCGCGCCCGTCGCGGCTCCGGCGGCCGCCCCGAGCGCGGCTCCCAGCAGGGGCTGCAGGAAGATGAGCCCGATGAGCCCGCCCCACAGCGCACCGCCCGCCGCGCCGACGGCGGCCATCGACGGCTGGTGCAGGCGCACCCGGCCGTCGCGCCCGTGCTCGACGACGACCATGTCCTCCAGCTCGATCAGGCCCGCCCCGACCGCCTCGCCGACGTTCTCGGCGACGGTGTGGGCGGTGGCGACGTCGTCGTAGGCGATCGCGATGAGCTCGCTCACTGCGGTTCCTCTCCTCGGGTTTCGCGATGATGGCAGGACATGGCGGACCTGCTCGAGGAGATGGCCTGGATCGACGGCGGCGCGTTCCGGATGGGCTGCGACCGCTTCTACCCGGAGGAGGCGCCGGTGCACACGGTCGCCGTCGACGGGTTCTGGATCGACGTCGCGCCCGTGACCGTCGGCCAGTTCGCGCGGTTCGTCGAGGAGACCGGGTACGTCACGGTCGCCGAGCGGCCGCTGGACCCGGCCGACTTCCCGGGCGCCGACCCGGCCCTGCTCAAGCCCGGCTCGGTCGTGTTCCAGCGCGCCCCGCATCGCGTGTCGCTGGCCGACTACACGCGGTGGTGGGCCTACGTCCCCGGGGCGAGCTGGCGCGCGCCCGCCGGTCCCGGCAGCGACGTCGCGGGCCGGGAGGAGCACCCCGTCACGCACGTCGCCTACGAGGACGCCGCCGCGTACGCCGCCTGGGCCGGCAAGGCGCTGCCGACGGAGGCCGAGTGGGAGTTCGCCGCGCGCGGCGGCCTCGACGGCGCGACGTACGCGTGGGGCGACGAGCCGCGGCCCGGCGGGCGGCTGATGGCGAACACGTGGCAGGGCGAGTTCCCGTGGGAGAACCTCGGCGCCGGCGGATGGGAGGGCACGTCGCCGGTCGGCAGCTTCCCGCCCAACGGCTACGGCCTCGTCGACGTCACCGGCAACGTCTGGGAGTGGACCGAGGACTACTACACGCCGCGCCACCCCGACGAGGCGCGCAGCCCGTGCTGCGTGCCGCGCAACCCGCGGGTGAGCTCCCCGGACGCCAGCTACGCGTTCGGAGAGCCCGGCGCGGACGTCCCGCGCCGCGTGATCAAGGGCGGCTCGCACCTGTGCGCGCCGAACTACTGCCTGCGCTACCGGCCCGCGGCCCGTCAGGGCGAGGCGATCGACACCTCCACGAGCCACCTCGGCTTCCGCTGCGTGCGGCGCGCCGCGTAGCCGCCGGAGCGGGCGTCGAGCCGAGCCGCACCGGGAATACCCTCCGGCAGACCGTATGCGTCGGCAGATCGACCAGCTCGACGGCGTGCGCGCGCTCGCCGTGCTGGCGGTGATGGGGTTCCACGACCTCAAGGTGCCGGCCGGCTACCTCGGCGTGGACGTGTTCTTCGTGCTCAGCGGCATGCTGATCACGTCGATCCTGCTGAGCGAGCGCGACCGCCTGGGGCGCAACGACATGGGCGCCTTCTACGCGCGCCGCCTGCGGCGCCTGTACCCGGCGCTCGCGGCGCTGCTGATCCTGTGCTCCCCGTTCGGGGCCGAGCTGAGCCAGGACGGGACGTGGCACTCGTGGTGGGACTCGGTGTTCGTGAGCGCCACGTACGTCGCGAACCTGGCGATCCTGGTCGACGGCACCCAGTTCCTCGGCGCGCTCGGGCCGATGTGGAGCCTGGCGATCGAGATGCAGTTCTACCTGCTGTGGCCGCCGGTGCTCGTGTGGCTGCTGGCGCGCCGCGTCTCCCACCGCACGCTGACGATCGGCGTGGCGGCCGCCGCGCTCGGCTGTCTGTCGCTGTTCTGGCTGCTGCCGACCGGCCCGGATCCCGGCCTCGCGGTCGCGCCCACGTACTTCCGGCCCGACTCGCGCTTCGGTGAGCTGCTGGCCGGCTGCCTGCTCGCGCTCCTGCTGCACGGGCGCGCCGGCCCGCTCCCGCGACGGGTCGACCTGGCGATCTCGGCCGGCGCGGTCGCCGGCCTCGCCGCGATCGTGCTCGCCGCCTGGCAGGTGCTCCCCGCCTACGGGACGGTCGTGCCGATGCCGATCGTGGCGGCCGGGACCGCGCTGGTGCTCGCGCGGCTGGTCACCAGCGACGGCGCGCTGCTGTCGCGGTTGCTGCGCATCCCGCCCCTGCCGTTCGTCGGGCGCATCTCGTACCCGATGTACCTGTGGCAGTACCCGGTGCTCATGCTCACCGTCTCGGCCGGCCTCACCGGCGGCGCGCAGCAGTGGTGGTTCTGGGGCGGGACGCTGGCCGCCGGCATCGTCAGCACGTACGCGATCGAGCGCCGCTTCTGGAAGCCGCGCAGTGCCCGCCGGCCGTCAGGCGACGCAGCGGGGCAGCCGGTGCGTGCGCGTGACGGTGCGGCCGCCTGACAGGCGGATCCGCAGGCGGATCACGACCCGCTCGCCCTTCGCGCGGCGGAAGTCCACACGCACGCTCCCGCGCGGGCGGCGGATCGTGCCGGCGCGGCGCCCGTCGACGGCGACCGTCGCCCGCTTCAGCCGGCTGCGGTAGCGCTTGGGCACGCGCACGCGCAGCGCCGGCCGGGGCGTGCATGCGCACGCGGGCGCCGCGAGCTGGGCGAGGTCGACGGCCTCGGCCATCGCCCAGTAGCCGGCGAGGTTGGGATGCAGGCCGTCGCCCGAGTCGTAGTCGGCGCGCAGGCGTCCCGGCGCCGACGGGTCGCGCAGCACGGCGTCGAAGTCGACGATGCCGACGTCGTCGCCCGCGGCGCCCGAGCGGATCCAGGCGTTGACGGCGGCGCGGGCCGCCTCGGCCTCCGCGTCGCCGTAGGAGCCGGGGCGCGCGCCCTCGGCGGGCGTCATCGTCGCCAGCAGCACGCGCAGGCCGGCCGCGCGGGCGCGCGCGACGAGGTCGGTGAGCCCGGCGATCACCCGGGCGGCGTCCGGCTCGCCGCCGCCGATGTCGTTGGCCCCGCCCTGGAGGATCACGGTCGTGACGCCCGGGAGGGTCAGGGCGTCCTCGTGCAGGCGGGCGAGCATGCTGCGCCCGTGCTGGGGGATGACGCCGTCGTCGAGGATGCGGTTGCCGGCGATCCCGGCGTTGAGCGCGACGAGCGGCGGCGCGCCCCGGGTGAGCAGGAGCCGGCGCTGGAGCACGTCGGGGTAGGCGCCGTCGGCGCCGATCGCGGCCGCGCCCGGCTCGCCCGGGCGGGCGCCCGCGACGTAGCCGTCGGTCAGCGAGTCGCCGAACGCGACGACCGCGCCCACGGAGGCGGGGGCGAGCACGTCGAGCCCCGTGACGAGGTAGGACGCCGCGGTGTCGAGCGCGTCGAAGCCCTCGCCCGACGCCTCGCCGGTGCGGTCGCCGTCGGCCGCGTACGGGATCCGGCGGGCGTAGAAGTGCTGGGTCAGCGGGCCGCTGCCCGAGGCGAAGTACGTCGAGACGACCAGGGGCTCGAAGGCCGCGACCGCGATCGGGATCGGGTCGCTCACCGCCTCGCCGCCGGGCGGGATCGTGACCGCCGCCTGCCCGGCGAACGTGACGGGCACGAGCGTGCCGGCCGCGACCGTCGCGGTGGCGTCCGGCGCGCGCCGGCCGAGCGTCGTGCGGTCGACCGTGAGGGGCTCGGCGCCGAAGCGGTTGGACAGCCGCAGGCGCGCCTGGCTGCCGGTGCCGTGGGGGACGAGCACCTGGCGCAGCGTCTGGTCCTCGAACCCGCCGGACGCCGCGTCGGTCGGCGAGGTCGCCCACGCCGCCACCCAGCGCGGGGTCGCGCAGATCGGCGCCCCGGCGGCCGCGGGCGCCGGGGCGGCGGACGCCGCCGCGAGCGCGGCCAGGGCGAGGAGGATGGCGAGCGGTCCGCGTCGCATCGGCGTGCCAGCCTAGGCTGCCCGGTCGTGGATGCCCATCGGATCGGCCGCGGCCTGGCCGGCATGCCGCGCCCCGCGGCGCTCGTGCTCGTGGCCGCCGTGTACGTCGCGGCGGGCGCCGTCGCCCGGGCGGTCGCCGCCGCGCTCGGCGCGTGGGCGCCGATCCCGCGCACGCTCGCGGCCGACGTCGCGGCGACGCTGGTCGTGTTCGCCGCCGCGACCCTCGTGCGCAACGCCTCGCTGTACGACCCGTTTTGGTCGGTCGCGCCGCCGGTGATCGTCGCCGCCTGGGCGGCCTCGGAGCCGGGCGACGGCGCGCGCTCGGCGATCGTCGTCGCGCTCGTCGCGGTCTGGGGCGTGCGCCTCACCGCCAACTGGGCGACCGGCTGGCGCGGCCTCGGCCACGAGGACTGGCGCTACCGCAAGCTGCGCGACGTCACGCGCGGGCGCCTGCCGTTCTGGGTCGTGAACCTCTTCGGGATCGAGCTGATGCCGACGCTGCTCGTCTTCGGCGGCCTGCTGTGCGCCTGGCCGGCCGTGGCGCAGGCCGGACGCGGCCTGGGCCTCCTCGACGCGGCGGCGATCGCGGTCACGATCGCGGCGATCGCGATGGAGGCGGTCGCCGACCTGCAGCGGCGCGCGTTCGCGCGCGACCCGGCCAACGCCGGGCGCATCGCCGACCGCGGGCTGTGGGCGTGGTCGCGCCACCCCAACTACGTCGGCCAGATCGCGTTCTGGTGGGGCCTGTGGCTGTTCGCCCTGGCTGCGGACCCGGGATGGTGGTGGACGGCGGCCGGCCCGCTCGCCATCGTCGCGCTGTTCGTCTGGGTCAGCGTCCCGATGATGGACGCGCGCTCGCTGGCGCGCCGGCCCGGCTACTCGGAGCACATGCGTGCCGTGGGCGCGCTCATCCCTCGCCGTCGTAGTACGGCACGCCGCTCGAGCGCCGCACGATGAGGTCGTCCCGGCGGTCGCCGCCGGTCCAGATCCCGATCTTGTCGCTGTCGGGGTAGACGGTCGCGGTCGGGTACACGACATCGGACCACATCAACACGCGCACGGTCCGATCGGTGTCGTTGCGCACCTGGTGGGCGCCGTCGCGCCCCGGCGGGAAGCACAGCGCCTGGAGCGGGTGCAGCTCGACGGGCCCGTCGCTCAGCCGGACGGTCGCGACGCCCTGCAGGCCCAGGACCCACTCCTCCTCGCCCAGCTCGTAGTGGTAGGGGCACAGGGCCTGGCCGGGCGGCAGCTCGTACACCGTGGCGCCCGAGCGGGTCGCCCCGGCGAGCGGCCCGAAGCGGAACATGCCGGCGCGGAAGCCCTCGGGGTCGTCGGGGTCGTATTCGAAGACCGGGTCGGCGATGGAGATCGGCTTCATCGGGCGATCGTCGCACCCGCGCGGGCGCGCGTGGGAGGGGCCGTCACGCGGCCGTCGACTCGAGCACCCGGAAGGCGATGCCCTGGCGCTCGAGCCGGGCGCGCAGCGCCGGGCCCATCGCGACGGCGGTGGTGACCTGCCCGGCGGCCGGCGGCAGGTCGTCGAGCGCGAGGCACAGGCCGGTCTGGCCGAGCATCGCTGCCGTCGCGTCGTAGCCGGGGTCGCCGCCGGTGACCTCCGTGACCACGCGCCGCCCCCCGCCCGTGCCGGTGAAGCGCACCGTGAACGAGCTGCGGGCGCGCTGTTGCTCGCTGGGGCCGTCGCCGGAGCTCATCGCCTTGAGCAGGAGGCGCCGGGCGGGCGGCACCTGGGCGAGCGCGAAGACCCCGGCGAGCCCGACGCCGGCGGCGAGCGCGACCGGGAGGTGGCGCACCCAGGCGTGGTGGGCGTAGCGGAAGTCGGGCCCGTAGCGGTCCAGCGCCCGGGCGGAGCGGGCGATCACCAGCGGGTCGATCGTCGGCAGCGCCACGGCCCAGGCGTCGATCGCCGGCTCGCGGTAGGGCCGGGACGCGATCGTGCGCACCGAGCGGCCCGCCGGGCGCGGTTCGAGCGCGCGGCGCTCGCGCGCGGCCCGCACGGTCTCCCGCGCCCGCCCGAAGCCGGTGACGACCGAGTGGTAGGTGCCGGCGCTGAAGCGGCCCTCGGCACGCACGAAGCCGCGCACCTCCAGGGGCACGCCCTCGGGGAGCTGCTCGACGGTGAGCTGGGCGCCGAGGTCGTGCGGGATCGAGTCGAAGCCGCAGCAGTGCACGAGCCGCGCCCCGCTCTCCACCGCCGCCGCGTGGTGGCGGACGTAGGTGCGGTCGACGAACTCGGGCTCCCCGGTCAGGTCGGCGTAGTCCGTGCCCGCCCGCGCGCACGCGGCGACGAGCGGCTCGCCGTGCAGCGCGTACGGGCCGACCGTCGTGATGACGACCCGAGCCGCCTCCGCCAGCGCGCGCATCGAGGCCGGGTCGGCGGCGTCGGCGGGCAGGAGCGGGAGGCCGGCCAGGCGGGCGTCGATCGCGGCCAGGCGCTCGCGCACCGCCTCGAGCTTGCCGCGGTTGCGGCCCGCGAGCGCCCAGCGCGCCTCGGGCGGGGCGTGGCGGGCCAGGTGCTCGGCGACGAGCCCGCCCGTGAACCCGGTCGCGCCGAACAGGACGAGGTCGTGCTCGCGGTCGGCCATGGCGGGAGCGTCGCACACCCACGCCGGCGGCGGATACGGTCCCGTCATGTCCGCACCGCTGCAGGGCCGGACCCTGTTCATCTCCGGCGCCAGCCGGGGGATCGGCCTGGCGATCGCGCTGCGCGCCGCGCGCGACGGCGCCAACGTCGCGCTGATCGCCAAGACCGCCGAGCCGCACCCCAGGCTCCCCGGGACCGTCTACACGGCCGCCGAGGAGATCGAGGCCGCCGGCGGGCAGGCGCTGCCGATCGTCGGCGACATCCGCGACGAGGAGCAGGTCGAGGCGGCGGTCGCGCAGGCCGTCGAGCGCTTCGGCGGGATCGACATCTGCGTCAACAACGCCAGCGCGATCAACCTGTCGGGCACCGAGGACCTGCCGGTCAAGCGCTACGACCTCATGCAGTCGATCAACGCGCGCGGCACGTTCGTCGTCTCGCGCGCGTGCATCCCGCACCTGCGCCGGGCCGAGAACCCGCACATCCTCACGCTGTCGCCGCCGATCTCGCTCGACCCCAAGTGGCTGCGCGGGCACATCGCCTACACGGTCGCGAAGTACGGGATGAGCCTGCTGGCGCTCGGGTTCGCCGAGGAGTTCCGCGAGGACGGGATCGCCTCCAACGCGCTGTGGCCGCGCACGATCATCGCCACCGCGGCGGTGCAGAACCTGCTCGGCGGCGACGAGGCGATGAAGCGCGCCCGCCGCCCGGAGCTGTACGCCGACGCCGCCTACGCGGTGATCACGCGGCCGTCGCGCACGTGCACCGGCAACACCTACCTGTGCGAGGACGTGCTGATCGAGGAGGGCGTGACCGACTTCGACCGGTACGCCTCTGTGCCCGGCGCCGAGCCGATGGTCGACCTGTACGTCGACCACGTCTGACGCGCCGCGGTCAGCGCTCCAGGACGTCGAGCGTCCAGCCGCCGCCGTCCTCGGCCAGCTCGACCTCCAGGCCGGCCTGCGCGGCCGCCTCGGCGACGTCCGCCGGCCGGCGCGGGCGCCGCCGCGCCGCCAGCAGCGCGCGGGCGACGTCGCCGCGCGCCGCCTTGGCCATGTGCGAGATCGGCCGGCGGCTGCCGTCGGGATGCACGCGGAAGGCGCGCACCGCCACGCGCGCGGCCTCGCGCGGGCGCCACATCGCCACGTAGCCGCCCGACCGGCAGTCGACGACGAGCGCGCCGGGGGCGTCGAGCTCGCCGAGCGCGCCGGCCAGCGCGGGGCGCCACAGCGCGGCGAGCGGCCCCAGGTCCGCCCGCCGCTCGCCGATCGGCAGCTTGTAGCGCGGGATCCGGTCGCCGGGGCGCACCACGCCCCACAGGGCGCTGGCGATCAGCACCTCGCGACCCGCGCGGATCTTCAGCGACGGGAGGTCCAGGCGTGCGAACAGGACCCCGGTGTAGACGGTGCTCGCGGGCGCGGCGGGGGCCGTGCGCAGGGCGGGGTCGAGCGCGTCGAGCACGCGCTCGCGCGTCGCGGTCAGCGCGTCCGCGAAGGCGAGCGCGGCGAGGTCGGCGGGCGGGCCGGGCGGCGGGTCCGCCTTGCCCTCGGACGGCGGCAACAGGAGCAACATCGGCGGGCGGGAGCGTAGAAGGCCGCAGCGGGTCCGTGCCCGCGCGCACCCGCGTGTGCGGCATCGCACGCAGGCGATCCGTCCGGCTGCCGCCTACGCTGGGTACATGGAACCCGTGTCGTTCGCCCACGCGGAGCTGCAGGTGGTGCCGGTCGCCGGCGGCGGCGACGATGTCGTCCTGGCGACGAACCTGACCGCCGCGGACGCCCGTGCGCTCGTCGAGGCGCTCGCCTGGCAGCGGGCCCAGGACCATCTCGTCCCGGCCATGGAGAGCGCCGAGCACGTGCTGGCGCTGCGCGACCTCGTCGCGCTGCTCGACGTGCTGCAGATCGTCGCCGACGAGCCCGAGGGCGGGCCGATCGTGCTCACGGGGCCGCGGCTGCGGCTGCTGGCCGAGGCGGCGTGCCGCTACAGCCACGAGCGTGCCGGCGACGACTACGTCACCGGCGAGGTCCGCGAGCGCGTCGAGCGCCTGCGGGAGCTGGCCGGGCCGCTGTTCGAGTGGGCCGCGCGCGTCGCGCAGGCCGACCGGCGCGAGCTCGCCCGCCGCTGGTAGCGGCCGCGCTCAGCGCTTGCGCATCCGCAGCGTCGTCCAGCTCGCGTCCGCCGTCCACCCGCCGTCGACCGGCAGCGCGACGCCGTTGACGAACCCGCCCGCGCCGGGGTCGGCCAGGAAGCGCACGGCCGCGGCGATGTCCTGCGGGCGCGCGAAGCGACCCATCGGGACCTGCTGCTCGATGTCGGCGTCGTCGTAGCCGCCGGCCGCCTGGTCGGCGACGTCCATCGGCGTCTTCACCCAGCCGGGGCAGACCGCGTTGACGCGCACGCCGCGGCCGCCCCACTCGCCGGCCAGCGTCCGCGTGAGCCCGACGAGCCCGTGCTTGCTGGCGTTGTAGGCGGCGCGGTCGGACACGCCGCGCAGGCCGGCGATCGACGCGACGTTGACGATCGAGCCGCGGCCGCGCTCGAGCATCCCGCGCCCGAAGGCCTGGCACAGCGCGAACGGGCCGGTCAGGTTGACGTCCAGGACGCGGCGCCACTCGTCGAGCGGGGTGTCCTCGGCGGGGGCGATGCACGACACGCCGGCGTTGTTGACGAGCACGTCGGCGCCGCCGAAGCGCTCCTGCACGGCGCGCGCGAACGCGTCCACGTCGGCGGGGGAGGAGACGTCGCCGGTGAAGGCGAGCCCGTCGCGGGCCGCCTCGGTCGGATCGGTCAGGTCGATGAGCGCGAGGCGGTGGCCGGCGTCGGCGAGCGCGTCGGCGACCGCGCGGCCGATGCCGACGGCCGCGCCGGTCACGACGGCGACGGGAAGGGAGTCGGACATCCGTATAGCGTCCCGCACATGCGCGCCGTCCAGATCACCGAGCTCACCGGTCCCGACACCGCCCTGTCCCTCGTCGACATCCCGGAGCCGGAGGCGTCGCACCCGCTGACCCCCGGCCGCGGCGTGATCGTGGACGTCGAGGCCGCCGGCGTGTCGTTCCCGGAGCTGCTGCAGACGCGCGGCGAGTACCAGCTCAAGCCGCCGCTGCCGTTCGTGCCCGGCAGCGAGGTCGCCGGGGTGGTGCGCAGCGCGCCCGAGGGCGCGGACGTGGCGCCCGGCGATCGCGTGGCCGCGTTCTGCATGCTCGGCGGGTGGGCGGAGACCGTCGTCGCGTCCGAGCACTTCACGTTCAAGCTCCCCGCCGGCCTCGACGCCGCCCAGGGCGCCGGGCTGATCCTCAACTACCACACCGCGTGGTTCGCGCTGGCGATGCGCGGTCGGCTGGCCGAGGGCGAGCGCGTGCTCGTCCACGGGGCCGCCGGCGGCGTGGGGACGGCGGCGCTGCAGGTGGCCAAGGGCCTCGGCGCCCGGACGATCGCGGTCGTGTCGACCGACGAGAAGGCGCGCATCGCGCGCGAGGCCGGCGCGGACGAGGTCGTGCGCGGCGACGGGGACTGGAAGGACGCCGTGAAGGCGTGGTCGGACGGCGGCGTCGACGTCGTGCTGGACCCGGTCGGCGGCGACCGGTTCCTCGACAGCCTGCGCTCCCTGCGCGAGGGCGGGCGCCACGTCGTCGTCGGCTTCACCGGCGGCTCGATCCCCGAGGTGCGCGTCAACCGGCTGCTGCTGAACAACATCGAGGTCGTGGGCGCCGGCTGGGGCGCCTACGCGATCGGCAAGCCCGGCGCGGCGCGCGAGATGGGCGCCGAGATCGCGCGGCTGGCCGAGGCCGGGTTCGTGCGGCCGATCGTCGGCGCCCGCTTCCCGCTGGCCGACGCCGCCGAGGCGCTGCGCGTGCTGGACCGCCGCGAGGCGATCGGCAAGGTCGTTCTCGACGTGACCTGATTCGGGTTCCCTGAATACCGGACCTCTGCAATGATTGAGGTCGTGAACCTTCCCTCCGTTCTGGACCGCTCCTCGGAGGGACGACGGACTGCGCTGCCGGCCGAGTTCGAGCCGCGGCGCCTCGCGCGCCGCGCCCTTCAGGTCATCGCCCTCCTCGGGGTGCTGATGCTCGTGTTCGTGTTCGCGCCCGGCCTGGGCGAGGTCAGCGCGCTGCTCGGCGACGCGCGGCCGGCCTGGGTCGCGGTGGCGATCGGCCTGGAGGCGCTGTCGTGCCTGTCGTACGTGATCATGTTCCGCCCCGTGTTCTGCCAGCGCATGCGCTGGTCGACCGCGTCGCGGATCGCCTGGAGCGAGCTGGGCGCCGGCTCGCTGGTGCCCGCCAGCGGCGCGGCCGGGCTCGCGCTCGGCGCCTGGGCGCTGCACGAGGGCGGGATGCCGGCCGACCGGATCGCGCGCCGCTCCGTGGCCTTCTTCCTCATCAAGAGCTCGGTCAACTTCGTGGCCGTCGTCGTGCTCGGCACCGTCATGGCGGTCGGCCTGCTCGGCGACCAGCCCCTGTGGCTCACGCTCGGCCCCGCGGTGCTGTCCGCCCTGGTGATCGCCGCCGTGCTGCTCGTGCCGATGCTCGGCCCCGGGGAGCCGCCGGCCGAGGACGCGGGGCGCGCCGCCGCGCTGTGGTCGGCCGCCCGGCGGGCGCTCGTCGACGGCACCGCCGAGGCGCTGCGCACGATGCGCTCGGGCAACGTGCTCGTGCTCGGCGGCGCGATCGGCTACTGGATCTTCGACAACGCCGTGCTGTGGGCGACGTTCCAGGCGTTCGGCGCCGACATCCCGATCACGACGATCCTCATGGGCTACCTGATCGGCCAGCTCGGCGGGCTGCTGCCGATCCCCGGCGGCGTCGGCGGCATCGACGGCGGGCTGATCGGCACGCTCATCGTGTTCGGGGCGCCGGCCGCGGAGACCGCGGCCGCCGTGCTCGCCTACCGCGTCGTCCTGTTCTGGCTGCCGCTGCTCGGCGGCGCGATCGCGTTCGCGGCGCTGCGCCGCGAGCTCGCCCGCCGCCCGCCGGGCGAGGCGCTGGCCACCTGCTGACCGGCGGCGCGCCTCTATCGTGCGTCGGTGTCCGCCGCCGCCGACCTCGACGCCCGCCTGGGCGAGCTGACGCTCCGCGACGAGCATCGCCTGCGCGGGCGCCTGGCGCGGCTCGCGCGCATCGGCGGCGACGAGGCGCGCGGCGCCGAGCTGGCCAAGGTCGTCACCGAGATCGAGCGCGCGCAGGAGCGGGTCGCCCGGCGCGCGGCCGCGGTCCCGCGGATCACCTATCCGCCCGAGCTGCCGGTCAGCCAGCGCCGCGACGAGCTGCTGGAGGCGATCGGCGCCCACCAGGTCGTGGTCGTGGCGGGCGAGACCGGCTCGGGCAAGACGACGCAGCTCCCGAAGATCTGCCTCGAGCTGGGGCGCGGCGTGCGCGGCACGATCGCCCACACGCAGCCGCGCCGGATCGCCGCGCGGTCGGTGGCCGAGCGGATCGCCGACGAGCTCGGGGTGCCGCTCGGCGAGGCGGTCGGCTACGCGGTGCGCTTCAGCGACCGCTCGAAGGCCGACACGCTCGTGCGGCTGATGACCGACGGCCTGCTGCTGGCCGAGATCCAGCACGACAAGCTGCTGCGCCGCTACGACACGATCATCGTCGACGAGGCGCACGAGCGGTCGCTGAACATCGACTTCCTGCTCGGCTACGTGAAGTCGATCCTGCCCAGGCGGCCCGACCTGAAGCTCGTGATCACGTCGGCGACGATCGACCCGCAGCGCTTCGCCGCCCACTTCGGCCCGGACGTGCCGGTCGTCGAGGTGTCGGGCCGCACGTACCCGGTCGAGGTGCGCTACCGGCCGGTCGGCGACCCGGACGCGCCGGACGCCGGCGATCCCGACCGCGACCGCATCGACGCGATCGGCGACGCCGTCGACGAGCTGCTGCGCGAGCGGCGCGGCGACGTGCTCGTGTTCCTGTCGGGCGAGCGCGAGATCCGCGACACCGCCGAGGCGCTGGAGGGCCGCTTCCGCGACATCGAGATCCTGCCGCTGTACGCGCGGCTGTCCAGCGCGGAGCAGCAGCGGGTGATGTCGTCCCCGCCCGCCCGGTCGGGCCGCCGCGTCGTGCTGGCCACGAACGTCGCCGAGACGTCGATCACCGTCCCCGGCATCCGCTCGGTGGTCGACCCGGGCACCGCGCGCATCAGCCGCTACAGCGCCCGCCTGAAGGTGCAGCGGCTGCCGATCGAGCCGATCTCGCAGGCCTCGGCGGACCAGCGCAAGGGTCGCTGCGGGCGCCTGGAGGCCGGCGTCTGCATCCGCCTCTACGACGAGGAGGACTTCCTCGAGCGCCCGCGCTTCACCGATCCCGAGATCCTGCGGACCAACCTCGCGTCGGTGATCCTGCAGATGGCCGCGATCGGGCTGGGGCCGATCGAGGACTTCCCGTTCCTGGATCCGCCCGACCGCCGCCAGATCCGCGACGGCGTGAACCTGCTGACGGAGCTGGGCGCGCTCGACGGCGACCGCCTCACGCCGCTGGGGCGCCGGCTCGCGCAGCTCCCGGTCGACCCGCGCCTGGGCCGGATGGTGCTGGAGGCCGGCCCGCTGGGATGCGCCGACGAGGTCATCGTGATCGCCGCCGCGCTGTCGATCCAGGACCCCCGCGAGCGGCCGGCCGGAAACGATCCCGCCCGCCCCCAGGCCGACCAGCTCCACGCCCGCTTCCGCGACGAGCACTCGGACTTCACGGCGATCCTGAACCTGTGGCGCTATCTGGGCGACCGCCAGCGCGAGCTGTCGGGCAACCAGTTCCGCCGGCTGTGCCGCGACGAGTACGTCCACTTCCTGCGCGTGCGCGAGTGGCAGGACCTCGTCGGGCAGCTGCGGGCGGCGGCGCGGGGCGTGGACGTGACGATCAACCGCCGGCCGGCCGAGCCCGAGCAGGTGCACGTCGCGCTGCTGTCCGGCCTGCTGTCGCACGTCGGCGTCCGCGACGAGCGCCGCCCGCGCGAGTACGCGGGCGCCCGGGGGACGCGGTTCACGCTCTGGCCCGGCTCCGGGATCGCGCGCAGGCCGCCGGCGTGGGTGATGGTGGCCGAGCTGGTCGAGACGTCGCGGCTGTTCGGGCGCACCGCGGCGCGCATCGAGCCGAGCTGGGTCGAGCCGCTCGCCGGCCACCTGCTGAAGCGCTCCTACTCCGAGCCGCGCTGGGACCGCCGGCGCGCCGCGGTGGTGGCGACCGAGCGCGTCACGCTGTACGGGCTGCCGATCGTCGCCGGGCGGACGGTCGCCTACGGGCGCATCGACCCGGTGCTGTCGCGCGACCTGTTCATCCGCCGCGCGCTCGTGGAGGGCGAGTGGGACGCGCGCCACCGCTTCCTCGCCGAGAACCGGGCGCTGGTCGAGGAGGTCGAGCGGATGGAGGAGCGCGCGCGGCGGCGCGACATCCTCGTCGACGACCAGGTCCTCTACGACTTCTTCGACGCGCGGATCCCGCAGGACGTCGTGTCCGGGCGCCACTTCGACCGCTGGTGGCGCGACGCGCGCCGGCGCGACCCGACGCTGCTCACCTATCCGCGCGAGCTGCTGATCCGGCCGGAGGCGGCCGCGGCGCTCGACGACGCGGGGCGCCCGGGCACGTGGCGCCAGGGCGAGCTGGAGCTGGCGCTGACGTACCGGTTCGAGCCGGGCAGCGCCCACGACGGCGTGACCGTCCACATCCCGCTGCGCCTGCTGGGGGAGGTGCGCGACCAGGGCTTCGACTGGCTGGTGCCCGCGTTCCGGCTCGAGCTCGTGACCGAGCTGCTGCGCTCGCTGCCCAAGGACGCGCGCCGGCGGCTGGTGCCGATGCCCGACGTGGCCGCGCAGGTGGTGGAGCGCCTGCGGCCGCGCCGGGGGCCGATCGTGGCGCAGGTCGCGGCGGCGCTGGGCGAGCTGCGCGGGGTGCAGGTCGCGCCGGAGGACTTCGACACGACCGGGCTGCCGCCGCACCTGCGGATGACGTTCCGGGTGGAGGACGAGGACGGCGGAGTGCTGGCCGAGGGCCAGGAGCTGGAGGCGGTGCGCGCGCAGCTGCGCCCGCGGCTGCAGGCCGAGCTGGGCGCGGCGAGCGCGGGGCTCGAGCGGTCGGGGCTGCGGGCGTGGACGATCGGCGAGCTGCCGCGCGAGGTGTCGCTGCCGGGGACGGGCGGGGCGGTGCGCGCGTACCCGGCGCTGGTGGACGAGGGCTCGAGCGTGGGCGTGCGGGTGCTCGACAGCGTCGCGGCGCAGCAGGCGGCCATGTGGGCGGGCACCCGCCGGCTGCTCCTGCTGACGATCCCGTCGCCGGCGAAGTGGGTGACCGGGCGGCTGTCGTCGTCCGCGCAGCTCACGCTGGCCACGGCGCCGCATGGCAGCGTGGGGGAGGTCGTCGAGGACGCGACGGTGGCGGCGGTCGACGAGCTGCTGGCCGAGGCGGGCGGCCCGGCATGGGACGAGGCGGGCTTCGCCGCGCTGCGCGATCGGGTGGCCGGGTCGCTGGCGGAGACGACGCTGCGGGTGATGGGCGACGTCGTCGCGGTCCTGGACGCGCGCCGCGAGGCGCAGCGCGCGCTGGACGAGGTGTCGATCGCGACGCCGCAGGAGTCGCGCCTGGACGTCGCGCGCCAGCTCGGCCGGCTCGTGTACCCGGGCTTCGTGGCGCGCACGGGCAGCCGGCGGCTGCCCGACGTCGCGCGCTACCTGGAGGCGGCCGCGCGCCGGATCGAGCGCCTGCCGTCGCAGCCCGGCGTCGACGTCGACCGCATGCGCGTGATCCACGAGCTCGAGTCGCTGTACCGCGCCAAGCTCGACGGCCTGCCCGAGGGCGCCGCGCCGTCGCCGGCGCTGCGCGAGGTGCCGTGGCTGCTGGAGGAGCTGCGCGTCGCCTCGTTCGCGCAGGGCGTCGGCGTGAAGGCCGGCGTGTCGGCGAAGCGGGTGCGCCGGGCGATCGCGGAGGCGTGAGGCGGGTCCGCTCGCTCCGCGCGGACCGCTTCCTAGGGCGTCACGCCCAGCGGCGCCGGCGCCTCGACGCCCGCGGGCAGCAGCGTGAACGCCACCGCGCCGTGGCGCACGCGCACCGCGCGCCCGGGGCGGACGTGCGGCCCGGCGCCCGCGTCCTCGGCGGGCGGGCGCAGCCCGAACAGCCGGTGGCCGACGCGCGAGCCGTGCAGGCGCAGGGCGCGCGCGGCGTCGCGCTCGCTCAGCCGCCAGCCGGCCGCCTCGAGGCTGGCGCCGTGCCACAGTTCCCACCGCCAGCGCCGGAACGGGAGGCGGCCGGGCGGGAGCTCGTACAGCCGGTAGCTGAAGGAGAGCCCTTCGACGACGGGCATCGGCGCGCAGCGTAGCGAGCGCGCCGGCGCCGCGTTCAGTCGTCCTTCGCGGACCCCGGCTCGGCCATCCGCCCGTGGAGCGCCGCCTTCGCGCTGTCGGGCATGAAGCGGCTGCCGCGTCCCTGCAGCTTCGTCGACAGCGACGCGCTGACCACCCGCTCCTTGCCGGCCATGAGCGCCTCGAAGCCGTCGCGCGCCACGTCGGCCGGGTCGTCCTTGCCGTCGCTGGCGCCCAGTCGCGTGTCGAGGAGGTCGGCGCGCTCGAAGAACTCGGTGTCGGTCGGCCCCGGCATCAGCGACGTCACGGTCACGCCGGTGTCCTTCAGCTCCGCGCGCAGCGCCAGCGCGAACGACTGCACGAACGACTTCGACGCGTTGTAGACGGCCTGGTAGGTGCCCGGCATCGTCGCCGCGATCGACGACGTGAACAGGATCCGGCCCTCGCCGCGGGCGGCCATGTCGGCGACCACGTGCTTGGCCAGGTGGACGGTCGAGCGCACGTTCAGGTCGACGAGGCGCAGCTCGTCGGCCAGCGCCGTGTCGGTCGCGAACGCGCCGCCGGCGCCGATGCCCGCGTTCAGCGCGATCGCCTCGAGCGGCCGGCCGCTGCCGAGGATGCGCGCGTACAGCTCGTCGACCCCGCCCGGTGTGGACAGGTCGGCCTGGACCGGCTCCACCGACGCGCCGGTCGCGGCGGCGAGCTCCCGTGCCCGGGGCACGATCGCGTCGTCCTCGGCGGCGGCGATCACGTCGAAGCCGTTGGAGGCGAACTGGCGGGCCAGCTCGAGGCCGATGCCGCTGGAGGCTCCGGTCACGGCGGCGAGGGGGCGGGAGGTGAGCGGGCTCATGGGCCGCGACTGCCCGGCCACGCGCCCCCGAAACCCGCGGCGGCGCGCCGGTTTCCCGCCGCGCCGCGCAGGGGAGCGGGCACGCAGACCACCCTTGGAGGCGACATGAAGGCAGTCACCTGGCACGGGCGGCGCGACGTCCGCGTCGACACCGTGCCCGATCCGGCGATCGAGGACCCGCGGGACGTGATCGTGCGCATCACCTCGTCGGGCATCTGCGGCTCCGACCTGCACCTGTACGAGGTCCTCGGCCCGTTCCTCGAGCCCGGCGACATCCTCGGCCACGAGCCGATGGGCATCGTCGAGGAGGTCGGCAGCGGCGTCAGCAGCCTCGCCGCCGGCGACCGCGTGGTGATCCCGTTCAACATGTCGTGCGGCACCTGCTGGATGTGCGGCGAGGGCCTGCACTCGCAGTGCGAGACGACGCAGAACCACGAGCACGGCACCGGCGGCTCGCTGTTCGGCTACACGAAGCTGTACGGGCAGGTCCCCGGCGGCCAGGCCGAGTTCCTGCGCGTCCCGTTCGGCGACACGCTCCCGATCAAGGTCCCGCACGGCCCGCCCGACGACCGCTACGTCTACCTCTCCGACGTGCTGCCCACCGCCTGGCAGGCCGTCGCCTACGCCGACGTCCCCGACGGCGGCACGCTCGTCGTGCTCGGGCTCGGACCGATCGGCGACATGTGCACGCGCATCGCCGCCCACCACGGCCATCGCGTGATCGGCGTCGACCTCGTCGACGAGCGCCTCGACCGGGCGCGCGCCCGCGGCACCGAGGTCCTCGACCTGCGCGAGCACGAGAAGGACCTGGCCGAGACCGTGCGCGAGCTCACCGGCGGGCGCGGCGCCGACTCGGTGATCGACGCCGTCGGCATGGAGGCGCACGGCGCCCCGGTCGCCAAGCTCGCCCAGACCGCGACCGGGCTGCTGCCCGACGCGCTCGCCCGCCCGCTGATGCAGAAGGCCGGCATCGACCGCCTGCACGCCCTGTACCTGGCGATCGACGTCGTGCGCCGCGGCGGCACGATCTCGCTGAGCGGCGTCTACGGCGGCATGGCCGACCCGATGCCGATGCTGACGCTGTTCGACAAGCAGATCCAGCTCCGGATGGGCCAGGCCAACGTGCACCGCTGGGTCGACGACATCCTGCCGCTGCTGACCGACGAGGACCCGCTCGGCGTGGACGGCTTCGCCACCCACCACGTCCCGATCGACGAGGTCCCCGGCGCCTACGAGCGCTTCCAGAAGAAGCGCGACGGCACGGTGAAGGTGCTCGTCAACCCGTGACGACGCGGAGCTGCTCGCCGCCGGCGGCCACGACGTCGCCGGCGCGGAGCTGACGGCCGCGGCGCGCCTCGGGCTCGCCGTTGACCGTCACGTCGCCGAGCGCGAGCAGCTCCTTCGCCTCGCCGCCCGAGTCGGCCAGCCCCGCGAGCTGCAGGAGCTGGCCGAGGCGGATCACCTCGCCGCGGATCGCGATCTCGCGCATCGCGCGGGACGGTAGCGGCGCGGCGGCTCAGCGGCCGCGCCGCCCGCGCCGGCGGCCCAGCAGGTAGGCGACGATCGCCACGATCGCCAGCACCACGCCGAGGTGGCGCGGGTCCTTCAGCCGGTCGGCGATCACCGCGCCGCCGATCGAGCCGAGGTCGAGCGCCTCGGCGGGCTCGCGCGGCGGGGGCGGCGGGGCCTCGGCGCCCACCCCGGCGCCGGCCGGGGCGCCCGGCCCGGGCGTGCCCGGCGGCGGGGCGGCCGGCTCCTCCTCGCGTCCCTCGAGCATCGCCGCGAGGTTCTCGGCGAACGCGTCGACCAGCCGGCCGCTGACGTCCTGCAGCACGCCCTGGCCCATCGTCGCCACCTTGCCGGTGAGGTCCACCTCGGTGACGATCTCGGCGGTCGTGCGCGCGTCGTCGCCGCTGAGCGTCATCGTCACGTCCGCGTCGGCGGTGCCCTGGCCGCGCGACTCCTTCGCGCGCGCCTTCATCACCGCGCGGTGGGCGGCCTCGTCGCGCTCGGTGACCTCGACGTCGCCGCGGTAGGTCATCGACATCGGGCCGACCTTCACCTTGATCGCGACCTTGTAGGCGTCGTCGCCGGTCTTCTCCAGCACCTGCGCGCCGGGCACGTTGGGGGCGACGCGCTCGACGTCGAGGACGGCGTCCCAGACCTCCTGCAGCGGCGCCGCCACCTCGAACCGGTTCTCGAATCGCATCGTCTGTGGTCCTCCTGGTCGTCTATCTGGTCCTGCCGATCGCCGCCACCACGTCGTCGAGCGCGGCGACGCTGTGGCCGCTGACGAGCTCGTCGACGTGTGGCATCGCCGCTCTCATGCCCCCGGTGACGGGCTCGAAGCCGGGCGCCGCCGCGCGCGGGTTGACCCACACGATGCGGTAGGCGAGCCGCGCCAGGCGCTCCATCTCGCGGCCCAGCAGCGCCGGGTCCCCGCGCTCCCAGCCGTCGGAGAGGACGACGACGACCGCGTCGCGGGCCATGCCGCGGCGGCCGAACCCGTCGTTGAAGGCCCGCAGCGCCTCGCCGATGTGCGTGCCGCCGGCCCAGTCGGGCGCGGCCGCGCTCGCGCGGGCCAGGGCGGCGCCGGCGCGGCCCTCGCGCAGCGGCCGCGTGACGCGCGTGAGGCGGGTGGCGAAGACGAACGCCTCGGCGCGGGCGCCCAGCGCGGCGCCCCCGAGCAGCAGCAGGTAGGCGCGCGCGAACGGCGCCATCGAGCCGGACACGTCGAGCAGCGCGACGAGCGGCCGCGGGCGCACGCGCCGGCGGCGGTGCAGCCGGCGCACCGGGTCGCCGCCGGTGCGGCGGGCGGCGCGCAGCGTCGCGTGGACGTCGAGGTGGCCGCCGTGGGGCGAGCGGCGGGTGCGGCGCGCGCGCCGCGGCGGCGGCGCGGCGGACAGGCCGCGCAGCAGGCGCGCGACGAGCGCCAGCTCGGCGGCGTCGAGCTCGTCCAGGCGGGCGCCGGCCAGCTCCGAGGCGCCGGCCGCGCGCAGGCCGACGAGCACCGGGCGGCCCTCGCCCGCGGCCGCGTCGTCGGCCGCGCCCGCCGGCGACGCGCCGCCCGGCCGGCCCGCCGCGGGCGCGGTCTCGCCGGGCGCCTCGCGGGCGCCCTCGCGCGGGCGCCGCGGCCGCGGGATGGCCGGCGCGCCCGGGTCGCCGCGCTGCGCGTCGGCGGGGTCGGCCATCCCGTCCACGACGGCGGCGAACACGCGGTCGAAGTCGTCGACCTGCGCGCGCGAGGTGACGAAGCTGAGGCGCGCCGCCCAGTACAGCCGCGAGCGCTCGCCGGCGCCCACCAGCGCGGCCGCCCGCGCGAACGTCGCGCTGCGCTCCGGCGTCACCGGGAGGCCGGCCGCGCGCAGCGCGTGGCCGAGCGCGACGGCGGCCAGCGGCGCGTCGCGGTCCAGCGCGCGGCGGAACGACGGCGCCCCGCTCACGCCACCAGCCCGCCGGCCCGCGCGGCCTCCTGGTCCTCGCGGTACTTCAGCACCGTGCCGAGCGTGCGCTCGGCGGCCTGCGCGTCGAGCCGCTCGGCGCCGAGCACGCGCAGCGCGGCGAGCCAGTCGATCCCCTCGGCGATCCCGGGCGGCTTCTGCACGTCCGCGGCGCGCAGCCGGCCCAGCGCGGCGACGACGTCCTCGGCCAGCGCCGGCGGCGCGTCGGGGACGCGGCGGCGCACGATCTCGATCTCCCGCTCGGGCGGCGGGTAGTCGATCCAGTGGTACAGGCAGCGGCGCTTGAGCGCGTCGTGCAGGTCGCGGGTGCGGTTGGACGTGAGCACGACCGCGGGCGGCACCGCGGCGCGCACCGTGCCGATCTCGGGAATGGTCACGGCCGCGTCGGCGAGCACCTCGAGCAGGAACGCCTCGAAGTCGTGGTCGGCGCGGTCGAGCTCGTCGATCAGCAGGACCGCCGGCAGCGGCCCCGGATGCTCGATCGCCTGCAGCACCGGCCGCGGCAGGAGCAGGTCGCGCGCGAACAGGTCCTCCTCCGACAGCCGCGTGCCCTCGGCCTCGGCCAGGCGGATGCGCAGGAGCTGGCGCGGGTAGTTCCACTCGTACAGCGCCTCGGAGCTGTCCATGCCCTCGTAGCACTGCAGCCGGATCAGCGGCGTGTCGAGCGCGGCGGCCAGCGCGCGCGCCGCCTCGGTCTTGCCGACGCCGGCCTCGCCCTCCAGCAGCAGCGGCTGGGGGAGGCGCAGGGCCAGGAGCATCGCGGTGGCCAGGCCCTCGTCGGCGAGGTAGTCGACCGCGTCCAGCCGCGCGACGAGCGCGTCGACGTCGGGCAGCAGCTCGGCCAGCGCGGCGGACGGCGCCGGGCGGGAGGCGCTCACCGAGGATCCTCGGAGGCCGCGAGAAGGAGCCTCTGGCGAGTTCTCGCCCGGAGCCCGAGCCCCCCGGGCGAGGGCTCCGCAATGGCCGCGCGGTAGTCGTCCCAGGTGTCGATGTCGGCCGGCACCGGGCCCGGCACCCGGACCTCGGCGACCTCGCCGGCGCGCTCGTCGAGCAGCCGCCAGACCGCCTTGTCGCCGTGCAGCTCCGCGAGCGCCGCGAACGTCGAGCGCGCGAACGCCAGCGGATGGCCGCGCCCGTCCTCGTAGCGGCACACGGCCAGCGGCGCCTCGCCGCGGCCGGCCCGCAGCGCCGCGACCGTCTGCGGCGTCACGCCCGGCTGGTCGCCCAGCAGCAGCACGAGCAGCTCACAGCGCGGGTCGAGCGCGCCGACGGCCGCCGCGATCGACGACGAGCAGCCGGTCCCGTAGGCCTCGTTGACCACGACGTCGGCCCCGTCCAGGTCCACGCGCTCGCGCACCTCGCGGTGCGCGCCGCCGAGCGCGACCACGAGCTGGTGGAACCGGCAGGCGCGGGCGGTGTCGAGGACCGCGTCCAGCAGCGTCGCCCCGCGGTAGGGCAGGAGCTGCTTGGGCCGGCCCAGCCGCCGCGACCCGCCCGCCGCCAGCACGAGGCCGGCCGTGAACGGCGCCTCAGCGGGCGCGGGCACGCCACGCCTCCCGGCAGCCCTCGCAGCAGAACGCGTGCTCGCCGTCCGTGGGCGTGTCCGGGCCCACCGCCACCGTCATGCCGCAGACCGGGTCGACCGCCTCGGGGGGCGGCGCGGGCGCCTCGGCCGTCCGGCGCGCCGCCACGATCTCGGCCAGGATCGACAGCGCGATCTCGGCGTGCGTGCGCGCGCCGATCGCCACCCCCGCGGGCGTGCGCACGCGCTCGAGCTCGGCGGGGTCCACGCCCTCGGCGCGCAGCGTCTCCAGCACCGCGGCGCCGCGCCGCCGCGAGGCGACCAGCCCCACGTACTCGCAGCCGGCCTCGATCGCGGCCCGCAGCTCCTCCTCGTCGCCGTGGCCGAGCGACGCGACGACCGCCGCGAAGTCGCCCGGCTCGGCGCGCTCGCCCAGCCGGGCCCGCAGGCCCAGCGGCCCGCACAGGTCGGCCAGCGCCTCGGCGACGGGCGAGCGGCCCGCGATCGCCACCCGCGGCGCCGGCAGGCGCGGCTCGAGGAACAGCTCGAGCGCGCCGCCGCTGAGGCACGGGTTGGCGACCACGACCGACCCGGGCTCGGCCGACGGCCCGTCCTGCTCACCGGGGAGGATGCGCAGCAGGACGGGCTCGCCGGTCTCCAGCACGCGCAGGGCCTGCAGGCGGACCGTGGCGTCGGCGCAGGAGCCGCCGACGAACCCGTCGATCGTGCCGTCGCCGAGCACGATCGCCCGGTCGCCGGGCCGCGCGCTGGTCGGGGCGGCGCAGCGCACCACCGTCGCCTCGACGAACGGCACGCCCGCCTCCTCGAGCTGCGTCGCGGTGCGCGTCATTGCGGCGGGGCGGTCGTCCCGGACGCGCTCTGGATCGCCTCCCACACGCGCCCCGGCGTCGCCGGCATGTCGACGTGCCGGACGCCGAACGGCTTCAGCGCGTCGACGATCGCGTTGATGATCGCCGGCGGCGAGCCGACGTTGGACGACTCGCCGACGCCCTTGGCGCCGAGCGGGTGATGGGGCGACGGCGTGACCGTCTCGCCCAGCTCCCAGTCGGGCACCTCCAGCGACGACGGCACCAGGTAGTCCATGAACGAGCCGCCCAGGCAGTTGCCCTGGTCGTCGAACGCGATGTGCTGCATCAGCGCGATGCCGGCGCCCTCGGCCAGCCCGCCGTGGACCTGGCCCTCGACGATCATCGGGTTGATCCGCACCCCGCAGTCGTCGACGGCGACGAACCGCCGCAGCCTCACCTCGCCGGTCGCCGGGTCGACGTCGACCACGGCGATGTAGGCGCCGCACGGGTAGGTGAGGTTCGGCGGGTCGTAGACCGCCTCGGCGTCGAGGTGGCCCTCCACGCCCTCGGGCAGCGTGAGCGTGCCGTGCGCGGCGAGCGCCAGCTCCTGGA
>Ga0180221_1000184_pt1 | contig 79047 bp, 74 predicted proteins | sample eDN5th37CKraftMG_FD_151339 | JGI IMG/M metagenome (GOLD analysis project Ga0180221, IMG submission 151339) | Enriched Miracle-Growth compost microbial communities from Emeryville, California, USA - eDNA 5th pass 37_C Kraft MG (version 2) (version 2) ... | reverse complement strand
TCCCGAACAGGACAGTGAAACGCCTTTGCGCCGATGATAGTGGACGGACGTCTGTGAAAGTAGGTCATCGTCAGGCTACCCTCCCTCAAAACCCCCGACCGGAAACCCGGCCGGGGGTTTTGTCTTTCAGGCGTCGCTTTTTCTCAATCGCGGATACGCGAACCGTCGGGAAGAAAACGTTCGCTTCCAATGACGGCACCGGATGCATCGTAGCTGCGTTCCGATGAACGGTTGCCGCGTGCGTCATAGGTCACTTCCCGCTTGAGCTTGCCCGCCGGGTCATATTCCCGGTGTGTGCCCACTGGACGGAACTGTCCCTGGAATACGCCCGCGGACTGCAGCATGCCCTGGTCGGAAAAGCGTTCCACGTACTTGCCGGGCAGGCCGCCGGGTTCGCGCAGGGATTGATCCACGCGGGTTTCCTTGACCTGGCCGTTCAGATACCAGGTCGTTCCCTTGATCTCGTTGCCGCCCAGGAAGGTTTGATCGCGCAGGGGCTTGCCGTCTTCGCTCCATTCCCGCTCGACGGCTTCCGTGGCTGTCTTGCCGCCGCGGCTCCGTTGGCGCTCGATGACTTCATAGATCAGCTGGCCGTTGCGGCCGTATTCCTTGGTATGTCGGCCACCTTCCACGGATTGGACGATGGTCTGGCCAGCCAGGGAGGGGTTGCGTTCGGCGTGGACGGTAGCGCCCAGCAGCGCGATCGCAAGCGCGGTCGCGCAGGCAGCCAAGCGGCGCGGTGTGGACATCATGGACGAGGACCTCTGAATGCGATCCCCAACCATAACTTCCCGGGCGGCCGCTTGTCGCGGCCACCCCGTAAAGCAGTGTTACCGCGTACCGAGGATGGACGCGTCGTAGATCGCCGACAGGGGCGCCGACTCGGGGGTGATCAACCCGTTCTCGATATAGTGGTTGCGCATTTTCTCTATGGTCGACAGCTTGATCTTGCCCGAGGGATTCAGCGAGACGGTGGCAAACAGCCTTTCGGCCATGGCCTGGTCCACCTTGAACAGTTTCATCAGGCGATCGAGGTTTTCCTGGCGCGGCGCCTTGCCGATGTGTTGCACGGCTTCGAAGATGGCCGTGGCCGCTTCCCGGACCAGCCCGGGTTTCTCCTTCAGCGTGCTCCGCTTGGCCAGAACCACGTAGGGGTCCCAGTCCGGGCCCACGTAGTCCGAGACCTTCGCCATGCTGCGCAGCAGATTGTCCCTGTCGGTCAGGATGCCCGTATGTTCCGTCGTGACCCAGATATCGGCCTTGCCTTCCTTGAGCGCCGTGTAGTTGGTGCCCACGCCGCCGGTGGGCACATAGACGATGTCGTCCTGGCTGACATCGAGCGACTTCAGGAAGAGGTCGACATAGAAGCGGTCGGTGCCCGCCAGCTGGGTGACGGCGAAACGCTTGCCCTTGAGGTCGGTGAGCGCGATGGGGTTGTCCGCCAGCGTCCACATGTGCCACTCGGCCCGGGTGCCCAGGTCGCCGATGATGGTGAACTGGACGCCCTTGCTCAGATAGTTGATGGTCGCGCCCATGCCGTAGAGCCGAACGTCGCAGTTGTTCTCGGCTTCGGGCGTCCACTCGCGGCGATCGTCGATGGGCACGGGGTCGACGGGCTTGATGCCGTGCTTGTCCCAGAGCCCCAGGTCCTGGATCGTCGCGTTGATCAGGGCCGTGCCGGGGACGGTCCGTACGCCTACCTCGTAGGTGAAGGGAGTGGGTTCGCTGGGGACCGGCGCGGGATCGCCGTCGCCGCCACAGCCCGGAAGCCAGGCGGCGGCCGGGAGCACGGCCATGGTCTTGAGCAGGCGCCGGCGTGCCGGCTGGAGGATGAAGGGGGGAAGCGGAAGGCGCTGCATGGGATTCTCCTGGGTGGAAGGGGGATGTCAGGCAACCGTGCCGACGACCGAGGCATCGAAGATCGCGTCGATGGGCAGGGCATCGCGTTTGATCACACCGGTGTCCACGTAGTGGTTGCGCATCTTTTCTATCGTCGACAGCTTGATCTTGCCGGTGGGGTTCAGCGATACGGTGGATAGCAGCCTGCCGGCGACGGCCTCGTTGACCTTGAAGCGCTGCATGAGGCGGGCCACGTTTTCCTGGCGGGGGGCCTGGTCGATGTGCCGGACGGCCTCCAGGATGGTGGCGACGGCTTCCTTCACCAGCGCGGGCCGTTCGGCCAGCGTGCGCCGCTTGGCGACGATGACGTAGGGATCCCAGTCCTTGCCGACGAAGTCGGAGATCCTGGCGACGCTTTGCAGGCGTTGCTCACGGTCGATCAGGATGGCGGCGTGTTCGGTGGTTACCCAGATGTCGGCCTGGCCGCTGCGCAGCGCCTGGTAGTTCTGCGGCACGCCGCCGGTGGGCACCAGGGTGACGTCGTCCTGGCTGACGCCCAGCGACTTCAGGAACAGGTCGACATACAGCCGGTCCGTGCCCGACAACTGCGTGACGGCGAAACGCTTGCCCTTGAGCTGCCGCGCATCGACGGGCCGATCGGCCATCGACCACATGTGCCATTCGGCCCGCGTCCCCAGATCCGCGACGATGACGAAATCCACCCCCTTGCTGAGGTAGTTGATGGTCGCACCCATGCCATACAGGCGCACGTCGGAGTGGTTTTCTTCCTCCGGACTCCAGGTCCGCCGGTCGCCGCCGCCCAGGGGAGGCGGCACGACCGGCTTCAGGCCGTGCTTGCGCCACAGGCCGAGGTCCTGGGCGGTAGCGTCGATCAGCGCCGTACCCGGCACGGTATTCACGCCCATGGTGAAGGTGAACTCGGTCAGGTCGCCCTGGGCGGCACGTGCGGGGCCCAGCCAGCAGGCGGCGGGGAGAAAAGCTGCCGTGGCCAGCAGCCTGCGGCGGGCAGCCTGCTGCGGCGAGAGCGAACTGCCAAGGAATGGCGCGATGAGCATGGTCGTTGTCTCCTGTCTGATTGTTTTGTATATAAAAATAGTTTTCGAATGCTAAACTTGACGCAAGCTTGCCGGCAAGTCAGGTCATTCCCTGCGTTCGTGGAGGTCACAATTCGGACCAAATGGTTCGATACGCTATGGAAGCGAGAGAGACAGGGCGTGAACAGGACCCGGGGGGAGGTCCCGGCCAGGCGCGTGTCGGCCGTGCGGATGGCGGAAGCGCCGATGCCGGGAGCTAAGTGGTTTCTCTAGGGAGGCGGGAGAATGCCGGCAACAATGAATGTTGCACTTTCATCGGAAATCGCTGGCGAGCGCTTACCAGCGAATGGTGGCCGGCCTTGCAGGAAGATGGACGCGTCGCGGATTTCGCAGGGAAGGCATGAAACCGGAAATGTCGTATTTTTTTACATATTGAATTGTGGGCGCAATTATGCAATAACGCTCATACGCCAAAGTTAACGGCAGTGCTGCGCAAACCTTTAGCGCTGGTTCGCCTTCCAGTCGCTGCGCATCACGTCGTTCTCCGTGTGCGGGCTTTGCTTCGATCCTGGCTGTGTCTCCATGGCGTGCCGCAGGCACGCTGGTACCAATTTAGTCATTGAGCTGTCCCGCCATGTCCTACCTCACGGATTCTTCGAAGTTGTCCGGCTTCTGGAACGCGCGCTCGCAAGGCCTGCACCGGTTCTGGTGGGGGCTGCGGTATGCCCAGCCCATGACCTTGCTGGGAACGCACCTGGGCCGCAAGGACGAATACCTGGCCTGGTTCAACACGGTCGAGACACCGGTGCTGCGCCATCCGGCCAGCCGCTGGAGCTTCTGCCAGCGGCCGCCCAGCATGGTGGGGGCGCAGGCTTTTCACTTCTTCGGCGTGGAAAGGGTGCTTTCCGACAATCGTGGCTGGCACTGGCGGCCCTGGGGCGAGAACTGGCTGCACAATCTCCATGCCTTCGACGATCTGGTGGCGGACGGCGCGGAAGGCCGCTTCGAGTGGCACGAGAAGCTGGTCACCAACTGGATCGTGGCCAATGCGCCCGGCAAGGGCGTGGGCTGGCGGCCTCCCAGCCTGTCGCGCCGCATCGTGAACTGGGTCAAGTGGGACCTGGACAAGCATGGCTTGAACGAAGTGGGGCGGCGCAATCTGGTCGTGCAGGTGCGTTTCCTGCGCCAGCGGCTGGGTGTGTCGATGACGGCGGCCTATCCGACGAAGGCGGGCAAGGCGCTGCTGTTCGCCGGCGCGTTCTTCGATGGAGCGGAAGCCGCGGCGTGGCGCAAGACCGGGCTGTCGGTGCTGCGCACGGCACTCAAGCCCAGCTATATGCGGGCCAGGCTGGGCGGAGGCGATGGCTATCGCATCGCCATCATCGAGGATCTGCTGGACGTGATCCAGCTCGACAAGATCTATCCAGGCACGCTGGGACGGGACGAGCTGGCTCGTTCGCAGGATCTGGTGCTGCCGCTGCTGGCGATGGAAGGCGAGCGTCGCGCCGCGCCCGGGCTGGACGGGGCCGAGCCGGTATTCTTTGCCGAGCCGAAGGTGCACGCGCTGCGGCAGTACGCGCAGCGGCTGGGCCTGAACGCACCGGCCTGATCTTCCGGCGGCTTCTTACCCCCTTACAATAGGCGCTCCTCCGCAAAGGAGGGGTGCCGGCGTCTGCCTGCCCCGCATGCCGGGCATCTTCTTCGTGGGGCCTAGTCCGAGTCTGTCCATGCTTCGCATATCGCTTGCTTCCGGTTTCCTCGGCCTGTCGGTCCTGCTGGCCGCGCCCGTGCACGCCGCCGACCCGTTGCGCATCGGCGAGATCAACAGCTACAAGGCGCAGCCCGCCTTCCTCGAACCCTATCGCAAGGCCATGCTGCTGGCCCTGGACGAAGTCAACGCCGCGGGCGGCGTGAACGGGCGTCCGCTGGAGCTGGTGATCCGGGACGACAACGGCGTGCCGGGCGATGCGGTGCGCGCGGCCGAAGAGCTGGTCTCGCGCGAGCGCGTGGCGATGCTGGCCGGCGGCTTCCTGTCCAACGTCGGCCTGGCGCTGGGCGACTATGCCCGGCAGCGCAAGGTCCCGTTCCTGGCCAGCGAGCCTTTGACCGACAAGATCACCTGGGCCAACGGCAACCGCTACACCTTCCGCCTGCGGCCGTCGACCTGGATGCAGGTGTCCATGCTGGTGCCCGAGGCGGCCAAGCTGGGCAAGAAGCGCTGGGCCATCGTCTATCCGAACTATGAGTACGGACAGTCCGCGGTGCAGACCTTCAAGACGCTGCTGCAGGCCGCGCAGCCCGGCGTCGAGTTCGTGACCGAGCAGGCGACCCCGCTCGGCAAGCTCGATGCGGGGCCCGTGGTGCAGGCGCTGGAGGCCAGCAAGCCGGATGCGATCTTCAACGTGCTGTTCGCCACCGACCTGACCAAGTTCGTGCGCGAAGGCGCCACGCGAGGCCTGTTCAAGGGGCGCGAGGTGGTCAGCCTGCTGTCGGGCGAGCCCGAGTACCTCGAACCGCTGAAGGACGAGGCGCCCGAGGGCTGGATCGTGACGGGCTATCCCTGGTATGCGATCAAGACGCCGGAGCACCAGCGCTTCCTGGACGCCTATAGGAAGAAGTACGGCGAGCCGCCGCGCCAGGGCTCGGTGGTGGGCTACGTCACCATCCATGCCGCCGCCGAGGCGCTGCGGCGCGCGGGCAGCGCCAATCCCGAGAAGATCGTCGACGCGTTCCGCAACATGCCGTTGTCCTCGCCGTGGGGACCCATCGTCTTCCGTGCGCAGGACAACCAGTCGACGCTGGGCGCCTTCGTCGGACGGACGGCGTTGCAGGGCAGCGGGGCGCAGCGCACCGGCTTGATGGTGGACTTCCACTATGCCGACGGCGCCAAGTACCAGCCCACCGATGCCGAGGTGGCGAAGCTGCGGCCGGCGCGCTGAGCGGTGCTGGCGCAACTGCTGAACGGGCTGGCCAGCGCCAGCAGCCTGTTCCTGCTGTCGCTGGGGTTGACGCTGATCTTCGGCGTGTCGCGCGTGGTCAACTTCGCGCATGGCTCGCTCGCCATGCTGGGGCTCTACCTGGGCGTCACCCTGGCCCAGGCGTTGATCCCGCCATGGGGCGGCCCGGGGTTCTGGGCCGCGGTGGCGGGCGCGGCGCTGGCGGTGGCTGCGGTGGGCGCGCTGATCGAACGCGTCGTGCTGCGCCGGCTCTATGGCAGTCCCGAACTCTTCCAACTGGTCGCGACCTTCGCGCTGGTGCTGATCATCCGCGATGCGACGCTGGCCACCTGGGGCGCAGACGACCGGCTCGGACCCAAGGCGCCAGGGCTGGCGGGCGTGCTGGCGCCCGGCATGCTGAACCTGCCTTCGTATGATCTCGTGCTGATGGCGATCGGCCTGCTGGTGCTGGCCGGCGTGCAATGGATCATGACGTCCACGCGTTGGGGCCTGCAATTGCGCGCCGCCACCGAAGACCGCGAGATGGCGCTGGCCGTTGGGGTGGACGAGAGGCGGCTGTTCACGCAGGTGTTCGCGCTGGGGGCGGGCCTGGCGGGGCTGGCGGGAGCATTGCAGATGCCGCGCGAGCCGGCGTCGCTGGCCTACGATCTGCAGGTCGTGGCCGAGGCCTTCGTGGTCACGGTCGTGGGCGGCATGGGCAGCGTGATCGGCGCGTTCGTGGCCGCGATGATGATAGGCGTGGTCAAGGCGGCCTGCGTGGCGTTGGGGACGGTGTCGATAGGCGGCCTGGAACTGGTGCTGCCCAAGCTGACGCTGGTGATCGAGTTCCTCTTGATGGCCATCGTGCTGGCCTTCCGCCCCTGGGGACTGTTCGGGCGCCCCGTGGCGCCGCCGCGCGCGGCGCGCGCCGAGTTCAATCCGCTGCCGCCGCCCTCGCGCCGCGGCAGCCTGTTGCTGGCCGCGGGCATGGCGGCGCTGGCGCTGCTGCCCTGGCTGGCGGGCGACATGGCCTACGTACTGGTCCTGGCCGTGGATGTCCTGATCGCCGGCCTCTTTGCCGCCAGCCTGTATGTGCTGATGGGGCCGGGGGGCGTCCATTCGTTCGGCCATGCGGCTTTCCTGGGGCTGGGCGCCTACGGCGGGGCGCTGGCCGCGCCCTGGGTGGCGGCCGCGCTGCCATGGCTGGCTGGCTCGGGGCCCGGCGGCATCGCCACCATCCTGCTGTGCCTGGCGGCGGGCATGCTGCTGGCGCTGGCCGGCGCGGCGGTGTTCGGTTTCGTCGTGCTCCGGGCGGCGGGAGTCTACGCGGCCATGCTGACCCTGGCCTTTGCCCAGATCACCTGGTCCGTCGCCTTCCAGTGGGATGCGGTGACGGGCGGCAGCAACGGCCTGTTCGGCTTCTGGCCCCAAGGCTGGCTGGCGACGCGCGAAGGATATTACTGGTTCGTCCTGGCGGTGGCCGGCGCCGGCGGCCTGCTGCTGCGGCACCTGATGCACGCGCCCTTCGGGCTGACGCTGCGCATGGTGCGCGACGCGCCGTTGCGCGCCGAGAGCCTGGGCCTGCCGGTGTTCGCGGTGCGCTGGACGGCCTTCATGCTGGCGGGGGCGCTGGCCGGAGCCGCTGGCGTCCTGACGGTGTTCGCCAAGGGATCGGTCGCGCCCGACCTGCTGGCCATTCCCCGTTCGGTCGACGCGCTCGTCATGGTCCTGCTGGGCGGCCTGCAATCGCTGGCCGGCCCGTGGCTGGGCGCCCTGGCGTATACGGTGGGGCAGGATTTCCTGGCGCGCGCCACCGAGTACTGGCGCGCCGCGATCGGCCTGGCCATGCTCGCGGTGATCCTGCTTGCCCCGGGCGGCCTGACCGGCGTCCGGCGGCTGGGGCGCCTTGCCCCAGCGGGACGGCCGGATGACGGGAGGGCGCCGCGATGAAGCTGGTCGTCACGGGCTTGTCCAAGTCGTTCGGCGCCGTTCGGGCGGTGGACGACGTCGGGTTCACGCTGGAAGGCGGCCAGATGCTGGCCTTGATCGGACCGAACGGCGCGGGCAAGAGCACCTGCTTCCAGTGCATCAACGGCCAGCTCCGGCCTGATGCCGGACGCATCGAATTCGATGGGCGCGATCTGGCGCGCCTGGGTGTCGCCGCGCGGGCCCGGCTGGGTCTGGGACGGACGTTCCAGATCGCCCAGGTGGCCGCGTCGCTGAGCGTGGGCCAGCACGTCGCGCTGGCGCTGGCCGCCCGCGATCCCGGCGTCTGGCACGGGGTCCGGGGGCGCGGGGCGGGCGTGGAACCGGCCGAACTGCGCGCCTGGCTGGAACGCTTCGACCTGGAGCCGCTGGCCGGCAGGCTGTGCGGGGAGCTGCCTTATCCCGAGCTCAAGCGCGTGGAGCTGGCCAGCGCGCTGGCCCTGAGGCCCCGGGTGCTGCTGATGGACGAGCCCACGGCCGGCATGACCCGCGCCGACCGGCGCGGCCTGATGGCCATCGTGAAGCAGGAGGCCACGGGCGGCCTGGCGGTGTTGTTCACCGAGCACAGCATGGACGTGGTGTTCGGCTTTGCCGACAAGGTCCTGGTCCTGGTGCGCGGCCGCGTGATCGCGGACGGGGCGCCCGCGCAGATCGCCGCCGACCCGGCGGTGCGGGCGGCCTACCTGGGCACGGCCGCGGCGGGAGAGTCGGCATGACGGCGCTGTTGCGCACGCATGCGCTGTGCGCCTTCCATGGCCGGGCGCAGGCGTTGTTCGACGTGGACCTGGAGGTCGGGGCGGGAGAAATCGTCGCCCTGGTCGGACGCAACGGGGCCGGCAAGAGCACGCTGATGCGCGCCTTGGCGGGCCTGGTGGAAACCACGGGCGAGGTGCTGCTGGCCGGCCGCTCCATGGCCGGCTGGCGTGCCGACAGGCGGGTGCATGCGGGGCTGGCCTGGGTGCCCGAGGACCGGCGTATCTTCACTCAGCTCACGGCGCGGCAGAATCTGGAGGTGGCCGCGGGCCGGCCGCGTCCCGGCGCGGAACCCTGGACCGTGGAACGGGTCTGTCGCCTGTTTCCCGAACTCGAGCCGCTGGCGCATCGCCCGGGAGGCGCGCTGAGCGGTGGCGAGCAGCAGATGCTGGCGATCGGCCGGGCGCTGATGACCCAGCCCCGGGTAATCCTGCTGGACGAGCCGTCCGAGGGCGTGGCCCCCATCGTGGTGCAGCGGCTGGTGGAGGCGATACGCGTCCTGCGCGGGCAGGGGCTGGCGATCCTGCTGTCCGAGCAGAACGAGGCCCTGGCCGCGCCGCTGGCCGACCGCAGCCTGTACCTGGATGACGGCGTGCTGGGAAGGGCGCCCCCAGGGGCGCCAGGGTAGGGGCGCCTCCCGCGCTGGCGGCGCCCGACGCTCGTCCATATAGTTGTTATCGTCAACAAAGTAGTGTATAAAAACAACTATCGTAGGCCACCAGACAATCCAGGGGTTCGCATGAGCAGTGCATATTCCACCATCCGCGTCGAGGTCGAGGACCACGTCGCGACGCTGACGCTGAACCGGCCCGAGAGCCGCAACGCGCTCAATACGGCCATGTGCGGCGAGTTGATCGCCGCGGCCGAGGCGCTTGCCGCCGACGACGCCGTGCACGTGGTCGTGATCCGCGGAGAGGGGCCGGTGTTCTGCGCCGGCGCCGACCTGAAGGAGCGGCAGGGCATGTCCACCGCCGAGCTGACCGCGCGCCGCGTCAAGGGCTTCACCGCCTACGCCGCCCTCGAGCGCCTGCCGCAGGCGGTGATCGCCGTGGTGCATGGCGCGGCCTTCGGGTCGGGCTGCGAGATCGCTGGCGCCAGCGATTTCATCCTGGCTTCCACCGAGGCGAAGTTCCGCTACCCGGAAGTCGGCTGGGGCACCATAGGCGCGACCCAGCGGCTGCCGCGCATGGTGGGCACGCGCATGGCCAAGGAGCTGCTGTTCACCGGCCGCACGGTGGACGCGCACGAAGCCAAGGCCATCGGGCTGGTGAACCATGTGTACGAGCCGGCGGAGCTGGAGGCGCGCGCCATGGAAATGGCCCGCCATATCGCCGCGGCCGCCCCGCTGACGGTCCGGCTGACCAAGCGCTGCGTGGACCAGGGCGTGGAGACCACGCGCGAGGGCGCGATGGCCGTGGAGCTGCTGGCCATCGAGGAGAACCTGCGCCACAGCGACTGGAAGCGCGCGATCTCGGGCTTCGGTGCGGGAGCGCAGAAAAATGCTTGACCGGCCCACTACGCTTTATCGCACGCTGGAACGCACGGCCGGGGAATACGGCGCGCGCGAGGCCTTCGTCTGCCAGGCCGACCGCCTGACCTGGAACGAGGTGCTGGCAGGCACCCGCCGCATCGCCGCCGCCTTGCACGCCAGTGGCGTGCGCAAGGGCGACCATGTCGGGATCATGCTGGGCAACGGCGCCACCTGGCTGCAGACTTTCTTCGCCTGCGCGACCCTGGGCGCGGTGACCGTGCCGGTCAATACCCGCTTCAAGACCGACGAACTGCAGTTCTGCCTGAAACAGGCGGACGTGAAGCTGCTGGTGTTCGCCGACACCTTCCTGGGCATCGATTTCGTCCAGTTGTTGACCGCGGTCGAGCCGGCACTGGATACCGGCCTGCCCGGCCAGGCGCTGCCCGAGCTGCGCCGCGCCGTCATGGTGGGCGACGGCCCCTGCCCGGCGGGCGCCGAGCGCTACGCGGATTTCCTGGCGCGGGGCCAGGAGGTCGCGCCCGGGACCATCGAATCGCTGGCCGCCGACATCACGCCCGACGATCTGCTGCTGATGCAGTTCACTTCGGGCACGACCTCGTTCCCCAAGGGCGTGATGTTGACCCACGCCAACATGCTGCTCAATGCCTGGGCCGCCGGGCAGCGGATAGGCGTAAGGCACGACGACCGCTATTTCAGCATCCGGCCGTTCTTCCACGTCTCGGGCACCACGCTGTCCGTCCTGGTCAGCCTGGTGGCGGGCTGCTGCCTGCTGACGCTGCCCAAGTTCGACGTGGCCGAGACGCTGCGCGTGATGGACGAGGAAAAGTGCACGCTGACCTCGGGCAACGACACCATTTTCCTGATGATGATGGGCCATCCCGACTTCGATCCCAAGAAGCTGCATCTGCGCGGCGGCTGGGCGGCGGCGGGGCCCGAGGTCATGCAGCAGATCCGCGACGTGATGGGCGTGGACCACGTGTGCAATGCCTACGGGCAGTCCGAGGCTTCGCCCAATGTGATCATGTCGTCGCGGGACGACCCGTTCGAGTTGCGCGCCCATGGCTGGGGGCTGCCGCATCCCGGCACCGAGGTGCGCATCGTCGACCAGGACAGCGGCGAGGTCCTGCCCCCCGGAAGCCAGGGCGAGATCCAGGTGCGTGGCTGGCACGTGATGCGAGGCTATTACAAGATGCCGGAGGCGACCGCCAAGGCGCTGACGCCGGAAGGCTGGCTGCGCACCGGGGACCTGGGCGAGATGTCGCCGGAAGGGCGGTTGCGCATGGTCGGCCGGCTCAAGGACATGTACCGGGTAGGCGGCGAGAACGTCGCGCCGGCCGAGGTCGAGGAGACCCTGCACGCGCATCCCGCGGTGCAGATGGCCCAGGTGGTCGGCGTGCCCGACGCGCGCCTGGGCGAGGTGACGGCGGCCTTCGTGCTGCTCAAGGAAGGCAAGCAGGCCGGGCGCCAGGAGCTGATCGACTGGTGCAAGGCGCGCTGCGCGAACTTCAAGGTGCCGCGCTACCTCGAGATCGTGGATACGTTCGACAATATCGGCATGACGGGCAGTTCCAAGGTCCAGAAGAACAAGCTAAAGGCGCATGCCATCGAGCTGTTCGGCCTGGCGAACGTCCACGGCGCGAAGGGAGGCTAGAACCATGAGCGACGTCACGCTTTGCGAATGTTTCGCCCGGGATGGCCTGCAGCACGAGGAGACCTTCATCCCCACCGCCACCAAGGTGGCATTGATCGACCGCTTCGCCGCCATCGGCTTCCAGCGTGTCGAGGCGACTTCGTATTCGAATCCCAAGGTCGTGCCCCAGTTCGGCGATGCCAGCGAGCTGCTGCGCGCGCTGCCGCGCCGCGACGGTGTCTGGTACAAGGCGACCTGCGCCAACGTGCGCGCCGTGGAGCGCGCGGTGGCCGACCTGGACGCAGGCTTCGGCGCCAACGAGATCAGCCTGCTGGTGTCGGCCAGCGAATCGCATTCGATGAAGAACCTGCGGCGCAGCCGCGCCGACCAGTGGCAGAACGTGGCCGACATGGTGGCGGCGTCGCAGGGGCGTTTCCGCATGATCGGCACGGTGTCGGTCGCCTGGGGCTGCCCCTTCGAGGGCAAGGTATCGGCGGACAGCGTGCTGGAGGACGTCAGGCGCTTCGCCCGGCTGGGCGTCATGCACGTGGCGCTGGGCGACACGACAGGCATGGCTGCGCCGCGGACCGTCAAGCAATTGATGTCGGCGGTGCACGCCGAACTGCCGGAGGTGACGACCGTGGCGCACTTCCACGATACGCGCGGCACCGGCCTGGTCAACTACGTGGCGGCGCTGGAGGCGGGCTGCCGCTATTTCGACTGCGCCTTCGGCGGCGTGGGCGGGCATCCGGCCAAGGTCAAGTACGGCGGCGGCCATACCGGCAACGTCTCGACCGAGGACCTGGTGAACCTGTTCGAATCCATGGGGGTGTCCACCGGCATCGACCTGGAGGGGCTGATGGCAACCGCGGCGATGTGCGAGGAAGCCCTGGGCCGCACGCTGCACAGCCGTGTCGCCCAGAGCGGGTTGAATCCCTTGCTGGGAGTGGCGGCGCATGGATAGTCCCGAGTCCTGCGCGGTGCTGGAGCCGGAAGTGGTCATTCCCACCGGCCCCCTGGCGGGCTCGGCTCTCGCGCCGTTCGCCGCATGGCTGGGCATTTCCGTGCGCGAGGCCGATCATGGCCGCTCGCTGCTCGTCATGACCGCCAGCGCGCGGCTGGCAAACCGGCGCGGGGTCATCCATGGCGGGGCCATCGCCACTCTGATGGACTCCAGCATGGCCATCGCCACCCGCACGATCGAGTCCGGCATGGAGACTTCCGGAACGGTAGACCTGAACATCCATTTCATCGCGCCGGGACGGGGTGACCTGACGGCCCGTGCCGAGGTCCGGCATGCCGGCGGGACCATTGCCTTCTGCCAGTGCGAAGTGCGGGACGAGGCCGGCACGCTGGTGGCCACGGCCATGAGCAGCTTCAAGCTGAGGCGGGCCAAGCCGTCCCCGGCCGGGCCCGAGTAAGGTAAATTCCTGCGTTCACCTATCGAGAAAGACGTATGACAAGACCCGTTCCCGCGAATCTCAAGGAATTGTTTTCCTACCGCCTGAACCGCCTGGCCTTCGTCTCCAGCCGCATCGCCGCACGGGTGAACGAGAGCCAGTACGAACTGGGCTCGCGCGACTGGCGCATCATCGGGTTGCTGGGCGCCTTCGCCCCGCTGTCGCTCAATGCGCTGGCACACGAGGCCAACATCGACAAGAGCCAGGCCAGCCGCAGCGTGGCCGAGCTGATCGAGCGCGGCCTGGTCAAGCGGGGCGCCGACGAATCGGACGGCCGGGGCGTGCGGCTCGACCTGACCCCGCAGGGCCGGGCGCTGTACCGCAAGGTTTTCCCCAAGGCCGTCGATCGCAACGAGAAGATGCTGTCCGTGCTGACCGACGAAGAGCGGGAAGTGCTCGAGCGCGCGATCGACAAGCTGACCGAACATACGATCGGGTTGTTGGAAGAATTAAAACCCCCCCGTACGCGCTGACGCGCGCCCCCCAGGGGGCGGGCGGCGGGGACCGGCGGAGCCGGATCCTCCGTGCCCTGGTCTGGGGCGATTTTCTCAGGGGGTGGCAACGGGGCTGTGGGGGGAGTTTCCGCCAAAATAGTTGAATTTATCAATTAAGTAGTATATAAAATCAACTATATTGGAAACCACGAGCATGAGCATGTCCGAACTCCTGATTGAGAACCGAGGGGCCGTCCGTATCCTGACGATGAACCGGCCGGAGAAGCACAACGCGTTGAATACCGCGCTGACGCAGGCGCTGGTGGATGCGCTGTGGCAGGCCGAGCGGGATGCCGAGGTCCATGCGGTGGTGCTGACGGGGGCGGGCAAGTCGTTCTGTGCCGGCGCCGATACCTCGGAGTTCAGCGCGCTGGTGCCCGAGGATCCCCAGGCCGTCAACGCGCGCGCCGACCTGACCACCGGGCTGCACCTGGCCTTCTCGCGCATGTCCAAGCCCGTCGTGGCCGCGGTGCGGGGTAATGCGCTGGGCGGGGGCGCGGGGCTGGCCATCGCCTGCGACCTGGCCGTCATGGCCGAGAACGTGCGTTTCGGCTATCCCGAGCTCAAGCACGGCATCGTCGCGGCCGTGGTCATGTCCAATCTGGTCCGCCAGTTGGGCCGCAAGCATGCTTTCGAGCTGCTGGCCATGGGCGAGCCCATCGACGGTCCGCGCGCGCTGGCGCTGGGCCTGGCCAACCGGGTCGAGCCCGACGACCGGGTGCTGGAGGCCGCGCTGGAAATCGCCGCCAGGCTGGCGGGCTGGAGCCCCATCGCGATGGGGACCACCAAGCGGCTGTTCCATCGCGTGGCCGAGCTGACGCTGGAGGAAGGCCTGGCCGCCGGGCGCGACACCAACGTCATCATGCGGGGCTTCCGCAAGGCGGCGAAATGACGCGTCCGCTGGAGAACGTCACCATCCTGGACCTGTCGCGGGTCCTGGCGTGCCCCTTCGCCACGATGATCCTGGCCGAGCTGGGAGCGACGGTGATCAAGGTCGAACAGCCCGGCACCGGCGACGAGACGCGCAGCTTCGAACCCAAGGTGGAAGGCGAGGGCGGTACCGAATCGGCCTATTACATGGCCTTCAACCGCAGCAAGCAGTCCATTACCGTCAACCTGCGCAGCGCCGAAGGGCAGGACCTCATCCGCAAGCTCAGCGCCCAGGCCGACGTGGTGCTGGAGAACTTTCCGGTCGGGACGCTGCAGCGCTACGGGCTGGACTACGCCCGGCTGTCCCAGGACAATCCCGCGCTGGTCTACGTGTCGTGCACGGGTTTCGGCATGACCGGCCCCTACGCGCCTCGCAAGGGCTACGACACGGTGTTCCAGGCCATGGGCGGCATCATGAGCCTGACCGGCGAGCGTGGCGGCGGCCCGGTCAAGCCGGGGCTGCCGGTGGCCGACCTGACCTCGGGCCTGTGGGTCGCGATCGCCATCCTGTCGTCCCTGATGGGGCGGCAGGCCACGGGCAAGGGCTGCCACGTGGATTTCTCCATGCTGGACGGCCAGGTCGGCCTGCTGTCGCTGGCCGCGGCGCGTTTCTTCGCGCTGGGCGAGGTGCCGCCCCGGCTGGGCACCGAACATCCGGGCCGCGTGCCGTCGGCGGCGTTCCGCTGCCGCGACGACAAGTGGGTGCAGGTCACGGGCAGCGACCAGCACTGGCAGCCGCTGTGCGACCTGCTCGGGCTGCATGAGTGGGCGCAGGATCCGACCCTGGTGCGCAACATCGACCGGGTCAACCGGCGCGAGGAAGTGATGGCCGGCCTGTCGGCGGCCGTCGCCCGGTTCGACCGCGACGAATTCTGCCGGCTGTGCGACGAAGCCAAGGTGCCGGCCGGCCCCATCCTGAGCGTGGACGAGGTGCTGAGCAACGAGCACGTGCTGGCGCGCGGCATGGTGCGCGAATTCGCCCATCCCCAGCTCGGTTCGTTCAAGGCGCTGCCGGTGCCGTTCAAGTTCGACGGCTTCGACGACCCCAGCCTGGGGCGGCCGCCGCTGCTGGGCGAGCACACCGACCAGGTGCTGGCGGACAGGCTGGGCCTGGGCAAGGAGGACATCCAGGCGCTGCGCGAAAGAAAGGTCATCTAAGGCCGTGCCGGCCTAAAACCAGGAGACATACATGAAGCAGTTCAAGCAATCGTTGTTGGCGGCGGCGCTTGTGCTGGCCGCCTCGGGGGCGCAGGCCCAGTCCTATCCGACCAAGCCCATCGTGCTGGTCAACCCCTATGCCGCGGGCGGTCCGGCCGATCTCGTGGCGCGCAGCCTGGCCAAGGAGCTGGGCACCGAACTGGGGCAGCAGGTGGTGGTCGAGAACAAGGCGGGTGGGGGCGCGACCATAGGCGCGGCGTACGTGGCCCGGGCGGAGGCCGATGGCTATACGCTGCTGTTCGGCACCGCGGCGGCCCACATCGTCACGCCGCTGATCCAGCCCACGCCCTACGATGGCATCAAGGATTTCACCTTCATCGCGCTGGCGGCCAACCAGCCCAACCTGCTGGTGGTGAACCCCTCGGTCAAGGCCAACACCGCGAAAGAGCTGATCGAGCTCGCGCGCAGCAATCCCGGCAAGCTGAACTACGGTTCGTCCGGCACCGGCACCTCGCCCCACCTGGGCGGGGAGCTGATCAAGCAGCAGGCCAGGATCGAGATGGCGCACATCCCCTATGGCGGCGCGGCGCCCGCGATTACCGATCTGGTGGCCGGGCGCCTGCAGGTGGGCGTGATGAACCTGTCGGGCGAACTGCCCTATGTGAAGGCAGGCAAGCTGCGGGCCCTGGCCTACGCGTCCAAGACCCGCTCGCCGCTGCTGCCCGACGTGCCCACGTTCGCCGAGGCGGGCCTGGGCGGCGCGGAGTCCGCGTCGTGGTACACGGTGGCGGCGCCCAAGGGCACGCCCGCCGCGGTCGTCAACAAGCTCAACGCGGCGCTGAACGCGGTCACCAAGAAGGCGGAGTACCGCAAGCTGATGGAGGCCCAGGGTACCGAGCTGGCCACGCTCACGCCCGAGGAGACCACGCGCTTCGTCGTGGATGACGCCCAGCGCACCAAGGACCTCATCAAGTCGGCCAACCTCAAGCTCGAATGACCATGACCGCCAATACCCCGCGCATCCCGGCCCCGGCCGGGTTGGCTTCCACGATAGACCGCGTGGACATCATCGCCTGCTCGCAGCGCCAGGACGACCCCAGCTGGCGCTTTGCGCGCGGCACCATCACCCACGTGGACGGCTGGATCGTGGCGCTGACCGCGCGCAACGGCCAGGTGGGGTATGGGCACGTGCTGGGCACGCCCATCTTCAAGCCCGACACGGCACGCATCGAGCCGGTCCTGGAGGCGCTCCGGCGCGAGGCCCGGGGGCAGGACGCATTCGCGCTCGAAGCCCTGCACCGCCGGCTGGAAGCCGTGGCGGGGGCGGAGGTCTGCGCGCTGTCGGGGTTCGTCTGCGCGATCTACGACCTGCAGGCGCGGATGCTGGGCGTTCCCCTGCACGTGCTGCTGGGCGGCAAGGTACGCGATACCGTCGAGGCCTCGCGCATCGTCTCGATCAAGCCGCCCGAGGACATGGCCGAACAGGCCGCCAAGCTGGCGCGCCAGGGCTATCGCTATCTCAAGCTGAAGCTGAGCGGCGAGTCGGAGCTTGACGTCGCCCGCGTGCGCGCCGTGCGCGAGCGGCTGGGCGAGGCCGTCACGCTGACGGTGGACGCCAACCTGGCTTACCAGGCCGACGAGGCGATCCGCGTGTGCCAGGCGCTGCGGCCGATGGGCGTGGCGATGATGGAGCAGCCGGTGCCGGCGGCGGACATCGAAGGACTGTGCCGCGTGCACGCCGCGGGCGCGCTGCCCATCGAGGCGGACGAGGCCATCGCCGGGCTGCCGGGACTGGTGCGCCTGATCGGCATGGGGGCGGCCGACTCCTACAACCTCAAGGTGCATTACCTGGGCGGCATACGCAACACGCTGATCGCCGTGCGCCTGTGCGAGGCGGCGGGCGTGGGCTACCGGTTCGGCGCGATCTTCGGGCCGCGCCTGCTGGCGGCCCAGGGCGTGCATGTGGCCAGTGTCGCCGGCAGCATCCATGCCGGTGCCGAACTGGCGGAGTTCGATCACCTGCTGGACGACCCGTTCGTCGGCCTGGAGGTCGAATCGGGCGAGCTGGCGGTGCCCGAGGGCCTGGGGTCGGGCGTGGACTACCAGCCCGCCAGCATCGGGCAGGCCTGAATCAGCGTATGCAGGAGGCGGCGCCGCTCAGGGCCGCTTCCGCTTCGCGCGCCAGCCGCTCGACCAGTTCGCCGGCGGGCTCCAGTTTGTCGATCAGGCCGGCGCTTTGCCCGGCTTCCACCTTGCCCTGCGCCACGTCGCCGTCCTTGGCGGCCTGCCGCAAGGAACTGCGGGCGAACAAGGCATCCAGCTCGGCATCGTCGGCGCCGCGGTTGGCCGCCGCCTCGTACTCGGCCGAGAAGGCGTTCTTGACCATGCGGATGGGCGAGCGGCCACGGCCGACGATGGCGGTGTCGCCGATGCCGGCGTTCAGCACCAGGTCCTTGTAGGCGGCGTGCAGGCCCGATTCGGGCGTCAGCAGGAAGCGCGTGCCCAGTTGCGCGCCGCTGGCGCCCAGCGCCAGCATCGCGGCGATGCCCGCGCCGTCGGCGATGCCGCCCGCGCCGATCACCGGCACCGTCACCGCGTTGACCGTCGCCCGCACCAGCACCAGCGTGCCGACCTCGTCCGGGCCGGGGTGGCCGCCGGCTTCGCCGCCCACCGCGATCACCGCGTCCACGCCGGCATCCTCGGCCTTGCGGGCGTGCAGCGGGTTGGCCGTGACCTGTATCCACGTGACGCCGGCTTCCTTGAAGCGGCCGATGTGGGCCTTGGGGCCGCCCTGCGAGGCGATGATCACGGGCACCCCGGTTTCCAGCACGATGTCCAGGAATTCCGCCGCGCGCTTGTTGTACAGCGGGACGTTGACCGCGAAGGGCTGGCGCGTGCCGGCGCGCACGCGGGCGATGGCGGCGCGCAGGTCGTCGGGATACATGGGGCCGGCGGCGATCACGCCCAGGCCGCCGGCCTCGGAAACGGCCAGGGCCAGCTCGGCGTTGGACGAGGCCCAGCTCATGCCTCCCTGGACGATGGGGTGGCGGATGCCCAGGAGGGCGGTCAGTCGGGTAGCAAGCATGATTCGAGAGGGCAGTGTGGGAGGATTCGTAGGGATGCGCTCAGCCGGCTGAGGCACGGATCCGGTCGTTGACGTCGCGCGCGGCGCGCACGGCGTCTTCCAGGGACAGCTCGTAGGCCTGCTGGAAGGCGCGCTTGGAGGCCGACAGGCCGGCCGGCGCGAACTGGGCCAGGCGCTCGGCCAGCGCGAGCGCGGCGGGGACCAGTTCGGCTTCCGGGACGATGCGGTTGATCATGCCCAGCGCGTAGGCGCGTTCGGCGTTGATGGGGTCGCCGGTGGCCACCAGTTCGAAGGCCGCCTTGGGGCCCACCTGCCGGATCAGGTTGGGAATCAGCATGCCGGCCGAGATGCCGTGCTTGACCTCGGGATAGCCGAAGCGGGCGGCGGGGGCGGCCAGCACCAGATCGCTGCCCAGCGCCAGGCCGGCGCCCGCGCCGATGGCCGGGCCATTGACGGCGGCGATGACGGGCGTGCCCAGGCGCGCCACGATGGTGTTGATGTCGACCAGCAGGTCGCTGCGCCGGCTGGCCAGCTCCGGCTGCTCGCGCGCCAGGCGGCGGGCTTCTTCCAGGTCGGCGCCGGCGCAGAAACAGCTGCCCCGGGCGGCGATGACCACGCATCGCGTGTCGGGATCGGCATCGGCGCCATTGAAGGCGTCGACCAGGCCTTGCAGCATCGCCAGGCCGAGCGCGTTGCGCTTAGGATGGCGGTTCAGCGTCAGCAGCAGGACATGGCCGTATCGCTCGGCCAGCAGTTCGTTTTCCTCGACCACGGTGGCGTTTCCTTGAAATATAGTTGAGAAAGTAAACTATGTAGTTAATTTCGTCAACTTTATGGCGGCTCAGGCGTCCGGCGGCACGGCGCGCCCCTGCTGGAGCGAGCCGCGGTAGGCCTGGGGAGAGAGTCCGGTGCGCCGGGAGAAGAAGCGGCTGAAATAGGCCGCATCCGAGAAGCCCAGGTCCTGCGCGATGCCGGCGACGGTGGCGTCGGTGGCCGCCAATTGGCGCCGAGCCTCGCGTACCAGCCGATCGTGCAGCATGTCGAGCGCGGAGAGCCCGCATACCGCCCGGCATATCCGGCTCAGGTGGTCCGGCGTGACCTGCAGCGCCGCGGCGAAGAAGGCCAGCGCATGCTCGCGGCGGAAGTGCAGTTCCAGCAACGCACGGTACCGCTGTACCAGGGTGTCGCGCACCGCCTGCCGGGCATGAGCGGGTTCCCCCGAACTGGCCTGCCTCAGGAACCAGGTGGCGAGCAGGATCGCATGAGCCTTGAGCACTTCGGTGCGCCCCGGTTCGGCGCGGGCGAACTCGGCCCCCAGCCCGTCGAACAGGCTGGCCGCGCGTCCGGTTTCCTGCGCGAGTTCCTCCGGGCCGATGATCAGCGGGACGTCCAGCAGGCTGGCCAGGGCGGGAGCGGACGAGAAGGCGGCCTTGAGCAGGGCGGTGGGGACGGTGACCTGGCTGCCGGCGCTGCCGGGCCGGTAATGGAAGGCGTGGACGGTGCCGGGAGGGATCATCAGCGCGGCGGGCGCGGCAAGTCCGTGCCGCGCGCCATTCATCACGGCTTCGGCTCCGCCGCGCTCGATCAACTGGAACTGGTGCAGGCCTTCGTGCCGGTGGGCGGGAATCGTCCAGTCATGCAACACGCCGCGCACATCCATGGGTTCCCAGTGCAGGCAGTCGTCCGGCATGAAGTGCCTGACTTCCCGGAAGGCGACGGCGATCGGGGCGGGCGGTTTCATGGGAGGTCGGATATGTGCAAGGCTCGCCGGTATTGTCCATTATTTTCCGTCCCTGTCCTATCTATAGTTCCCTCTACCGAGCCCGCAGAGGCAGAGCAAAGGAGACACCATGGGCAGCAGGATGGGATGGATAGGGGCGGGCGCGGCGGCATGGGTGCTTTCCTGCTCCGCGGCGTGGGCGCAGCCCGCCAGTACCGTGGTTTGGTCGGGGTTTCCGGTCGGCGGGCTGGGAGACCAGGTGTCGCGGCCGCTGATCGAGCAGTTGCGCTCGCGCTATCCGGGCACCATCGTGCTGGGCAGCAAGCCGGGCGCGGGCGGGCGCATCGCCGCGGAGTTCGTCAAGCGAGCGGCGCCGGACGGGGCGACCCTGTTGCAGGGGCCTTCGTCACCCATCGTCCTCTATCCGCACACCTACGGAGCCAGGCTCGCCTATTCGCCGCAGGCCGATTTCGTGCCCGTCGCGCCGCTGGCCTCGTATGCCATCTCGATGACGGTCGGGCCCGGCGTGCCGGACGAGGTCCGCACGCTGGCCGACTTCATCGCTTGGGTGAAGCGCCATCCCGAGAAGGCCAACTACGGCATCCCCGCCGCGGGTTCGGCACTGCATTTCGTCGGCGCCACCTTTGACCGGCTGGCAAGCCTGGACATGAAGAGCGTGGCCTACAAGGGGGGAGCGCCGTTGCTGACCGATCTGCTGGGCGGCCAGGTGCCGGTGGCGTTCAACGTGATCAGCGAAGTGTTGCCGCACCTCAAGACGGGGCGGCTGCGCTCGCTCGCCGTCAGCAGCCCGGAGCGCTGGCCCGCCGTGCCGGAGGTTCCCACCTTCGCCGAACTGGGGTATCGCGACATCGCGATGGTCGAATTCCTGGGCTGGTACGCGCCCGCGCGCACGCCGCCCGAACTGGTGGGCAGGCTCAATGCGGCCGTGCGGGACGCCTTGCAGACTCCGGAAATGACGGCCGTCTTCGCCAAGAATGGACTGATGCCGCTGATCGAAACGCCCGAGGCGTTCGCCGAACGGGTGCGCGAGGACACCGCGCGCTGGGCTCCCATCGTCAAGGCCACAGGCTTTACTCCCGAGGATTGAAACATGACGCATGACCAGGCGCCCGGAAGGCCGCCAACGACCAGCCTGACCGGAGCGCAGGTCCTGGTGCGCCTCCTGCAGGCCGAAGGGGTGCCCTATGTCTTCGGCATAGTGGGAGGCAAGCTGGCGCCCTTGCTGCACGCGTTATCGCGCTCGTCCATTCCCTTCGTGGGCGTGCGCCACGAAGCCGCGGGCGCGATGATGGCGGCGGCGGTGCGGGCCGGATCCGGCCGCGTGGCCGTGGCGCTGGGGGAAATGGGGCCCGGGGGCCTGAACCTCGCGTCCGGCGCCGGCGTGGCTTTCAATAACAATCTCGCGGCCCTGCTGATCACGACCAACCAGCACCGGGCCGCCGCCTATCCGCATCATGGCATGTTCATGGACATGGATACGCGGGCGGTGCTGGCGCCGCTGACCAAATGGAATGCCGTGGTCCATGATGCCCGCCGCCTTCCCGAACTGGTCAGGCGCGCCTTCCGCGAAGCGCTGGGAGGGCGCCCCGGACCGGTGCACCTGGACATTCCGCAGGATGTGCTGGCCAGCACGCATGATTGGCCGCTGGATGCCTTGGGGATCGCGCCGTCCCGCTACCGGGGCGTGGCCGGGCCGCGGCCCCCTGCGGCCCAGGTGCGGGAAGCGGCGAGCCTGCTCGCCCAGGCGCGCCGCCCCCTGATCGTCGCCGGCGGCGGCGTGGTCCAGGCGGGCGCCGCCGGCGGCGTACGCACGCTCGCGCAGCGCCTGCGCGCGCCTGTCGTGCCGACGCAGATGGCGCTTGGCGTCATATCCAGCGACAGCCAGCACTTCATCGGGCATGGCGGCTTGATCGCCGGCGCCGCGGTGGCGCGCGCGTTCGACCAGGCCGATGTCGTCGTCAGCCTGGGATGCAGGCATTCCTCATGGATGTGGGACGAGCGCGGTCCGCTCGTGCGCAGCCGGCACCGGGTGCTGAACGTCAATATCGATCCGTCGGCGCTGGGGGCGCCGGCGCTGCACGAGATCGGCATGCACAGCGATGTCCGCGAAGCGCTGGACGATCTGCTGGCGTGCCTGCCGCAAGAGCTGGCGGCGGTCGAGGACGGCTGGCTGGCGGGACTGCGGGCGGTGCGCGCCCGATACGAACAGGCCCTGGCGGCCATGGATGCGCCCGTGGGGCAAGCCATGCATCCGGCGGCGCTGGCGCGCGCGATCGGCCAGGCCATCCCGGACGACGCCGTCGTGGTCTTCGATGGCGGACATACGAGCTTCTGGAGCAATGACCTGACGCCGGTGCGCGAGGTGCGTTCCCGGTTCCACGAGCCGGGCATGAGCCACCTGGGATTCGGGTTGCCGTATGCCTTGGCCCTGAAGCTCCTGCATCCGGGGCGCGCCGTGTTCAACGTCACGGGGGACGGTTCGTTCGGCTTCACGCTGCAGGAGCTGGATACCGCCCGGCGTCATGGACTGCCCGTCGTCAATATCATCCACAACAACGAAGCCTGGGGCATCATTCGCGCCGGACAGCGGGCGCAGGCGGATTTCGAGCTGGGCACGGGGTTGGAAGGGACGGACTATGCCGCCATCGCGCGCGGATTCGGCTGCCACGGCGAAACCGTGGCGCAGCCCGGCGACCTGGCGCCTGCGCTGGAGCGGGCGCTGGCCTCGGGGTTGCCCGCGGTGCTCGATTGCCGCACGGCATTCGTTCCGCATCCGGCGATGGCGGCGTTCGGCAGCATGAACCGCTACGGATTCGAGGCGCTGACCCGGCCGGCCTGAGCGCGGCGGCGCCGGGCTACACGCCCAGCAGTTCGCAGGCCGCCGCGAACAAATCCTGCGCCGGATCGGCCAGCCGGTCGCAGATGTCCAGATGGTGGCAGTCGGGTATTTCCAGCGTGCGCGTGACGTTGCGCGGCCAGCAGGCGGCGATCAGCCGGTTCTGGCGGCGGAACTCGTCCGTTTCGGATGCCCCGACCGCGGCTATCAGCGGCACGCGGCGTTCAGGCACGAAATAGGCGGGCGACAGCGCGTCCACGCGCGCCGGCGTCAATTCGAGGTTGGCCAGGAACGGCGCCTTGGCGACCGGTTCGAGGTCGTACAGCCCGCTCAGCGCCAGGCCGCCGCTGACGAGGTCGGGCGGCAGGTCCGTGGACCAGGCCTGCCAGCGCGCGGCCAGCATCATCGCGGTCAACTGGCCGCCGGCCGAGTGTCCGCTGGTCACGATGCGGCGGGCATCGAAACCCAGTTCGGCGGCATGGCGGTACAGCCAGGCATGGGCGCGCAGCATCTGCCGCACGATTTCCTCGATGGGCGTGGCGGGCGCCAGCCCGTAGTCGACGATGGCGACGGCGGCGCCGCGCGCGACATAGGCGGGCGCGATCCAGGAAAAATCGGACTTGTTCAGCGCGCGCCAGTAGCCGCCGTGGATGAAGACCAGCAGCGGGGCGCCGGGCTCGCGCGGCGGAAAATAGTCCAGGGTTTCGGCCGGCGTTTCGCCATACGGCAGTCCCAGCTGCGCGGCTTGCGTGCGGCGGGCCAGCGCGCCGTCGGCGGCCCAGCGGGCGGTATAGGTGGGATGGTCGGGAATGCGGGCGAGGTTGTTGTACTCGTGTTCGCAGAATTCGGACGTGAAGGCCGGATGGTCGTGCAGCGGATGGACGGGCATGGCGTGTAGGTCGGATCGGGACGGCGAAGGCCGGAAGCGGCGCCTGGGGCGCCGCCCGGCAGTTTAACCATTCCGCGCGGGGAAGGTCCCGTCCACGTAGTACCAGCGTCCGTCCTCGCGCACGAAGCGGCTGTTCTCGTGCAGCCGCTGGGCGCGTCCCGCCAGCCTGCTGCGGGCCACGAATTCCACCGTGGCGTGGTCGGCGTCCGCCTGCGCCGAGGCCCGCACCTCCAGGCCCAGCCACTTCAGGCCCGGTGGATCGGGTTCCAGGGCGGCCGGCCGGGTGGAGGGATGCCAGGTCGCCAGCACATAGTCATGCCTGCCGAGCACGTAGGCGCTGTAGCGGGACCGCATCAGCGCCGGCGCGTCGGGCGCCTGCAAATGGCCGGGACCCTGGTGCCACCGGCCGCAGCATTGCGCATACGGACGGGGCAGCCCGCAGGGACACAATTGGTCTACATTAACGCCTGACTTCATTTGCTCCGGTATCCGCCATGCTGTTTCTTCTTTCCCCCGCCAAGAAACTGGATTACGACACGCCCGCGCACGTCGAGACGTCCACCCAGCCCTTGTTCGTGGATCGCGCCAAGAAGCTCATCTCGGTGTTGAAAACCAAGTCCGCCGACGACGTCGCGAGCCTCATGGACCTGAGCCCGGCGCTGGCCGAATTGAACGTGGCCCGCTACGCCAAGTGGACGCCGAAGTTTACGGCGGAAAACGCCAAGCAGGCGGTGCTGGCCTTCAACGGCGACGTCTACGAGGGGCTGGACGCTGGCACGCTGACGGCCCGCCAACTGGACTGGGCACAAGAGCACGTGGTCATCCTGAGCGGCCTGTACGGCGCGCTGCGGCCGCTGGACCTGATGCAGCCGTACCGGCTGGAGATGGGGACGCGGCTGGCGACCCCCAAGGGCAAGAACCTGTACGAATACTGGGGCAGCGAACTGTCCGACTACCTGAACCAGCGCCAGGAGGCCGACCGGCATCCGGTCGTGGTGAACCTGGCTTCCGAGGAGTACTTCAAGGCGGTCGACCGCAAGGCGCTGAAGGCCCGCGTGATCCAGTGCGTGTTCGAGGACTGGAAGGGCGGGGCCTACAAGGTGATCAGCTTCCACGCCAAGCGTGCGCGGGGCCTGATGGCCCGCCACGCCATCGAGAAACGCATCGCCAAGCCCGAGGGCCTGCAGGGCTTCGATGCCGACGGCTACGGCTACGACGCCTCGGCATCGAGCCCGGACCGGCTGGTGTTCCGCCGCAAGGCGGCCTGATCCGGCTGCGGCTGGCGCAGCAGCCGCAGCCCGTTGAACACCACCAGCAGGCTGGCGCCGGCGTCGGCGAACACCGCCATCCACAGGGTGGCCTCGCCGGTGAAGGTCAGCACGAAGAACACCAGCTTGATGGCCAGCGCGAACACGATGTTCTGCCACAGCACCCGCGAGGTCCGGTGCGACAGGCGGATGAATTCGGGCAGCTTGCGCAGATCGTCCTGCATCAACGCGACGTCGGCCGTTTCGATGGCGGTGTCGGTGCCCGCCGCGCCCATCGCGAAACCGATGTCGGCGCGGGCCAATGCCGGGGCGTCGTTGACCCCGTCTCCCACCATGCCCACGGGCGCCGCCCGGCCCAGCGCCTCCACGGCGGCCAGCTTGTCGTCGGGCAGCAGGTTGCCCCGCGCATCCTCGATGCCCAGTTCCGCCGCCACCGCGCGCACCGTGGCGGCGTTGTCGCCGGACAGGACCACCGGCTCCACGCCCAGCCGGCGCAATTCGGCCACGGCGGTCCGGCTCGAGTCGCGGATCGTGTCGGCCACCGCCAGGATGGCCACGGCCACGTCGTCCTCGCACAGGATGACGGCGGTCTTGCCCTGGCGCTCCAGCGCTTCCAGTCCGGTTTCCAGCGCGTCGTCCGCCGCGCCCAGCTCGCGCGCCAGGCGCAGGCTGCCCAGCGCATAGGTCCGGCCCTCGATCCGGCCCGTGACGCCGCGCCCGGCCAGCGACGCGAAATCCTCGACAGGCAGCGCCGCGCCCGCGTGGGCCGATACGATGGCGTGCGCCACCGGGTGGGACGACAGCGCGTCCAGGCTGGCGGCCAGTTGCAGCGCACGGGCACGGGGCAGGGGCGAGGCGCCCAGCGTCACCACGTCGGTCAGGGCCGGCTTGCCGTGGGTGAGCGTGCCCGTCTTGTCCAGGGCCAGGCGGCGCAGGCGCCGTCCCTGCTCTAGGTACAGGCCGCCCTTGATCAGGATGCCGCGCCGCGCGGCCGAGGCCAGGCCGCTGACGATGGTGACCGGCGTCGAGATGACCAGCGCGCACGGGCAGGCGATGACCAGCAGGACCAGCGCGCGGTAGACCGAGTCGAGCCAGGCCATGTCGAACGCCAGCGGCCCTGCCACGGCGACGATGATCGCCACCACGAACACGGCGGGCGTGTAGACCTGGGCGAAGCGATCGATGAAGCGCTGCGTGGGCGCGCGCTTGCCCTGGGCGTCCTGCACGGTCTGCGCGATGCGGTCCAGCATGGTGTGTCCCGCGGCCGCCGTGACGCGGTATTCGAGCACGCCCTGCTGGTTGACGGTGCCGGCATACAGCGCGTCGCCTTCCTGCTTGGCCACCGGCATGCTTTCGCCGGTGATGGGGGCCTGGTCCACGCTGGACGCGCCGCCCACCACGATGCCGTCCAGCACGATGCGCTCGCCCGGCCGCACCCGCACCACGGCATCCACGCCGATCAGCCGCGCGGGCATTTCCTGCCATGAGCCGTCGCCCTGGCGGACCAGGCCGCGCTCGGGCGCCAGCGCCGTCAGGCTGCGTATGGCGTTGCGGGCGCGCGTCAGGCTGAGCGCCTCGATCATCTCGGCCACGCCGAACAGCCAGATCACCATGGCCGCCTCGGGCCACTGGCCGATCAGGGCCGCGCCGATCACCGCCACGGTCATCAGCAGGTTGATGTTGAGGGTGACATGGCGCAGCGCCAGCCAGCCCTTGCGCAGCGTGCCCAGACCACCGAGCAGGATGGCCGCCAGCGCCAGCGCGGCCACGGGCAGCGAGGTGTCGGCGCCAGTGGCGTAGGCCAGCACTTCCGAACCGATCGCGAAGGCGCCGGCCAGGCCCATGCGGGCCCACGGCTGGCGCGGCGCGGCCTCGGCCGGCTGGTCCTCGGGCGCGGCGGCCGCGTCGATCGGCACCGGCGACATGTTCAGGCCGGCGATGGCCGCCATGATGGGTTGCGGGTCGTCCAGCACATGGCCGACTTTCAGCGTGCGGCCGATCAGGTCGAACGACAGCGTGCGCACGCCGTCCATCGATTCGAGCGCCTTGCGCAGCAGCCGTTCCTCGGTCGGGCAGTCCATCTGCTCGATCTTGAACAGGGACGTGCGCAGTCCTTCGTCCGTGGCCGGCAAGGCATCGCGCGGGCGAGTGGTTTCCGGCGCGGCTTCGTGGCCGTCGCCGTGGCAGTGTTTGCAGGAATCGGACATCCGTCTGCTCCAAAGGCGTTACGGATCCATTTGAAACCCTGTAGCCGGTATAGAGTCAAGCGGGGACATTGGCGTATCCTGGGAGGTGGAAACAGCCGCGGGGAATGCGATGAAGATAGGAGAACTGTCCACGCGGACCGGCACGCCGGTCGAAACGATTCGTTACTACGAGCGCGAGGGCCTGCTGCCGCCGCCGGCCCGCACGGCCGCCAACTACCGCATCTACGGCGAACCGCATGTGGAACGGTTGCTGCTGGTGCGCAACTGCCGCGCGCTGGACATGACGCTGGAAGAGATCCGGCGATTGCTGCGCTTCTGCGACGATCCCGCGGACAACTGCGGCGAGATCAACGCCTTGCTGGACGAACACATCGGCCACGTCGCCACCCGCATCGCCGAACTGAAGGCCCTGGAGACGACGCTGAAGACCTTGCGCAGCCAATGCTCGGACGAACGCGCCGCGCGCGATTGCGGCATCCTGCAGGGGCTGGCGGCCGCACCGGAGCCGGCGCGCCGCGACGCCGAGCACAAGCACGGACTGCTGGGGCCGACCCACGGCTGAGCCGTCCGGCCTGTGCGAGCCTCCTTTTAGCGGGAACTGGCCCTAGTGCACCTGCGGGACCGTGGCGCGTATCAGCAGCGCGGTCTTGGCCATCTGCTTGATCTGGTAGGCGAGCTGCTGCAAGACCAGCACGCGCTCGGCGTCGGCCGGCGCGGTGCCGGCCTGGGCGGCCGCCACGGCGCCGTCCATGTCGCGGGTCAGCTGCTTGAGCTGGTCGTCCTCGTCCGGCTGGGGCGGCTTGCCGGCGTTGGCGTCGCGCAGCAGGCGGTCCACCGTCGCGACCGTCTCGGTCATCGGCGGCGGCAGCGAAGGCAGCGCGGCGATCAGCGGCGCCGCCGCGCCCACCTGCGCGGCCATGTCGTGCAACTGGATGACCAGGCTGTTCAACTGCGCCGGTGAACGCTGCTTGGACTTGGGCTCCAGCATCATCCGGTAGAACGAGTTGGTGAAGTTGCCGAACGCGATGTGCACGTTCTTGCGCGCCAGCCGGTAGTCGACGTTTTCCTGGTGCATCTCGACGTTGTCGACCGAAGTGCCGGCCAGTCCCAGGCTGGCCATCAGGTAATGGCGATTGGCCTCGATCGCGCGCCGCAGCAGCGGCCGCAGCATCCGGTATTCCCAATAGGGGAAGACGTAGCTGCAGGCCAGCGCGATGGCCGAGCCGACCAGCGTGTCGATGGCTCGCTCGCCCACCACCATGAGCGAGCCCGGCGCCAGGAAGTGGAAGCTCAGCAGCACGAAGGCGGTATTGAAGGCGGAGCTGCCGACGTAGTACAGCAGCACCAGGCTGTTGGCCATGACGACCGCCACGAACATCGCCGCCAGCAGCACGAACTTGTTGTGCACGAAGAACAGGAGGGCCAGGACCAGGGCGCAGCCGATCAGCGTTCCGGCCAGGCGCTGCAGGTTGCGCTGCTTGGACAGGGCGAAGCCGGGCTTCATGATGACGAGTATGGTCAGCACCACCCAGTAGCCGTGGATGGCATGGTGCGGCATCAGCCACTCGCTGGAGATGGTCATGCCTATCGCCGCTGCCAAGGTGACCCGCAGTGCGTGCCGGAGATACGGCGAGCTCCATCGGAAGTTGCTGCTCAGGCGGCCCAGCTTGAAGTCCTGGCGGGACAGGAAGCGCTGCAGCGAGGCGTCGACCTGGAGCGAGCCCGGTTCGTCCAGGTGAGCGACGTCGGTATGGCGGCGCAGCCGGTCGACGATGTAGGCGGCGTTGCGGGCGCGGCGGAAGGTCGAGATCAGCGCGGCGTAGGCTTCCGGCTCGGCCTCGGGGAAGCCGCGCTGCTTGAGCAGTTCGATCTCGTATTCGATGGCTCGCACTTCGGCCTTGACGGTGACCCTGCTCTTGCTGGGCATGCCTTGCGTCACGGCCAGGCCCACGGCCTCGGTGTCCTGCGAGAGCTTGTGCAGCAGGTCGCGGAAAAAGACCAGCAGGTCGGAATCCTTGAACATCCTGCGCAGCAGCAGGTAGTCGGTATGGACCGCGACCATGGTCTCGTGCAGGTCGACGATGTCGATGAACAGATTGAACAGCATGGTCCGGTACTGGTCGCGCCGGCGATCGGAGCGGCGGGGCAGTTCGCGCAGCACCACGTCGCGCGCGGCTTCCTGCTGTTCGGCCACGGCGGCCTGGCGGGCGATCAGTTGCCGGTAGTTGTCTTCGATGTCGACGTCCGGATCGTAGAAGCGGGCCTTGGCTTCGAGGTACTCGGCCGAGGCGAAGATGCAGACGGCGATCGCCTGCTGCGCCTGCCGGTACCAGAGGAGCCGGTTCACGGCCAGGCTGAACGCCGTGTACCACAGGCCGCCGACCAGGACGGCGGCGGTGTGCAGAGCGGCGGCGCGCGCGTCCAGGACGTCGTGCATGGTCAGCGTCATCAGCAGCAGGCAGCCGAAGCCGATCAGCCCGCCCTTGCGGCCGTACACCGCCAGCAGCGAGAAGCCGAAGCACTGCGCGATCACCGCGATCCACAGCGCCAGCGGGTAGGGCGAGGCGAGCGCGGTGATGGCCGCCGCCAGCGTGCCCAGCAGTGCGCAGCCCAGCATCTCGTTGCGCCGGTGCCGGAAGGGCCCGGGCTGGTCGACGATGGCCACGCACATGGCGCCGAACGTCGCCGCCAGCCCCAGGGCCGCGTGATGGAACAGCCCCAGCAGCACCAGAGCAGGCATGAGCACGCCCAACGCCTGCCGGATCCCCATGTAGAAGTACTGGCTGTAGATGAATTTCTTGATGTTCTTGGTGGAGTAATCCATCGAAGCGGATTCCGGGCGGTGTTCTGCGAGTCTATTGGAAAACCCGCCGGCCGGGGGAGGCCCCCGGCGCGATCAGGCGCCGCCGCCCGGCGGATGGTATTGGTACAGCCACGTCTCCGACAGCGTCAGTTCGCCGCTCTTCAGGTAGAGGCGCATCTCCACGGGGTCGGTGCCGTCCACCGTCAGGTCGAACTGGGCGCGCCAGTGGCCGGGGATGTCGTCGGGCACCGCCTCGACGTATACGTAGGAAAAGCTGCCGCGCGACGCCCACAGCACGGCTTCGGGCGCGACGCCGTAGGGCAGGCCGGCCAGCGGGCCACCCAGGAATTCCACCATGAACTTGCGCACGCCCTGCGGCCGAGGTTGGCCCGGCTGTCCGCCGTTGCCCAGGCGCGTGGCGACGCAGCGCGCGGTGGCCGGCGGGTAGGGCTCGCGGTCGGTCCAGTGCAGGCGGTACTTCAGCCGGTGCTCGTCGCCTTTTCTGGCCGGGGAGGCCGGGACCCACATCGCGACGATGTTGTCGTGGATCTCGTCATCGGTGGGGATCTCCACCAGGTGCACGGCGCCCGGGCCCCAGTCCCCCAGCGGTTCCACCCATAGCGAGGGGCGGCGCTCGTAGTGGACGCCGTCCAGGTAGTGGTCGAAGTTCCGGTCTCGCTGGAGCAGGCCGAAGCCGCGCGGATTATCGTCGCCGAACGCCGAGGCCATGATGCGCGGCGGATTGTTCAGGGGCCGCCAGATGTACTCGCCGCCGCGGGTCCACATCGCCAGCCCGTCGGAGTCGTGCACCTCGGGCCGCCAGTCGATGGCGGTGGGCTTGGAGACTTCCGAGAACCAGTACATGGACGTCAGCGGGGCGATTCCCAGGCGCGCGACGTCCCCGCGCAGGAACAGGGCCGCGTCGATGTCCATCAGCACCGCCTTGCCGCGCGTCATGTCGAAGCGGAAGGCGCCCGTGATGCTGGGACCGTCCAGGCGGGCGTAGACCGTGACGGTATCGCTGCCGGCCGCCGGCGGGACGAAATAGATGTGCGTGAATGCGGGGAATTCCTCGGCGCGGTCGGGGACGGCGATATCGATCGCGATGCCGCGCGCCGACAGGCCGTATTGATAGAGTTCGCCGATCGCGCGGAAGTAAGAGGCGCTCAGGAACGCGACCCAGTCGTTCGTGCGCCAGTCCGGCGCGGCCGGGCCGGCCACGCGGCTTTCCTGGAAGCGGAAGCCGGCGAAGCCGATGCCGGGGGGCAGCGCGTGGGCGGGGCTGTCGGCGGGCATGTCGAAATAGCTTTCGTCGTACAGGATCTCGCGCGCCTGGCCGGCCCCGTCTCCGTCCAGGACGTACATGCGCACCGGCGTGGGCGAGAACCGGCCCAGGTGGAAGAAGGTGACCGGAAACCGGCCCGGGCCGTCGGCGAACAGGGCATGGTCCGGCTTGAAGCGTATTTCTCCCACGGCGGCATAGTCCAGGCGTTCCAGGATGGGCCAGTTCGGCATGGGCGTGGCCTGGAACGGGCGTGTGGCGGCCTCGCGCGCTTGGCGCACAAGGTGGCCGAACGAGAAAGGCGCGCGCGCGCCCAGCCTGAGCGGCGCCGCCGCACCGGCCGGCGCGTAGCCCATGGCGGCCATGGCCAGGGCGCCGGCGGTAACGAGAAAGGTACGTCGGTCGGTCATGGAGGGAGAGCCATCCGGTTTCATCAGCGTGCCCAATTTTTCATCACGTCGGGTAAGTCGTTGGTGAAAAAAGGTTTTTTTGTGTAGTCCCACGGCTGTCCCCAAAGTTGTCCACACCGGGGGTGGGTAACTTGGGACAGCGGACCGCGCGTTTGTCAGGAGCGGACAGGCAGCAGCCGGCGGGACAGGATCACGAAACCCGCCGATGCGGCGATGGCGGTAAGGAGCAGCGTCATCGCGGCGGTCATGGGACCGGCGTGGTCGGTGATGAAGCCCAGCAGCATGGGCCATGCGTTGCCGATGTAGCCCGCGATGTAGAACAGCGAGACCATGAGGCCGCGCCGCTGGGGCGGTGCGATCTGGTTGACGATGCCCGCGGCGCCGATGAACGCCGCGCCGAACCCCAGGCCGGTGACCAGGACCGCCAGGCCCATCAGCCAAGCCTGGGTGGCCAGCAGCGAGGCGACGGCGCAGGCCAGTCCGCTGGCAAATACCACGTTGCCGTAGCGGAAGGCGGACGTGCTGGACGTCCGCTGGCTGAGGAATTGCGCCGTGCCGGCGCAGGCCGCCAGCAGCGAGCTGGCATAGCCGCTGAGCGCATAGTCGTGGATGCCCAGCAGTTTCTCGCCCAGCGACGGTCCCATCGCCATCAGCGACGAGCCGACCCCCCAGACGATGGACAGCGTGATGCAGCAGAGCAGCATCAACTGGGTGACGCGCCGGGCGGGCAGGGCGCGGGCGGACGCATGCACGGCCTGCGGCGAATGCTGCGCCGGAGCCGGCGGGGCGGTCCGGCGCAGCGGCAGGCGCCACAGCCCATGACCGACGGCGAGGGCGATCGAGACGATGACCAGGAAAGGGAGGACGGTGGGGTAGAGCCCCGCTTGCAGGGCCACGCCGCTCAGGATCGGCCCGAGGATGGAACCCAGCGTGAAGGCCGCCGTGCCGAACAGCGCGGCGCGCTGCTTGTGCTGCGGCGGTTCCAGATCGAGCAGCGCGGCGTTGGCCGCGCCGGTCAGCGTGCCGGTGCCCAGGCCCGCCAGCAGGCGGCCTGCCAGCAGCATGCCCAGGTTATGGGCGAGGGCCAGCAGGATCGCGCCGGTCGCCACCATGGCCAGCGCGGGCAGCAGCAGCCGGCGGCGGTCCGCGACCCTGTCGGCCAGGCGGCCGCCGACGAGCAGCGCGCTCAGCACGCCGACCACATAGGCGAAGAAGATCGCCGTGGTGGTGAACGAGGGCAGGTGCAGTTGCGCCTGGTAGAGCGGATAGAGCGGCGTGGGAACGCTGCTGCCCATGACGCCGGTCATGAGCGAGATCGTCACGAGCGCGCGGGCTTTCCAGAGCGAGCGCGTCGATGCCGGAAGCGAAGGGGAGTCGGAGTTCAAGCGGCAGGGCTCAGGATGGGGCGGCGGGCGGTGCAGTCCTTGCCGCCGGCCGGAATACGAGAGCGCACTAGTCTACACCCATTCATGGATGGGCTACGGGTTTACCATTAGTCGGGCGCTCGGTTGACCTGGCGTCCCATGCCTTTCATAATCGGACGGCGGGTACGGCCATCGCGGCCTGCGCCCCCGCGCCGCCCGCCTCACCTCTCCCCTGGAGCATGCCATGAAGCGAATGGACACCGAACGTCAAGGCAAGTTGAAGAAGCGCCGCGCGGCCCCGCTGGCCACCCCCACCGACCTGGGCGCGGAAGCGACGCGCGAACTCAGCGGCGTGCTCAACGGTATCCTGGCCGACGTCTTCGCCCTGTACCTGAAGACCAAGAATTTCCACTGGCACATGAGCGGTCCGCACTTCCGCGACTACCACGTATTGCTGGACGAGCAAGGCGTCGAGATCTTCGCCATGACCGACGTCATCGCCGAACGCGTGCGCAAGATAGGCGGGCCCACCATCAAGTCCATCGGCCATATCGCCAAGCTGCAGCGCATCCTGGACAACGACGCGGACTACGTCCAGCCGCTGGACATGCTGGCCGAGCTGCGCGAGGACAACAAGACCCTGGCCAGCCACCTGCGCGAGGCGCACGAGATCTGCGACACCCATCGCGACATCGCCACCGCCAGCCTGATCGAGAACTGGATAGACGAGGCCGAGCGGCGCACGTGGTTCCTGTTCGAGGCCAGCCGCAATTCCGACGGCACCGGGCATTGACGGCGGGACCGGCCCGCGTCACAGCAGGGGTTCGATGGGCAGCCATGACATCAGCCGGATCGCCAGCCGCTTGAGCAGGCCGGTGCCGGGTTCGGTGTCGTGCCGGATGGTGCGGCCGTCCCGGCGCTCGAGCCAGTACAGGCCGCCTTCCGGCGCCAGGCCGACCTCGTAGGCACTGTCCGGTATGGTGGTGTCGAATGCCTCGGAAATCCGGCTGGCGAGCTCGGGGCTGTCGATGACGAAACCCAGCTCCGTGTTCAGGTTGGCCGAGCGCGGATCGAAATTGAAGGATCCGATGAAAGCCCGGGTACGGTCCACGCCGAAGGTCTTGGCGTGCAGGCTGGAGCCCGAACTGCCGAACAGCGGCTTGCCTTCGGGCCTGCCGCTGTGGTGCGAGTTGCTGCGCATTTCATACAGGCGCACGCCCGCCTCCAGCAGGTCCTTGCGCCGCCGGGCATAGCCCGAATGCACGACAGGCACGTCGGTGGCCTCCAGCGCATTGGTCAGCACCCGCAGCTTCACACCCTGTCGCGCCATGGCCGCGAAAGCTTCGGTCCCCTGGGCGCCCGGCACGAAGTAGGGCGACACCAGGTCCAGTTCCTTTTCCGGCGTGCCGATGATGGCGGCCAGTTGATGGGCCAGCAGTCCATCGGGCGTGGCCTGGCCCTGCGCCTTGGCCGGGTCGTCGCTGACCATGCGCGCGGGGGCCCAGGTCAGCGGCAGCGTGCCCGCCAGCAGGTCGCGCACGAAGGGTTGCTCGCGCATGGCCCGCACATAGGCGGCCGCGGCCGGGCTGGCCTCGATCGAGGCCGAATCGGTCGCCAGCTCGTCCAGCCTGGCGGCCGGGACGGGAGCAAGCAACTGGGCGACCGGATAGGCCGAGACGCTGGCCCAGTAGCGGTCGAAGTCCGCCGAGACCTCGTTCACGATGCCGCCCACGGCCAGCACGTCGAGGTCGGCGAACAGCACGCCATCGGTGGCGCCGAAGTATTCGTCGCCGATGTTGCGGCCGCCCACGACACAATGCCGTGGCCGACTATGGCCCGGACGAGCCCCGCCTGATCAAGCGCTGCCAGGTCATGGCCGACCGGTATTTCGTTGCGGCGGCATGACGCTGGAGACCACGAGGAGGAGACCCCAATGAAAAAGACATCGACACTGTTGCTGGCCGCCACGCTGGCCGCCGCCGCGGGATCGGCCGCCGGCGCCTATCCGGACCGGCCCATACGCATGATCGTCGGCTTCGCGGCCGGCGGGCCCACCGACGTGATCGCCCGGGTGCTGGCGCAGGAAATGACGCGTTCGCTGGGGCACCCCGTGGTGGTGGAAAACAAGGCGGGCGCCAACTCGCTGATCGCCACGCGCGAGGTGGCGGCGGCCGGGGCGGACGGATACACCGTGCTGTTCGCCTCGCTGTCGCACAACGTCAACTGGCTCCTGCTGGGCGCCAAGGCCGGCTACGACCCGCTGAAGGACTTCGCGCCGGTTTCCAACGCGGCGTCGCTGCCCATGGTCGCGGTCACCGCCTACCAGTCGCCCATCCAGTCCATGAAGCAGTTGATCGAGCAGGCGCGCGCCAAGCCGGACACCATCAGCTATGGTTCCGCGGGCAACGGCGGGTCGGCCCACCTGGCGGGCGCCATGCTGTCGACCATGGCCAAGGCGCGCATGATCCACGTGCCGTTCCGCGGCAACGGCCCGGCGCTGACCGAGGTCATCGCGGGGCGCGTCTCGTTCATGTTCTATCCCATCATAGGCGTGGCCGCCAACGTCCAGGAGAAGCGCCTGAAAGTGCTGGCGGTGGGGACGCCGCAGGCCGGCGCCGAGTTTCCCGGCGTGCCCACGATGGCCGACGTCGGCTTCCCCGACTTCCAGGACACGGCGCCGTGGGTGGGATTGCTGGCGCCGGCCGGCACGCCGCAGCCGGTGGTGCGGAAGCTGAACCAGTCCATGGTCGACGCGCTGCGGCAGCCCGACGTGCAGAAGCGCCTGAAGGAACTGGGGGCGGAGGTCATCGGCGATACGCCCGAGGCGTTCGGCAAGTTCCTGGTCCAGGACCAGAAGCGCTGGGCCGAGGTGATCAAGGCCGCCGGCACCACGGCGGAATAGGCGCGAGGCCATGACCGGACTGCCACGTGCCTGCAGTATCGAAGACCTGCGCCGCGCGTCGCGGCGCCGCCTGCCCCGCGCCATTTTCGATTTCTTCGACGGTGGCGCCGAAGACGAACTGACGCTGGCCGACAATTGCGCGGCCTTCCGGCGCGTACGGCTGGCGCCACGCGCGCTGGTCGACGTCTCGGCGGTAGACACCAGCGCGCGGGTACTGGGCGCCCCGTCCAGCCTGCCGCTGGCCGTCGCACCTACCGGCGCGGTGGGGTTCGGCCGCCGCGGCGGCGACACCGCCATCGCCCGCGCCGCCGCCCGGGCGGGCGTGCCCTATACGCTGTCGACCTCGGCCACCGCCTCGATCGAGCAGATCGCCGATGCCGCGCCGGGACGTCTGTGGTTCCAGGCCTACATCCTGCGCCACCGGCCGTTGCTGGAGTCGCTGATCGCCCGCGCGCGGGCGGCGGACTACGAAGGCCTGATGATCACCGTCGACCTGCCCGTGGGCGGCAAGCGCGAGCGCGACTCCCGCAACGGCCTGTCCTTCCCGTTCCACTACACCGCGCGCAACCTGCGCGACTTCGCCAGCCGGCCGGTCTGGGCGCTGGACATGCTGTGCCGCGGCCTGCCCGTGATGGAAAGCCTGAAGGGCCTGGAAGCGCCCGGCGCCGACGCCACGCGCCTGGCCTCGTCGGTGGGCCGCAGCTACGATCCCTCGTTCGACTGGGCGCGCCTGGAGGCCCTGCGCGACCAGTGGCCGCGCAAGCTGATCGTGAAGGGCGTGCTGCGCCCGGACGACGCCGACAGGCTGGCGCGCCTGGGCTGCGACGCCGTGGTCGTGTCCAACCACGGCGGCCGGCAGTTGGACGGCGCGGCAGCCACGCTGGACGCGCTGCCCGGCGTGGCGCAGGCCGCCGCCGGCCGCATGGAAGTGCTGGTGGATGGCGGGGTGCGGCGCGGCGGCGACATCCTGAAGGCGCTGGCGATGGGCGCCAGCGCCGTGCTGGTGGGGCGGGCCACGCTGTGGGGGGCGATCGCCGCGGGCGAGGCGGGCGCCGTTCGGGTGCTGGACATCCTGCGCGAAGAGTTCCAGCGCGGCATGCAGCTTTGCGGCGCCCGCCGGGTGGCGGAGATCGGTCCGGACCTGCTGTTCCAGGCGCCACGCACGTCGCAAAAAAATACGGTATAGTTGCGGTCTGCACGTGGGGCGGTAGCTCAGCTGGGAGAGCGTCGCGTTCGCAATGCGAAGGTCGGGAGTTCGATCCTCCTCCGCTCCACCAAGGTTTCATTCAAAAACGACGTACTGCATCTTGCGATGCGGACGTCGTTTTTGTTTTGGGCAATGCCTTCGATTTTATGTAATGAATATGAGACATTATGTTGTTCTGACCTCGTAATGTCTCAAATAAAGAGCATGGGCTTGCAGTTGCTATAATGTCTGATATACGATTCATTATCGCGTTTTTCGCTGATAGTGTCCCGGATATAGAACATGAACCTTGCCGAGTTGGGGGAAGCCTTCCGTAGCGCCCGCATGGCGGCCGATCTGACTCAACAGCAGGTCGCCGAGATGAGCGGCGTGGCGCGCGGCCGCATCAGCATGTTCGAGACGGGGGCGTTACCTGAAATCGGCGCAGTCAAAATGCTGAGCCTTTTCGACGCCGTGGGGCTGGAGTTGATCGCCCGTCCGCCGGGGCATCAGCGCACGCTCGACGACGTTCTGGCCGAGCCTGCCGAGGCGGGCGATACCTCCATGCGCCAGCGGGTGCGCAAGCGCTCCGCGCGCGGCCCGAAAACCACGAAGCGCCAGCCATGAGCCGCGCGACGCTCGATGTCCATGTGAGCGGCGAGCTGGTGGGGACGCTTGCCGAGGAAGCGGCCAGGTATGTCTTCAGCTATTTGCCCGATACGCCGCCGGATCGCTTCGTTTCGCTGCTCATGCCGGTGCGGGCGGCATCGTACGACTGGAAAACGCTGCACCCCTTCTTCCAGATGAATCTGCCGGAGGGCTTCAAGAAAGACCTGATGATTCGCCGCCTGGGCCCGCATGCTGACGTCAGCGATTTCGGCCTGCTTGCGCTGACGGGCGCCAACACGATCGGACGCGTCCAGGTGGTGCCGCGAGGCGCCACGCTCGCTGCGGCCTCCAGCAAGGCCGACATGGCCGGACTGCTCGCGTCGGCCAATTCGCGGGAAAACCTGCTGCGGCTGCTGGAGGGCGGGGTGGCGGAAGGGGTGTCCGGCGTCATGCCCAAGGCGCTCGTGCGGCCCGAGGATAGGGCGACGGTCTGGACGGACGAGTTCATCCTGAAGACGGGTTTCGATGATCTGCCGGGACTGGCGATCAACGAGTTCCTTTGCCTCGAGGTCGCCCGAGAGGCCGGTCTCGAGGTACCCGAGACCAGGCTGTCCGACGACGGGCAGGTACTGGCGGTACGACGCTTCGACCGTACCGCCGACGGCCGGATGCTTGCGGTCGAGGACTACTGCGCGCTCAAGCCCAATGACGCCGTCAATAAATACAAGGGGACGCTGGAGGACCTGGCCAAGCTCACCCGCGCCTACGTGCCGCGCGCGGCATTCAAGGAGGCGGCACGCCGCCTCTATGCGTTGATATTGCTGAACTACGCCGTTCGCAATGCCGATGCGCATCTGAAAAACTTCGCGCTGGTCTATACCGACGTCGACGACGTCCGGCTGGCGCCGGTCTACGACGTCCTGAGCAGCACCGTCTATCCGAGGTTTGCGACGAACCTGCCCGCGCTGCCCGTGCAAGGCAAGCGCGTGTGGGCGTCGGGCAGCATGCTTGCGATCTACGGGGCCACGCGGCTGGGCCTGAGCAAGGCGGACATGGACGAGGCGCGCGAACGGATCACGCAAGCCGTGCACAAGATCGCGCCGATGATAGCTGGTCATGCCGCGCGTTACCCGGGTTTTCGCGATGTTGCGCAGAACATGCTGGCCGCGTGGGGGGCCGGGCTGGCGGACATAGGACCCCGCGCCAAGCCCGGAAAGCGCGTTCCCGTTAGTGCGGCTTGACCGCCACCTTCAGCACATTGTCCCGCTGGTTGGCGAACAACTCGTAGGCCGCCACGATGTCGTCCAGCTTGAACTGGTGGGTCACCAGCAGCCCCAGGTCCAGGCGTCCGGATTCCAGCACGTTGATCAGCCGCCGCATCCGTTCCTTGCCGCCCGGGCACAGCGCGGTATTGATCTTGTGGTCGCCCAGCCCGGCGGCGAAGGCCGACAGCGGCAGGGTCAGATCCTCGGAATAGACGCCCAGGCTGGACAGGGTGCCGCCCGGCTTGAGCACGCGCAGCGCGGACGCGAAGGTCGACTGGGTGCCCAGGGCCTCGATCGAGGCGTCCACGCCGCGGCCGCCGGTCAGCTTCATGATCTCGTCCACCACGTCGCATTCGCGGAAGTTCAGGGCGACGTCCGCCCCCAGCTTGCGGGCGATGTCCAGTCGGTGCGGGTTGCCGTCGACGGCGATGATGGTCGTCGCCCCCGACAGCCGGGCGCCGGCGGTGGCGCACAGGCCGATGGGGCCCTGGGCGAACACGGCCACGACGTCGCCGATGCGGATGTTGGCGTTCTCGGCGCCCTTGAAGCCGGTGGACATGATGTCCGGGCACATCAGCACCTGTTCGTCGGTCAGGCCGTCCGGGATGGGGGCGAGGTTGGCCTGGGCGTCGGGCACCAGCACGTATTCGGCCTGGGTGCCGTCGATGAGGTTGCCGAAGCGCCAGCCGGCGGTGGCCTTGTAGCCGTGGCAGCCGCACAGGCCCTGCGGCACCAGGTAGCTGCCGTCCTGCGAGGGCGCGCCGTCCTGGGCGGCGTAGGAATTGAAGTTGGGGCAGATCGCGCCGGCGATGACGCGCTGGCCTTCCCGGTAGCCGGCCACGGCGCTGCCGAGCTTCTCGATCACGCCCACCGGCTCGTGGCCCACGGTCAGGCCCGGCGCGACGGGGTATTCGCCCTTCAGGATGTGGATGTCGGTGCCGCAGATGGTGGTGGTGGTGATGCGGACCAGGGCGTCGTTCGGGCCCACGTCGGGGATGGGCTTGTCCGCGATCTCGATGCGCCCGGGTGCAACGAACACGGCGGCTTTCATCATGGCAGTCATCGTCAGGCCTCCGGAAGGTAAGGGGGGAGGAAACATTACACAGGAGATCTTCGACAGTCTGATTGATACAGATCAGTCGCGGCCATGATTTGAAGGAAACAGTGGGTTACCCGGGCCATTGGCAATATGCTTAAAACCCATGTTCATAAGATGCGGCCAATTTCGCCTTACTGCCCGCTAATCCGCATAAAATCTAAGGTTTACGTCCGACGGCCAGTCCTGGTTTGGTAAACTGGCCCGACTATCTAGATGGGATCCGACAGGCCATGGCCGCTTTCAATACCGAACGCGTCACGAGCGTTCACCACTGGAACGAGACGCTTTTCAGCTTCAAGACCACGCGCGATCCCGCGCTGCGTTTCCACAACGGCCATTTCGTCATGATCGGCCTGGAAGTCGAAGGCAAGCCGCTGATGCGCGCCTACAGCATCGCCAGCGCCAACTACGAGGAACACCTCGAGTTCCTGAGCATCAAGGTGCCCAACGGCCCGCTCACGTCGCGCCTGCAGCACCTGAAGGAAGGCGATTCCATCCTGGTCAGCCGCAAGCCCGTCGGCACCCTGGTGGTGGACGACCTGCTGCCCGGCAAGAACCTGTACCTGTTCGGCACGGGCACGGGCCTGGCCCCGTTCATGAGCATCATCAAGGATCCCGACGTCTACGAACGCTTCGAGAAAGTGGTGCTGGTGCATGGCGTGCGCTGGGTCAGCGAACTGGCCTATTCGGACTACATCGGCAGCGAACTGCCGGGCAACGAATATTTCGGCGAAATGGTGCGCGACAAGCTGATCTATTACCCCACGGTCACGCGCGAGCCGTTCCGCAACCAGGGCCGCATCACCGATCTCCTGACCAGCGGCAAGCTGGCGGCGGACATCGGCCTGCCTCCCATCAATCCCGAGCACGACCGCGCCATGCTGTGCGGCAGCCCGCACATGCTGGCCGACGTCACCGCCATCCTCGATGGCCTGGGCTTCAAGGCGTCCGAGCATACCGGCCATGCCGGCGACTACGTGGTCGAGCGCGCTTTCGTCGAAAAGTAAGCCGGGTCAGTGCACGAGCCGGCCCGACTCGGCCAGCTCCCGGATGCGCTGGACCGTGTCCATGTCGGCTGCGATGTAGGCCTGCTTGCGCAGGGCCACCACGGTATCGTCCAGTTCGCTGTGGCCGTCCTGCAGGTCCAGTTCGTAGATGAAGCGCAGGAACAGCACGTCGGGCTCGGGTTCCTCGATGCGGACCGTGGCTTCGCTGCGCGGCCACAGCTCGGTGGCGGTGGCCAGCACCTTGACCTGGCGCATGGGCGTCAGCGTGACCTCGTCGTGGACCTGGAAGGGCCCGAAGTCGAGCACGCGCTTGAGCACGGTGTGCTCCTGCCCGACCGCTTCCGCCTCGATGGTGCAGCTTTCCAGTCCCATGACGAATTCCGTGGGTTCGTGGGCCCGGATGAACAGCCCGCGCCAAATCTGCTCGCGCGTCAGCGGCGTGAGCAGGGGCACGAGCGGATCGTTGATCTGGATGAGGTGTTCGAAGCGAAGCATGGAGAGCGCGGTTCCCGGAGTGTTCCCCTAAGGATACCGCGCTCCGGCGCGCCCGGGCGCTAGTCGATCAGCATGGGCAGCACCATCAACTGCTGGCCGTTGACGTGCATGCGCCGCTGCAGCGAGTTGATCGCCTGGTTGTGCAGCAGGCGGGTGACGAAATTCTCGCGCTTGAACACCAGCTTGCTGGCGAAGACGATGGTGTTGGGATATTCCTGCAAGACCTCGGTGATCTGCTTTTCCAGGGTCTGCACGGCGTCGGTGCCGAAGCCCAGGCGGCTGGTCGCGGCCATGCCGTAGCTGTTGCAGAACCGCTCGAAGAACTTCAGGGAGGTCGTCGCCTGCAGCTTCATCGCCTCCATCGCTTCCGGGCCGCCGTAGACCTGCGCGTCCACCGTCCGTGCGTTGATGAAGATGAAGTTCTTGAAGTGGTCGGGGAACATGCGCTGCACCCACAGCAGCGCATGCAGGCCTCCGCCGCGGCTGGAGCCGACCAGGAAGGCGGCCGTGGGCGCGTAGGGGTCGAGCGCGGGCGGCGAGCAGTCCGAGCCGAAGGACTGGTCGGCGAAGATGTCGTCGATCGCGGCGATGCGGCGCCGCGTTTCCCGGTAGTGGGCCCGTATCCCCAGGCAGATGAAGATCAGCACGCTGGTGATGAGCAGCGTGGCCCAGCCGCCTTCGAAGAATTTCTCGACGATGGTCACGACCAGGATGGAGCTGGTGATGGTGACGGCCACCAGCGACAGTGCCAGCCGCTGCCGCCAGTGCTTCTTGTGCAGGGGCTTGTGGCGGTTGCGTATCCAGAACAGCGACAACCCCGCCAGCGACAGCGTGAAGGTCAGGAACACGTTGATCGAATACAGCACCACCAGGACGGACACCTTGCCGCCGGTCAGCAGCAGGATGGCGAAGGCGGAGATGCCCATCAGCAGGATGCCGTTCTCGGTGACCAGCCGGTTCGACAGGTAGCGGAACCGGTGCGGCATCCAGGAGTCGGAGGCCATGTTGGACAGCACCGAGGGGCCGCCCAGGAAGCCGGTGTTGGCGGCCACGAACAGGAGGCCGGCCTCGAAGGCCAGCACCACGGTCAGCGCCACGACCAGGTTGCCGTCGCCGAAGCCCATCTCGCTCAGCACGTTGCCGAACACCACGGCGTTCAGCGTCTGGCCTTCCACGGGCGTGGCGTTCCACAGCAGGTACAGCAGGATGATGCCGCCGGCGGTGAAGGCCAGGCTGATGGCCATCAGCAGCATGGTCGCCTTGCCGGTGTGGACGACCGGCTCGGCCAGGCGATCGACGTTGTTGGAGACCGCCTCGATCCCGGTATAGGTACCGCCGCCCAGCGAATAGGCTTTCAGGAATACCGCCAGCACGAAGAACCAGCCGGCCTCCTGCGAGAACTCGCGTACTTCCCTGATCGTGTCGGGAATCAGCAGCGGCAGGCCCTCGGCGTGGGCGAAGATGCCCCAGGCAATCAGGACGGCATGCGTGACCACGAAGCCGGCGAAGATGGGCAGGAGGACCTTGATGCTTTCCTTTGCGCCCCGCAGGTTCAGCCAGATCAGCAGGAGCACCATCACACAGGCGGTCCACAGCTTGAACGTCTGCCAGCTTGCCGGCAGCAGCGAGAACAGCGCGTCGGTGCCGCTGGCCACGGAAATGGCGATGGTCAGCACGTAGTCCACGATCAGCGCCGAACCGGATACCAGCCCGGCCGTCGGGCCGAGCAGCGCGGTCGAAACCCGGTAGCCGCCGCCGCCGGTGGGGAACAGTTCGATGACCTGGTTGTAGGCCAGCGCGACCACGAACACCGTGATGGCCGTGGCGATGGCCAGGAACAGGGCGAGATGGGTATGGGTGCCCAGGGCGCGGAACGCTTCCTCGGGGCCGTAGGACGACGAGGACAGGCCGTCCGCGCCCAGCCCCACCCAGGCCAGGAAGGCCGCCAGCGCGAGGGAATGCCGGGTATCCGGGGACAGCGGGTCCCGGGCCTTGCCCAGCAGACGCTCGCGCCATGAGGTTGCTTTCATACGAAGGGGTTCCTGCTGCCTGGTGTCGGTGGCTTCTTGATCGCGCGGCGCGCAGCGTACGCTTTTGGAAGAAATCGCGCTTTGAAGGCCATTCTAGCAACAGGGAAATTGTTACCCTGTGGCGGGGCGGGCACTATGACAAACGAATTTCTGATAGCTTTATGCATAGGCGTCCATGGGCGCGATCCCCCAATTCTCGAGGCAAGCATGAGCAAGCAGATCATCCATACCGACGCCGCGCCGGCGGCCGTCGGCCCGTATTCCCAGGCCGTGGCCGTGCCCGCTTCCGGCAGGACCGTGTACCTGTCGGGCCAGATCGGCCTGATTCCCGCCACCGGCCAGCTCGAGACGAGCAGTTTCGAGGCCCAGGTGCGCCAGGCCTTCGCCAACATGGAAGCGGTGGTGCGCCAGGCGGGCGGCACCTTGGACCAGGTCGTCAAGCTGACGCTGTTCCTGACGGATCTGTCCAAGTTCGGCACGGCCAACGACATCATGGCGCAACTGATTCCCCAGCCTTTCCCCGCCCGCTCCACGGTGGGGGTGGCCGCCTTGCCCAAGGGCGCCGAGTTCGAGGTCGAGGCGATCCTGGTCATCTGAACCGGGCCGGTACATGAGCGCGCGCCCCGCCGTCCAGGACGAAAGCGAACTGACGCCGCAGCAGCGCAAGATGCGCAAGCTCGGGCTGCGCGTCGCGGACGACTTCGTCCTGCACCTGCCCATCCGCTACGAGGACGAGACGCAGCTGACGCCGATCAAGCGGTTGCTGCCGGGCATGTGGGCGCAGGTCGAGGGCGTGGTGACGCGCTGCGAGGTCGCCTACCGGCCGCGGCGCCAACTGGTGGCCGCGATCGAGGACGACACCGGCGAACTCGCGCTGCGCTACCTGAATTTCTATCCCAGCCAGCAGAAGCAACTGGCGGTGGGGCGCCGCATTCGCGCCCGGGGCGAGGCGCGCGGCGGTTTCTTCGGCATGGAGATGGTGCACCCGCGCACCACGGTCGCCGACGGCGACACGCCCTTGCCGGATCGCCTGACGCCGGTCTATCCCACCACCGAGGGGCTGCCGCAGGCCACGCTGCGCAAGGCCGTTGCCGCGGCGCTGCAGCAGGCGGATCTGCGCGACACGCTGCCGGAGGCGCTGCTGCAACGGTATGGCCTGATGCCTTTCGGCGAGGCCGTGCGCCTGCTGCATGCGCCGCCGCCCGACGTGGCCACGCAGCCCCTGATCGATCGCGCGCATCCGGCCTGGCTGCGCATCAAGTTCGACGAGCTCCTGGCCCAGCAACTGTCGCTGGCGCGTGCGCGCGCCGCCCGGCTGGACAAGCGGGCGCCGCCGCTGGCGCGCTCCACCGCGTCGGACGGCCTGGTGGCGCGGCTGCTGCGCGCGCTGCCGTTCGAGCTGACCGGCGCCCAGCAGCGGGTGCGGGACGAGATCGCCGCCGACCTGGCCCGGCCGCACCCCATGCAGCGGCTGCTGCAGGGCGACGTGGGCAGCGGCAAGACCGTGGTGGCGGCGCTGGCCGCCGCGCAGGCGATAGACAACGGCTACCAGGCGGCGCTGATGGCGCCCACCGAGATCCTGGCCGAACAGCATTTCCGCAAGCTGGTCGGCTGGCTGGAGCCGCTGGGCGTGAAGGTGGCCTGGCTGACCGGCAGCCTGACCCCCAAGGCGCGGCGCGAGGCGGCCGCGCTGATAGAAAGCGGCGAGGCGCCGCTGGCGGTGGGCACGCAGGCGCTGATCCAGCAGCACGTCCAGTTCGCGCGGCTGGGCCTGTCCATCGTCGACGAGCAGCACCGCTTCGGCGTGGGCCAGCGGCTGGCCCTGCGCAACAAGGGCGGCGAGGACGAGGTCTTCCCCCATCAACTGATGATGTCCGCCACGCCCATTCCCCGCACGCTGGCGATGACCTTCTTCGCCGACCTGGACGTGTCGGTCATCGACGAGCTGCCGCCGGGCCGGGTGCCGGTCATCACCAAGCTGCTGTCGGACACGCGCCGCGACGAGGTGGTCGCGCGCATACACGAGGCGGCCCGGTCCGGTCGCCAGGTGTATTGGGTGTGCCCGCTGGTCGAGGAAAGCGAGACGCTGGAACTGCAGACCGCCGTCGACACTTTCGAGACGCTGCGGCAGGCGCTGCCCGAACTGCGCGTGGGACTGGTGCATGGCAGGCTGCCGACTTCCGAGAAGGCGGCCGTCATGCAGGCCTTCAAGGATGGCGAGCTCGACCTGCTGGTGGCCACCACCGTGATCGAGGTCGGCGTGGACGTGCCCAATGCCTCGCTGATGGTGATCGAGCACGCCGAACGCTTCGGCCTGGCGCAACTGCACCAGTTGCGCGGCCGGGTAGGGCGGGGCGCGGCCGAGTCGGTGTGCGTGCTGATGTACCAGGCGCCGCTGTCGCAGGTCGCCAAGGCGCGGCTGCGCACCATGCATGAAACCACCGACGGCTTCGAGATCGCGCGGCGCGACCTCGAGCTGCGCGGGCCCGGCGAGTTCCTGGGCGTGCGGCAATCGGGCCTGGCGCTGATGCGGTTCGCCGACCTGGACGCCGACCTGGAGATCGCCGAGCAGGCGCACGAGGCCGCGGCCGAATTGCAGGCGCGCGCGCAGGACGTGGTGTCCGCCCATCTGGCGCGATGGATGCGCGGGCGGGAAGATTTCCTCAAGGCTTGAAAAGAGGCGAGAGATGACCCTGACAGAACTGAAGTACATCGTGGCGGTGGCGCGGGAACGGCACTTCGGTCGCGCCGCCGAGGCCTGTTTCGTCAGCCAGCCCACGCTTTCGGTGGCCATCCGCAAGCTGGAGGACGAACTGGGCGTGACCTTGTTCGAACGCGGCGGCACCGAGGTGGGCGTGACGCCCATCGGCGAGCGCATCGTCGCCCAGGCCCAGAAAGTGCTGGAGGAAAGCGCGAACCTGAAGGAGATCGCCAAGCAGGGGCACGACCCGCTGTCCGGCGCGCTGCGGGTGGGCGTCATCTACACCATCGGCCCCTACCTGCTGCCGCAATTGGTGCCCCGGTTGATCGAGAGCGCGCCGCAGATGCCGCTGCTGCTGCAGGAGTATTTCACCGCACGGCTGCTGGAACTGCTGCGCCAGGGCGAGATCGACTGCGCCATCATGGCCTTGCCGCTGCCCGACGCCGGCCTGTCCATCCAGCCGCTGTACGACGAGCCTTTCGTGGTGGCCGTGCCCAAGGGCCATCCATTGGCCAGCCGCAGCCACGTCAAGGCCGAGGAGCTCAAGAGCGAGACCATGCTGCTGCTGGGCACGGGCCATTGCTTCCGCGACCAGGTACTGGAGGTGTGTCCCGAGCTGTCGCGCTTTTCGGCGACCACCGAGGGCATACAGCGGACCTTCGAGGGGTCGTCGCTCGAGACCATCCGCCACATGGTGGCCTCGGGCATCGGGATCACGGTGCTGCCGATGTCGTCGATCCCGTCGCAGCCCGACGACCGCGACCTGCTGCGCTACATCCCCTTCGAGGACCCGGTGCCTGATCGGCGCGTGGTGCTGGCGTGGCGCAAGAGCTTCCCCCGCACCGCCGCCATCGACACCCTGATCGCCGCGATCCATGCCTGTCGGCTGAACGGCGTGACCATGCTGGAGTCCAGCGCCCAGACGGCCTGAACCGGGCGGCGCTTGTCATGCCACGTATCATCCCAATCTAGTATTCTGTGACGTCGGTTTCGACTTTGACAAGGAGTCAACAATGGTGAAGAAAGCATCTGCCAAGAAACCCGCAAGCAATGGCGGTGCGGCCCGCTCGGCCGCCGGTGCGCTGCGCATCGACATCGGCATCTCGGACAAGGACCGCGCCGCGGTGGCCGGGGGCTTGTCCAAGCTGCTGGCCGATACCTATACGCTGTACCTGATGACGCACAACTTCCACTGGAACGTGACGGGGCCGATGTTCAACACCCTGCATGCCATGTTCATGACCCAGTACACCGACCTGTGGAACTCCATCGACGACGTGGCCGAACGCATCCGCGCGCTGGGACACTTCGCGCCGGGCACCTACCGCGAGTTCGCCAAGCTCACCACGATCAGCGAGCCGGCCGACGTGCCCGAGGCACTGGAAATGGTGCGCCAACTGGTGGTGGGGCACGAGGCGGTGGCCAAGACCGCCCGCAACATCCTCAAGGTGGCCGATGCCGCCAACGACGAGCCGACCGCCGACCTGCTGACCCAGCGCCTGGAATTCCACGAGAAGACCGCCTGGATGCTGCGCAGCCTGCTGCAATAACCCCGAGGCCCGGGCGCCGCTCCCGGCGCCGCGTCATGGAAATCCCTGCCTCGCGGGCGACGCGATGCAGGGATTTTTTCTATGTTCTTTCCCCGTCCGGATGCGGAAAATTATTTGAGGTTTAAAAATTTTAAGTTAAATTAATCTTCGACCCGTCACTGCCCGGCCAGGAGGCCGCGCATACCGCTGGAGACCACTCATGGAACGCTCGGGGCATCTCGATACCTTTGCGCGCGATCATCTGCCGCCGCCCGAGGCTTGGCCGGCATTCCTGCTCGATCATCCCGCCGTCCGCTATCCCGCCCGCTTCAATTGCGCGGCCGAGCTGGTCGACGGCGCGGTGGTGGCGGGGCACGGCCGGCGCCCAGCCATCTGGACGGTGACCGACGGCAAGCCTTCGGCCATCACCTATGCCGAGTTGCAGCAGCGGGTGGACCGCCTGGCGCATGTCCTGGTCGAGGACATGGGCCTGGTGCCGGGCAACCGGGTCCTGCTGCGCGGACCGAACAACCCGGCCATGGCGGTCGCCCTGCTGGCCACGATCAAGGCCGGGTTGGTGGCGGTGCCCACCATGCCGCTGCTGCGCGCGGTGGAACTCAAGCCCGTCATCGACAAGGCGCAGGTCAGCGCGGTGCTGTGCGACGCGCGCCTGCGCGACGAGATCGACGCCTGCATGCGGCCCGGCCCCACCCATTGCCCCACGCTGGCTCAGGCCCGCTACTTCAACGACGACGGCCCCGAATCGCTGGAAACCCTGGCGCGCGCCAAGCCCGCATCCTTTCCGGCGTGCGATACGGCAGGCGACGACGTCTGCCTGATCGCCTTCACCAGCGGCACCACGGGCAGTCCCAAGGGCTGCATCCATTTCCACCGCGACGTGCTGGCGATGTGCGACCTGTTCCCGCGCTCGATATTGCAGGCCACGCCCGACGACATCTTCTGCGGCACGCCGCCCCTGGCGTTCACCTTCGGCCTGGGCGGCATGCTGTGCTTCCCGCTGCGCGCCGGCGCCTCCACCGTGCTGTCCGAGAAGCTGACCCCGGCCTCGCTGCTGGAAACCATCCAGGCCACCCGCGCCACCGTCGTCTTTACCGCGCCCACCTTCTACCGCCAGATGGCGGCCCTGGCCCCGGGCTACGACATCTCCAGCCTGCGCCATTGCGTCTCGGCCGGCGAGGCCCTGCCCGACGCCACGCGCCAGAGCTGGAAGCAGGCGACCGGCGTGGAGATGACCGATGGGATCGGCAGCACCGAGATGATCCACATCTTCATCTCCAGCGCCGGCCAGGACGTGCGCCGCGGCGCCATCGGCAAGGTGGTGCCCGGCTACCAGGCCTGCATCGTCGACGAATCCATGCAGCCGTTGCCGCCCCGCACCGTCGGCCGCCTGGCCGTGCGCGGCCCCACCGGCTGCAAATACCTGGCCGACGACCGCCAGGCCAACGCCGTGCGCCAGGGTTGGAACCTGACCGGCGATTCCTTCATGATGGACGAGGACGGCTACCTGTACTACCAGGCCCGCACCGACGACATGATCATCTCGGCCGGCTACAACATCGCCGGCCCCGAGGTCGAAAGCGCCTTGCTCCAGCACGAGGCCGTGGCCGAATGCGGCGTGATCGGCGCCCCCGACGAGGAACGCGGCCAGGTCGTCACCGCCTTCGTCGTGCTGCGACCCGGGTTCGCGCCTGGAGACGATCTGGCCAAGGCCCTGCAGGAGCACGTCAAGCGCACCATCGCTCCCTACAAGTACCCGCGCGTCATCCGCTTCGTCGACGCCTTGCCCCGTACCGAAACGGGCAAGCTCAAGCGCTTCGCGCTGCGCGGGCTGAACTAGCGGTGTCCGGGGCCCGGCAGGGCCCCGCCGCTGTTATTGGCAGGTGGTCACGTTCGTGACCTCGACCACGGCTTCCCGCACGTCGCAGGCCAGCTTGCGCGGCAGGTCGCCGGTTTCGGTGCAATTGCCCATGCCGTTGTAGGCCCAGATCGACCCGGTCATTCCCGTGCCGGGACGGTCGGCGGGGCAGCGGGCTTCGAAATGCACCGTGATGCAGTTGGCGACCTTGGGCTGCACGGCGGGCCGGATGCCGATGACCGAGGGTAGCCCCCCCTTGGCGGGGCATTGCGCTGCTTGCAGGCGTATGGCGCGGCGCTCGGCGGCCAGATGGTCCAGCAGGGCCTGGGTCCGCCGTTCCTGTTCCTGGCGGGCGAGTTCCGCCTTCCTGCGGGTTTCTTCCTCGCGCTGTTTTTCCCTGGCCAGCCTGGCCTGTTCCGCGGCGCGGGTTTCTTCGGCCTTGCGTTGTTCTTCCTGCTTGCGCCGGGCTTCCTGCTGCTGGGTGTCCTGGGCGCTTGATGATGCGGCCGGCGTTGCGGCCGCGGTCCGTTGCGGGGAGGAGGCGGTCGAGGACGTCGCGCGGGCCTGCGCCGCCGCGGCATTGGCCGCCATCATCCGGTCGGCGAGCGCGGCGGCTTCTCGGTCGCGCTGCTGTTTCCGCTGTTCGATCTGCCGCAGCTTCTGGTTCAGGTCGCGTTCGAAGTCGCGCGACTGCTGCGCCATGCGCATGTTGCTCTGGTTGGCCTGCTGGAAGCCGCTGGCCAGGCCGCTCAGGATGGCGTTCGTCGTGGCCTGGGATTCCGCCGCCCGCTCGGCGGCGCGGCGCTGGGCATATATGCGGTCCCGTTCGCGCTCGACTTGCTGGCGCTCGCGGTTTTCCATCGCCGCGGCCAGGCGCTCGCGGGTCACGGGAAGATAGATATGGTTCCCTGTCGACGGCGAGTCATCGTCCGGTCCCTGCGCCCGGTGCATGATCCGGATGGAGTCGCCGCGGTTGATGTAGATGTTGAGGTAGTCGCCGTTGTAGCTGAAGATGTTTTCAGTTCCCGTGAATTGGTGGACCAGGCGGTCATCCGCCGACAGCGTCAATTGCTTGCTTGCGAAGGATCCCGTGGGCTGGTTCGGCATGCTCAGTACGCGGAATGCCTTGGGATCCGTCCTGGAAGGGGCCTGAAAGACTTCTCGGCCGGGGTTCGATCCGTCGGGTTGGCTGTACTGGAAAACCAGATTGCCCGCGTCGTCCTTGTCGATTTTCAACACGACGATGCGGCTGACGAAGGTCTGCCCCACGCTTTGCTCCCAGATGCCGAACGGCGAGGCGGCGCGCAGTTGCTGATAGGGGGACGCGGGATCCATGCTGACGGGGATCGTGCTGCCGTCGGGCAGGGTGTAGACGTCGCGGCGCAGCGGCTTGGGCGTCATGCGGAACGAGGAACCCGATGCGCGATAGGAAAAGTGTGCGGCAGCCTCGGCCAGGGACAGTTGCAGATCGTTCAGCGAGCCGTTCAGGACCTTCATGCGTCCGCTTTCGTCGAAGCGGACGGTCGCCTGGTCGTCGCTGAGCATGCCGGAGTTCTCGATCAGCATGTGGTAGGTGTCCGGCTGGGCCGTGGGGCGCACGAGTAGCCGGATCGCGCTGGAGTCCCGCAGGTTGTTGGCCGTGTAGAGCCTGATGGCGAGCGCGCCCTGGGCCGGGTCCGCCATCACCTGCAGCCAGTCGCCATCGTCGTTGACGTACAGATGGCCGATATAGGGCTGTAGAAAACCCCACTGAATCTGCTGGAAGGCAGCTTGAGCCGCTGCCAGGGATTGGGATGACCGGGCGGTGTCGGCGGGCTCCACCGCGGCGCAGCCGGCGAGCGCCGCGCACAGCGCGGAGGCGAGCAGGACTTTTCTCATGCGCGCATTCTAGGCAATTCAGGGCGGGCGCGCATCATCCGATCCAGTGAGAGGCGCTGGTACCATAACGGCATGGACCCTACGTTTCCCGACTCCCTTTCCCATCGCCTCGGCCTGTACATGCGCCTTGTGCGCCTGGACAAGCCGATCGGCATCCTGCTGCTGGTCTGGCCCACGCTGTGGGCCCTGTGGGCCGCCAGCAACGGAGAGCCGTCGTTGTACCTGGTATTCGCCTTCGTGATAGGCACGGTGCTGATGCGCTCGGCCGGCTGCGGCATCAACGATTATTTCGACCGCGACGTCGATCTGCACGTCGAGCGCACGCGCGACCGGGTGCTGACGTCGGGCCTGATCTCGGGCCGCGAGGCGCTGGGCGTGACGCTGGTGCTGACGCTGCTGGCGCTGCTGCTGATCCTGCCCATGAACCACCTGGTCTGGGTCCTGTCCGTGGTGGCCGTGTTCCTGTCCGTCACCTATCCCAAGTTCAAGCGTTTCTTCGCCATCCCCCAGGCCTACCTGGGCATCGCCTTCGGCTTCGGCATTCCCATGGCCTACGCGGCCGTGCTCGAGACCGTGCCGCTGGAAGGCTGGATCATGCTGGCCGCCAACATCTTCTGGGCGATCGCCTACGACACCGAATACGCCATGGTGGACCGGCCCGACGATCTCAAGCTCGGCCTGCGCACCTCCGCCGTCACTTTCGGCAAGTGGGACGTGGCCGCCGTGGGCGTATGCTATGCGGCGACCCTGGCGCTGCTGGGCGTGGTCGGCGCCATGCTGGACTACGGATGGGCCTACGCGGCGGGCCTGGGGGGCGCCGCCGCCATCGCCGTTCGCCACCTGTGGTGGATCCGCCATCGCGACCGCGCGGCGTGCTTCCGCGCCTTCCTGCACAACACCTGGTTCGGTTTCTCGGTGTTCGCCGGCATCTTCGTGCAGACCACGCTGCTGGGCTAGGGCGAGGCGGATCGGCGGGGTGGGCCGCCCTATATAATCGTCGCTTTTCCCCCGAAGCCATGTCGCCCATCGCCGACAACCTGCGCGCCGTCCGCCGGCGCATCGACCATGCCGCCCAGGCCTGCGGCCGCGCGCCGGGCGAGGTGGCGCTGCTGGCGGTGTCCAAGACCTTTCCCGCCCAGGCGGTGCGCGAGGCCCACGGGGCCGGGCAGCGGGCCTTCGGCGAAAGCTACGTCCAGGAGGCCGTCGACAAGCTGGCCGCGCTGGAAGATCTGCGGGCCGGCACCGAATGGCATTTCATCGGCCCCCTGCAAAGCAACAAGGCGCGCCAGGTCGCCGCCCATTTCGATTGGATCCACAGCATCGATCGCCTCAAGATCGCCCAGCGGCTGTCCGACCTGCGGCCGCCCGGCATGGCCGACCTCCAGCTGTGCATGCAGGTCAACATCGACGACCAACCCACCAAGAGCGGCGTGGCGCCCGCCGAGGCACTCGGGCTGGCGCGGGAAATCGCCGCGCTGCCGCGCGTGCGCCTGCGCGGCCTGATGTGCATTCCCGCTCCCCAGCAGGACCCCGTCCGCCAGCAGGCCGTCTTCGCCAGCCTGGCGGCGCTCATGCGCGACCTGAACAGGGAAGGCTTCGCGCTCGATACCCTGTCCATGGGCATGTCGGACGACCTGGAGGCCGCGGTGGCGGCCGGGGCGTCCATCGTCCGGGTGGGCACCGCCATCTTCGGCGCCCGGGATTATTCGTCCTGACCGCGCGACCGCAATCCCATTCAAGGAAACCTTAATGACCCAAGCGCTTTCCATCGCATTCATCGGCGGCGGCAACATGGCCGCCGCGCTGATCTCCGGCCTGGCCGGCAAGTTCTGCCCCATGGGGAACATCCACGTCGTGGATCCGAACGAGTCCACCCGGCAGGCCTGGGCGGCGCGCGGCGCCTCGGTCGCGGCCGGGCCGGACGAGGCCTTGTCCCGCTGCGACATCTGGGTGTATGCGGTCAAGCCGCAGGTGATGAAAGAGGTTGCCGCGGCGAGCCGGCCCTGGCTCAAGGACAGCCTGGTGATCAGCATCGCCGCCGGCATCCGGGCCGCCGACCTGGCGCGCTGGCTGGGATCCGACACGCAGCCGTGGCCGCGCGTCGTGCGCTGCATGCCCAATACGCCCGCGCTGATCGGGCAGGGCGTGACCGGCCTGGCCGCGCTCGATGGCGTGGGCGAAGCCGACCGGGCGCAGGCCCAGGCCGTGCTGGAAGCCGTAGGCAGCACCGTCTGGGTCTCGCGCGAGGCCGACCTGGACGGCGTGACCGCGTTGTCGGGCAGCGGGCCGGCCTATGTGTTCCTGTTCATCGAGGCCCTGATCGAAGGCGGCAAGGCCGTGGGGCTGGACGACGAGCAGTCGCGCGCGCTGGCGCTGGCCACGCTGTCCGGCGCCGCCAGCCTGGCGGCCGCGTCCTCCGAACCGCCGTCGGTGCTGCGCGAGCGCGTGACCTCCAAGGGCGGCACCACGGCCGCGGCCCTGGACGTCCTGGCCCAGGCGAATTTCCGCCAGGCCGTGGTCCGAGCCATGCAGGCCGCCGCCCATCGCGCGCAAGAGATGGGTGATGAGTTCGGACGATAATCCCGCCGGCATCCGGTCGGTCGCGCGCCATCCTCCCTTCATCCTGTTCTGGTTCAGCCGGGTCATGTCGACCCTGTCGTTCCAGATGCTGTCGGTGGCCGTGGGCTGGCAGGTCTACGAGATCACCGGCAGCGCCTTTGACCTGGGCCTGGTCGGGCTGGCGCAGTTCCTGCCCATGGTGGTGCTGACCTTCGTCGTGGGACAGGTGGCCGACCGCTACGACCGGCGGGTCATCGCCAGCGTCTGCATGGTGGTGGAGTCGATCGCGGCGGGCCTGCTGGCCTTCGGTACATGGAAAGGCTGGCTCACGCGCGACGCCATCCTGGGGCTGGTGGCGCTGGGCGGCGCCGCGCGCGCCTTCGAGTCGCCCACCATGGCTGCGCTGGTGCAGGGCGTGGTGCCGCGCAGCCTCATCCCCCAGGCAGCGGCCTGGTCCACCTCCGCCACCCAGACCGCGCAGATCCTCGGCCCCGCGATGGGCGGGCTGCTGTACGGGTTCGGGTCCATGGTGGCCTACGTCGTGGCCTGCGTGTTCTTCTTCGTCGGTGGCGGACTGGTGGCGATGATCCGGGCGGAACGCACCGCATCCACCCGCGAGCCGGTCACGCTCAAGTCCGTTTTCTCGGGCATTGCCTTCATTCGCAGCCGTCCGGTCATCCTGGGGACGCTGTCGCTGGACCTGTTCGCGGTGCTGCTGGGCGGCGCGACCGCGCTGCTGCCCATCTACGCGCGCGACATCCTGCATACCGGCCCGTGGGGGCTGGGCTTGCTGCGCACGGCGCCCGCCCTGGGGGCGCTGGCCATGTCGGTCTTCCTGGCCCACCACCCCATCCATCGCAACGTCGGCCGCATCCTGTTCTCGTCGCTGGCCGTATTCGGCCTGGCCACGGTCGTGTTCGGCCTGTCTTCGCACCTGGCCGTTTCCATGGCGGCGCTGTTCGTGCTCGGGGCCTCGGACGTGGTCAGCGTCGTGATCCGCTTCACGCTGGTCCAGCTGCAGACGCCGCCGGAAATGCTGGGCCGCGTCAGCGCGGTGAACTCCCTGTTCGTCGGTACCTCCAATCAACTGGGCGAATTCGAGTCGGGCGTGACGGCCGCGCTGTTCGGCGTCGTGCCGGCGGTGCTGATCGGCGGCGCGGGCACGATCGCGGTGGCCCTGCTGTGGATGGTATTGTTTCCCCAGTTGCGCCGCTTGAAGTCGCTGGAAGGCTAGCCCGCCAGCCAGCTGGCGGGCCCGATACTTGCGTACGCGCCCACCGCCGGCGCCGCGGCGTCCGCCGCGCGCGCGAGCATCCCGGAGGTCGATCGCCATGTCCTTGCATCCCGTCCTACAGGAAGTCACCGACCGCATCATCGCGCGAGGCGGGGACCGCCGCGCGCAGTGGCTGGAGGAAACCCGCGCGCGGGCCGGCACGAAGGTCGAGCGCAGCCACCTGTCGTGTACCAACCTGGCGCACGGTTTCGCGGCCATGCCCGATTGGGCGAAGCTGATGCTCAAGGTGCAGGAGCAGCCCAACGTGGCCATCGTGTCGGCCTACAACGACATGCTGTCGGCCCACCAGCCCCTGGCCGATTTCCCCGCCTGGATCAAGGAGGCCGCGCTGGCGGCCGGCGCCACGGCGCAGTTCGCCGGCGGCGTGCCGGCCATGTGCGACGGCGTCACCCAGGGGCAGGCGGGCATGGAACTGTCGCTGTTCTCGCGCGACGTCATCGCGATGGCCACGGCCGTGGCCCTGTCGCACCAGATGTTCGACGCGGCGGTCTACCTGGGCGTTTGCGACAAGATCGTCCCCGGCCTGGTCATCGGCGCGTTGTCCTTTGGCCATCTGCCTGCCGTGTTCGTCCCCGGCGGGCCCATGACCACCGGCGTGAGCAACGACGAGAAGGCCAGGATCCGGCAGCTGTATGCCGAAGGCAAGGTCGGCCGCGCGGAATTGCTGGAAGCCGAGAGCCAGGCCTATCACGGGCCGGGCACCTGTACCTTCTACGGCACCGCCAATTCGAACCAGATGCTGATGGAGTTCATGGGCCTGCACCTGCCCGGAACGTCCTTCGTCAATCCCCATACCCCGCTGCGCGAGGCCCTGACCCGCGAGGCGGCCAGGCAGGCCGTATCGCTCTGGCACGGTGGCGGGCGGTATACGCCGCTGTGCGACGTCCTGGACGAGAAGGCCTTCGTCAACGGCATCGTCGGCCTGATGGCCACCGGAGGGTCGACCAACCATACCTTGCACCTGGTGGCCATGGCGCGGGCAGCCGGCATAGAACTGAACTGGGACGATTTCCACGCCTTGTCCGAGGTGGTGCCGCTGCTGGCTCGCGTCTATCCGAACGGCAAGGCCGACGTGAACGGTTTCCAGGCCGCGGGCGGCCTGCAGTTCGTCATCCGCCAGTTACGCAGGGGAGGGCTGCTGCACGAGGACGTCACCACTATCGTGGGCAAGGGGCTCGAAGCCTATTGCCGCGAACCCTGTCTTGAGGACGGCCGGCTGGCCTGGCGGGACGGCGCCGAGACCCCGGGAGACGACTCCATCGTGCGTCCGCTGGACCGTCCGTTCTCGCCCGATGGCGGGCTGCGCGTGCTGGAAGGCAACCTGGGCCGCTCCATCATCAAGATCTCGGCGGTGGCGCCCGAACATCAGGTGGTGGAGGCGCCCGCCATCGTGTTCGACGACCAGGACGACGTGCTGGCCGCTTTCCAGCGGGGCGAGCTGGAGCGCGATTTCGTCGCGGTCGTGCGCTGGCAGGGGCCGGCCGCCAACGGCATGCCCGAACTGCACAAGCTCACGCCCACGCTGTCGGTGTTGCAGGGGAGGGGATTCCACGTCGCGCTGGTGACCGACGGCCGCATGTCGGGGGCCTCGGGCAAGGTGCCCGCGGCCATCCACGTCACGCCCGAGGCCTTGAAGGGGGGACTCATCGGCCGGGTGCGAACCGGGGATCGGGTGCGGCTGGACGCGCGGCGCGGCGTGCTGGAGGTGCTGGCGGACCTGGGCGCCCGTCCCGCCCAGGCCGCGCCCGACCTGCGGCCGCATCGCCGCGGCGTCGGGCGCGATCTGTTCGGCCACATGCGCCGGGCGGTCAGCGCGGCCGAGGAGGGGGCCTGCACCTTGTTCGTCGACGAGGATTAGACCCCGCTCCTGGTTCAGGCCGCGAAGAAGGCGAAGCGGACCAGGAACAGGATGGCGATCAGCCAGGCCGCGGGATGGATTTCACGGACGCGGCCGGTGCATGCCTTGAGTACGACGTAGCTGATGAAGCCGAACGCGAGGCCGGTGGCGATCGAGTACGTGAAGGGCATGGCCAGCGCGGTCAGCGCGGCGGGGATGGCTTCGGTGATGTCGTCCCATTTCACATCGATCAGCTCGCGCATCATCAGGCCGGCCACGTACAGCAGCGCGGGCGCGGTGGCGTAGGCGGGCACCGAGCCGGCCAGCGGCGAGATGAACAGCGCGGCCAGGAACAGCGCGCCCACCACCAGGGCCGTCAGGCCGGTACGGCCGCCGGCCTGGACGCCCGAGGCGCTTTCGACGTAGGCCGTGGTGCTGCTGGTGCCCAGCAGCGAGCCCGCGGTGATGGCGGTGCTGTCGGCCAGCAGGGCGCGGCCGATGCGGTTCTTGCCTTCGGCCAGCAGGCCGGCGCGCTTGGCCACGCCCATCAGCGTGCCGGTGGCGTCGAATACCTCGACCAGGACGAATACCAGCACCACGTGCACGAAGCCCATGTGCAGCGCGCCCAGGATGTCCAGTTGCAGGAAGGTGGGAGCCAGGCTGGGCGGGGACGAGAAGACGCCGTGGAATTCGTTGATGCCCAGCACCATGCTGAGCACCGTGATGATCAGGATGCCCAGCAGGATCGCGCCGCGGACCTTCAGCGCATCCAGGATGGCGATGATGAAGAAGCCGAGTATGGCCAGCAGCGGGGCGGGCTTGTGCAGGTCGCCCATGGTGATCAGCGTGGCGGGGCTGGCGACCACGATGCCGGAGCTGCTGAGCGCGATGATGGCCAGGAACAGGCCGATACCGGCCGCGATGGCGCTGCGCAGGGAAGGCGCGATGCCGGCGATCAGCCAGCTTCGCACGCCGGTGACGGTCAGCACGATGAAGATGACGCCCGAGATGAAGACCGCGCCCAGCGCCTGCTGCCAGGTGAAGCCCAGGGTCGCCACGACGGTGAACGCGAAGAACGCGTTCAACCCCATGCCCGGCGCCATGCCGATGGGGTAGTTGGCCACGAAGGCCATCATCAGGGAGCCGATCGCCGCCGCGATGCAGGTGGCGGCGAAGACGGCGCCCTTGTCCATGCCCGTGGTGGACAGGATCTGCGGGTTGACGAAGATGATGTAGGACATGGTCAGGAACGTGGTGATTCCCGCCAGCAGCTCGGTGCGAGCATTGGTGCCGTGTTCGTGGAGTTTGAATAGGCGCTCTAGCATGGTGGCTTCCAGGTACGTGGACGAAGTGGGAAGCCATGCGCAGCGCCTGGTGCGGCGCGTCGCCATTGCTTGGCGCGTGCCGGTCTCGGCCCGTCGACGGCCTGCCCCCCAGGCGCATATTAGGGGCGGTTCATCAAAATGAAAAGCCAGGTCTGGCGGGACTTCTGGCGGGATGCCCGAGGCATCCCGCCCGAGGGCGGCGGCCGGCGGCGCGCCGCCCGCGGCGGGTCAGCGCTCGCCTTGTTTCTTGAGCTGGATGTCGTTCCTGACGTCCTGGACGCCGTCGATGCCGCGTGCCACTCTCACGGCGGAATCGATCTGCGCGGAGTCGTCGGCCGAACCGGACAACTGCACCACGCCATTGACCGTCTTGACCTTGATGCTCAGCGATTGCGTGGCTTGTTCCTTGAGCAGCGCGGCCTTGACCTTGGTGGTGATTACCGTGTCGCTGGCGAACTTGCCCGCCGACTCCTTGGTGGCCTGGCCGTCGCCCTGGGCCATGGCCAGGGGCGCGGCGGCCGAGAAGGCTGCAATCATGGCGGCGATCATCAGGTTGCGTGTCCTCATCGATCTCTCCTTGAAAGCGGCCGTTCCGGCAAGGCGGATGTGGCCGGTGCTTTCAACATACGGGGCCGGTCCGCCGGGTGTCAAAGCAGCCTGTGTGCATTTGTAAGCCGTGGCGCCGGCATGGCCGGCCCCACGCGGGCGGTCCGTGCAAGCCGTCACGATTGCAAGGGATGCGTGGCACATGTAACGCGGTCGAGCGGCCACGCCGCCGGGGCGCCTACAATGAGCGCTCTTCTGGAAATCCCATGTTCAGCTATCGCCATGCCTTCCACGCCGGCAACCATGCCGACGTGCTCAAACACCTCGTGCTCGTGCAATTGCTGCGCTATTTCGCGCAGAAGGACGCGCCGTACTGGTACGTCGACACCCACGCGGGCGCCGGGATCTATGCGCTGGAAGGGGACTGGGCGGGCAAGAACGCCGAGTTCGAGACCGGCATCGCGCGCCTGTGGACGCGCGACGACCTGCCCGGCATCGTGGCCGAATACGTGGACGAGATCGCCGCCTTCAACGAGGACGACCTGCTGCGCCATTATCCCGGGTCGCCCTTCATCGCCGCCCAGGCGCTGCGCGAGCGGGACCGCCTGCGCCTGTTCGAGCTGCACCCCACCGAGATCGACGTCCTGCGGCGCAACTGCCGGCAACTGGGCCGGGAGATCGAGCGCCACACCATGATCTACGCCGCGGACGGCTTCGAGGGCGTGAAGGCCTTGTTGCCGCCCCCCACCCGCCGCGGCATCGTGCTGATCGACCCGTCGTACGAGGACAAGCGCGACTACACCCGTGTCCTCCAGTGCCTGGAAGAGGGCTTGAAGCGTTTCGCCACCGGCTGTTTCGCGATCTGGTATCCGCAGGTGCAGCGGCTCGAATCGCAGCAACTGGCCGGAAGGCTGGCGCGCGTGCCGGGCCGGTCCTGGCTGCATGTCAGCCTGACCGTGCGCAAGCCTTCGGGCGACGGGCTGGGGCTGTACGGCAGCGGCATGTTCATCGTCAACCCGCCGTGGGTGCTGGAGTCGGCCCTGAAGGAAATCATGCCCTGGCTGACCGGCGTCCTGGCCCAGGACGCCGGCGCCACGTTCACGCTGGAAAGCCGCGAAGGCTAGGGGCCGCCCCCTTCAAAAGTCCGCCCCTCAAAAGAAAGGCGCCGCGGGCAGAGACTCCCCGTCCGCCGGTCACGCCGGGCCCTCTCGATTCGAGAGGGCCCGGTTTTTTTATGCATGAATTCAGTTGAATTCAATTGAATTCAGGCATAGCATCGCACCTTCGATACGATGATTGAGGCCCCGCCGCATGAGACTTGCCACTTTTACCGTTCCCGCCGAATCTTCCGCTGCCCGCGTCGGCGTGCTGTGCAAGGACCGCATGCTCGACCTGGCGCGCTGCGCGGCCGCCGTGGAGCCGCGGGAGGCCGCTTTTCCGTATTCCATGCGGGCGCTGCTGGAGGAGGGCGACGCCGGACTGGCGCGCGCGCGCCGGTTGCTGGACGCGGCGTCGAGCGACGCCGCGCTGCGCGAGCGCCATGCCTATGCGCTTGACGATGTCCGGCTGCTGCCGCCCGTGCCCGATGCCGAGAAGTTCCTGTGCGTGGGCAAGAACTACCGCACCCATCTCGAAGAACTCAAGCGCACCGATCTGATCAAGGAATTGCCGGAGGAGCCGACGGGCTTCATCAAGCTCAACGCCTGCCTGGTCGGCCAGGACGCCGAGGTGGAGCGGCCGGTGGACGTGGCGCACCTGGACTACGAGCCCGAACTGGTGTTCGTGATCGGCAAGCCCGCCTATCGCGCGCGCCGCGAGGACGCCTTCGGCTACGTGGCCGGGATCACCATCCTGAACGACCTGACCTGCCGCGATACCCAGAAGCGCGAAGTCGCATCGGGGTCGCGGTTCTGGACCGCCAAGAACGCCCCGGGTTTCGGTCCGCTGGGGCCGTACATCATCACCATGGACGAAGTGCGCGACGCCTACGACATCTGGGTGACTTGCCGCGTCAACGGCGAAGAGCGCATGCGCGTCAATACTTCCGACCAGATCTGGAAGCTGCCGGACATCGTCGAGCATTTCTCCAGACTGCTGCCGCTCAAGCCCGGCGACATGTTCTCCACCGGCGCGCCCGGTGGCGTGGCGGTGGGCAAGCCCAATGCCGACGAATTGTTCCTGAAGCCGGGGGACGTCGTGGAGTGTGCGTTCGAGGAGCCCGCCATGGCCCTGCGCACCCGCATCGTGGCGGCGCGTTGAACCTCGCCGGGAAGATCAAGAACGACGCCCGGCGGTTGTTTTCATTGGAGGAGGTGGATCATGAAATGTGCTATCGATACGGCACGCCGCGCGGCGGCCTTGCTTGCGTGGGCCGTGGTGCTGCCCACGCAGGCCCAGGCGCAAGCCTTTCCGTCGCGGCCGGTCACCATCGTGGTGCCGTTCCCGGCCGGAGGCGGGGCGGATACGTTGGCACGCATACTGGGCGCCCATCTGACCAAGGTCTGGAAGACCCAGGTAATCGTGGACAACCGGCCCGGCGCCAGCGGGCATATCGGTGCCAATTTCGTGGCGCGGGCGCCAGCGGACGGCTACACGCTCATGATGAGTTCGACCGCCTCGCTCGACAAGAAGAACGTCGGGCAGTTCGCGCCCATCTCGCTGGTGTCGGCGTCCGCCTATGTGGTGGTGGTCAATCCCCGCCTGGGCATCAACAGCATCAAGGAACTGGTGGCCAGGGCCAAGGCCGAGCCCGGCAAGCTGAACTTCGGCTCGTCGGGCGTGGGCGCGGCCTCGCACCTGTCCGTTGAGCTGTTCAAGGAAGTGGCGGGCATCGAGATGATGCACGTGCCCTACAAGGGCACGGGCCAGGCCGTGACCGATCTCCTGGGCGGGACGCTGAGCCTGATGTTCGCGCCGGCGCAGACGGTGATGGGCTATGTCGATACGGGCCGCCTGAAAGCGCTTGCCGTGACGAGCGCCGAACGCTCGAAGGCCTTGCCCGGCCTGCCCACGGTGGCCGAGGCGGGAGTGCCTGGCTATGCGGCGGTGGGCTGGTTCGGCCTGCTCGCGCCGGCTGGCACGCCCGCCGCGGTAATCGACAAGCTCAACAAGGACGTGAACGCCGCGCTGCGCGAGCCCGAGATCGTCAAGCAGATGATGGAGCACGGCGCCGAGCCTTCCCTGACGACGCCGGCCGAGTTCGGGACCTTCATCCGTGCGGAACTGGAGCAGTGGACCCGCCTGATCGACAAGCTGGGCATCGTCGTGGGCGGATGAGCGCGTCCAGATGGGCAGGCCCTAGTCGGACTGCCGATTGAGCAGATAGCTGACGCGGGCACGCTGTCCGCCGGTCAGGTGGCGCACCATGGCGGCGCGTGCGCCCTCGACGTCGTGCGCGGCGATGCATTCGACCAGTTCGGCATGTTCGGCGTACGCGTCCTGCAGGCGCTTGGGGTTGGTGGCCGTGGCTGGTCCCAGCAGGATCATGGGCGTCTGCAGGGCGCGCAGCGTGCTGATCACATAGCGGTTGTGCGCCGTGCGGTACAGCGCGTTATGGAAGCGCCGGTTGTGGCGTTCGCGCTCGATGGGATCGTTCAGGACGGAGCGCTCGAACTCGAGCATCTCGCGCAAGACGTCGATCTCGGCGTCGGTGGCGTTCTTGGCCGCCATGCCGACCGCCGCCGGCTCGATCACGAAGCGCAGCGCATAGAGCTCGTTCACCATCTGATGATCGAGTTCGGCGATGACGCGGCCAAGATAGGGCTGGTGCACGATCAGGCCGTCGGTCTCGAGCCACGCGATGGCTTCGCGGACCGGCGTGCGGCTGATGGCCAGCCGGTCGGCCAGGGCGTTCACGCTGACGCGGTCGCCCGGCTTGAGGACGCCGGTCTCGATGGCTTCCTGCAATTGCCGATAGGCGGCCTGGCCTAGCGATTCAGGCTTTTTTTCTGGGGTGTGTGGCATGGATCTACCGCTCGACGAGGAGGTACGGGCTGGGCGGTCGTAATGGTGCCACGTTTCGTGCTTGCGGTGGTTCGAGGGGCCGTTCCCGGGGGCAGGCCCCTTGCGGGGCCTGCATGCGCCAGCGTCAGTCCGCCCGGATGTTGTTGCTCCGGATGATGTTGCCCCACAGCGCGATCTCGCTCGCCACGTAGGTGGCGAAGTCGCGGCTGCCGCGGAACTCCACCTGGACACCGGTCTTGCGCATGACCTCGGCCACCGCCGGATCTTCCAGCGCGCGGCGATTGGCGTCCTCGAGCTTCTGCACGACGGCCGCGGGCGTACCCGCGGGCGCGAACACGCCGGCCCAGGTGGCCGACACCACCGAGGGGTAGCCCTTCTCGGCGAAGGTCGGCACGTCGGGCAGGGCGAAGTGGCGCGCGGGCGCGGCCACCGCCAGCGCGCGCGTCTTGCCCGCGCGCAGGTTGGGCAGCGACACCGCCACCGTGTCGAACATCATGGTGATGTTGCCGGCCAGCAGGTCGAGCGAGGCCGGGGCGCCGCCCCGGTAGGGGACGTGCACGAGATCGACCTTCGCGGCCTGCTTGAACAGTTCTCCCGCCAGGTGCAGCGAGGTGCCGTTGCCGGCGGAACCGTAGGTCAGCTTGCCTGGCTCGCGTTTGGCCTGGGCGACCAGGTCCTCGACCGACCGTATGCTGGAGGCGGCGTTGACCGCCAGCACGTTGGGCACCGAGCCCCAGTGGGCCACGGGAACGAAGTCCTTGACCGCGTCATAGGGCAGCTTGGCGTAGAGCGAGGGATTGACGCCGTGCGTGGCCGAGGTGCCGACCAGCAGCACATAGCCGGTGGGGGCCGCCCGCGCAACCTGCTCGGCACCGATGTTGCCGCCGGCGCCGGGCTTGTTCTCGATCACGATGGGCTGGCCGAGTTCGCGGCTGAGCGCCGCGCCCATGGCGCGGGCCATCTGGTCGATGGCGCCGCCGGGCGCGAACGGGACGATGAGCTGGACCGGCCGGGACGGGTAGTCCTGCGCGGCGGCGGTCAGCGGATGGCCGGCGAAAGCGCAAGCGAGGGCCAGCGCGAGCATGCCGGTCCGCCGCCCGGAACGGAGGGGCGAAGTCATGGTGTGTCTCCTGAGATCGTTCTAGGTCGTTGTAGTCGAGCCGGGCCGCAGCACCCGGCGAGGGGGTCAGCCCTGGGATTCCTTTTTGGCTTCGTGTTCGGCGATGTTGGCCAGCAGTTCGGCGCCGCGGTTGGCGGCCGAGAGCCCGCGGAACAGGAAGCACAGGCTGACGACGGCCTGCATTTCCTCCCAGGTCGCGCCGGCGCGGCGCGCGGCGATGCCATGCAGGACGGCGGCGTCGCTCAGGTCCATCAGCAGCATGCCGAACAGCATCAGCTGCGCCGTTTTCACGTCGAAGCACTTGGGATACATCGCGTGCTCGCGCATTTTTTCCTGCAGGTCCACCAGCTTGGGATCGAGCGCGCCGGTAACGGCCAGGCGAGCCTCGATACGCGGCGGGACGAAGCCGATCAGTTCCTGGTAGATGGCGGCGCGCTCATCCAGCGTTTGTGCGGTGTCGGCGTAGGACCCGATACGGGCGTCGACGGCGGCGCGATCGATGCGTTTGGGAAGCATGGGAAAATTCTCCTGGTTGTCGATTTTCGTTTATATTTATTTAAATCGATTTTATAGTCAATATCGATTTTATGGCTGACGCCGGTCCATGAGCACATCCCTGACCTCCCAATTGACCCAGTCGCTGCGCGACGAATTGTTGAACGGCACCTTCCGGCCGGGACAGCAACTGCGCTTGAACCAGCTCAGCCAACAATTCAACGTCAGCCTCAGCCCGCTGCGCGAGGCGCTGTCCCGGCTGGCGGCCGAGGGGCTGGTCATCGCGCAGGACCAGCGCGGCTACCAGGCTGCGCCCGTGTCCGTGCGCAACCACCAGGAGATCACCGAGCTGCGCACCATGCTGGAGCCGCACGCGCTGCGGATTTCCATGCAGCAGGGCGGCGAGGACTGGGAGGTCGCGGTGCTGGCGGCCCATCACCGCCTGCAACAGGTCGAGAAGCGGGCCGCTTCCGACCCCGGGGCGCTCGCCGAATGGGAGATCCGCCATCGCGAGTTCCACCTGATGCTGATCGGCGGCGGCCAGATGCCCGTGCTGGCCCAGTTCTGCGAGAAGCTGCTGGCGTTCTCCGACCGCTACCGCCGCATCTTCCTGCGCGAGCGCCCGCTGGACCGCGACATTCCCGACGAACACGAGGCCATCCTGCGCGCCACCCTGGACCGCGACGAGGCGCGCGCCAGCGAACTGCTGGCCCAGCACATCGGCCGCACGGCGGCCAATATCGCCATCCTGCTCGAACAGTGGGAATCCGGCGACGATGCCGCCGCCTAGGTTTGAGCGGGGTTGTGCCGATGCCATAATGCCTGGCATGGAAATGGTTTTCATCTATGGACCCGTCGCATCCGGCAAGTTGACCGTTGCACGAGAGCTCGGTCGCCTGACCGGTTTTTCCGTCTTCCACAATCACCTGATTGTCGATGCCGTGGCGTCCGTGTTCCCCTTCGGTACCGAACAGTTTGTCAGGCTGCGGGAACGCATGTGGCTTGACATGATGCACGAGGCCGCGGTGGCCGCGCGCTCCCTTGTCTTTACGTTCGCGCCGGAGCCGTCGGTTGCCGAGGGCTTTGCCCTGCGTGCGCGGGACGTCGTGGAAGCCGCCGGTGGCAGGACACGGTTTGTCCGATTGAGCGTTCCCGCGGCCGAGCAGGAAAAACGTCTGGTCGCGCCGAGTCGTGCCGAGTTCGGGAAGCTGCGGTCGCTCGATCTTCTGCGGGAGTTGCGCGAGCAGTTTGCAGCGTCCGAGCGGGCCATGCCGGAGCCGCAAGTAGCCATCGATACCTGCACGCTGGCTCCCGCGGACGCGGCTCGCGCGATCGTCAAGGCACTGGCTTTGCCCTTGGCATCCACCAAATAAGAAAGGCCCGCGGGGCGAACCCCGCGGGCCTTGGACCGCCAACCCAGCAACGGAATCAGGCGGGCACTGCAGCCGTTTCCGGCGCATCGGCTTCCACCGACGAGCGGATCAGGTGATCGAAGGCGCTGAGCGCGGCCTTCGCGCCTTCGCCCGCGGCGATGATGATCTGCTTGTACGGCACGGTCGTCACGTCGCCTGCGGCGAACACGCCGGGCACCGAGGTCTGGCCCCTGGCATCGACCTCGATTTCCCCGTGCTTGCTCAGCGCCACGGTGCCCTTGAGCCATTCGGTATTGGGCACCAGCCCGATCTGCACGAAGACACCCTCGAGTTCGATGTGGTGCTCTTCGCCCGATTGCCGGTCCTTGTACGTCAGGCCGTTCACCTTCTTGCCGTCACCGGTGATCTCGGTGGTCTGCGCCTGGGTGATGACCGTGACGTTGGACAGGCTGTTGAGCTTGCGCTGCAGCACGGCATCGGCACGCAGCTCGGGGGCGAATTCCAGCAGGGTCACGTGCTCGACCAGGCCGGCCAGGTCGATCGCCGCTTCCACGCCCGAGTTGCCGCCGCCGATCACGGAGACGCGCTTGCCCTTGAACAGCGGGCCGTCGCAGTGCGGGCAGTACGCCACGCCGTGGTTGCGGTACTCGCGTTCGCCCGGCACGTTCACCTCGCGCCAGCGCGCGCCGGTGGACAGGATGACCGTGCGGCCCTTGAGCACGCCGCCGTTGGCCAGCCTGACCTCGATCATCTTGGCGCCCGGCACCAGGGCCTCGGCGCGCTGCACGTTCATGATCTCGACGTCGTAGGCCTTGACGTGTTCTTCCAGCGCGGTGGCGAACTTGGGCCCTTCGGTCTCCTTGACGGAAATGAAGTTCTCGATCGCCAGCGTGTCCAGGACCTGGCCGCCGAAGCGCTCGGCCACGACGCCGGTGCGGATGCCCTTGCGCGCCGCGTAGACGGCAGCAGCCGCGCCCGCGGGGCCGCCGCCGACGATCAGCACGTCGTACGGCTCGCGCGCGCTGAGCTTCTCGGCGTCGCGCTGGCCGGCGTTGCTGTCGAGCTTGGCAAGGAATTCCTCCACGCTCATGCGGCCCTGGCCGAACACTTCGCCGTTCAGGTAGACCGTGGGCACGGCCATGACCTGGCGCTTCTCGACTTCGTCCTCGAACAGCGCGCCGTCGATCGTGACCTGGCGGATGCGCGGGTTCAGCAGCGACATCACGTTCAGGGCCTGGACGACCTCGGGGCAGTTCTGGCAGGACAGCGACACATAGGTCTCGAAGGAGAAGTCGCCGTCCAGGTTCTTGATCTGCTCGATCACGTCGGCATCGAGCTTGATCGGGTGGCCGCCGACCTGGAGCAGGGCCAGGACCAGCGACGTGAATTCATGGCCCAGGGGAATGGCGGCAAAGCGGATGCCGATGTCCTCGCCGGGGCGATTGATGGTGAAGGAAGGCTTGCGCTCGTCGTCGTCGCGTCGCTCGATCAGCGTGATGCGTTCCGACAGGCCGGCGATTTCCTTCAGGAGTTCAGCGAGCTCGCGAGACTTGTCGCCGTCGTCGAGGGACGCGACGATCTCGATCGGCTGCGTGATTTTTTCCAGGTAGGCCTGCAACTGGGTCTTGAGATTGGCGTCCAACATATTCGCTCCCTTCGCTCCGTATCTTGTGTTCTCGGATGGCGCCCGGCTCGCTTGTGGCGTGCCGGGCGGTACTGCCTTTCTACTGCTTGACTGCTACGTTCCGTGCCGGATGGCGGCCCCGCGGCGCGGCGCCGCCATCGAACGGCGGGCGGGACTTAGATCTTGCCGACCAGGTCCAGCGAAGGAGCCAGCGTCTTCTCGCCTTCCTTCCACTTGGCGGGGCAGACTTCGCCCGGGTGGTTGGCCACGTAGATGGCGGCCTTGACCTTGCGCAGCAGTTCCTTGGCGTCGCGGCCGATGCCTTCGGCGGTCACTTCCACGGCCTGGATCACGCCTTGCGGGTCGATGATGAAGGTACCGCGGTCGGCCAGGCCCTGGCCTTCACGCAGGACTTCGAAGTTCTGGGTGACTTCCCAGGTGGGGTCGCCGATCATCGCGTACTTGATCTTGCCGATGGCGGGCGAGGTGTCGTGCCAGGCCTTGTGCGAGAAATGGGTGTCGGTCGAGACCGAGTACACCTCGACGCCCAGCTTCTGGAATTCGGCGTAGTTGTCGGCCAGGTCTTCCAGCTCGGTCGGGCACACGAAGGTGAAGTCGGCCGGATAGAACACCACCACGGCCCACTTGCCCTTCAGGGTCTGGTCGGTGACTTCAATGAACTTGCCTTCCTTGAAGGCGGTCGCTTTGAACGGCTTGACCTGAGTATTGACTAGAGACATTGTGGTTTCCTCTCTTGCTGGGTTGAAAAGACGTATATGAATGGTATACGTCACTGGATAATTGATCAAATTGATTGATTCAATATGGTTGATCGTAAAATACTATCGATCATCGTAGGCGACGGATGCTTCAGGAACGTGTCGGAGCAAGGCGCGGGCACCGTCCTGCGCCGCGCCGGATGGCAAAGGATATGAGGGCGAACCGCCCGTGTACAAGCGATGTTGCAGTTGGACGTGCCGGGCTCAGGACCGCAGCGAAGGCATGCGGCGTGCCGCCGGACCGGCGGCCTCGAGCATGCGTTCCAGCCATTGCGCGACGACGTCGCCTTCCGCAAGAACGGGAAAGTCGCTGACGCAGCGCGCCCACTGGAAGCCGCCGAAGACGATGTGGTCGGCATAGGCGGGAGCCTCGCCGCACAGGAAGGGCTGGGTCTTGAGCACCAGCCGCAGCGGTGTCAGGCTGGCCCGGAATTCCTCGACGCGGGTGTCGCGGTCGGCGCAGACGGCGGCCACGGGCATGCCCATGCGCTGCTCGCGGCTGCTGTGGAAGTAGGGCACGTCGTTTTCGTGCAGCGTGGCGGGGATGTCGACCAGCACCAGCCGCGTGAGCCCGGGCAGTTGCACGGAATCGGCCCAGCTGTTGACGAACCTGGCGATGGCCTGGGCCTGCGGCCCGCCGAACAGCGACGGGGCGTCGGGATAGGTCGCTTCAAGGTACAGCGCGATCTGCCAGGAGTCGGGCACGACCCGGTCGCCGTCGACCAGCACCGGCACGCGGCCCTGCCCCGAGAACGCGAGCTTGTCCTTTTCGGTGAAGCGCCACGGCACGGTTTCCACCTCCAGGCCCTTGTGCGCCAGCGCCAGCCGCGCGCGCCAGCAATAGGGGCTGAAGCGGAAGTCGGGATTGGCGCCGGCAAGGTCGTACAGGAGTCTGGCCATGGGTGCGGGTCTCGGGTGAAGGCGGGGAGCGACAACTATACCGCCGTGTGCGAGGAACGGGGCTTGCTGGCAGGAGCGGCCAACCGCACATCGAGTGAGCACATCATGGAATCGAAGAAAGAGGACGAGAAACTGCGCCCGTCGAACGAGCAGGGCGTGGGGCAGCTCGCGTCGCTGCCCGAAAGCACCGGTGCCGAGGACGGTGCGCCGCCATCCAGGCGGGCCGAGCACAAGCCGGCCACCAGCTACGACGGGTCGCCGCAGCCGGACCCGCGGCAGGACCGGCCCGGCCTGAGCGCGCCGCAGGACGATACCCCCGCCGTTCTGGAGAAGCGGGAAGGGCCCAAATAGGGAACCGCGATCCGATGGCCGGGCTGCCCGGGTATGCGGATTGCTGAGCCTCCAGGGTCTTCATCACAGGAGAATTGCCATGCATCGATTGCAGACCGCCGTATTGGCCGTTGCCCTGGCGTTCGGCGCCGGCTCGGCCGCCGCCGCCGATCTTGCCCGCAAGGACGCGCGCTTTCTACAAGATGCCGCGGAAAGCGGACAACTGGAGATCGGCGCCAGCCAGATCGCCGAGCGCAACGGCTCCCACCCCGATGTGAAGAGTTTCGCCAAGATGATGGTGGACGACCACACGAAGGTGGACGGCGAGCTGAAGACGCTCGCTTCCAGCAAGGGCGTGCAGCTGCCGGCCGAGCCTACCCGCAAGGTGCGTTCGGCGCTGAGCGACCTGCAGAAGAAGAGCGGCCCTGACTTCGACAAGGAGTACGCCGACGACATCGCGGTGGACGCGCACGAGGACGCGGTCAAGCTGTTCGAAAAGGCCGCCAAGGACGCCGAGGACGCGGATGTGAAGGCGTTCGCCGCCAAGACGCTGCCCAACCTTCAGCAGCATCTGGCCAAGGGCAAGGAACTGCAAAGCCTGATCAAGTCCACGCACGACAACGCCAAGATGAAACGGTAGACATCGTCCGGGCGGCGCCCCGGGTAAAGGGGCGTCAGAACAGGCCCGGCTGGCGGCGGCTCTCGCGCGGCGCCAGCCGGACCCCTTCGTGTTCCAGCAGCCAGACCTTGCGGTGCAACCCGCCGCCGTAACCGGTAAGGCTGGCGTTGGCGCCGATGACGCGGTGGCAGGGGACGACGATGCTGACCGGGTTGGCGCCGTTGGCCAGCCCCACCGCACGTACCGCCTTGGGCCGCCCGATGCGGCAGGCGAGTTCGGAGTAGCTGATGGTTTGTCCGACCGGGATGCGCCGGAGTTCGCGCCAGACGTCGCGCTGGAAGTCCGTTCCGGCGGTGGCCACCTCGAGGTCGTCGATGGCCGGCAATTCGCCCGCCATGTAGGCCTCCAGGCGCCGGCTGGCCTCGCTGGGGGTGTCTCTGTCGCGCAGCGCGTAACCCTGCTTGCCGTAGTGATGGCCGAGCAGTTCATGCATGCGCGGCTGGTAGTCTTCCCAATCGACCGCCCGCAGGCGGCCGTCGCCATCGGTCAGGATGAGCATCTGCCCCACGGGAGTGGGACGGTACTCCACGAACAGCGTCAGCATGGTCATGAGGAATGGCGGGCCGCGCGCAGCAGCGCGTCGCGCAGCACGAGCGCATGGTTGTGGTCCGGGTCCTTCGCGCCGTACAGCAAGGTGATCGGGCGGCCACCGGCATCGCGCAGCAGCGCGGACAATTCCTGCCGCTGCGCATCGCCGCCGAGCTCGGACGCATAGCGCTGGTGGAACTCGGCCCACCGGTCGGGACGATGGCCGAACCAGCGGCGCAGTTCGGGACTGGGCGCGAGGTCCTTGGGCCAGGCGTCGTAGACCAGGTCCTCGCGGCGGACGCCGCGGGGCCACAACCGGTCCACCAGGACACGGTAGCGGCCCGGCGCGACGTCCGCGTGGTCGTAGACCCGGTGCAATTCGATGTCGGGTTTCATCTCGGTGTTTCTCAAGCCAGGCGGCCGTCGCGAAAGTCGCTCAGCGCCTGGAAGATTTCCTGCTGGTCATTCATGACGAACGGTCCGTACTGCGCGATGGGCTCGCGCAGCGGGTGTCCCGCGATCAACAGCGCGCGTGCCGGTCCGCCATGCGCGGCCAGGACGACGCCGTCGGCCTCGGGCGTGTTGGCCAGGATGGCCATGCGGCCGGACTCGATCCGGGTGGCGCCGATGGCGACACTGCCTCGATACACGTAGACGAAGGCATTGTGGCCGGGAGGCAGGGGCTGCCGGAATTGCGTGTCTGCCGGCAGGTGCACGTCAAGGTAATACGGGTCGGTGGCGGGACGGGACACGGCGCCTTCGACACCGTGGCTGCGGCCCGCGATGACGGTTGCCTCGACGCCCGAGGCGGTTCTGGCGCGGGGCAGGTCCGCGGCCTGGAAATCGCGATACCAGGGCGTCGACATCTTGTCGCGCGCGGGCAGGTTCAGCCAGAGCTGGAAACCTTCCATCACGCCTTCTTCCTGCTGCGGGAGCTCGGAGTGGATCACCCCCCGGCCCGCGGTCATCCATTGCACGCCGCCGTTCTCCAGCAGGCCCTCGTGCCCGGCGCTGTCCCGGTGGCGCATGCGGCCCGCGATCATGTAGGTGATGGTCTCGAAGCCGCGGTGCGGATGGTCGGGGAAGCCCGCGATGTAGTCCTCGGGATTGTCGGTGCCGAACGCGTCCAGCATCAGGAACGGATCCAGGCGGCGTTGCAGGTGCTGGTCGATGACCCGGGTGAGCTTGACGCCGGCGCCGTCCGACGTGGCGCGCCCGGCCACGATGCGTTCGACGTCGCGGGGGTGGTCGACCGTTTCGGAAGCGGCGAGGGGGGTGGGCATGATGGACTCCTTCATAGCCATCCAGCATAGATCCAAGTTGGCGAGGGGGGCAAAACACTCGCGCTTGCTCTTGAAAAGGCGTCCCCCGATAATAGGGTTAAATGAAACAAATTGATAAATAAGCAACCGGGGGTATCGAATTGGGACGACTTTGTGAATTCTCGAATTTGCGGGCACGCGCCATGGCCGCCGGGTTGGCGGCGGCAGTGCTGGCCGCGCTGGGTGCCTGCGGCGGCGACGGGGCGGTTCCGCCCCCGGTCGATCCCTTGCAACCGTACCGCGACCAGGTCGTCAACTGGCAGGCCTGCGATCCCGAAACCCTGGGTGGCGAATCCCCCGCCTATATCACCCTGAGGGACCGCTTGAGCTGCGCGACCATACGCGTGCCGCTCGACTACTCGAATCCCACGAAGGGCGATGCCGTCGTGGCCGTGTCCCGCGTGGCGGCGGGCGAGCCCACGCAGCGGCTGGGCGCCATCCTGGTCAATCCGGGCGGCCCCGGCGGCGACGGCCTGGGCTGGTCGCTGAACCTGGCCGCGCTGTGGGGCAACGCCAGCGCGTCCACGACCACGGGACAACAGCTTCGCACGATCGTCCAGCGCTACGACATGATCGGCTTTTCGCCGCGCGGCGTAGGGGCCAGCAGCCGCATGTACTGCGGCACGAGCGGCATGCTCAGGCCGGAGCATCATAGTTCGGACCGCAGCGAGGCCAACGTCGCGGCCATGCTGTTCAATGCCAATGCGCTGGGCGATGCCTGCCTGCGCAATCCGCTGGTCAAGTACATCAATACCGACGCCACGGTCCGCGACATGGACCTGATCCGCGAACTGCTGGGCGACGCCAAGTTCAACTACGTCGGCATTTCCTACGGCACCTGGCTGGGTGCCTGGTATGCGTCGCTGTTCCCCGAGCGGGTCGGGCGCATGGTGCTGGACAGTTCCATGGACGTCACCGGCAACATCGACGTCAACGTCGTGATGCAGCCCATGGCCATGCAGCGGGTGCTGGACGAATTCATCGCGCCCTTCGCGGCCCGCCATCCCGACCGCTTCGGGATAGGCACCAACGCAGCCGAGATCGCGAACGTCTATCGCACCCTGCCCGAACCCATGCGGGTGGCGTTCGGCCAGCAGGCAAGCCTGCACGCGATCCTCAGCAAGACCCATCGCGTGGCCAAGGGCGCGCAGCTCATCGCTGCCGCACGCGGCATGAACCAGATCCTGACCGACAACCCGGACGACATCCGTAACTTCACGGTGCTGGACGCGAAATTGATGGATTACGAGTTCGTGCCGGATTCCTTCGGCGACGATGCCGAGGTCCGGGGGCTGGCCCAGGCCATGCTGCAGCCGTATCTTCTGGCCTACGAACCGACGGCCTCGCCCGTGGAGCTCAGTACCTTCAACTCCGTGTTCAACACCGTGGTGTGCAACGACACGGTGGCCACGAGCACCGATCCGCAATACTGGGTGAAGCTGGGCAACGAGATGGCGGCCCGCTATCCCTACGAGGGCGGCTCGGTCACGCGCAGCCTGTGCGCGACCTGGGGCGGGCCTTCGGTCGCCAAGCCGCCGCTGTCGCGCGCCGGCTCGTCGGCTCCCATCCTGATGCTGCAAAGCGAGTTCGACGCCCAGACCGCGACAGAAGGCGCCCGGCGTTCTTTCGACCAACTGCCGCAGGCGCACCTGGTCCTGGTTACCGGCGCCTACTCGCATGGCGTGGTGCCGGAAAGCAATGCCTGCGTCGACGCGACGATCGGCACCTATTTCGCCAACGGCGTGGTGCCGGGGCGCAGCAGCACCTGCGCGGAGCCGCCGCTGCCCTACGAGGGAACGGCGGATGCCACCCGCATGGCCAAGACCAGTGCCGGCGAGACCGACGCGGCCGCCCAGGCGCGCGAGGCCCTGCGGCAGAGCCTGGACGCGATTGCCCACTCAGGCGCGCGGTTCTAGGCGGCCAGGCAGGGGCATTCCACCGCCCGGCTTCAGGCCGGGCGTTTTTTTTCGTCCCCGCGGTGCCTATTGCTTGCAGGGATAGGCGTCGCCCAGCGCGTTCACCAATATCACCACGGCGGGCAGGCCGTGATCCTGCGGCCGGCTGGCCAGCCGCTGCCGGAAGAGCTCGACCGTGCGTCCGGTGGACACATTGCCGGGCGCGCAGAACGGCAGCGGCGTCCTGGTGGCCATGGACTGGACGCGCATGCCGTCGATCGCGCCCATCACGAATGCCGAACAGCCCAGCGAGGCGTCTCCACTGGCGCCCGCGGCGCATTGTTCGTTCCAGAACGCGCCTGTCCAGGGTTCGGCGGCATGGGCCGGCCGGATCGCCAGCGCGGCGAACAATATCAGGGGGGCGGCGATTTTCATGGCAGTCATCGGTCGGGCGCAGGCTTCGCGAAGCCGGGCGCGGTTGAGTCGGAAAGGGGGGAATGGTCCTATTTGGCGCAGTTTGCCCGAGCCCGGTCGACATCGATCTTCCGCGCCTCCATGACCCGCACGAGCTGCAAGGTGGCGGTCAGGCAGGCATTGGCGGCGGGCGCGACGGTGCGCGGTCCGGCGTTCGGCCCGCCTGGCAACGAGGGCAGGGACGGTACCGCGGGAGCCGCACGCCCCGCCGACTGCGCACGCGCCTCGCAATAGGCGGCCTTCAGGTCGGCATCGCTCATGGCTTTCAATTCGTCGTCGGTGCGCGGCATGCACGAGGCCATGGCATTGTGCGCGGCCAGCGCGCAGGCGGCGAGGAGGGCGAGTCTCAGCATGGCGGTCCTGTATGGAGGGGGTACGCGATCCTGGACGGTCCGGCACGAGCGCGGACTGCCGTGGCAATGGCCATAGTATAAAAGTCATCCGCCCACCAACCGTACTCTTGCAAGTGCCGGAAAACATGCTTATTCGTTCGTACCGACCCGCCGACGAAGCGGCCATTATCGCCCTGTGGCAGGCCTGTGGGCTGACGCGGCCCTGGAATGATCCCAGGAAGGACATCGAGCGCAAGCTGACCGCGCAGCCCGAGTTGTTCCTCGTCGGGGAGTCCGACGGGGCGCCCATCGCGTCGGCCATGGTGGGTTTCGACGGACACCGCGGCTGGGTGTATTACCTCGCGGTGCATCCCGGCCACCAGCGATGCGGCCACGGCCGTCGCTTGATGGCGCATGCGGAACAGCTCCTGATCGAACGCGGGTGCCCGAAGATCAACCTGTTGGTGCGCACGGCCAACGGCCAGGTCATCGATTTCTACCGGGCACTGGGGTACGCGCAGGACGACGCGGTGAGCCTGGGCAAGCGGCTGATCCCCGATATCTGAGTCGGCGTTGCCTGGCGCGGCGGTCCGCGCGCTCGCATTTCGTTGCGAATCCGGCGTCCGATTTTCACCCCGTTGTCACCTGGGCTTTCTAGGCTTGCACCGCCGCACATTTCTCGTGCCTGGCCTGTCGCATCCCTTTTACTCTGCCCACCCATGCCCATACCGATCTTTGCGCGAGCCTTCGCCGTGGCGCTTGCCGTCGCCACATTCCTGACCGCCTGTGGCAGCGATGACGATTCATCGCCGCCTTCCTCCGGCCCGGGGACAGAGCAGCCGCCCACCACGCCATCGAAACCTGACCTGCGCTGCGCGCCGTAACGGCTGCACGACGTTTCCCACGACCCACGCACGGACATCCATGACTTCCCGCCGCCGATTTCTGCAAGCCACCTCGGGCGCCGGCCTCGCCGCCGGCGTACTCGCCACCTTTCCGCCCAGCATCCGCAAGGCGCTGGCCATCCCCGCCAACAACAAGACCGGCACCATCCGGGACGTCGAGCACGTCGTGATCCTGATGCAGGAGAATCGGTCGTTCGATCATTACTTCGGCACGCTCAAGGGCGTGCGCGGCTTCGGCGATCGCTTCACCATTCCCATGATCAACGGCCGCAAGGTCTGGCAGCAGGAGCGCAGCAACGGCGCGCTGCTCACGCCTTATCACCTGGACGGGACGGCCAACAACGCGCAGCGCGTCAGCGGCACCCCGCACGACTGGGGCGACAGCCAGCTTGCCTGGGACAACGGCCGCATGAGCCAATGGGCGCGCCACAAGACCAATACGTCCATGGGCTATTTCAAGGAACAGGAAATCCCCTTCCAGTTTGCCCTGGCCAATGCATTCACCCTCTGTGACGCCTATCATTGCTCGATGCACACGGGCACCGACGCCAACCGGTCGTTCCATCTCACCGGCACCAACGGGCCGACCGCGCAGAACGTGGCTTACGTCACGAACGAGTGGGACGCCATTCCCGGCACGCCGGGCTCGGACGCGATCGGCTATACCTGGAAGACCTATGCCGAACGCCTGGAGGATGCCGGCATCAGCTGGATCTGCTACCAGAACATGCCCGACGAGTGGGGCGACAACATGCTGGGCGCCTTCCGCCAGTTCCGTGCCGCCAACCTGGCGTCGGGCTTCCCCGTGTCGAGCGGCGGCGCGCCGAATGCTCCGTATTCCAACACGGGCCAGAGCCTGCCCTATCACGCCTACGATCCCGCCACGGACAACGCTCGCAACCCGTTGTACAAGGGCATCGCCAATACCTTGCCGGGCACCACGCCGGATTCCTACCTGGACGCCTTCCGTCGCGACATCCGCGAAGGCCGCCTGCCGCAGGTTTCCTGGATCAATGCGCCGTCCATCTATTGCGAGCACCCGGGACCGTCCAGTCCCGTGCAGGGCGCCTGGTTCCTCCAGGAAGTGCTGGAGGCGCTGACCGCGGTACCGGAGGTCTGGAGCAAGACGGTATTGCTGGTCAACTTCGACGAGAACGACGGCTACTTCGACCACGTGCCGTCGCCGTCGCCGCCGTCGCGCAACGCCGACCTCTCCCTGGCGGGCAAGACCACGCTGCCGGAGGCGAGCCTGGCCTCCGAGTACTACACGCAGCCCGCGCCGGCCGGCAGCACCCGCCAGCCCGCTCCGGACGGCCGCGTCTTCGGCCCCGGGCCGCGCGTGCCGATGTACGTGATCTCGCCGTGGAGCCGTGGCGGCTGGGTCAATTCGCAAGTGTTCGACCACACTTCGGTGCTGCGCTTCCTGGAAGCGCGCTTCGGCGTGGAAGAGCCCCACATCAGCCCGTTCCGCCGCGCGGTCTGCGGCGACCTGACCAGCGCCTTCAACTTCGCCACGCCCAACGACGAGGCATTGCCTACGCTGGGCGGCCGCAGCACGCGCGCGGCCGCGGACCAACTGCGTTCCAGCCAGCAATCGCTGCCCGCCATGCCCTTGCCGTCCGACCTGCAGATGCCGATCCAGGCGAGCGGCACGCGCCCGTCGCGGGCCTTGCCGTACGAACTGCATACCAGCGCGCGCTGCGGACCGGACGGCCAGGTGAAGCTGCTGTTCTCGAATACCGGCAAGCAGGGAGCGGTGTTCCACGTCTATGACCGCCATCACCTGGACCGGATCCCGCGCCGGTATACGGTGGAAGCGGGCAAGACGCTGGACGACACCTGGAACGCGGGACTGGACAATCTGGGCCGCTACGACCTGTGGGTACTGGGCCCCAACGGCTACCATCGTCACTTCATCGGCGACACCGCGCGTATCGCCGATACCGGCGTGCAGCCCGAAATCCGCGTCTGCTACGACATCGCCAACGGGAACGTCTACGCGGAGCTGATGAACGGCGGCACCCAGGCCTGCACCTTCACGGTCGCGGCCAGGGCCTACCGCGAGGATGGCCCCTGGACCGTTACGGTGGCGCCCGGCGCCCAGGAGTCCCTGCACTGGGAGTTGGCCGGCAGCGGTCGCTGGTATGACTTCGAAGTCAGCTGCAGCGCCGACGCGGCCTTCCGCAGGCGCTTTGCCGGCCGCGTCGAAACGGGCGAGCATGCGGTAAGCGATCCGGCGATGGGCGGGCAGGGCTGAGCCGTACACGGACGAAAAAAATCCCCAGGACAGCCAAGGCTTTCCTGGGGATTCTGGCGCCAGATGCTGGCGGTATATGGTGGTGGGGTGGTACCCCGCATCAAACGACTATTGAAAGTACGGAATCGAAGCGCTGCGGGTTGCTGCGAACCAGTGCGAACCGGAGCTAAAAGCCTGACGGTACGCCCGTCGGCAGTGGACAATCAAGCAGGTTTTTCGGACTGATTGGTAGTCGGAATACGGCCTCAACCTCGTCTGCTTTCCGTGGCCAGTTCAATCCCCGAAACGGGAACTGAACCCGCGTCCGTTGCCACA
>Ga0180221_1000183_pt1 | contig 79160 bp, 83 predicted proteins | sample eDN5th37CKraftMG_FD_151339 | JGI IMG/M metagenome (GOLD analysis project Ga0180221, IMG submission 151339) | Enriched Miracle-Growth compost microbial communities from Emeryville, California, USA - eDNA 5th pass 37_C Kraft MG (version 2) (version 2) ... | reverse complement strand
CGATGATGACGATCGATGCGTCCCGCGCTTCGTCGAGCGCTTCGTCCAGGCTGTCCCGGCATTGCGGCGCGATCAGCACGCTGACGCCGAAATCGCGGACCGCCTCGAACACCGGGTTGAGGTGCGGCGCGCGCATGTTCTTGCCGATGATCTCGGAAATCCGCTCGCGGGTGACGGTGAAGTGCTCAGCGGCCATGGCGGCCCTCCTGTTCCTCGATCCAGGCGAGGATGGTGCTGCGCCGCGCGGCGATCTGGTTGCCAAGCCGGAAATGCGGCAGCGGGCGCTTGCATCCGGCGGTGGTCAGGTAATAGACGCGGCGTTGAAAGCGCTCGTCGTCCGAGCCGTAGATGAAGCGCGCGAGCGCCGCGGCGCCGACGATCAGGTCGGACGCGATCGAGGGCGGGCTCATCGACCCCTCCGCGCGCGGGGCGCCGCCGGCGTGCGATCGGCATCGCGCTCGTTCTTGACGAGCCATTCGCGCACCGCCTCCACGCGATAGTAGATGCGCCGGCCGAACTGAACATAGGGCGGCGATTGCCTGAGCTGGCGGTCGCGCTGGCAGGTGCGAAGGCTCACGCCGCGCCGGCGGGCGTATTCCTCTTCCGACACGTAGCCCGCGAGAAAGTCCGGCTCGCCGGCGGGCGCGTCGTTCGGCGAAATCGTCTGGTCCATCGTGCTCCTCTCATCGCTTCGCGGCGCAACCGTGCGCCGGTTTGCGACGAAAGATGCCGATCAGCCCGACCCCGAAAAATGACCCGCAATCGCCCCCGACAAGATCATTTCGGGTCTTGCGAGGAAACAAGCGGATTCAGTGACTTAGCAGTTGCTCTCAGCGCCGGACCCGGCCTGACTGGTGGCATCCTGTTCGAAGGAGCGCCCCATGAGCCGACGCCGCAAGCCGCATCCCGCCGACCGCGCAGCCGCCGAAGTGCTCGCACACGCCGTGCGCTTCGACGTGGCGCTCTTCCTCGGGACCGGTCGCTTTGCGAGGGCTTCGGCCGCGACGCTGGAGGACGCCAAGCTCGAAGCCGCGCGCCTTGCCGCCGCGCATCCCGGCGTGCGTCGCCCGATGATTTACGGGATCACCGCCGAAGGCCGTTCGGCGCTCGTCACTTCCTGACCTTGCCGCGAGTTGGAGCGGCAAGACTCGCACGCCACTCGCGGTGCTCATCGCGGATGTTGTTCTCGATCGTCTTTGAATCCGATCCGGGCGCGCTCGGGAAGCGCTGTTTCATATAGGACTCAAGATGCATCGCCTCGCCCTTCACGGTCGGCTCGGCAATCCCTGCATCGCGGCGGCGCCTGAACTCGGCCATGTAGAGTTGTCTCGACGTAGGCCGGCCGGCGGAACCGGATGAAACGATCTCGACGGGCGGCTCATATTGGCCCTCGACCACCTGCACGGACCGTAGCTGCGTATTGCCAGCGCGGAAGTGGCCTGCCTCGATATCGACCGGCTCAAGGCTTCGCCACGACAGCGAGGGGATCGCCCGCCACGGGCCGAATGGCGGATCGTCCTGCACGAGGCCAGTAAGTTCACCCGCAACAAGTCGCTCAATCAGATGCCCGACGATGCGTGACATAGCGGTTTCGGTCTTCGCGCGGGCGTCAGCCCTCAGATCGGATCGGCTACTGTAGACCTCCATGGCGTCGTGCCATTCGCGAACGCTCATTGCCCAATAAGAAGGGCGCCGCGGCTCCGCCGAGAGATCGGCCGATGCGCGTTCAAAGTCGTCCCAAAGGTTGGCTGGAACGAATTTGCGCAGCGCCTCACCGAACGGGATCAAAGGTGCGCTCTTGGTCTTGTTGTCGTTCATTACGCTGCCTCCTTCGGCGTGACATCCTTCATTTCCGGCTCGGGCAACATGAAAGCGCCGACCATCTCAGCCGCCTTCCGCATCGGATCGTCGTAGAGATGGGCGTAGCGCTGCGTCGTCTGCACCTGCGTGTGCCCAAGCATCTGGCCGATCAACGGAAGCGAGGCGCCGGCGGAAACGAGGATCGAAGCGAAGGAGTGCCGAAGATCGTGCAGCCGCACGTTCGGCACTTCAATCATGACCGGATTGCCATTGCGGTCCCGCACGATCTTGCCCTTGCGCGTCTTCTTCTCGACCTTCTCGACAAGCCCTGCCTTCTTGCACACCGAGACCCACGTCCGCTTGATGTCGGTGAGCGGCTTGCCGTCGGCGCCGGGAAAGACATACGGGCCGGTGGCGGTTTCCTTAATTTCGAGCAGCAGGCGGATCGCATGTCCGCTCAACGGCACCCGATGCAGCTTGCGCTGCTTGGTGTGGGCGCTCGGCTTGGTCCAGATGCCGTTTTCAAGATCGAACATCGACCACGTTGCGCCGAGCACTTCGCCGCGGCGCGCGCCGGTCAGCATGAGCAGCTTGATCGCATTCGCCGACACCGGCTCGGAATGCTCCTGAAGCGCGCGGGCGAGCGCGGCGATCTCGACCTTGCTGAGATAGCGGTTGCGACGTTCCTCGGGATTGCGCCGCACGCCCGAGGCCGGGTTGTCGGTGCGCCATTTCCAGCGGATCGATAGGTTGAAGGCTTTGCGCAGCACCTCGACCGTCCGGTTGGCGCGGATCGGCGTGCCGCGGATGTTGGTGATGTCGCGATGGAGCGCGTCGATGTCCTCGTGCGAGATCGCCGCCACCTTCATCTTGCCGAAGCGCGGAAGCACGATCTGCTCCCACATCATTGTCTCGTCCTTCTGCGACCGCGCCGCCTTGGTCGGAAGGTGTTCGAGGCGATAGCGGTCCCATAGATCGGCAACGGTCGGGGCGGCACGCTCCTCGTGACGTTCGCCCATGGGATCGCGCCCGAGATCGACTTCGCGCTTCATCGCCTTCGCGGCCTCGCGCGCGGCGGCAACCGACCAATCGGGATACGAGCCGATGGTGATCCGCCGTTGCCGCCCGCCGGCGCGGTAATCGAGCATGAAGCTCTTGCCGCCGCCCGGCGAAACGCGCAGGCAGAAGCCCTTCACTTCCGAGTCCCAAAGCAGTGCCGATCCGCGCGCGGCAGGAAGCGCCTTGCGGACCATGGCGTCGGTCAGGCGTTGCGAGTTGGAAGCGGACATACGGCCCCCCGAGTCAACAATGAGTCAACACGCCTAGTGGCTAAATCTGGTATTACGATTTCGTCGGCTGTCGCCCGATTGCGTCGCATTTCTTCGTGTTGCCAAAGGCTTAATGCGACTGTGCCGAAAACGGCCTGGAAAATCAACACACAAGATATAGTGCTACAACTGGCTCATAACCTGAAGGTCACAGGTTCAAATCCTGTCCCCGCAACCATCTCAACTTGCGAAACCCCGGTCCTAGCGGCTGGGGTTTTCGTTTTGAGAGAAACCGCAAGGATTCCAGCAAGATCGCCCCGGACGTCGATCTGTAGCTCGTCCTCCTCGGGTGTCAGGATGATCTCCTTCACCAGTGACCGGACGATATCCGCCGCCGCCATGCGCTTGGCTTCCGAATCCTCCTGAAGCGCCTCATACAGCTCTTCGATCTGGACGCGGTAATGTGTTGCCATGTTCGGATGCAGCAGGAGCGGTGACTCCTCGGCGTCGGCCAGGAACGTCTCCAATTCCTTCTTCCGTCGCTCGAGCTTGGCGCTCCGCTCCTTCACCATGTCGATCGGCATGGCGTCCTTGAGATAGAGGTCCATGATCTTCTCGAGTTCGCGCTCGATCCGCTTCAGTTCGGCGTCGGCCGCATCGATCGACGCGCGGCCCTCCATCCGAAGCCGGTTCATCTCGCGGGTGAACTCGTCGCAGAACTCCTTGAACAGAGCCGGGTCCATCAGGTGATGGCGCAGGGCGTTCAGCACCCGCGCTTCGAGCCGGTCGCGGCGGATGTTCTTACGGTTGTCGCAGGTGCCCTTGTTGCGGGCTGTCGAGCAGCCGACCAGATCGGCTGAGATCATCGAGTAGCCGCCACCGCAGCAGGCGCACTTGGTCAGGCCCGAGAAGAGATATTTTGGGCGCCGGCGTTCGCGGAAATGGTTCTCGCTCTCGCCGTCATCGCTGCGCGTGTACTTGATGGCCGCTTGACGCGCCTTCGCTGCGGTCCAGAGATCGTCATCGAGAATGCGCAGCTCCGGCACTTCCTGGGTGATCCATTCGGACTCGGGGTTGGGCCGCGCCTGACGCTTGCCGGTGTCCGGGTCCTTGACGAAGCGCTGGCGGTTCCAGATCAGCTTGCCAATATACATTTCATTGTTGAGGATGCCGTTGCCGCGCCTAGCGTTGCCGTTGATGGTGCTGAAGCCCCAATCTCCGCCGCCCGGCGCGCTGATCCCGTCCTTGTTCAACTCGACGGCGATGCGCTTGGCCGACTTCCCGGCGATGTAGTCGCGGAAGATCCGCCGGACCACTTCGGCCTGGACCTCGTTGACGGTCCGATCGCCCCGTACCGGCTCGCCATTGCCGTCGAGCTTCTTCACCACGTCATAGCCGTAGGCATTGCCGCCGCCTGACTTGCCGAGTTCGACGCGCCCGCGCTGGCCGCGCCGAGTTTTGTCGGCGAGATCCTTGAGAAACAGCGCGTTCATCGTGCCCTTGAGGCCGACATGCAGGTGCGTAACCTCTCCCTCCGACAGCGTGACGATCTTCACGCCGCCATAGGCCATGCGTTTGAAGAAACCGGCGATGTCTTCCTGATCGCGGGAGAGGCGATCCATTGCCTCGGCCAGCACAATCTGGAAGCGACCGCGCAGGCCATCAGAGATCAGGGCCTGAACTCCGGGGCGCAGAAGCGAGGCGCCCGAGATGGCATGGTCGGTATATTCTTCGACGACCTGCCAGTCCTGCTTCTCGGCATGAACGCGGCAGATGCGGAGCTGATCGGTGATCGATGCGTCGCGCTGATTATCGGATGAGTAGCGGGCGTAGATCGCGACCTTCAAGACGCATTCTCCTGTGATGTCAGGAGCGCGTCGTGCGGCGATCCTTCGTCTCTTCCTCGTAAGCCTCCCGCGCGGCACGACGTGCGAGTAGCCGAACCAGTTCGATCAGACGCGGATCGGAGCCTTCGCCACGACGAGCGAGCGTCAGTTCCGGCTCTTCGAGCCGGGGAACGCTCTTTCGAGTCTGACGATCGCCGTCCCTCATCGTCACGCCGTTCCTCTGTCGCCACCCAGTGTAGATGATCACCACGGTTCAACAGTGGGGCAGAACGGTTCTTATTGACAGAGAAGCAGCCGGATACGATCTGGCTTGTATGGGATAGAACCTGAAACACTTGCGTAGCCTTGCGTAGCCTGGCGTCGCGCAAATACTTGCGCGATCTGGTGCAGCTATCGGCTCGCGGGGATATTGAACAACGCTTTGCACGAGCGTCGTTCCAGCCAGGACTTCTAAGCTTGAGAATAAAGGCCTCTATGCGCTTTCTCAAGCCCAGAGAGACGAAAACGGAGCCGCCGCAAGACGGTTTCCGAAGGGCACGAGGTCGTCACTATCGTAGAGAACGCGCCATAGGCGAATCTATCGCCGCAGGTGTCTGCGAGCGCGCCTCCTTCCGCGGGGCGCTCGCAACGTCCCGAGAGTGAGAGTGCTGACGAGTTTGCCGTGACGGGTTGGAGGTCGAGAGAAAGTCTCTCGGCTGCCCGTCATGGAGACAACCCATGACTCAATTGGAAATTATGGACGCCGCTCGCGATCGCCGGAACGGTTACAAAGTGGACGTGAGACGCGGTGAGCGGATCGGTCGCGTTTCTTCGGAATGGTTCTCTCGTCCGGCGGACGAACGCTATCTGTCGCTCAACGAACTGGCGCAGTCTGTACGCGATCGTGCCGAACGCAGCCGGACACGCGTGGTCGAAAGCGCGCTGATCCATGTAGAAGCGAGTCGAACCGATACTGAGCGGCTGTCCCTGATGCTGCCGGGATCGGACACACCCCTTGCCCCGACACACTGGAGCTTCGGCCAGCTCGCCAGCCAGATCGGCGCCCCGGCGACCTATCTGCGCCAGCTTCCGGCGGCGCTCGCAGGAATCAACCTGCAATATGGCCTGACCTCCAATCGCGCCGAGCAGATCAAGACGCTCGAAACACATGATGGCCGCGTTGAGCTTCGTGCTGTGACTGGTCCGGACTATGGCCGGATCTACGACTACGAACTCGTCGAGGCCGTGCAGCGCATCGCCGGCAACGGCACAGGCGATACCCGCTGGAAGGTGCCAGGCGTACTCGACTGGTCGACTGGCATCTACAATCCGCGCGTCGACATTACACAGGACACCACGACGCTTTACGCCTCCGACCGGGACGTCTTTCTGTTCCTCGTTGACGATCTCAATCCCATCGAAGCCGGACGCCTGCCGGACGGCTCGCCGGACCTCTACTTTCGGGGCTTCTATTGCTGGAATAGCGAGGTCGGCGCAAAGACGCTCGGCATGGCGAGCTTCTATCTTCGTGCGGTCTGCCAGAATCGCAATTTGTGGGGCGTGGAGGATTTCGAGGAAATCACCATCCGCCATTCCAAATATGCAGCCAATCGGTTCGCGCACGAAGCGGCGCCGGCGCTGCTCAATTTCGCAAATTCCTCACCCATGCCGTTCGTCAACGGCATCAAGGCGGCGCGCGAACGGATCGTGGCGAAGACCGACGAAGACCGCGCCGATTTCCTGCGCCGGCGCGGCTTCTCCAAGGCCGAGACAGGCAAGATCATCGACACGGTGCTGGCAGAGGAAGGCCGGCCGCCCGAGTCGATCTTCGACTTCGTGGCCGGCATCACCGCCGTTGCGCGTGACAAGCCGCATCAGGATGCGCGTCTCGACATGGAAGCCAAGGCGAAGAAGCTGCTCGATCGCGCCGCCTGACATCCGTGAAACCGGAAATGCGGATTTCCGTAGTTCCGGCTTTGCGCGCGTTTGTGCCTTTCCGGTTCGCCGGTGCGATGGCGCTGCCCTCTAGAGGAAGAGGGTGGCGCTTCGCTTCGTGACGGGTTTCAGGTCGAGAGAGAGGCTCTCGGCGCCCGTCGCGGAGTAAATCCAGATGGCTAATGCCGTACAGAAGATCACGCTGTCGTCCTCGCGCGACATCCCCTTCAACAAGCTCGTTTTGAGCCAGTCGAACGTTCGCCGCATCAAGGCCGGCGTGTCGATCGAAGACCTCGCAGCCTCGATCGCTCGTCGCGGCCTGATCCAGAGCCTTCATGTCCGGCCTGTCCTCGATGCCGATGGACAGGAAACCGGCAAGTTCGAAGTGCCTGCCGGCGGCCGACGCTATCGTGCGCTCGAACTGCTTGTGAAGCAGAAGCGTCTCGCCAAGGCCGCGTCCGTGCCCTGCGTTGTCGGAGACGCCGCCAGCGAGATTCTGATGGAGGAAATCTCGTTCGCCGAGAATGACGAACGCATCCCGCCCCATCCACTCGATCAATATCGCGCGTTCCAGTCCATGCGCGACAAGGGCATGACCGAGGAGGCCATCGCGGCGGCCTTCCTCATTGACGTGAACGTCGTCAAGCAGCGCCTGCGCCTTGCATCCGTGTCCCCCGTGCTTCTGGACATTTATGCCGAGGACGGCATCGATCTGAAGCAGCTCATGGCCTTCACGGTGACCCAGGATCACGCCCGTCAGGAGCAGGTCTGGGCGGCGATCAAGGACGGTTGGCAGAAGGAGCCCTATCAGATCCGGCGCATGTTGACGGAGACCACGGTGCGCGCCACCGACAAGCGCGCCGTGTTCGTCGGCGTCGATACCTATGAAGTCGCAGGCGGCGCCATCGACCGCGACCTGTTCGAGGACGACAAGGGCGGCTGGTTGCAGGACCCCGTTCTGCTTGACCGCCTCGTTGGCGAAAAGCTGAAGGCCATCGCCGAGGAAATCGCCGGCGAAGGTTGGAAGTGGGTCGATGTCGCCGTCAGCTTCCCCTACGGCCACGATCATGGCCTGCGGGAGCTGGCCGGCACGGCCGTCGATCTGAGCGACGAGGAGCGCACCAGCCGCGAGGCGCTTCGAAGCGAATATGATCGTCTCGAGGCCAAATATGCGGAAGCCGACGAACTGCCGGATGACATCGATCAGCGCCTCGGCGAGATCGAACAGACTCTCGAAGCCTTCGAGCAGCGTCCGGTGATCTACAAGCCGGCTGACGTCGCCTCCGCCGGCGTGTTTGTCAGCATCGACTCCGATGGTTCGCTGGCGGTTGACCGCGGCTACGTCCGTCCCGAGGATGAGGCTCCGGCCGAACCGGAAGACGGTGAAGTCGCGGACGAGGCCAGCGTCGATGGCAACACTGCGGCGCCGGTCGTTCAGCGGGCTGTCATCACCCTCGGCGGCCAGTCGGCCGAGCCGGAGGAAGAAGACGAGGAGGACGGCGTCAAGCCGTTGCCCGAGCGGCTGGTGACCGAGCTGACCGCGCACCGCACGCTGGCGCTTCGCGATGCTGTCGGAGGCAATCCGCATGTCGCCCTCACGGCGTTGCTGCATAAGCTGGTCCGCGACACGTTCCAGCGCACGGGCACGCAAGGCGCAAGCCTGCAAACCTCCGTCAATCACGTCTTCTTTCGTGAGCAAAGCGCGGACCTTGCTGAAACGTCCTATGCGAAGTCCGTCACCCAGCGGCATGAAGATTGGAAGGCGGACCTGCCGGCCGACGAGGATGCGCTGTGGGACTGGCTCATGACGCTCGACGACGCCAGCCGCCTGGCGCTGCTCGCTCATTGCGTCAGCTACGGGATCAACGCGCTCTATGAGCGGCCGAATCCCTATAGCGGCAATGGCGTCTCGCAGTCGGGTCTCGACCGTCGCATGGCGGAGGCGGATCGCCTGGCACGCGCCACCGGCCTCGACATGGTGGAAGTCGGATTCCGGCCCACGGTCGAAAACTATCTCGGCCGCGTGACCAAGCCCCGCATCCTTGCTGCTGTCCGCGAAGGTGCCGGCGAACGGGCGGCCGACCTGATCGGCCATCTGAAGAAGGGCGACATGGCCAAGGAAGCGGAGCGTCTGCTCTCGGATACGGGATGGCTGCCCGAGCCGCTGCGCGTTGCCGATCTCGACGGCAAGCAGGCCGTGGCGCCGCAAGCGGATGCGGACTCCGGCGAAGACGCCGCGCTGCCCGATTTCCTCGCCGACGATGGCGATGAGGACGACCTGACCGAGGCAGAGGACGACGAGCACGCGATGATCGCTGCCGAATGACAACTCAGCGGGGAGTGGCGCGAGCCGCTCCCCTTCCTTCCCGCTCTCCCGAGGTTTCTCCCATGATTCCGATCTCCGCGTCCGCGGCGGCTCCCGCCGCACCGCTTCCGCTCGCCAGCGTTTCCGATAGCGCGCCATCGATTCTTGCCGCGGCGCAACTCCTTCTTCCGCATGTCGAACATGGCCAGCGCATTGACGCCGCCACGCTGCGCAGCGTGATGGAAGCTGCTTTCGCGGCGTCAGACGCTGCTGGCGCATGGGACTGGAAAACGGCCTATGACGCTTGCGAGGCGGCGACCGTCCTGTTCTTGCGCAAATACGGAAAGGCGCTTTTCCGCAAAGCCGGTTCTCCGGCGATGGCCCTGCCGCAGTTCGCCAAGATCGCGAGCCTCCTGCCGACCCATACGCGTCGCTCCGAGGAAACCCAGACCTTCCAGCAGTTCTCGACGCCGATCCCGTTGGGTTTCGCCGCTGCGCTGGCGGCCGCGATCACTCCCGCGGATCGTGTGCTGGAGCCTTCGGCCGGCACGGGGCTGCTCGCCATCCTGGTTGAGATCGCCGGCGGTTCGCTCATCCTCAACGAGCTTGCCGAGACCCGCGCCAGTCTTCTTTCGCTCCTCTTTCCGGCTCAGTCCGTCTCGCGCTTCGACGCCGCGCAGATCGACGATCATCTCGACACCGGCATTCTGCCCTCCGTCGTATTGATGAACCCGCCGTTCTCGGTCACGACCAATGTCGAGCGCCGCATGGCCGACGCCGCGTTCCGCCATGTTGCCTCGGCGCTGGCCCGTCTTGCTCCCGGCGGCCGCCTGGTGGCGATCACAGGCGCGAATTTTGGCCCCGATCTTCCCGCTTGGCGCGACGCCTTCGTTCGGCTTCAGGAGCGCGGCCGCGTGGTCTTCACGGCGACCATTGACGGTTCGGTTTATGCCAAGCACGGCACGACCATCGATACGCGACTGACCGTCATCGACAAGCTGCCCGCCGACGATTCGGCCGTATTCCCCGCTTCCCTCGGCATTGCGCCGGACGTCACGACATTGCTCAACTGGATCGGAGCACAGATTCCGCCGCGCCTCACGGTGGCGTTGCCCGCTCTTACGGCTCCAGCCTCTGTCGCGACGCCCCGCAGCGTTCGCGGATACCTCGCCCGCGCTGCGGCGCCGCGCCCGGCTGCGCTCGCCTCGATCGAGCCTGTGGGCGTCGAACTCGCCTATGAGACGGTGGACTGGACGCCGCCCGAAGGCATGCGGTTGACCGACGCGATCTATGAAGAATACGGATTGCAGTCGATCCGTATTCCCGGCTCGGCGGCCCATCCCACCAAGCTCGTGCAATCGGCCGCGATGGCGAGCGTGGCGCCGCCGAAGCCGAGCTATCGTCCGATGCTGCCGGCGAATATCCTCGGCCTGCTTTCGGACGCCCAACTCGAAACCGTGATCTACGCCGGCGAAGCGCATGCCGACTATCTCGCCGGATCGTGGACGGTCGATGAGACCTTCGATCTCGTGCAAGCCGCGCCAGCCGACGCCACAAACGCCGTCCACTTCCGGCGCGGTTTCATGCTCGGCGACGGCACCGGCGCGGGCAAGGGCCGCCAGTCGGCCGGCATCATTCTCGACAACTGGCTGCGCGGCCGGCGCAAGGCGGTGTGGATCTCGAAGTCCGACAAACTGATCGAGGACGCGCAACGCGATTGGTCGGCGCTCGGCATGGAGCGCCTGCTAGTCACGCCGCTCTCGCGCTTCCCGCAGGGCAAGAGCATCGCGCTCACGGAAGGCGTCCTATTTACAACCTATGCCACGCTACGCTCCGACGACCGCGGGACAAGGGTTTCCAGGGTCAGGCAAATCGTCGAATGGTTGGGCTCCGACTTCGATGGAGTGATCATTTTCGACGAAAGCCACGCCATGCAGAACGCCGCCGGCGGCAAGGGAGAACGGGGTGACGTGGCCGCCTCGCAGCAAGGGCGCGCCGGGCTGCGCCTTCAGCATGCGCTCCCGAACGCCCGCGTTGTGTATGTGTCTGCGACTGGCGCCACCACCGTTCACAATCTCGCCTATGCGCAGCGCCTCGGTCTGTGGGGCGGCGAGGATTTCCCCTTCGCCACCCGCGCGGAATTCGTGGAAGCCATCGAGGACGGCGGCGTCGCGGCGATGGAGGTGCTGGCCCGCGATCTGCGGTCGCTCGGCCTCTACACCTCGCGCTCGCTCTCCTATGACGGCGTGGAATACGAATTGGTCGAGCATCAACTCACGCCCGAGCAGACCCGGATCTATGACGCCTATGCCGACGCGTTCGCGATCATCCATAACAATCTCGATGCGGCGATGCAGGCGGCCAACATTACAGGGTCGGATGGCACGCTGAACAGGCAGGCCAAATCCGCTGCCCGCTCGGCCTTCGAATCCGCGAAACAGCGTTTCTTCAGCCATCTGCTCACCAGCATGAAAACACCGACCCTGATCCGCTCGATCGAGCGCGACCTTGAGGATGGTCATGCATGCGTGATCCAGATCGTCTCGACCGGCGAGGCGCTCATGGAACGACGGCTGGCCGAGATTCCGACAGAGGAATGGAACGACGTCCGCGTCGATATCACGCCGCGCGAATACGTCCTCGACTATCTCGCCCATTCCTTCCCGGTGCAGCTCTACGAGCCATTTACCGACAGCGCAGGCAATCTGTCCTCACGCCCGGTCACTCGCGACGGTCAGCCCGTCGAGAGCCGTGAAGCCGTCGCCCGGCGCGACGAGTTGATCGAACGCCTGGCTTCTTTGACGCCAGTCCCCGGCGCGCTCGACCAGATCGTGCAGCGCTTCGGCACGGATATGGTGGCCGAGGTGACAGGGCGCTCTCGCCGTATCGTGCGCAAGGGCGATCGTCTTGTCGTCGAGAGCCGTGCGCCCTCGGCGAATCTCGCCGAGACCGCCGCCTTCATGGACGACCTGAAGCGCATCCTCGCCTTCTCGGAAGCGGGCGGAACGGGCCGCAGCTATCATGCCGAGAAGTCCGCGCGGAATCGGCGCCTGCGCATCCATTATCTGCTGGAGCCCGGCTGGAAGGCCGACGCCGCGATTCAGGGACTCGGCCGCACGAACCGGACAAACCAGGCGCAGCCGCCGTTGTTTCGTCCGATCGCGACCAACGTGAAGGCAGAGAAGCGCTTCCTGTCCACCATCGCCCGGCGTCTCGATACGCTGGGGGCGATCACGCGTGGCCAGCGCCAGACCGGGGGCCAGGGATTGTTCAGGCCCGAGGACAATCTGGAGTCGCCTTACGCCCGCGATGCGCTGCGCCAGCTTTATCTCCTGATCGTGCGCGGCAAGATCGAGGATTGCAGTCTCGAGCGTTTCGAGGCCGCCACCGGCCTGAAGCTGATGGACTCGAATGGCGTCAAGGACGAGTTGCCGCCGATCACGACATTCCTGAACCGGCTGCTCGCGCTGACCATCGAGCTTCAGGGCATCCTGTTCACCGCCTTCGAGCAACTGCTCGAGGCCAAGGTGGCGGGCGCGATCGCCAGCGGCGTCTATGATGTCGGCCTGGAGACGCTAACGGCGGAGAGCTTCTCCGTCAGCGATCGCAAGACGATCTACACCCATCCCTCCACCGGCGCGCAAACCCGGCTGCTCACCATCACCGAGCGGCGGCGCAACAAGCCGATGACAGTGGACGACGCCTTCGGGTGGCTGGCGGACGGCCATGGCAAGCTGCTGTTGAACGGCAAATCGGGCCGTGCGGCCGTGCAGGTCCCTGCGCCCTCGCTGATGCTGGATGATGGCGAGATCGAACGGCGCGTGCGCCTGATCCGCCCGATGGAGCATCATCATGCTTCGCTGAAAATGATGGCGGAGAGCCACTGGGAGGAAACCGACCGCGAAACCTTCGCCGCCGTCTGGAGGCGTGAAGTCGCAGACGTGCCGAGATACGCCGACAGCACCATCCACATCGTCGCCGGCCTTCTTTTGCCGGTGTGGAAGCGCCTGCCGAACGAGTCGACGCGGGTCTATCGGCTTCAGACCGATGACGGCGAACGCATCATCGGCCGCCGTGTCTCGCCCGCCTGGACGGCGAATGCGACCACATCCGGAACGGCCAGCCTCGCAGCCGACGACGCCTATGCCGCACTCATCGACGGCCGGACCATCCTCGACCTCGCCGAGGGCCTTCAGTTACGCCGCGTCCGCGTCATGGGCGCGAACCGCATCGAGCTGTCCGGCTTCACGGACACCATGCGGGATCGGTTGCGCGCCTATGGTCTCTTCACCGAGATCATATCGTGGAAGCTCCGGTTCTTCGTACCCGTCGATGCCACGGGCGCAGCCGTGCTCGCCACGCTGCTCGAAACCTATCCGGTCGAGCGCATCGGCGAGCGGGAGGCCGCGTGATGGCGCGTCACGATGCTTCCGAACTGGCAAGCCGTCTCGGCCGACACGCCGAGGCGGTTTGCCGTTACTATCTGTCGTCCGGCCAACGTACCGGTCGATACTGGCAGGTGGGCGATGCGCGCAACAGTCCCGGCCGTTCGATGTTCGTGCGTCTGACCGGTCCGCCATCCGGCAAGGGCGCGGCCGGCAAGTGGACCGATGCATCGACGGGGGAGCATGGCGATCTTCTCGATGTCATCCGCGAGGCCCTCGACTTTGTCGACTTCAAGGATGTGGCGGAGGAAGCGCGCCGTTTCCTCTCGCTCCCGCATCCCGAGCCGGAAAGAACGCCGAGCGACAAAACGTCCGGCATGTTGGTCGGTTCGCCCGAAGCATCGCGGCGGCTCTTCGCCATGGCGCAGCCGGTCGGCGGCACGCTTGCGGAAATCTACCTGGGCGGGCGGGCGATCACATCGCTCGTCGGTGTCAGCGCGCTGCGCTACCATCCGAGGTGCTACTACAAGGCCGACAAGCATTCGCCGACCGAAATCTGGCCGGCGATGGTCGCTGCCGTCACCGATCTCGACGGCAGGCAGACCGGCGCGCACCGCACCTGGCTCAATCCGGACGGCTCGGGCAAGGCGTCCGTCGAGTCACCGCGGCGGGCGATGGGTGACCTTCTCGGGCACGGCGTCCGCTTCGGCGTCACCGGTGAAGTGCTCGCGGCCGGCGAAGGCATCGAAACCGTGCTGTCGCCCCGCCAGGTTCTGCCCCACATGCCGATGCTGGCGGCGCTCTCGGCCGCTCACCTCGCCGCCATCTTGTTTCCGCCGCCGCTGCGCAGGCTCTATGTCCTCAAAGATCGCGATCCGGCCGGAGATGGCGCAAGAGATAGCCTGATCGCCAGAGCAACGAGCGTCGGGATCGAGGCGATCGCAGTGTCGCCGGTGTGCGAGGACTTTAACGAAGATCTGCGCTGGCGCGGCGTCGATGCCCTTCGGGCAGCCTTGAAGGAGCAGCTTCGTCCCGAAGACGTCAGCCGGTTCATGGAGGCGTGAAGGATCGGCGGGGGACGAGGCGCGGATCGGGTGTCTTAACCTGCCATCTCCGCTCACCATCGGCAGCACCTTATCCGTGTCGGAGAATCCCGCACCCACGGCCTTCTGAGAGGGCGATCGGCCCACAAACGAGCCGGCCGGGCAATGGCCGCGCTCCGGCTATTTTCCGCCGGCGGGGAATCCACCCCACGCGACAGGTCGCGCGGGGACCCCGGACCGCCCCGCCTTTGCAGCGCGAAACAAAATAGCCGGGCTTGGCCATCAAGGCCCTCGCGGGAGCGCGAGGGCTGCCAGTCCGTCCCGCCCGTGGGCTTTCGACGCCTGCGAAGGTCGCGGTGGGCGCGGTCTCCAGACAAAGGACGTTCCCGATGACGAACGAAGACGACACCGCAGGCCTCATACCGATCCACACCTCGTCCCCCACCGATCATCTCCTCACCGAACTCCAGCTCTACGGCTGGCGTCCGTTTCAGGACGAACCCGATCCAAGGCCGCTCCCCGAGGGGAAAGACGTTGCCGCCGCCATCGCAGATATCTTCGATGCCCTCGTCGCGACGCTTGGCGACACCCGCCTCGAACCCGACCTCGAGGAATTGCTCTGGGGGACCGTCAATCTCTTCCACCGCGCCACAGGCCGGGTCGAGCGCGAGCTTGACGACAACGAGCAGGCGCAGCGCCGCCTTCAGAAGGAACAGGATGGCAGCGAGGTTAAGTCGGTCGAACTGGAGCGCCTCACGGCGGAGGGCCAGACCCTCATCGAGCGGCGCAACAGCATGGAACTCTTCCGCGACGTCGCCTCCGAAGCCTTCGAGCATCATACTGGCACAGCGTGGCGGCCGCGCACCGGGTCAAAGGTCAACCATCGAAACCTGACCGCCGCGATGATCGATTCCAGAGACTTCCTTGCCGCGAAGCACCGCGCCGAGACCGAGATGATGCTGCCTGCCGGCCCCAAGGTTGCCGTGACCGGCGGCGCGGACTTCAACGACCATCGCCTGATCTGGGCGAAGCTCGATCAGGTCCATGCAAAGCACCCCGACATGGTGCTGATGCACGGCGGCACGCCGAAGGGCGCCGAACTGATCGCCTCCCGCTGGGCCGACACCCGCAAGGTGCCGCAAGTCGCCTTCCGGCCCGACTGGACAAAACACGGCAAGGCCGCGCCCTTCAAGCGCAACGACGCCATGCTGGATGTCCTGCCGGTCGGCGTCCTCGTTTTCCCGGGCACAGGGATTCAGGAGAATTTCGCGGACAAGGCCCGCAAGCTCGGCATCCCGGTCATGAAGTTCGACGGCGGCGCGTAAAGCGCCGCCTCAACCCAGCATCTCCGGCTTGAACAGCGAACGCCGGCTGATGATCTTACCCGACATCATGAACACACCATCACCGGTGTAGTGCAGTGTCTCAGGATGCTTCGGCGAAGCGGCCACATGCGCCTTCACCACTTCGAAAACGAAGAAGTTGTAGCGATCGACCAATGCATCATCGTGCAGGCGGCACTCTAAGTTCGCATGGCACTCGCCGATCAACGGCGCCTTGACCTCATCGGCTTCATTCGCCGTCAGGCCGAACTCCGCGAACTTGTCGATCTCGGCGCCTGTCGTGTTGCCGATCCCGACCACCGTGTCGGTTAGTGCTGTCGTCGGCAGGTTGATGACGCATTCGCGGCTGCTTCTGATCATATCGAAGCTATGATTGCCGCCGGAAATCATCAGCCCCACCAGCGAAGGAGAGAACTCCAGAATCGTGTGCCAGCCGAGCGTCATGATGTTGGTCTTGCCCTGCCATTGCGACGACACAAGCACGATCGGACCGGGTTCAAGATAGCGGCGCACTTGGCTAACGGGGAAATCATCCTTGCGGATTTTCCGTGTCATGACGTGCCTCACTGTGACGATCGCATACGAATATCTGTTTCAAGCTCCGATGACATGACCGCGCAGGCACAGGAGCAGGGACGAAGACCGGCATCGATGCCTGCAGTTCGCGCATCCCGATCATGAAGTTCGACAGCGTTGCTTTCAATGTTCGATACTTGACCGCCCGAGCGCTTTCTGGCTCAAATGAACCATCCTTGTAGAACCGGTGAAGTAGCATAGTCGCAGGCGGAGCGAATCTCCTGGCAGCCTGTCGTGATCCCTCAACCGTATGGAGGTTTCCATGACACTGATCCTGCTCGCCGTCTTCTTGACGATCGCATTCTGCATCATCGCCTATAAGCTCGCGATCTATGCTCTTCCTTTCTGGGTCGGGCTGACGGCTGCTCAGCACGCTTGGGTCGCCGGGGCCGGTGTGGTGATGTCGGGCTTCGCCGCCTTCGCCGCTGCGCTGTTGTCCATCGCGCTCGTGATCGTCGTTCTTGGCTTCACGAAGAATCCGGTTCTGCGCCTGGTCGCACTCGCCATCTTCGCGGTGCCCGCAATGATCGCAGGTTATGCCGTCGTGCATGGTATCGCGAAGAACGCGATCGACTCGGCGATCATGCTGAATCTCCTTTGCTGCGTCGGCGGGCTGTTCATCGGCGTCGCCTCGATCGTCAACCTCAATGCGCTCGGCGAGGACGTGTTATCGCGCTGAGGCGATTGCGATCCGCCGCTCCTGAGCGAAACCTGGGCGGCTTTGGCCGCCGGGCCTCGCTTCTCCGATCAGAAGACGGTTGTCAGGTCGAAACGGTCTGTATCCCGTCCATTCCGATCTGCTTCGCGCGGCTTGGAAAATCGGTCTTCGCGTGTGAATCTCGGCGCGGTTGAAAACGGTGCGTGCCTTCTGCGTCGATCCACTTCGTATTGCGCGAGCCGCAGCAACTTCATTGCCTTCTCGCAACATCACGGATCGAGCCTTCGTACATAACGCCGGATCACGGGCCATTCGCCGTAGGCCCGATAGCGTTGCCGCTTTATCCCGGACGACCTTCCGAACGGCAGCGCGAAGGGTGGCCGTGAAGGAATGATGTGCGGACGTCGCTTGAGGTGGTGCTGCGTTGCCCTGCCGCGATGCTGCTCTCGGCGGGAGCGATGATTCTGCTGTGCGTCTCCGTCTATGCTCGCGAAAGCGCCAATCCCTCCGACTGACTGATCCCCTAAGTCCGTTCGGCTTCCGGCCGCAACCCCCGCGGCTCCGGACCGTGTTGGCGCAAAGCGCCTGCCCGCACCACTCCGGGCCTTGGGGGTCAAGCTGCCGCCAAGACGTCAGTGCAGGCGGCCCCCGACGTCCTTTTCCGGGTCTCGTCGGAGGGATGGTCCCTCCGAGGAGCAACGGAGACTTAAAATGCAGAACATCGTCATTCTCGCCGGCAACATCGGCCAGGACCCCGAAACCCGCACCACCCAGGGCGGCACTCGCATCACCCACTTCACGCTGGCCACCTCGCGGCCGCGCTACTCGGAAGGTAAGGTCGTCCGGGACGAGAACGGTTACCGGGTCCAGGATACCGAATGGCACCGGATCACCGCTTTCAACGGACTCGGCAAGACGATCCAGGAGCATTGCCAGAAGGGCATGAAAGTTCTGGTGCGCGGCCGCATCCACTACACGAAGTGGACCGACCAGCAGGGCAACGACCGCTACGGCTGCGAGATCATCGCCGAGACGGTCGACTTCCTGAGCCGGGCGAAGCAGACCGAGGCTGAAAGTGGCAAGCAGCCCGAATTCGAAGACGACATCCCGTTCTGAGCTGGTGAGTAAAGGCCCGGCGGCGAAAGCCGCCGGGTTTTCGCGTGTTCGCATTCGATCACGATTGCTCGTCGCTTTGGCGTTCGCGTTGTGACGCTGCCGTGCGCGCACCTCATGCGTGACGAGCACAAATCACTCCCCGGTTACGTCACGTCTGGCCGCGGACATCGCGCCAGATTGCCGACGCGCAGATGATCGGACCAGTAGGATAGAAGCAACGCCAGACTTCGGCATGAGGACATAGCCAGGGTTTCCGGCTCCGGTCAGCGCGCACCACACCGCTCTTTGAGGCGCGACCTTGGTTTCAATCCCGGCCTTCCCGGGTCAACCCGCTTGGGTCCGCTACGCGAGCGTGCGGTCGCTGCGGCTTCGCCTGCGCGATGACCCCGGCCGAGACCAAAACACGTCGGGCGCCTGTCGAGCGGGGAATGGTCCCCGCCTCCAGACAGGAGCCGGAAAATGTCCCTTGCAGATGCCCACGCTTTCGCCTTCAGCCTTGCTTCCACCCTGATGGTCTCGATCGTCATCTTCCGTGCCGGCGACGGCACTGTCGGCGTGATGGTCGCCAGCGAATACGATGGCGACGAAGACACCGTCGTCGATGAGTTGGACCCGTTCGCCGCGTGAGGGGCGAAGCCGGCCGGCCGCTGTCCCCATAGACCCCAAGGTCTCCGGCTCGACGGGCGACCGAATCAGTTACCGACGTTTCTTGATTTAAGACATGTGGAGAGGCGGTTTTCGGTCGCATTTCGCTCCAAGTACGACTAAATTAGTCGTAGTTCTGGAATGCGCGTAGGTCCGAATGGGAGGTGATCATGCATGATCACCTCCCGACAGTCGCGGGCCGCACGCGCGTTACTGGGCTGGACGCAGGAGACGCTCGCTGACAAGGCCCGAGTATCATTGACCGCGCTCAAGCGCCTCGAATCCGAAAGCGGATTGGGGGTGTATGAGACCACGCGCGATCAGGTTCGCAGGGCATTGGAAGCAGCGGGCATCGTCCTTCTGTCCGTCGACCGAGGACAGGGAGTGCTATTGGTCGATGATCGCGCGGATCGGGAAAGCTGATACATTGCTGCCGGTTGATGCCGGAGCGGCAATTGTCGCTGCCGATGCCGGCGGCTCCATTTCGAATTCGATTCCGTCAGTGTTCGCGCCCGATGCGCTAAGGCCGCCCCATGATTGATCCGTTCGAGGATACGCCGCCCTCCTGCCAGCAACTGACCGAATACGACAGGTCGCACATCAAGCTCTATATGCGCCTTCTCGATGCTAATGCCGATGGCGCGGATTGGCGGGAGGCGGTCGAAGTGTTGTTCGGGGTCGATCCTGCTCGCGAGCCGGAGCGCGCGCGGCAGATCCACGACAGTCATCTTCAGCGCGCGCGCTGGATGACGCAGACCGGATATCGACAGTTCCTGCAACAGTCGAGCAACAGGCTGTAATTTAATAATAATTTCTGGTGTCGTGATGCGCCGGCAGCATCGCGCAATGCCGGCGTCAAGACTCCCGCACATCCCTGCGTGTGGGAATCAATATTTGCTCGATTTATGCGATACGTGCAGGGGTGACCAATGAGGCCCGATACTTCGCGATGGAGAGAGCATCATAGTTACGACTTCTTCGATCATCTGATGAACGAAGGTTTGGCGTGGGAGTGTCTCCGTCGCCAGGAGCAATATCAACGTCGGTATCAGGCTCTCGTTGCTGCCAAGGCCGACAACGCGCCATTGCCGCTCGAAGACCAGCGCCGTTGGGGGTTGCGATTTCGCGGCGCGGCCAAGCCTCTCCATACTCGCGCAAACCATCTTCTGGTCTCCCGCCGTCATCCCGTCGGTACTCACGCTCATGCCGGCGCCCGACCACCTGTCCGCCGCGTCGCAACCGCCGCTCGCAACGTTTGAAGCGACGAGGGACGGTCCAGAGGGAAGATATGTCATCTACGCGGCCGAGACCCCTATTCAACTCGTTTTCTATCCGGCCGGGGAAACGCACGCGCCGCTCGTCGCGCTGATCCCGATCGACCCCGAAACGCTCACCTTGGTCGATGTGCTCACGCGCTTCTGGCGAGCCGTGTATGGCCGTCGGCCACTTGCTGACAAGCGCCTGACGCGCCAGCAGCGCCGCCGTCTTCGACTGATGCTGCAAGCAGTCGACGGCCGCATGAACGGCGCAAGCTATCGCGAGATTGCCATCGTGATCTACGGCGCAGAGCGCGTCGCCAGCGATCCATGGAAGACGTCGCCGCTGCGCGACTCCGTCATCGGCCTCGTCGAGGGCGGCTTCGCCCTGGTCGGCGGCGGCTATCTCGAACTGCTTCGTCATCGCCGTCGATCATAGCCGGCCTGCCGTGTCTTGAGGGGTGGGGATTTTAGCTTCCTGAAGTTCCCCATCCCCCCTGACGCTCTTCCTCCGCCACCGTGGTCGCTGTCCGCCGCTGATCTCCAGCGGTCCGACGCAACACCACGGAGGCCCGATCCATGCCATACGCTCCCGTCGTTCTGCCGCCACGCTACCTGCGCACCAAGGAAGCCGCGGAGTTTCTCAGCCTCTCGGCCCGAACCCTCGAAAAGCATCGTACATATGGAACCGGTCCGGCCTATCGCAAGCTCGGTGGCCGCGTCGTCTATGCCATCGACGATCTCGAAACCTGGGCCGATCGCGGTGCGGTGACGTCCACCTCCGATCCGCGCGGCGCCGTGCTGCCCGCCAAGCGCCAAGCCTTTCCATCCGGCCCGCGGGTCGGTCGCTCTGCACGCTGACCGCCGCCGGCTTCCTTCATGACGGTGCGGCGTCGACCCCTTTCGGAGCGCGGGCAACTCGACCTGTTCAGGGCGCTCCCCGGCGACTTCGCGCCACGAGACGCGCAGGATCTCATGGCCTATCCCTTTTTCTCCCTCGCCAAGACGCACCGCGTCGCGCCGATTGATTTCACTGCCGGTGGCATTTCGATCCGCGTCGAGGCTGTGCCCGATCACGGTATGGCGACCATCTGGGACGCCGATATCCTGATCTGGGCCGCAAGTCAGATTGTCGAAGCCCGCGACGCCGGCCTTCGCACCTCCCGGCTCATGGCCGCCACCCCCTACGAAATCCTGAAATTCATCGGGCGCGGCACGTCGCTGCGCGATTACCAACGTCTCAAGGCGGCGCTGGACCGACTTCAATCCACCACCGTCAGCACGACCATCCGCCAGCCCGCCGAAGGGCACCGGCACCGCTTCTCGTGGATCAATGAGTGGAAGGAGCGCACGGATCGCAACGGCAAACCTGACGGCATCGAGATGATCGTGCCCGACTGGTTCTACCAGGCCGTGCTCGACGATGTGCTCGTGCTCACCATCGACCGGGCCTATTTCGATCTCACGGGCGGCCTCGAACGCTGGCTCTACCGGATCGTGCGCAAGCATGGCGGCCGCCAGCGCAACGGATGGCGCTTCGACTTCCGTCATCTGCATCTGAAATCCGGGAGCCTATCGCCGTTCAAGCGCTTTGCCTTTGAGCTGCGTGACATCATCCGACGCCAGCCATTGCCCGGCTACACGCTGTTTCTTGAAGTCGAGATCGGCGGCCGGACGCTGCTCGCCTTCGAGCCTTCCACTCCCTGTGGACAGGCTGTGGATTCCTTCGTGCCATCCGGAACCCGCCGACGCGTGCTATCCGGAACCGGCCACTCGTGCCAACAGGAACCAAAACCGCATCTAACTCTAGGCGGTGGAAGAAGAAATCGCGCTCTTAACTTAGACTCTAACACAGAGTCTAACTTTAAGAGGCGCGCGCGCGATGTTGAAAACATCGAAAGCGAACGTCTGAACACGTTCGAAACGCCTGACGATCGCAACAAACCCGGTACGACTTTCCGTAAATCCTCTTTTACGGCCGACGATACTTCAGACCCTTGGACGCCGCTCCGAAGCCACAGGCCGGGAGAAGCGTCATGATCGTCGCGCTCCTCAACCAGAAAGGCGGAGTCGGCAAGACGACGCTCGCGCTCCATCTCGCCGGCGAATGGGCGCGCCGCGGCAGGCGCGTCACCCTGATCGATGCAGATCCACAAGGTTCCGCCCTCGATTGGTCGCAGCAGCGCGGTCGCGAGTGTCTCCCGCGGCTGTTCGGCGTCGTCGGCCTCATGCGCTCCGCGCTGCTCGCCGCCGATCTCGTCCTGATCCCGGTGCAACCATCGCCGCTCGACGGATGGGCGTCGGCAGAGATGCTGGCTCTCCTGACGGAAGCGCGCATCTACCGGCCGCAGCTCGCCGCCCGTTTCGTGCTCAACCGGTGCGCCGCGCGCACCGTCATCGCCCGCGAGACGGCCGAGACGCTGGCCGATCACGATCCGCCGGTGCTCGCGAGCACGATCGGTCAGCGCGTCGTCTTCGCCGACGCTGCGCAGACCGGACGGCTCGCTTCCGAGATCTCCGATGACAATCCGGCATCGCGCGAGATCGCGGCGCTCGCCACGAAGATCGAGCGGCTTCGCATCGGAAGGATCGCGCCATGACGATCCTCACTGGCGACTGCCGCGATCTCATGTCGGTCCATGGACCGTTCGATCTGATCCTCGCCGATCCACCGTATGGCGACACGTCGCTCGCGTGGGATCGCCGCGTCGACGGCTGGATCGCGCTCGCGCGAAGCGCGCTCAATCCCACCGGCTCGTTGTGGGTGTTCGGATCGTTGCGCTGCTTCATGGCGACCGCGGATCGGTTCACTGAGGCAGGCCTTCGGATCGCGCAGGAGATCGTCTGGGAGAAGCAGAACGGTACCGGCTTTCATGCTGACCGCTTTAAGCGTGTGCATGAGTTGGCTGTTCAGTTCTACCCTGCCGAGACGGCGTGGCGCGACATCTACAACGATGTCCAGACCACGCCGGACGCGACCGCGCGGACGGTCCGGCGCAAGCAACGTCCTCCCCATACCGGCCAGATCGATGCCGGGCATTACATCAGCCATGACGGCGGACCACGCCTCATGCGCTCGGTCATTTACGTGCGCAACCGTCACGGCCGGGCGATCCATCCGACCGAGAAGCCATCCGCACTCCTCGAAATCCTGATCCGCACGAGCTGCCCGGAAGGTGGCCTCGTCGGCGACTGGTTCGCCGGCTCCGGCGCGGCCGGCGAAGCCTGCCGGCTCTCCGGCCGACGCTATCTCGGTTGCGAGATCGACGCCGCCATGGCCGAGCACGCCCGCGCGCGCATCGCCGCCGTGCTGCCATTCCACGCCGGAGGTGCGTCATGACGGCGCGCACCAACAAGCGTGGTTTCACATCCAGACCGAGCGATCCAGACGGCTGGATTAAGGCCAGCGAAACGCCGTCGCCACGCAACGGCGCAGCAGCGATCTACACGGCTCGCCTCACCATCGACGTCACGCCGGCCCTGCGCGGCCGCATCAAGGTCGCCGCCTTCAGCCGCGGCGTCACCGTCGCCGACATGCTGCGCGACCTGCTCGCGCGGGAATTCCCGTCAAACTCAGGAGATCCCTCATGACCGGCCATGCGTCGCGCCGCTCGCGCTGGCGTCCGTCGCCGGACGCGCCGGCGCCGTTCACCACGCTCGTCCATTTGACGTGGCGTCAAAAGAAGATCGAGCACTGGATCAGGTTCGGCCACAAGAGCCATGAACAGATTCTCGACCGACATCGCAGCGTCGTCGGCTTCGCGCCGAACAGCATCTTCGCGCTCGTGCGCTGGGCCGCCAACGACTACGGCACCATCCTCTCGCGCGTTGACATCGTCCGCGCCATCGCAAGCGGCGAACCATTTCAGACGCTGCCCTTCGTGCGTCCCGGCGGCGAGATTCTGCTGAAGGCCGAAACCTGGCCGACGGTCGAGCGTGTGCTCCAGCAGGTCGATGCGATCGAAGGTCTCGGCATCGACCCGTCCAACGTCGATCCGGATCACTGGCGGCATGTTCATCATCGCCTGCGCGCCGGCGAACAGCCTTCCGCCTACACGTCGTCACGCCATGAGGCATGGCTGATGCGCTGTCGGGTAACATCATGACGCGCTTCGGTCTGCTCCTTTGCACCGCGCTAGCCTCATTCGGCGTCGGCTATCCGGGCCTCACGCCGATGCCGATCAAGCTGATCTGGAACGCCTCCGCCAGCGCGCCGATCGGCTTCTACACGATCGATTTCGACGGCCCGTTCGACGTCACGGACCTCGTGGCCATCGACGCGCCCGAGCCGCTCGCGACTTTCCTCGCCGAGCGCGGCTATCTGCCCAAGGGCGTGCCGCTTCTCAAGCGCGTGCTTGCGGTTTCCGGACAGGTGGTTTGCCGCACGGGCCTTACCATCACGGTCGATGGCGTCGACATGGGCCATGCGCTCAAACGCGATCGCGCCGGCCGCGATCTCCCCGACTGGCAAGGCTGCATACGCATCCAGACCGGTGAGTTCTTCGCGATGAACTGGCAGGTCGGCGACAGCCTCGATGGCCGTTACTTCGGCCTTCTCCCCACCGACCAGATCATCGGTCGCGCGGTCCCGCTGTGGACCGACGAGGAGGACAACGGCCGCTTCGAATGGCGCGCGCCAACGCGGTGAGCGCTTCCCCATCGACGGGAGCGGTGCCCGCCGATGGCCTTCTCAACACCACCGCCAAGGAGACTGTCATGCCGCAAATCGGTCAATTCACGCGCGACGAGACCGGCTTTATCGGAAACTTCGGGACGCTCCTACTGCATCAGGACATCATCATCATCCCGGCAGAACCATCCGACGCGGAGAACCCACCAGATTATCGCGTTCACCTCTTCGACGGTATGAGCAACGAAACAGGCCCGGAGATCGGTGCGGGCTGGAAACGCACCGGAGAGAAGGCGGGCGAATATGTCGCGCTGCTCATCGACGATCCGGCTTTCCCGCATCCGATCCGCGCCAACCTGTTCCGCGACGATGAGGCCGGCAACGCCTGGTCGTTGCACTGGTCGCGTCCGCGCGACCGCGGCGAGAAGGTTTGAGCGATGCCTGCTCGCCGTCAATCGACGAGCGGTCGGAGTGCGTCCGGGCTGCGCTGCGCTGCCCGGCGCATGGCTCTCCTTCTCCTTTCCGGCCTTTCCTTTGCGAGCATCATACCGGCGGTCACGATGGCGCAGGGCTCGCCGATCGCGAGACCGTCGCCGCGCGATCCCTATGCCGATCACATCGCCGAAGCATCGCGACGATTCGGTATCTCGAACGCCTGGATCGTCGCTGTGATGCAGGCCGAAAGCAGCGGCGATGTGCGCGCCGTGTCCGCAGCCGGTGCGATGGGGCTGATGCAAATTATGCCCAACACTTGGGCCGATCTTCGCGAGCGGTATGGCCTCGGCCGCGACCCCTATGATCCGCACGACAACATTCTCGCCGGCACCGCATATCTGAGGGAGCTGTGGGATCGCTACGGCGACGTTACCGCGATGCTCGCCGCGTACAACGCGGGACCGGCGCGCTACGACGAGCATCACGCCATCGGCCAACCCCTGCCGGCCGAAACGCGCGCCTACGTCCCTTCGCTTGTTCCGGCGCTGCGCGGCGAACGTCCTTCCCGACGCCGCTCGGCGGTCGCGCCGCCGCGCGACTGGCGGGAGGCGGCGCTCTTTGTCATGCGCGTGTTCGGCGATTCCACCGCCAACGCTGCGTCGCCCGAACGGTTGACGGACAATACCCGCTCACCCATTCCGGCACCATCGAACGCGCTTGCCGCACAGCGTCCGGCGGGCCTCTTCGTTGCACCTCGCGACGCCGGAGGCCGGCGATGATCGGCTCCGCAGAAATTCGCACCGCCTCGCGCGCTGGCGTGTCGTGGAGAACGCCGAGGGTAGCGGCAGACGCAGCAACCGAAGCATGGCAGGATAAAAGAGCGCACGGTGCGCTTCGGTCGGGCGGTTGGTGTTGTTCATATTTTTGGCGCGTTCCGCACCGTGCAGCGCTGTCGCCCACCGTGCGCTGCGCGCCCATCTTCCTGATTTTCCATCCTGTTTTGCACCGTGCGGGGCCGTGTCATGGCCGATGACCGCGAGTTTCGCGTCCGGCCGGGACGCATCCGATCGACCCGCGCGCAGCAAGCACGGCCCTTCATCGCGCAAGCACTAGCTGCCGCGAAGAAGGCAGGCGGGGGTGTCTCGCGGTCCGGCCGTGTCGTCTCCGGCAATCGATCCCGCTTCGGGCGTGGCCAGCGCGCCAGCATCCAGGCCAACCGCTTCATCACGTCCCGCACGCGCGGCGCTGTCGTCAAAGCCCGCGTCGTGCGGCACTCGGCGCGTTCGGCGCCGCTCGGCACGCATCTCGACTATCTGCGCCGCGACGGCGTGACCCGCGATGGAGAAAAGGCGCGGCTGTTCGGGCCGGAAACGGAGAATGCCGATGCCCGCACCTTCGCCGAACGCTGTGAAGGCGACCGGCACCATTTCCGGTTCATCATCTCGCCCGACGACGCGCCCGAGATGGCGGACCTGAAGCAATTCACCCGCGACCTCGTCGGCCAGATGGAAAAGGATCTCGGCAGCAAGCTCGACTGGGTGGCGGTCGATCACTGGAACACCGAGCATCCGCACGTCCATCTAATCGTGCGCGGTGTGCGCGACGACGGCCAGGACCTCGTGATCTCCCGCGACTACATCAAGGAGGGTATGCGCGACCGGGCGCGCGATCTCATCACCCAGGAGCTGGGGCTTCGCACTGACCTCGACATCCGGCGCACACTCGAAAGTCAGATCGAGGTGGATCGGTGGACGCAGCTCGATCGGCAGCTTGTCCGCGATGCCGACAAGTCCGGCATCATCGATCTTGCTCCGCACGCCGACCGCCAGCCCGACGAATTCCATGCGCTGAAGGTCGGCCGGCTGCGCACCCTCGAAATTCGCGGTGTCGCCCTTCAGGTCGGTCATTCGCAATGGTTCATCAAGCCCGAGGCCGAAACCGTGCTGCGCGAACTCGGCGAGCGCGGCGATATCATCAAGCGCATGCACCGCGCGCTGACCGAACGCGGCATCGAGCGCGGCTCGGCGAACTATGTTCTGGCCGGCGAGAGCCTCGACGTGCCGGTCATCGGCCGCCTGGTCGCGCGCGGCCTCGACGACGAGCTGAAGGGGACGGCCTATGCCGTGGTCGACGGCGTGGATGGTCGGACCCATCACATCAAGCTGCCGCATTTCGATGCCGTCGGTGATAGTCGGCCGGGCTCGATCGTCGAGCTGCGCGCCTATGAGGATGCGCGCAGTGAACGGCGCGTCGCGCTCGCCGTGCGCGCGGATCTCGATATCCAGACGCAAGTAAAGGCGACAGGCGCGACCTGGCTCGATCGCCAAGCTGTCGCGCGCGAGCAGGTCGCGCTGTCCGAAGGGGGCTTTGGCGCCGAAGTGCGTGAGGCGATGGACCAGCGCGCGGAGCGCCTGATCGATGAAGGTCTCGCCGAGCGCCAGGGCAGCCGTGTCGTCTTCGCGCGCCGTCTGCTCAACACCTTGCGCGACCGCGAACTCAATGCGCTCGGCGAGAAGCTCGCGGCCGAGACCGGCCTGCCGTTCAACCGCGCGGGCAACGGTGAATATGTCGCCGGCGCCTATAGTCAGCGTTTCACGCTCTCGTCCGGCCGCTTCGCCATGATCGACGATGGCCTCGGCTTCCAGCTCGTCCCTTGGTCGCCCTCCCTCGACAAGCAACTCGGCCGCCACGTCTCCGGCGTCGCCCGCGACGACGGCGGCGTCGATTGGGATTTTGGCCGCAAGCGGGGGCTCGGCCTTTAGCGCTCGCCAGAAAGGAGCCTCGCCATGTCCGGCACCAAAATCCTGTGGGGACCGATCACCATCGTCTTCCTCATCGTGCTCGTCACCACATGGAGCGCGACGCAATATGTCGCCTGGAGCCTCGGCTATCAGGCGCAGCTTGGCCACCCGTGGTTCAAACTCTTCGGTATGCCGGTCTATTTTCCGGCGGCCATTATGTGGTGGTGGTATTTCTACGATGCCTACGCGCCCGGTATCTTCGCGACGGGCGGAATCATTGCGGCGTCGGGCGGCATCATTGCCATCGCCGTGGCGATCGGCATGTCGGTCTGGCGGGCGCGCGAGCAGAAAAACGTCGCCACCTATGGCTCGGCGCGTTGGGCCGAGAAGCCTGAGATCAAGGCCGCGAGCCTGCTCGATTCCGATGGCGTAGTGCTTGGCCGCTACGAGCACGAGTATCTGCGTCATGATGGGCCGGAGCATGTGCTGTGCTTTGCGCCGACGCGATCCGGCAAGGGCGTCGGCCTTGTCGTACCGTCGCTTCTGACCTGGCCCGGCTCGGCCATCGTTCACGATATCAAGGGAGAAAATTGGCAGCTCACGGCCGGTTTCCGATCTCAGCACGGCCGCGTGCTGCTGTTTGATCCGACGAACCCGAAATCGTCGGCCTACAATCCGCTGCTCGAGGTGCGCCGCGGCGAATGGGAGGTGCGCGACGTTCAGAACATCGCCGACATCCTCGTCGATCCCGAAGGCAGCCTCGACAAACGGAACCACTGGGAGAAGACCAGCCACTCGCTTCTGGTCGGCGCGATCCTGCACGTGCTGTACGCCGAGCCAGAAAAGACCCTGGCCGGCGTCGCCAAGTTCCTTTCCGACCCGAAGCGTCCGGTCGAATCCACGTTACGCGCCATGATGAAGACCGCGCATCTGGGTGAGGCGGGGCCGCACCCCGTCGTCGCCAGCGCCGCGCGCGAACTGCTCAACAAGTCGGACAACGAACGCTCGGGCGTGCTCTCCACCGCCATGTCGTTCCTCGGCCTCTACCGCGATCCCGTCGTCGCGGAGGTCACGCGCCGCTGCGACTGGCGGATCAGAGACATCGTTGGCGATGAGCGCCCGACCACGCTCTATCTCGTAGTGCCGCCCTCAGACATCAATCGCACCAAGCCGCTGATCCGCTTGCTGCTGAATCAGGTCGGCCGTCGCCTGACCGAGGATCTGCAAGCGAAAGCCGGACGCCATCGTCTCTTGCTGATGCTCGACGAATTTCCCGCGCTCGGCAGGCTGGACTTTTTCGAGACCGCGCTGGCCTTCATGGCGGGCTACGGGCTCAAGAGCTTTCTCATCGCCCAGTCATTGAATCAGATCGAAAAAGCCTACGGGCCGAACAACTCCATTCTCGACAACTGCCATGTCCGGGTGAGTTTCGCCACCAACGATGAACGCACCGCCAAGCGTGTCTCCGATGCGCTCGGCACGGCCACCGAGATGAAGGCGATGAAGAACTATGCCGGACACAGGCTGTCGCCCTGGCTCGGCCATCTGATGGTGTCGCGTTCGGAGACCGCCCGCCAGTTGCTCACGCCCGGCGAGATCATGCAGCTTCCGCCGTCGGACGAGATCGTCATGGTCGCGGGCGTCGCGCCGATCCGGGCGAAGAAGGCGCGTTACTATGAAGACGCTCGTTTCAAGGAACGCGTGCAGCCGCCGCCGGCTCTGTCCAAACCTCAGAAATCCCATCCCGACGACTGGAGCAGCCTGCCTATTCCGGCGCGACCGGAGGCCATCGATGCGCAACCGGCCAAACGATCCGACGAGCAAGACCCCACGCAATCCGAACGCAGGCTGCAACACGAACTCCATCGCGTGAAACCGGTGGAGAAGAAGAAGCCGATCGAGAATGAGTTCGAGCCGCCCGAGGAGACTGATGAGGACGACACTGTGCGCAATCGGCGGATGCTCCCTCACATGCATGGCGTCGCACGGCAGATCTCGCTCGATCCCAACGACGGCATGGAGTTGTAAGCCTCATGGCCAACGTCAGGAAGAAAACGAAGTTCACAGCCTATCTCGATCCCGACGTCACCAGAATGCTGGCCGATTTCGCAGCACGTCGCGACCAGTCGCAGTCCATGATCGCGGAAGCCGCGATCGCCTCGTTCCTGTCGCCGGACGATGCCGAGCGTCGTGAAGCGATCGTCGCCAAGCGCCTCGATCAGATCGACCGCCGCCTGACGCGGCTGGAGCGCGATGTCGGCATCGCCGTCGAGAGCCTGGCCGTGTTCATCCGCTTCTGGATCACCACGACGCCCGCCTTGCCCGAGCCGGCCGCACAGGCGGCCCGCGCCAAGTCCAGTGAACGCTACGAAGCCTTCATCACCGCGCTCGGCCGTCGCCTCGCCAAAGGGCCGAAGCTACGGCAGGAGATTTCCGAGGACATCGATGCGACGGGCGTGGGTCATGAGACGGAGAGATAGTGGCCTTGTAGCTGCCGCCATTAGCGCGTATATACGGTGACGTATCTACAGGAGGTATCTATGCCCATCGCCAAGGTTTTTCAGGCCGGCAACTCCCAGGCCGTCCGGCTGCCGAAGGATTTTCGCTTCACGGTCGATGAGGTCGAGGTTTCGCGCGAGGGCGACGCCGTCATCCTGCGCCCGAGGCCGAATGCCTCCGGACGCTGGGTGTCTCTGCGGGCGGCGGTCGAGCGCGGCTTCAGCGCGGATTTCATGGCCGAAGGCCGGGAGCAGCCCGATGAACAAAAGCGTCCCGATCTCGACCAGGCATTTCAATGACGAAATGGCTTCTCGACACCAACGCTGTCATCGCATTGGTGACGCGCCGGTCGGAGACTCTGCTGCGCCGCGTTGAATCCACCGAGCCCGGCGCGCTCGCCGTCTCTTCCATCGTCGCCCATGAACTCTACTTCGGCGCCTATCGCAGCCAGAAGGTGGACTTCAACCTCGAAACGCTTCGCCTGCTCTTTACCGACCTCGAAATCCTCGACCTCGACCGCGAGGATGCGCGCGCCGCCGGCGAGATCAGGGCGCAGCTTGCGCAGCGCGGCACACCGATCGGCCCCTATGACGTCCTGATCGCCGGTCAGGCGATGGCGCGTAGCCTGCCGCTCGTGACCAACAACACCACTGAATTCGAGCGCGTCGCAGGATTGCGGCTGGAGGATTGGACCAGGCAGTGATGCTCGCAAGCAACGCACCTGCTTAATCGCCGGTCGAACAATTGCGAGTAAGCGCAGACTGCTGATTCGACATCGATCGGCACACGAGACGATCATCGGGAGCCAGCGACACCGCCATTCTCCTGTATTTGCACGCCGCGCTACTACTACGACCGAAACTTGTTGAACCAACCTGATTCAAGGCTCTTTTAGTCATCCCCATCCGGGGACCTGTCTGTTGCGCCCCGTGAGGAAACGGGGCGGGGATGACTTCCAACCACCATAAGCCGGAGGCAATCGCGCGCGGCGCGCGCATGCTGCGCACCGCGCTTGGACCAGCGATCGCGCGGTATCTCGAAGATCCCGCCATTGTGGAGGTGATGCTGAACCCGGACGGCCGGCTGTGGATCGACCGGCTGTCCGAGGGATTGGCTGACACCGGCGAGACAATGTCGCCGACCGATGGCGAGCGTATCATTCGCCTTGTCGCGCACCATGTCGGCGCGGAGGTCCATATTCGGGCGCCGCGAGTCTCCGCCGAGCTGCCGGAAACCGGCGAGCGGTTTGAAGGTTTGCTGCCTCCCGTCGTCGCGTATCCTGCCTTCGCCATCCGCAAACCTGCTGTCGCGGTCTTCACGCTCGAGGATTATGTCGCCGCCGGCATCATGACGGTCGAGCAGGCCGCGATGTTACGCGCGGCTGTCACCTCCCGCGCCAATATCCTCGTTGCTGGCGGCACCTCGACCGGCAAGACCACGCTCACCAATGCGCTGCTGGCGGAAGTCGCCAAGGGCGCAGATCGCGTCGTCATCATCGAAGACACCCGCGAGCTGCAATGCGCCGCGCCAAACCTTGTTTCGATGCGAACGAAAGACGGCGTCGCGACGCTCTCCGATCTCGTGCGGTCCTCGTTGCGCCTGCGGCCCGACCGCATTCCCATCGGTGAGGTGCGCGGTTCCGAGGCGCTCGATCTCCTGAAGGCATGGGGCACCGGCCATCCCGGCGGGATCGGTACGATCCACGCGGGCTCCGGCATCGGCGCGCTGCGCCGCCTCGAGCAGCTCATTCAGGAAGCCGTCATCACCGTCCCGCGCGCGCTGATCGCCGAGACCATCGACCTCGTCGCCGTCCTTTCCGGTCGCGGTTCGTCGCGCCGGCTCGCCGAACTTGCCCGCGTCGAAGGGCTCGGCCCTGACGGCGATTATCGCATCATCACAGTCACATCGAACACAGGAGAACCGAAATGATCCGCACGCTCTCGCGCGGGTATCGCGCAATCGAAACCACCGCAACGACGCTCGCCATCAGCATCATGTTCGCACCGGCCGCGCATGCGTCCGGCTCCTCGATGCCGTGGGAACAACCGCTCGAAAAGATTCTCCAGTCGGTCGAGGGGCCGGTCGCCAAGATCGTCGCGGTCATCATCATCATCGTGACCGGCCTGACGCTCGCCTTCGGTGACTCCTCGGGCGGCTTTCGTCGGCTGATCCAGATCGTGTTCGGTCTGTCGATCGCCTTCGCGGCGTCGAGCTTCTTCCTGTCGTTCTTCTCATTCGGCGGCGGGGCGCTCGTCTGATGGCCGCGTTCGAACAACTCGACGCCGTGCCGGGATTTTCGGTGCCGGTCCATCGTGCGCTGACCGAGCACATCCTGCTCGGCGGGGCGCCGAGAAGCATCGCCATCGTGAATGGCACGTTGGCCGGCGCCGTCGGCCTCGGCCTGCGCCTCTGGCTGGTCGGGCTCATCATTTGGGCGATCGGCCATTTCGCGGCGGTGTGGGCGGCCAAGCGCGATCCGTTGTTCATGGAAGTCGGGCGGCGGCACCTGCGCATTCCCGGCCATCTCGCCGTGTGAGGGCCGGATATGATGAATCTTGCTGAATATCGCCGCACCGCTTCTCGCCTTGCCGATTATCTCCCTTGGGTGGCGCTGGTCGGCTCTGGCGTCGTGCTCAACAAGGATGGCAGCTTCCAGCGCAGCGCGAAGTTTCGTGGTCCCGATCTGGACTCTGCTGTTGCGGCCGAACTGGTCGCGGTGGCAGGCCGCATCAACAATGCCTTTCGTCGTCTCGGATCCGGATGGAGCATCTTCGTCGAGGCGCAGCGCCATGAAGCCGCGACCTATCCGAACAGCATATTTCCCGATCCGGCCTCGGCGCTGGTCGATGCCGAGCGCAAGGCCGACTTCGAAGAAGAAGGCGCGCATTTCGTATCGAGCTACTATCTGACCTTCCTGTTTCTGCCGCCGGCCGAGGAAGCCGCGCGCACCGAAGCGTGGCTCTACGAGGGTCGCGAACGCTCGGGCGTCGATCCCCACGAAATCCTGCGGGCGTTCGTGGACCGCACCGACCGCGTGCTGGCGTTGCTCGACGGCTTCATGCCGGAGTGCGGGTGGCTCGACGATGCGGAAACGCTGACCTACCTGCATTCCTGCATTTCCACGAAACGCCATCGCGTGCGCGTGCCGGAAACGCCGATCTATCTCGACGCGCTGCTCGCCGACCAACCGCTCAGCGGCGGGCTGGAGCCGCGCTTGGGCGATCAGCATCTCGGCGTGCTGACCATCGTCGGCTTTCCCACCAGCACCACACCCGGCCTGCTCGACGATCTCAATCGCCTGGCGTTTCCTTATCGCTGGTCGACGCGTGCGATCCTGCTCGACAAGACCGACGCGACAAAGCTGCTGACCAAGATCAGGCGGCAATGGTTCGCCAAGCGCAAGTCGATCGCGGCGATCCTGAAGGAGGTGATGACGAACGAACAATCGGTGCTCGTGGACACCGACGCCGCCAACAAGGCCGCCGACGCCGACATGGCGTTGCAGGAGCTTGGCGCTGATGTGGCGGGGATGGCCTACGTCACCGCGACGATCACGGTCTGGGATGGCGATCCGCGTCTGGCGCAAGAGAAGCTGCGGCTGGTCGAAAAGGTCATTCAGGGCCGCGATTTCACCGCGATGATCGAGACGGTCAACGCGGTCGATGCCTGGCTCGGATCGCTGCCGGGCCACGCTTACGCGAATGTCCGCCAACCACCCATCAGTACCTTGAATCTCGCCCACATGATCCCGCTTTCGGCGGTGTGGGCGGGCGAGGCGTCGGATTCACACTTCGATGCGCCTCCCTTGCTTTTTGGCAAGACCGAAGGCTCGACCCCGTTCCGGTTATCCCTGCATGTTGGCGATGTCGGTCACACCCTTGTCGTCGGACCGACCGGCGCGGGCAAGTCGGTGCTGCTCGCGCTCATGGCCTTGCAGTTCCGGCGCTACGATCGCTCGCAAGTGTTCGCCTTCGATTTCGGCGGTTCGATCCGCGCCGCCGCGCTCGCGATGAGTGGCGATTGGCACGACCTCGGCGGCGGGCTGACCGAAGGCTCGGATGCATCGGTTTCGCTCCAGCCGCTCGCCCGCATTCACGACACCTATGAACGCGCCTGGGCGGCGGACTGGATCGTGGCGATCCTGATGCGCGAGGGCGTCACGATCACGCCCGAGGTGAAGGAGCACACTTGGACGGCGCTGACTTCGCTCGCCTCCGCGCCGATCGATGAACGGACCATCACCGGCCTGAGCGTGCTGCTCCAGTCCAACGACTTGAAGCAGGCGTTGCGCCCGTATTGTGTAGGTGGTCCTTACGGGCGGTTGCTCGATGCCGAGTCCGAATACCTCGGCAGTTCGCACGTGCAGGCGTTCGAGATCGAGGGCCTTGTTGGGACCGGCGCGGCTCCGGCCGTGCTCGCCTATCTCTTCCATCGCATCGGTGACCGGCTCGACGGACGGCCGACGCTGCTCATCATCGACGAAGGCTGGCTCGCGCTGGATGACGAAGCTTTCGCGGCTCAGCTTCGCGAATGGCTGAAAACGCTGAGGAAAAAGAACGCCTCCGTCATCTTCGCCACGCAATCACTGAGCGACATCGACAACTCCGCCATCGCGCCGGCCATTATCGAAAGCTGCCCGACACGGCTGCTCTTGCCGAATGAGCGCGCCGTCGAGCCGCAGATCACGGCGATCTATCGCCGCTTCGGTCTCAATGACCGCCAGATCGAGATCCTCGCGCGGGCGACACCGAAGCGCGACTATTACTGCCAGTCGCGGCGCGGCAATCGGCTGTTCGAGCTGGGCTTATCCGAAGTCGGCCTCGCGCTCTGCGCGGCATCCTCCAAATCCGACCAGACGTTGATCGCGCAGATTGTCGCCGCGCACGGCCGCGACGGCTTCCTCCCGGCCTGGCTCGAGACCCGCGATGTCGGCTGGGCCATCGATCTCATTCCCAACCTCGTCAAAAAGGAGACCTCCTCATGACCCTGCGCCTGTCCCGCGCAGCGCGGCTCGCTATCGCATTGCTCTCCGCGCCGATCGCAATCTCGCCTATTCTCGTCACACCCGCGCACGCGCTCATCGTGTTCGATCCATCGAACTACGCGCAAAACGTGCTGACCGCCGCGCGTTCGCTTCAGCAGATCACCAACCAGATCACCTCGCTCCGGAATCAGGCGCAGATGTTGATCAACCAGGCGCGCAATCTGGCGAACCTGCCGTATTCGGCGCTCCAGCAGATTCAGCAGAATGTCCAGCGCACGCAGCAGCTCCTGAACCAGGCGCAAAACATCGCCTTCAACGTCCAGCAGATCGACCAGGCGTTTCAAGGCCAATACGGCAAGGTGTCGATGTCGGCGTCTGACCAGCAGCTCGTCGCGGATGCGCGCTCGCGCTGGCAGAACACGGTCGGCGGTTTGCAGGATGCGATGCGCGTTCAGGCCGGCGTCATCGGCAATATCGACGGCAATCGCACGCAGATGTCCTCGCTCGTCACCCAGAGTCAGGGCGCGACCGGCGCGTTGCAGGCGACACAGGCCGGCAACCAGATACTCGCCCTGCAATCACAGCAGCTTTCCGATCTGGTCGCCTTGCTCGCCGCGAACGGCCGGGCCGGTGCGCTCACCGAAGCCGAGCGCAGCGCCGCCGCCGAACAGGGCCGCGAACAGCGTCGCCGCTTCCTCGCGCCGGGATCAGGCTACCAGCCCGGGACCGCCCGCATGTTCAACAGCGGCAACTGAAGACGAGCGGGGGAGGCGACGTCATGGACGGAACGACCGTGGCTCGGCTGGGCGCAATCATCTTCGTAGCCATTGCAATAACCGCGGCAGCGATCGAGATGACGCGGAAGGACGAGGCGCCGGCCCCCTCATCGGCGCGCGTTTTCCCGCCTCAACGCGATCCGCTGCGTGAAGGCCAGCTCCGGTGTCAGGAGATCGGTCCAAAGGCGGCCGACGACGCTGAATGCCACCGTGTCTGGGCCGAAACGCGCGCGCGTTTTCTCGGGCGCGCGCCCGCGTCTTCCTCATCGAGCGAAGGACGATAATCCATGGGCGGTTCAGGCGTTATCGACAACTTTCTCGGCACTTTCACCCGCTATATCGATAGCGGGTTCGGGCTGTTGTCCGGCGAAGTCGCCTTTGTGGCGACGACACTCATCGTCATCGACGTGACGCTCGCCGCGCTGTTCTGGTCTTGGGGCGCGGATGACGACATCCTTGCAAGATTGGTGAAGAAGACCCTGTTCGTCGGGGTCTTCGCCTACCTGATTTCCAATTGGAATAACCTCGCCAAGATCGTCTTCGAAAGCTTTTCCGGTCTCGGCCTGAAAGCTTCCGGCACCAGCTTCACCGTTCAGGATTTACTGCGGCCCGGCAAGGTGGCGCAGACGGGACTCGACGCCGCACGCCCGCTGCTCGATGCGATTTCTCCCCTCATGGGCTGGATCGCGGTCTTCGAGAACCTGATCCAAATCGTATGCCTCCTGTTCGCCTGGGCGCTCGTGATTCTCGCCTTCTTCATTTTGGCGATCCAGCTCTTCGTCACGCTGATCGAGTTCAAGCTGTCCACGCTTGCGGGCTTCGTGCTGATCCCCTTTGGCTTGTTCGGCAAAACCGCCTTCATGGCCGAACGGGTACTCGGCAACGTCATCTCCTCCGGCATCAAGGTCCTGGTCCTCGCCGTCATCATCGGTATCGGCTCGACGCTGTTCAGCGAATTCACGCAAGGCTTCGGCGGCCAGACTCCGAGTGTCGACGACGCCATGGCGATCGTGCTCGCCGCGCTCTCGCTGCTCGGCCTCGGTATTTTTGGTCCCGGCATCGCCAACGGCCTTGTTTCCGGCGGTCCTCAGCTCGGTGCAGGTGCAGCAGTCGGAACGGGCCTCGCTGTTGGCGGCGCAGCTTTTGCCGCCGGAGGCGGTGGCATGCTGGCCGCAAGGGGCGGCGCTGCGGTCCTTTCGGGCGGAGCCGCTGTGGTGCGTGGCGGGGCTTCCACTGCGGGCGCCGTATCCTCGGCCTATACGCTGGGCTCCATGGGGAAGTCGGGCGCCGCCGGCATTGCGTCCGGCATGGGGGGCGTCGCGCGCGCCGCCGGTTCTGCGGCTGTCTCTCCGCTGCGACGTGCGGCTGCAAGTGTCAAATCCAGCTACGCCGGTGGCGTTCAATCCGGCTTCGCTGCGACCGGCGGATCTTCGGCCATGGGCACCGTCGGCGGCGCCGGCGCGGCAAGTCCATCCGCCGATTCACAACAGCGTTCGCGCCGGTCCGGCCATGTCGGGCACGCGATCCAGACCACCGCTCACGCCGTGCGCTCCGGTGACGGTCATGGAGCCGGATCTTCCGTCAACCTCTCCGAAAGTGACCGTTCATGAATCTCTTCAAACGACCGACTACCCATTACGGCAAGACACCTGCGCCGGAGACGCCCTATCAGCGCGCCGCGCAGGTGTGGGACGAGCGCATCGGCTCCGCCCGTGTGCAAGCGAAAAACTGGCGCACCATGGCCTTCGGGTCGCTGATCCTCGCAGCGGGCTTTGCGTCTGCATTGGTCTGGCAGTCCGTGCGCGGAACCGTCGTCCCCTGGGTGGTGCAGGTCGATAAACTCGGCCAAGCGCAGGCCATAGCTCCTGCGACGGCCGATTATCGGCCGACCGATCCGCAGGTCGCGTGGCATCTCGCGCGCTTCATCGAGCAAGTCAGGAGCGTGCCGGCCGATCCCGTCATTCTCCGGCAGAACTGGCTTCGCGCCTATGAGTGGACCACCGATCGCGGCTCGACGGCGCTCAATGATTACGCCCGCGCCAATGATCCCTTCACCAAGGTCGGCAAACAGCAGGTGTCCGTCGACGTCTCCTCCGTGATCCGCGCCTCGGCGGATTCGTTCCGGATCGCCTGGACGGAAAGGCATTACGAGAACGGGCAGATTTCCACCACCGAACGATGGACGGCGATCCTAACTATCGTCATTCAGCCGCCGCGCGACGCTGAACGCCTCAAGGCCAATCCGCTCGGAATCTATGTCAATGCAATTTCGTGGTCGAGGGAGATGGCCCAATGAGCACGGCTTTCCGTAAATCCGTATCGGCGGCTTTGCTTGTTTCCGGCATGACGCTTGGCGGATGCGCCACCCCGCAAAAACCGCCGCAGATCAGCTACGACGAAAACGTGCCGCCGCTGCCCGCGGTGCCCGCGTCTGTCACCGATGATCGCCCGAGACCGCTGCACATTCCTCCGGCCTGGCAGCCGGCGCGTGGCGGCACCGCAGCCGCCACGCCGACCGCGCGTGTCGAGAACGCCAATGCGGCCGCCCGCGTGCAGCCGCGCCGCGACGGCTATTTCAACGCCATCCAGATCTATCCCTGGAGCGAAGGCGCGCTCTATCAGGTCTATGCGTCGCCGGGACAGATCACCGACATTGCCCTTGAACCGGGAGAGAGCCTGACGGGGGCGGGACCGATCGCGGCGGGCGACACCGCGCGCTGGATCATCGGCGACACCGAAAGCGGATCGGGCGTTGCCCGGCGCGTGCATGTGCTGGTGAAGCCGTCGCGTCCGGACATTGTGACCAATCTGGTCATCACCACCGACCGGCGCACCTATATGCTTGAACTGCGCTCTGGTCAGAAGCCTTATATGCCTTCGGTTTCGTGGGCGTACCCGCAGCCCCCGGCCGGACAGCGGCAAGCGGTGCCCGCAACGCCGGTCATTCCCGCCATCGCCGCACGCAACTATCGCTATGGCTTCACCGGCGACAATCCGCCGTGGCGGCCGACTACCGTCTACGACGACGGCAGGCGCGTCTATGTCGAGTTTCCCACCGGCATCGTGCAGGGCGAGATGCCCCCGATCTTCGTCATCGGCCCCGATGGTGAAGCGCAAATCGCCAACACCCGAATCTATCGCAACATCCTGATCGTGGACCGTCTTTTCGGCGCCGCCGAACTGCGCCTTGCCGGGGAGAAGAAGCAGCAAACTGTCAGGATCGTTCGCACCGATGGAAGGCCATCCTCATGAGCGAGACTGAAAAAAATTCCGCCGCCATGCGGCTGCGTGCCGAGCCGCCGCACGTCACGCGCTTGTCGCGCAAGGTGCTCGCCAGCGTTGCGAGCGTTGCTCTGGTGGGGATCGGCGGCGCGCTGATCTACGCGCTTCAGACGCGCGACAGCAGCCGTGGCAATGAAGAGCTTTACTCAACAGAAAACCGCCAACCAGCCGATGGTCTCGCGGGACTTCCAAAGGACTACGCCGGTCCGGTGCTCGGCCCACCGCTCCCTGGCGATCTCGGACGTCCGATCGTCGACGCGCAGAACAAGGGCCAACCCGTCGTGCCGCCGACGATTACGACACCCACTGTCGATGAAGCCGAGCAACGCCGGCGGGCGGAGGAAGAGGCGGCGCGGGTCAGCCGCGTCTTCTTCCAAACACAGCCTGGGTCAACGGCCTCCGCAGCAACGCCCGCGGGCACGACCGCACCGAACCTCACAGGGCTCGACATGACGGGTCTCAACAGCCAGCCAACCGCTCAGGACAAGCAGCTCTCCTTTCTTAACGCGGCCGTGGATCGCCGCACGACCGCGCCTGATCGGGTGATGGCGCCCGCGTCGCCATTCGTGCTGCAGGCCGGGGCCGTCATCTCGGCCGCGCTGATTACTGGCATCCGTTCTGATCTGCCTGGTCAGATCACGGCGCAGGTCACTGAGAACATTTACGACAGTCCCACGGGACGCATCCTGCTTGTCCCGCAGGGCACGCGCATCATTGGTCAGTACGACAACAACGTGCAGTTCGGTCAACGACGCGTGCTGTTGGTTTGGAACAGACTCATTCTGCCAAATGGTCGCTCCATTGTGCTGGAGCGTCAGCCTGGAGCCGACCCGCAGGGCTACGCCGGTCTCCAGGACGGCGTCGATTATCATTGGTGGGATCTCGCCAAGGCCGCCGGTCTCTCGACGCTGCTGTCCGTGGGAGCCGAGCTTGCGATCAATGATGAGGACCGGTTGCTCCGCGCTATCCGAAATGGCGGACAGGATACCATCAACGACGCCGGCCAGCAGATCATCCGCCGCCAATTGCAAGTCGCACCGACATTGACCATCCGACCGGGATTCCCGGTCAGGGTCATCGTTACGCGTGATTTGGTGCTCGAACCGTATAGGGGATGACCATGACCAAATTGAAACTCGGCCACATCGAGAACGACAAACCCGTGAAGGTGACGCACGAATTGCCAGCGGCACTCTTTCGGGACTTGAAGCTTTACGCGCGCTTGCTATCGGAAAACGGTGAGCCACCCCTGGAGCCCGTCAAGCTGATCGCGCCCATGCTTGAGCGCTTTATCGCGACGGATCGCGCTTTCGCGAAAGCGCGCCGCTCTCTCCGATCATCGGAGACCGGAGTTTGATAACATCTGACTTCCGTAATGCGGCGATCGAGCGCGCCAGACTGAGGAAGCGCCGGAAGGCCGGATTGTCGTTCTTCGGCGACCAAACGGCGTTGAAGAGGAGAATCTCTCCGGCGATCAGGCGATAGCAGAGACCGGGAAATTGAGCCGCCGTCATCGCTTCGCTGACGACGGTCAGCCCTCGCCCGAGGGCAACCAGAGGCAACAGGTTGTCACGACCGACAGATTGAACCCGGATATCCGGATGCCGGCCAAGGTCCGCCAGGCGCAGCACCAGATAATCGTATATCTCCTGCCCGGGCGCTGTGTCGTTGACGATGAAAGCTTGCTCCGTCAGATCCGACCATTGAAGTTCTTCCTGCACTGCCAGGACGTGATCGTTCGGCAACACCGCGAATACGCGCTCCGACCACAGTTGTACCGTGTCGCAGTCGGACCATTCGCACGTTCCCGTCACGAAAGCGACATCAAGCTTCAATCGCCGAATTGCGGCGACATGCTCGGCGGGATTGCCCTCGATCATCTGGATATCGACGCTGGGGTGGTGACCCTCGTAGGCGCGCAGCAATTCGGCGATGAAGCCGGAGGCAATCGACGAATAGATTCCGACCCTAACGCGACCGTCTTCCGAGCGCCCAATCGAAGCGACATCTTCGGCGCCGTCGCCGACGTTCCGGATGATTTGGCGCGCTCGGCGCAGGAAGCGCTCGCCCGCGAAAGTCAGGCGCACGCCACTATTATACCGGTTGAAAAGCGAAGCCCCCAACTGATCTTCGAGATCGCGAACGCGACGGCTGATCGCGGATTCCTGAACACCAACGGCTTCGCCTGCCTTGCGAAAGCTGCCATGTTCGGCTGCAGCTATGAAATATCGCAGATGACGAAGCTCTATAGACAGCCCGTTGCGCCACATTTTCACGCCGCGGCGATACTTGCTGTCCATTCCGTATCTCCGTCACATGTTGTTTCATCGCTGCTCGCTGCACCCGGTACTACCCTGAATGAGCGTGGTGGCTTTGGTCTGCCTTCTCTGAGTTTTGCTTGGTGAAGTTCTTGTCCTGCTCGTCTCCGCGCCGCTTTGCCGACGTCAATCCGGATTGCGGAATTTCCCGCAACACACTCGCCATGATCCGGCAAAGCGGCATCGAGCCCCACCGTCATCGAGTCGGGCGCTTCGTGAAGGATGAAGGAAGACAGGAAAGTCATCGAGACGCCCGCCCTCAAGGCGTGATAGCGGGCAATTCGCACGTGCAGTCTCGAGGCGAGCCGCGATTGATATTCCCTATCATTGTTCATGGGCAATTTGCCGCCTTGCGCTCACCCGGTCCGCCCGGCTTCTTTCAAGTCATTTCGTGCGTCCTTTATGATGGAAAAAGACGACTGCAGGAAAAGCGCGGCAATGACGATGGCCACGACCAGGTCGGGCCATGCCGTTTGCGTCCAGGCGACCAGGAGTGCGGCGATGACGACCGCGACGTTGCCGATGGCGTCGTTGCGGCTGAACAGCCATACGGCGCGCACGTTGGCGTCCCCCTGCCGGTGCGGAAGAAGCACCACGGCCGCCATCACATTCACCACAAGCCCGATAAGAGCAAGGGCCCCCATCAGCCGAGCTTCCGGCTGCTGGTGCACCAGCACGCGATAGGCCGTCGCGATTAAAACTCCCGTTCCCAGAAGGCCCAAGAAGATACCCTGCGCCAAGGCTGCCTTGGCCCGGGCCGCCAGTCCCCAGCCCACCGCAATCAGTCCCAAGAGCGAGATCACTCCATCGCCGATGAAGTCGAGGGCATCGGCCTTGACGGATTGCGAGCCGGCGACGAAGCCTCCGACGATCTCGACGGTGCCATAGCCGGCATTGAGCAACACCACGATCCAAAGGGCTCGCTTGTAGGCCGGCGTCACGTGCGAAAGATCCGGTATCCTGTCGTCGTTCTCGTCCCCATTGATGCGCACAAGTCTATAGCCAAGCATGGTGATCGAACGCTCCACCTCGGGCAGCGGAGCCGTTCCTTCTTTCGTCCGGAGCGTCACCTCCTGGGACGCGATCGAAACCTTCGCATCGCGAACGCCCGCGATCGAGCGCGCCGCGGCCTCGATTTTCGCAGCGCAGGACGGGCAGTCCATGCCTGTTACGCGATAGCGCACCGCCTCGGCCGTGTCCATTTTCGTCATTCGAGGTGTCCTCCCATCAGGTTCTTCCTTCGAGACGCAGCCGCTTGTAGAGCGCCTCGACGGCGGTAGAGAAGTCGATCGTCTCGTTCCGCGCGCAATGATCTTCGAGAAACCTCAACTGGGCCATCAGGCCGAACGTCGGCGGGTTGAGATCAAGGCCGACGTCGACGCCGGGCGGCCGGCTCAAGATGATTCCGCTCATGAAGCCTTGAGCCCATGCCAGATAATCCTTCCGCACCTGTGGATTGGCTGTCGCGTCAGCGGTGAACTGCCGGCAACTGGCGGCGCCGAGGCCGACGATCTGCGCAGTGCGCCCCTCGTTTCCGGCACCGGCGACGCCGGCGGCCGAGGACAACGCGCACAATCCGCCGATGGCCGCCAAACGCCGCAAATTTCGGCCGGTCTGACCGTCGGCTTTCGGCGTTCTCTCGGCTCGCGGCATCCCCTTCACCGCACCGCTACTTCTTGAACTTAGCCTGACCCGACTTTCCCTCGGCGGTCTTGATCGTGAGGGTGATCGTCGCGCCGGCGGGAATCGGATTCTTCGCCTCGCCCTTGAGTGAGTTCTCGCCTTGGGGGGCAAGCGTGACCGTCTCGCGGCTGGAGCCGCCGGAAACCAGCACCGCACCGACGTAGCCCTTGGTGGAGACCGGCTTCGCCTTGAAGGCCTCAAAGATGTTGATGGTGACCGCGTTGCCCGTCGTCAAGAGCTCGGCATCCACGCCGGCGACATCAAGCATCAACCCGCCGTTTGGTCCCCTTTCGTAGTCCTCGGCAGAAACCGGCGCGGCGAACAAGATAATCGTAATCAACAACAGCACGTATTTCATGACATTGCTCCTTCGCCGACGGATGAGTTCGATGGTGCGTTGGACGGCCCTTCCCGCCTGAATAGGACATAGAGTGCCGGCAGCACGAGCAGGGTGAGTACGGTCGACGAGATGATCCCGCCAATGACAACGGTCGCGAGCGGTCGCTGCACCTCGGCGCCGGCCCCGGTTGCGATCGCCATCGGGACGAAGCCGAGCGAGGCGACGAGCGCGGTCATCAGAACCGGACGTAAGCGCGTCAGTGCGCCTTCCCGGACCGCGTCCACCAGAGCCTGGCCTTCCTGTCGAAGCTTCTCGATGAACGTGATGATGACGAGCCCATTAAGCACGGCGACCCCGGACAGCGCGATGAAGCCGATACCTGCGCTGATCGAGAGCGGAATCCCGCGCAGCAGGAGCGCCGCGACGCCGCCGGTCAACGCGAGGGGCACGCCGCTGAACACCAGCAAAGCATCGGGCGCCGATCCGAGACTGATGAAAAGCAACAGGAAGATCAGGAATAGCGCGAGGGGCACGACGACCATTAGCCGCTGCGTCGCGGAGACCAGTTGCTCGAACTGACCGCCCCAGCCGATCCAGTAACCTGGTGGAAGCTTCACCTTCTGCGTTACCTGCTTCTGGGCATCCGCAATGAACGAACTGAGATCGCGACCCCTCACGTTGGCTGTCACCGCGATTCGCCGCTTCCCGTTCTCGCGGCTGATCAGATTGGGACCCGGCTTTAGATCGACCTGGGCAAGCTCGGATAGCGGCACGTAGCGGATTTGAGCGAGTGGCGAATTGCTCCAGAGAGCAGCAGTTGCCCTGGCCTGATTCTCGATCGGAGGTAGCGGCACCGGCAACGACCTGATCGCGTCGATATCCGAGCGCAGATGCTCCGGTAGTCGAACGACGATGTCGAAACGACGGTCGCCTTCGAACAGACGGCCGGCGCTCTTGCCGCCCACGGCCATTTCGACGAGATTCTGTACGTCAGCAACGTTGATTCCATAGCGCGATAGGGCTTGCCGGTTCAGTTGGACGGTGAGCACCGGCAATCCTGTCGCTTGCTCAGCTTTAACGTCAGCGGCGCCTTCCACCTTCTGCAGGACGACCTGGACTCGGCTCGCCGCCTGGACCAGTTCGTCGAGGTTGTCGCCGAATATTTTGACGACAACGTCGCTTCGCACGCCCGAAATCAGTTCGTTCATGCGCTGCTGGATCGGCTGCGAGAACCCATAGGCATTGCCGGGGACGTCTTCTGCCGCCTCCTGGATTTCCGCGACGACAGTGGCCTTCAGCTTCTTGGGATCGGGCCATTCCTTCCTCGGCTTCAGCATGATGTAGTTGTCCGAGGTCGATTGCGGCATGGGGTCGGTCGCAACCTCCGCCGTGCCGGTGCGGGCGAACACCTCCTTGACCTCGGGGAGTTTGAGCAATCGCTTCTCCAGCATCGCCTCCATTGCCACCGACTGGGTCAGGCTGACGCTGGGGATGCGGACCACCTCTGCCGAGACATCCCCTTCGTCGAGGTCGGGAATGAACTCGCCGCCCATCCGCAAGGCTGCGATGCCGCAGACGACAACCAGCAGGGCTGCGATCACCGCGACGCCGAACCGGTTGCGGATCGAGGCCGCAAGCAGGGGCGCATAAATGCGACGGGCGGACCGCATGAAGTAGTTCTCATGTTCGGAAACGTTGCCCGTGACCAGGAGCGCCACGGCCGCCGGCACGAACGTCATCGACAGAATACTGGCCCCGGTCAACGCCATCAGCACAGTCAAAGCCATCGGCGTGAACATCTTCCCTTCGACGCCGGTGAGCGTCAGGATCGGCAAATAGACGACGGCGATGATGAACGTACCGAACAGGCTGGGGCGGATGACCTCGCGCGAGCCGGCGAAAATGGTCTCAAAGCGTTCCCCGCGGGTGAGAATACGGCCGAGCCGGCGCTGCTCCACCGCCAGCAGGCGCAGGCAATTCTCGACGATGATCACGGCACCGTCGATGATAATGCCGAAGTCGATCGCACCGAGGCTCATGAGGTTGGCGCTGACCTTGTCCTCCACCATGCCGGTGATGGCGAACAGCATGGCCAGCGGAATGACACATGCGGTCGCAACCGCAGCCTTGATGTTTCCAAGTGTCAGAAACAGCACGACGATCACCAGCAGCGCGCCTTCGACCAGATTCTTCTCCACCGTCGCGATCGTCGCCTCGACGAGGCGGGTGCGATCGTAGACGGTATGCGCGATCACTCCCTCAGGCAACGAACGTCCGATCTCCTTGAGTTTAGCCGCGATGCGCTGCGCGACGGTGCGACTGTTTTCGCCGATCAGCAGCATGGCGGTACCCAGCACGACCTCCTTTCCGTTCAACGTCGCCGCACCGGTCCGTAAATCCGTTCCCTCCCTGACATCGGCCACGTCGGATACCCGCACCGGGACGCCATTCCGCGAGCCGATCACGATTTCCTTGATCTCGTCGACATTCGCGACCTGTCCCGGAGTACGCACGAGATATTGCTCGCCGTTGCGCTCGATGTAGCCGGCACCGACGTTCGCATTGTTCGAGGCGAGCGCCGCCATGATGTCGCGAAAGCTGAGCTTGTAGGCCATCAGTTGCGCCGGATCGGGCAGCACCTGAAACTGCTTTTCGAATCCGCCGACCGAATTGACTTCGCTGACGCCGGGGACGGTCCGCAACTGCGGCCTGACGATCCAGTCCTGGATCGTGCGGAGGTCGGTAGGGCTATACGTCTCTCCGCCCGGTTTGCGGGCCTCTGGCTTGGCCTCGATCGTATACATGTAGATTTCGCCGAGACCGGTGGAGATCGGCCCCATCGCTGTCTCGGTGGCGGGCGGCAACTGATCCCTGACCTGCTGAATCCGCTCGTTGACCATCTGCCTCGCAAAGTAAATATCGGTGCCGTCCTTGAAGATTACCGTGATCTGGCTGAGCCCGTAGCGCGATAGCGACCGCGTGCTCTCGAGACGAGGCAGGCCTCCCATGGCGGTTTCGATCGGAAACGTGATGCGCTGCTCGACCTCAAGCGGCGAGTAGCCGGGGGCCCGGCTGTTGATCTGGACTTGAACGTTGGTGATGTCGGGAACCGCATCGATCGGCAGGCGTGTGAAATTCCAGGCACCGAAGCCGGCCATGGCGAGGACACCGATCATCACCAACCAGCGCTGGCGGATGGCGAAGGAGAGGATGCCGTCAATCATTGTCTTCTGCTCCTCCCTTCGCCAGTTCCGCCTTTACGATGAAGCTGTTCTGAGCCGCGTATAGATCGCCTTCCAGTATGCCGAACGTAACTTCTGCGAAATCCGGGTCGCGCTCGCCAATCTCGACATCGCGGGCTTCGAACTTCTCGCCGTCGCGGACGAACACGACCGTGCGATTTTCGAGGGTCTGCAACGCCGAGGATTTCACCGCCACAGCGACCTTCTTCGCCGACAGGGTCAATCGGCCGGTGGCGAACAGGCCGGGCCGCAGCCGCTGGTCGGGATTCGGTACGACGGCTCTGGCGAGCGCGCTCTGGGTCTCGCTGCTGCCGACCGGCGACACATACGAAATCTTCGCCTCAATCCTGGGTCCGCCGTCCGCGGGATCAATCAGGATTTGATCGCCGACCCTCACGCGGCCGAGGTCGCGCCGGTAAACGGAGAAATCGACCCATACGGTCGACAGATCCGCGATCACGAACGCCGGCTTCTGCTCAGATACGTATTCGCCGAGCGTGGTTTGGCGGTCGATGATCGTGCCCGCGAGAGCGGCCTTCAATTCATAAGGCGTCAGGCTTTGATTGCTTTCGACGATGGCAAGGATGTCACCCTTTTCGACGTGATCACCAATTCGCTTGCGAACCTGTCGAACGACGCCCGGAAAGCGGGGTGTGACCTGAACCAGCGATTCCTGATTGGCCTGGACCATTCCGTTCAGCAATAGGCTGTCGTGCAGCACAGCCGGCGCCGCCCTCGCAAGCTCTATCTCGGCGGCTGCGACTTTGGCGTCGCTCATCGCGATGCTGTCCGAATGCTCTTCTTTTTGGGACTTCTCGGTTGCGACTGTTTTGGTCGTCGCCGGTGTCAGCATCCGATAGCCGGCATACACGAGTGTCCCGGCAACCAGAACGAAAACCAAATATCTGATCAATGTCTGGATCATCGTGAGCTCTTGCGCGCGAGCGAAAGCGGATTGCCGATCAAACCTTCAATTGTGGCGACGGCAACGTGAAAATTCTGCAACGCCTCCTGTTCGCGCAGTCGCGCCTGTGTAAGGCTCCCTTGGGCGTCCAAGACTTCGAGAAGCGTGTACCGGCCTTGACCGTATCCATCCGAAATGGCCTGTGCCGCTTGCTCCGCTTTTGGTATCGCGACTTCGCGGAGGATAGTGAGTTCTCGGAGCGAGCCCTGCAGCGAGTCGTAGGCGCGGCCTGCGACCACGATCAGCGTATTCCGGTTCGCTTCCCGCTCCGCTCTGGTCTTCGCCAGGCTCTCCTGCGCCGACAGGATGTTGCCCTGGTTCTGGTCGAACACCGGGATGGGCACCGAGAGCGTCAGGCGGACCGCGTCATCATTGGTCTCGTTGAAGTGCCGCCATCCGGCAGAGATGCGAACGTCGGGATAAGGCTTCAACCGAGCCAGCAACAGCTCGGCGTTCCGCTGCGCGTAGACCGCCGTCCAGCGCACCAATTGCGGGTTCGCGTTGATCGCGGCCACGACGGACTGAAACGATGGCGGACGTCCGGTGGCATCGAACCTGCCGGAGACGGAAGAGAATTTCGGCGTAGCGTCTCCCATCAGGACGGCCAGTTCGCGGCGCGCGCTGGCGAGGGTCGCTCGGAGCCGTTCCCGATCCGCCTTGACCAAAGCGGATGCCACTTCAGCCCGCCCGGTCTCCGCTGGCGAAGATGCGCCTGCCTCGACCCGCCGCTGTAGCAGCGGGGTCAAGTTGTCGATGGCGGCGATCTGCTCGTCAAAAATCTGGATTCGACGCTGGGCGCCGAGTACGTTCAGGAATGCGATGGCCGTCTCAGAGAGGACTTCCAACCGGACGGCCTGGCGCTGGATTGCAGCCGTCTCGACGCCAGCCGCACCCGCCGCAATACGGGCCTGCCGCTTGCCGAACCATTCGAAGGCCTGGCTGATTTGTAGCGTGGTTTCTGCGGACCTGGTGCCCCGATACTTGCCCGTACCGAAGGAATCGTCCTGTTCGTACGACACCTCCGGATTGAGCAAGGCTCCAGCTTGAGTGCGCTGTCCTGTCGCGATCCCGACATCTCGCTCGGCCGCGGTGAGACGAGGGCTGGCGGCGAGTGCACGCGCAAGCGCCGCCCTCATCGTGAGGGTCTGGGAATGTGCGTGACCGGTGAGCCACGGACTGACCAGTAATGCCACCGCACACGCAAAGCGCGTGGTCTTCTTCCAAAACATAAATAATCACCTGACCAAGCAGATCAATCGAGCGCTCGCGCGCTCCGCGAAGATGCTCTCAGGTCCGATATTTTGGCGGCGGAGTATCGAGTTCCAGATGGTCCTCAAGGAGGAATGCCGGTGCGGCGTAAGCCGGCGAGACCGACTTTGCCGCTGGCGCGGCTACCAGGATCGGCGCTGGGATCAGCAGAGGAACACAGGTGTAGCAATGATCGACGACAGCAATCGGCTTTTTCGATCCTTGGTCTGTCTTGCCTTGATCTGCCTTGGCCGGCGCGTCAGCAATCTCAACCTGATCGGCCCTCGCGATCTGCTCGCTGGCGCAGGAAATTTCTCCCCGGAATCCAACGACGACGTAGGCGACCGCCAGCAGCACGGTTAGCAGCCCGCGCAAGCGGGTCGCGCAGGAGCGAGACCTATGGCCAATCTGCCGTTTCATGGAGGTCACCGATAGCAGGGAGCGAGCACGAACACTATCACAAATCCGGTCTCGCAATGTGAGGTTCACGCGAACGAGCACCAATCATCGGGCTTGCTTCTGGGCCGGCATATTCATCATGAGGAGCATTTCCGGCCCGCTGGTCTTAAGAAAACGCCGGACGAGCAAACCAGCAAGCGCGAGGAAGACGATGTTCAGCCACGTCGTATACTTCCAGGAGATCGAGGTTTCCAGCACTTGTGCATTGCGCTCCGAGGGAGAGAATCCCTCCGTGTCATAGATCACCTCCACGACGAGCGCAGTGGCCGCCATCGAAGCGTAGAACGTAGCGAAGATGACGGCCGCCATCTTCGGCCCGTAGTATTTGCGGTAGATATTTAGAATCGGACGGCGTGCGTTTGAAGCTGCCGCGAAACGCTCGAGTTTCGCGCAAGCGGCGGCGATCTCGGCGTCACGCCAACAGCGATCAGTCACCAGATTCGATTGCTTGACGATCTCTACGGACAGCTCTTGTTCCGACGACGTCCACGGCCGCAAGATCGCGGAATTGATGGCGGTGGTCGGACGTGCGGAACGATGATCGTCTCGTCAGGTCAGGTTCCATCTTGGCGGCCCGAGGTTTCGCAGTTATGATTCCGAATCCGAGCACGGCAAATTGAAAGTATTGACGCGTTTATGTTAACCGGACTCACCAGAACGCAGCGGCAGAGGACAGGGTGGCTGGTTGCCTTGGCTTATCTGTTTTGCGTGCTGGCCCCGACGCTTTCTTTCGCGTTGCCGGGCGGTCATGCGACGCCCTATTGCCTGACCGACGAAGATCACGTACCCGGCATGGTCCATGTGCACGACGAAGGCATGGCGCACGTCCACAAGGACGGGCATGCCCATCATCATTCCGGCGTTCAGACCCACGCTGATTCATCCGCGGACCATGATGCGAAACCCGCCGCGTTGAAGAGCGATTCCGGCCCGGCAAAGGCGCCGCATTCGGTGGACGGCAAGTGCTGTGGCCTGATGTGCGTCACGGCGCTTCCTGCCACGCTCGTTGGCGTTGCCAAACCGTCGGCACCGAAGGCCGTCCGGGTGTCCGATAATTATCGGAAACTGACGGACAACGCGCCCCCGCAGCGCTATCGCCCCCCCATTTCCTGACCTGACCAAGCATGACGCGGTGTTGCGCCCGTTCGGGGGCACGCGCACCTGTGGTCCATCGTCAGTTCAGGAAAGTCTTATGTCAGCGCAAATTGGGGCGACTGCCGCCGCCGTTGGTTCGGTGGTGCGCGGAATATTCGGAATCAGATTCGGGACATTCGCAGGGGTGGCTGTTGCGGCCCTGATCTTGGGCGGCTGCGCGGTACCGCTGGCGCCGCTCGTCGGCGCGGACCCCGCCGATCCCGGGGCAAAGGTCGCGGGCGTCGGCTACCGGTCGACCATCGCCCCTTACACCAGCCTCCGTCCGACGACACCCTCTGGCTGGAAGCAGCAGAACCAGAGCGTCACGCCGTCACCCAAATCCGGGCATGAGCATTAGGAGCACGTCATGGAAATCATCAATGGCGTGCCGTTCCATCAGAGCCTCCGCCGCCATCGGTCGGCGTTGGCGCTAACCGTGTCCCTTCTTCTTTCCGGTTGTGCGACGTTCTCGCCGGATCGTGGAATGGGCGTCGTGTCCGATATCGCTGGCCAGACGATCAAGAAGGACGTGGTCGCGATCCGCTCCGTGGACGAAGCCCAGCAGGCCGACGATGCTGTCAAGCGGCTGCTGCGCCGAGCGCTCAATGTCGATACCGCCGTCCAGGTCGCGTTGCTCAACAATCGGGGATTGCAGGCCGCGTACAACGAATTGGCGTTGGCGGAAACCAACCTCGTCCAGGAAAGCCTTCCGCCCAATCCGACATTCTCGATTTCGCGAATATCGGGCGGCGGCGCCGTCGAAATCGAACGTCAGGTGGTCGGGGACATTCTTGCGTTGGCGACGCTGCCGTTCCGTTCCGAGATCGCCAAGAGGCGATTCCACCAGGCGCAATTGCGGGCAGCATTGGAGACCTTGAGGCTCGCGTCCGATGTGCGGCGATCCTACTACCGCGCCGTCGGCGCCAACGAGATGGTCGGCCTTCTGACAGATGCCAAGTCCACGGCGGAGGCGACCGCCAAGCTGGCCTCAAAACTGGGTGAAACCGGGTCGCTCAACAAGCTCGATCAGGCCCGCGAGCAGGTCTTCTACGCGGAGACGACAGCCGATCTCGCCTCGGCACGTCAGGAGGCGACCAGTTCGCGTGAACGTCTCGCACGACTGATGGGGCTTTGGGACGGCGACCTTACGTTCCGTCTGCCCAAGACGCTTCCGCCATTGCCGCGACATCCTTCCGCTCTGCCGTCGATCGAAGTGGATGCGGCGACGCACCGGATCGACCTGCAGATCGCACGCATCGAACTGGATGCGCTGGCGAAATCACTCAATCTCACGGAAGCGAGTCGTTTCGTCACGCTGCTCGATGTTGCAGGAATCGCGAAGACCACTAGAGACCCCGACGGCTCGCGATTCCGCGAACGCGGCTTCGACGTCCAGTTCCAGATCCCCATCTTCGATGGCGGCGAAGTCCGGGTGCGGCAAGCGGCCGAGACCTACAATCAGGCCTTCAATCGCCTGACCGAGAAGGCGATCAACGTCCGCTCGGAAGCACGCGACGCGTACCGGACCTATCGCTCGAGTTACGAGATCGCCCGGCAGTATGAGCGCGAGGTTCTTCCGCTCCGGAAGATCATCACCGAAGAAATGCAACTGCGCTTTTCAAGCATGCAGGTCGACGTGTTCGCGCTGCTGACGGAAGCGCGACAGCGTATCGCGTCGCTGCGGGCCGGAATCGATGCCAAGCGCGGCTTCTGGCTCGCCCAATCCGACCTGCAGACCGCCGTCAATGGCGGCGGCTCGGGAGAAACACCAACGGAGTCCCGTCCGACGACGACCGCCCAGGCTGGCGGCGGCGGCGGCCATTGATGGAGACGAACATGCTATCGCGAAGAGGATTTCTCGGGACCGCGGCGTTGGTGAGCGCCAGCGCCGTGAGCGGCCGCGTGCAGGCGGCGAACATCCCGGAAGCGCCGATCATGGACAAGGCGACGATGCAGCCGCCGCTGCATCCCACCAGCGGTCCCGATTACCGCCCGGTCGTGACCCTCAACGGCTGGTCGCTGCCCTGGCGCATGAACGGCGACTGGAAGGAATACCATCTCGTCGCGGAGCCCGTGGTGCGGGAGTTCGCCGACGGCATGAAGGCGTATCTGTGGGGTTACAACGGCCAGGCGCCGGGCCCGACGATCGAAGCGGTCGAAGGCGATAAGGTCCGTATCTTCGTCACCAACAAACTGCCTGAGCATACGACCGTGCATTGGCACGGCATGATCGTGCCGAACGGCATGGACGGCGTCGGCGGTCTCAACCAGCCGCATATCAAGCCCGGCAAGACCTTCGTCTACGAGTTCGAGATGAAGAACAGCGGGACGTTCATGTACCACCCGCACTCCGACGAGATGGTGCAGATGGCAATGGGCATGATGGGGATGGTCATCGTGCACCCGCGCGACCCGGCGTTCCGTCCGGTGGATCGCGACTTCGTTTTCATCATGAGCACCTACGACATCGACCCCGGTACCTATTTGCCGAAGGTCAACGAGATGACTGACTTCAACATGTGGACCTGGAACAGCCGGGTGTTTCCGGGGATCGATCCGTTGCCGGTCCGTCTTGGCGACAAGGTACGTGTCCGCATCGGCAATCTCACCATGACCAACCATCCGATCCACCTGCACGGACACCATTTCGCTGTGACCTGCACCGACGGCGGCTGGGTGCCGGAAAGCGCGCAATGGCCGGAGACGACGACCGACGTACCGGTCGGCGCGGTTCGTGCGTTCGACGTCGTCGCCGACAATCCCGGCGACTGGGCGTTTCACTGCCACAAGTCGCATCACACCATGAACGCCATGGGCCACGACATGCGCAACATGATCGGCGTCTCGAAGAAGGACTTGGCGAAAGCGGTCGGCAAGCTGGCGCCCGACGCTATGGTGATGGGGTCGACGGGCATGGCGATGGGCGAGATGGAGATGCCCGCGCCAGACAACACGCTGCCGATGATGACGGGCTCGGGACAATTCGGGCCGATCGAGATGGGTGGCATGTTCACGGTGATGAAGATCCGCGAAGGCATGGGCCGCGACGACTACAGCGACCCCGGTCCCTACAAAAATCCGCAGGGCACCGTCGCCTATGAGGTCGATGCTCCATCTGCGGAGCCTGCCCGGCAGGATGGCAGCAAGGACAACGGTAGGGCGACGGAGATGAAAAGCATGAAGGGAATGAAAGGCATGAAGATGAAGGGGATGTGAGCGCGACGTTCAGACCGAATGTTTCAACCGAACGAAGGAGACGCGACATGAAAGAACTGCATCGAACTGGTATCGCATTATTTGCAACGCTGCTCTTGGCGGCGCCGGCATGGGCCGGGGCAGGGCCTGCCGGACATCAGGACGACACGTTTTCGGCTGGTGAGCCTGGCGAGGCCAACAAACCAGCACGGATCCTTCAAGTGACGATGGGCGAAGCCGACGGCAAGATGACGTTCACGCCGAACAAGATCGAGGTCAAAAAAGGCGAGCAGATCAAGTTCATGCTGCGCAACAACGGCGAACTCGACCACGAGTTCATTCTCGCGACCACTGCCGAAAATCTCAAGCATGCCGAGTCGATGAAGAAAAATCCCGACATGGAGCATGATGATCCGAACGGCAAGCGCCTCGCTCCGAAGAAGACGGGCGAAATCGTCTGGAGATTCACCAAAGCGGGAGAGTTTGAATATTCATGCCTGATCCCGGGACATCGGGAAGCGGGGATGATCGGCACGGTCGTCGTCAAGTGACTCGAATGATGTTTGCCGCGCAAGGAGAAACCTTGGACGAACGCCAAATCGACTGCGTGCCGGACGACGGTTGGCACGCAGCAATGGGTGCGTTTGCCGACGTCCACTACGAACAGACGGCAATCTACGGCTCCGGACAACGGGGCGAACGATCGAGCCATATTCTACTGCGGCGCGAGAGCACTCCCGTCGCAGGTGCCCGGATCGGATTGTATCTCGTGCCTTATCTCGGCCGAGGCATGGCGCTCGTGCGCTTCGCTCCGTTCTGGCGCCCCTTTGACGTTGCTCCCGACCCGGAGCACTACCGGACTGTGGTGGGAGCGTTGGTGGACGAATATTGTCGGCGGCGAAAGCTTTACCTCGTCCTCCGTCCGCGTCCCCATCCGGACTTCTATCCGATCGAAGCGCAAATTCTGACCGAAATGGGTCTTACGGACTCCAAGTCATCGATGCTTGACCGCTATTTCGTCGATGCGTCGCTCGACGAGGCGGAGCAGCAGAAAAGCCTGGATCAGCGATGGCGCTATAATCTCCGCAAGGGTCTTGCGCACGGTCTTGACGTTCGTATCGGTGACGCTCCGGCCGACATCAAGACCTTCCAGGAGATCTATGCCGAGATGGTTCGGCGCAAGAACCTGAACTATCCGGGCGTCGATTTGCCCGCATCCATTCCGGACCTGATGCGGCTTCCGGAACGAATGAAGATGCGCATTGCCTTGGCGTATCACGATGGAAAGCCGATCGGCGGGATCGCTTTCAGCGTCGTGGGCGATCTCGCCTACTACGTCTTCGGGGCGACCAGCGACGAGGCGACCGCACTGAACGCCGGATACGTCCTGCAATGGCACGTCATGCGCTGGCTGCGGGAAAACACGAAGGTGCGCTGGTACGAACTCGGCGGTCCCGGTGATCCGGGAATCCGGCAATTCAAAAAGGGACTCGCGGGCAAACGAGGCGTTCTGCTTGCCGTCCGTGAATTTCACTACTGCCCCGATGTGACCGCGCGCGTGGTCGTGGGAGGACTGTTCGCCCTCCGCAACGCACGTAACAGGATCCAGCGTTGGCAGCGTGAAAGAAGGCCTTCCGAGGGAAGGCGCAGTAACTGAAGAGGAGTGAAAATGAAAACACGCAACTTCATCGCGGGTATTGTCGCGATCTCTTTCGCTTTGTCGTCCGCCGCTGTAATGGCGCAGGCCGACATGGCCAAGGGTGAAGTCAAGAAGATCGACGAGTCCGCTGGCAAGATTACCTTGAAGCATGGACCGATCAAGAACCTCGACATGGACGAGGACGGCATGACGATGGTGTTCCGCGTCCAAGACCCGGCGATGCTCAAACAGGTCAAGGTCGGCGACAAGGTGCAATTCCAGGCCGAACGGGCAACGGCTGGCATCACGGTCACCAAGATCGAGAAAGTGAAGTAGGGCCGGCAATCAAGGCGCGACGACGGTCGGATCGTCGCGCCGCCGTGCAAGCGAGGCAGGCGACGAAGTGGTTTTGAACCGGATGAGACCGGGATCGTTTCTTTGAATGGTCATAGGTCAACAACACGCCAATCGGCGACGTGGAATTGCTGACGGCATCAAGACCTGATCACCAATTTCTTGGATCGAACGAATTCCGCTCTAAACCATGAGGTCAACCGATGATTGCGCTTCCTTATGATTATTTCCTGATCGCATGGTTCGTCATCGCGGTTGCCTCCGCCGCGTACGTCGCCTTCGATCAGTTCAATGGCAATCCTGAGCCGACGGTGATGAAGTGGGGTTTCATCCTTGTCACGCTCTACATGGGACCGTTCGGTCTGCTACTTTATGTGCTGGCGGACAAAGAGCCGCATCCTGGCGAGCACGAACAGTTCACGTCGCCGCTTTGGAAGCAGGGGATCGGAAGCACCATCCATTGCGTCGCCGGCGATGCCACTGGGATCATCTTCGCGGCCACAATAACGGCGCTCCTAGGCCTTCCGATGTGGATCGACCTGATTGTCGAGTACGTTGCCGGGTTCACGTTCGGCCTCTTCATCTTCCAGTCCCTGTTCATGAAGAAGATGATGGGCGGAACGTACTGGGAGAACGTGCGCAAGAGCTTCATGCCCGAGTTCATCAGCATGAACGCCATGATGGCGGGAATGGCGCCGACGATGAGCCTGCTGATGATGGGCCGTGACATGCGCGCCATGGACCCGCTTGAACTGGTCTTCTGGGGCGTGATGTCGCTCGGCGTCATAGTCGGGTTTGCGACGGCGTACCCGTTCAATGTCTGGATGGTGAAGAAGAAGATCAAACACGGTCTGATGACTGTGCGGGCAGAGGGAGGGGCGTCGCAGCCGCATCAGGAAGCACATGGGAAACAGAGCGAAGCCGGACACCATGGCGACGGAATGCGGCATGGGGGCGGTCACCGTATGGGCAGCGAGGCCACAGTCCCGCAGTTGGTCGCGTTGGCCGGGGTAACTTCGTTTCTTCTGATCTCCGGAATGGTGGTGCCGGGATTTTCGGTGAACCTGGGTCTGAGCGTCCGCGACGTAGACGGCGCCATCATGCCTCCGGGCATGATCAACACCTTCGATCTTCCGGGCGAGGCGATGAAGGACATGGCGGCGGTCAAGCCAAGGCAGGTCGTCTATACGGCGCCGCCCGATGCCAAGGGCGACCGCGTGCTCGAACCGCGCGTCGAGAACAGGGTCAAGGTATTCGATATCGAAGCTTCCATCATCCAATGGAACATTCTGCCGGACGTCGCGGTGGAGGCCTATGCCTACAATCGTCAGGTGCCAGGGCCGCGTCTCCAACTGACCGAGGGCGATCGCGTCCGCATCAACTTCCACAACGCGCTTCCGGAAACCACGACCGTTCATTGGCACGGGCTGATCGTCCCGAACGAGATGGATGGTCCGGCGAAGATCACCCAGAAACCGGTGCCGCCCGGCGGATCCTACACCTACGAATTCACTGTCGGGCAAAGCGGCACGTATTTCTATCACAGCCACGACCATCCCGATCGCCAGCAGGCGCTGGGACTTTACGGGGCATTGCTGATCGCGCCCAAGGACCCCGGCGCGGAGGTCAAGGCCGACCTCGACTATACGATTCAGTTGCAGGAATGGCTGAAGCGCGAGTGGCTGACCTATCCCGCCATGCTGATGGAGGGGGCCTTGCCGAACTATTTCACCATCAATGGCAAGGCCTATCCGTCCACAGACACGGTTGCCATGAAGGTCGGTCAAACCATCAAGTTGCGATTCATCGGCACCAACAACAATTTCGTGCATCCGATGCATGTTCACGGCGGACCGTTCGAGATCGTTGCCGTCGATGGCGTAACCCTGAACGAAGGTGCCAGATATCAGGCGGACACCGTCAATGTCGGACCCGGCCAGCGTTATGACGTTATCTGGACAGCGCGCAAACCCGGCAAATGGCTGGTGCATTGCCACATCCCGCATCATACGGCGAACAACAATGTCGAGCAGCAGGGCGGCGGAGGCCTGATGCTCGTTCTCGACGTGAAATGAACTTCCGCTTCACCGTAAACAGGAAAACAAATGTCGAAGACTTCAACGATCGCCATTGCATTGATCGCAGCAATCTTTTCAGGCGGAGCAGCCGTCGCTCATCCGCAACTCGAGACCTCCGAACCTGCCGCTGGCGCGACGACGTCGTCGCCCAAGCAGATCACGATCACCTTCAATGAAGTGGTGATACCGAAATTCTCCGGCATCGAAATCAAGGACAAGGCGGGCCGAACGATTGCGACCGGGAAATCCCAGGCAGACCCGACAGACAAGAAGCGGCTGGTGGTCCCGCTGAAAGAGGAATTGTCTCCCGGCGAGTACAAGGTCGATTGGCACGCCGTCTCGGACGACACTCACCGCGTCAAGGGCACGTATTCGTTCAGCGTGACCCGCTGATGATCGAGGTCGGACTCATCGTCGGGCGGTTCCTGCACTATCTGGCGACAACGGCCCTCGCGGGGCTGTCGTTGTTTCCCCTCTATGCATACGCGGGAGCCGAACCGAACGTCTTGGGCCGCTGGCGGCAACGGTGGCTTTTGTGGACCGCCCTTGCAGCGCTGTTCAGCGGCCTTTGCTGGTTTGTGTTTGTGGCCGCGAATATGAGCGGCAGCATGACCGATCTCGCCGATGCGGAGACGGTGTGGGCAGTCGTCCACGATACCAGTTTCGGTATGGTCTGGACGCTGCGCATGCTTCTTGCCGTCGTGATCGTTGGGTTGACATTGAATTACCGTTCGACCGGGGGCCATCATCGGAATCGGATGATGTCGTTCCTCGCCGTGGTTCTTTTGGCCTCGTTGGCTGGAACGGGGCACACTCAAGTCGAGGAAGGCTGGGCTGGCGTCATTCATGTGATATCCGACGCCACGCATCTTATCGCCGCGGGTGCCTGGCTGGGAGGGCTCATTCCGTTGGCGGTGATCTTGCATCGCTCCGGGGGAACGAACCTGAACGTGGGGCCGCAGGAGGTGGACCAGATCTTGCTGCGGTTTTCTGGCATAGGGTACCTCGCAGTCGCGACGTTGATCGGATCAGGTCTTGTCAACGGCTGGTTTCTGGTGGGATCACTATCCGGATTGTTGGACACTGCGTACGGCCAAATCCTTCTCGGAAAGCTTGCCCTGTTCAGCGGAATGCTCATGCTCGCAATCGCGAACCGGTTCTGGCTCGTTCCGTCAATGAGCAAGCTTCGAACGGATGCTGCCGATGAATTGGCAAGGTGGTCCGCAAGGCTCCGCAACCATGTACTCGGAGAGCAGTTTTTGGGATGGATGGTACTCCTGGCGGTCAGCATCCTCGGTACGATGCAGCCAGCCGCCGGGCCGTGACGAACGGAAGACACACTCGAAGCAACTGAAATGAAGCTGGCCAATTTGGAAAGGATGCACAGATGATACATGTCCCGAGCAATGTATCGCGACGGAGCGCACTGGGAATTGTCGCGGCGGCATTGATGACTCCGACGATTACCGTGGCTGCGCAAGCCCCCGTCATTCGTGTTCATAGGGATCCGAATTGTGGCTGCTGCTTGGGTTGGGTGCGCCATCTCGAAGGCGCGGGGTTCAGCGTTACGGTTCACGAAGAGGCGAACCCACCGGACGTCCGTAGGCGCCTAGGTGTCCCGGCCGACCTGACTGCGTGTCATACGGCTGAGGCGGGCGGGTACGTCATCGAAGGACATGTTCCAGCGGCAGCTATTCAGCGTCTACTGAAGGAGCGGCCCGTCGCCACGGGTGTGGCGGTTCCCGGGATGCCCGTGGGGTCGCCGGGCATGGAGGGTGGCACGCCCGAGCGGTTTGCCGTCATTTTGTTTGGGCCGGATGGTCGGCGCACCTACTCGAAATTCGAGGGAGTGCAACCGGTCGGCTGAGCCAGCTCGATCTTGTTAACCGCAATTCGGTTGGAGCATTTATCGATCCTTTATTGCCGAAGATGTGAAAGACCGCCGCTTCCCCGATTTCCCGCTCCATGGCAAAGTAGGGCATGGGCTTTCGTCGTTTCATCGGCCATCTGCTGGCGGTCCTCGTGATCGCGGGACTTGTTGCGGCGCCACTGGTAACGCCAGTGGCCGCGATGGGGCCGTCTAACGTTCAAATGTCCGACATCGCGTCGATGTCCGGCGACATGCCGTGCTGCCCCGACACGCAGAAGAAAAATGACTGCAGGGATTGCCAGCTACTTGCGATTTGCGCGCTCAAGAACTTGGCGGCCTATCCCGCTGTCGATGCGATCGTTGTTCGCACAGCCAGCTATCATCAGCTTGCCGCTCATGACGACCTCATGAGCGACGGGCTTGATCGTCCTCCGCCCGACCATCCTCCTCGAACCCTGGTCTGATCGGCGCGTCAGCGCCATCCGATGCTGCGTGGCCGAAGAGCTGCGCGGATGATGCATGCCGTCTTGCGGCAGACCAACGACGTTCGAGGATTTAGAAAAAATGAGCATGTTACTTTGTGCACGCACCCTTCGGGGGGCGTTGATTGGCGTGGCAATCGGCATAACCGGCACCACAGCCTCTGCCGACATCAAGGACTACAAGTTTGAATTGGTTGATCAGACGGTCCAGGCCGGGCTTGACAAGGTCATCGCGGTCAAATTGATCAACACCAAAACCGGGAAACCGGTACCCGATGCGGTGATCTTTGCCACGCGGCTCGATATGGCACCCGACGGCATGGCGGAGATGGCGACCAAGATCGCGTCGATGCCGGGAGGCGAGCCTGGCACCTACAAGTTCAAGGCGACATTCAGCATGGCGGGACGCTGGCAGTTGTCGCTCGGCGCCAAGGTGCAAGGCGAGGCCGGCAGCGTCGAGAACAAGCTCGTCATCACGGCGCAGAAATGACCCGGGCCGTCTTGGGCGTTGCCGCCGCGCTGCTCGTCGCGGTTGGCGGGGCATTCATCGCCGCCCCCGCACTGCGCGAGGTAGGCGCGATTTCACTGGCGACGGCGGCGGATTCGGCCGCCGCCGTCGCGCCGATCTACTACCAGGATCCTGACGGCAAACCGTTCTACTCGCTGAACTCGAAGAAGACCGATGACGGACGGGCGTATCGTCCGGTGCCGCCCGGAGCCGACCTGAATTTCGACGATCCCACGCACGAGGAGACCGCGGCCAAGAAAGCCGATGCTAAGGGCGGCGAGCGGAAGATCAAATACTACCGCAACCCGATGGGCCTTCCGGACACGTCGCCGACGCCAAAGAAGGATTCGATGGGGATGGATTACATCCCCGTCTATGAGGGCGATGACACCGACGATGGCTCGGTCAAGCTGTCGCCCGGCAAGATTCAGCGCACGGGCGTGCAATCCGAGCGCGCCGCACTCCGCGTGATCCGGACATTGATCCGTGCACCCGGCACCATCCAGCTCGACGAGCGGCGCGTCTCGGTCATTTCCATGCGGGCCGAGAGTTGGGTGCAGAAGGTCGCCAACGTCACCACAGGTACGAAGGTCAGCAAAGGCCAGCCGCTGATGGAGATCTATAGCCCGGCGGTCGCCTCCGCGGCTGCCGAGTACATTTCAACGATCAATTCACCGGCGATCGGGGGCATTGAACGATATGGACGCGGCTCGCGGCAGCGGTTGATGAATCTCGACGTTCCGGACGAGGCGATCGTCGCTATGGAGAAGAGCCGCAAGGTGCCGATCTCGATCGAATGGTCGGCACCGCGCGACGGCATTGTACTGGAGCGCAACGCCATCGAGGGAATGCGAGCGCAGCCGGGCGATGTGCTGTTCCGCGTCGCCGATACCTCGGTTGTATGGGCGATGGTGGATGTGGCGGAACGCGATCTCGGCGCGCTTGCGGTCGGTCAATCTGTCAGGGTGAAAGCGCGAAGCTTTCCCGGCCGTACATTCTCCGGAGCAGTCGGCGTGATCTATCCGCAAGTGAATAAAGAAACTCGCACTGCACGGGTGCGGATCGAACTGCCCAATCCGGACGGCGTTCTGCTTCCCGATATGTACCTCGACGCTGAGATCGACACCGGAAAGCCCGAACCGGTGCTGGCCATTCCGGAGAGCGCGATTCTCGATACCGGCGCCCGGCAATCGGTGCTCGTCGACAAGGGGCAGGGAAGATTCGAACCGCGCGAGGTGAAGTTGGGCCATCGTGGAGGTGGCTATGTCGAAGTCAGTGAGGGGCTCGCTGAAGGTGAGCCCGTGGTCGTCTCCGCCAACTTCCTGATCGATGCTGAAAGCAATCTGAAGGCCGCATTGAAGGGCTTCTCGGAAGCGGGAGGCCAGCCATGATCGCCCGACTGATCGCCTGGTCGGCCCGCAACCTGCTGCTGGTGCTGTTCGGCGCCGGGTTCGCGGCTGCCGCGGGCATTTATGCGCTGGTCCATCTGCCGCTCGACGCGATTCCGGACCTCTCCGATACGCAAGTCATCGTTTACACCGAGTATCCCGGCCAGGCACCGCAAGTGGTCGAGGATCAGGTGACTTATCCGCTCGCGACGGCGATGCTGACCGTGCCGAAGTCCAAAGTGGTCCGTGGCTTCTCGTTCTTCGGTGTGTCGTTCGTCTACGTGATTTTCGAAGACGGTACCGACATCTACTGGGCGCGTTCGCGCGTGCTGGAATTTCTCAACGGCGCGGCGTCACGCTTACCATCGGGCGTGACGCCCACCATCGGGCCGGACGCGACGGGCGTCGGTTGGGTCTACCAATATGCGGTGATGTCGAAGGAGTTGAACCTCGCGGATACGCGCGCCATCCAGGATTGGAATCTGAAATTCGCCTTGGCGAAGGCTGAAGGCGTGGCCGAGGTCGCCAGCGTTGGTGGCTTCGTCAAGCAATACAATGTTGTTCTCGATCCGCAGCGGATGCGTGATCTCGGCATTTCCATGCAGAAGATGCGCGACGCGATCCGCGCCAGCAATGCCGACGTCGGCGGCCGCACCGTCGAGCTGTCGGAATTCGAATATGTCATCCGCGGCAAGGGCTATCTGAAAGACATCAACGACCTTGGCAACATCGTCCTGAAGACGAACAATGGCACGCCGGTGCTGCTCAAGGACGTCGCCCGCGTTGAACTTGGTCCAGACGAACGCCGCGGCATCACCGAACTGAACGGCGAGGGAGAGGTCACGAGCGGCATCGTCCTGCAGCGCTTCGGCGTCAACGCCCTCGACGTCATCAACAACGTCAAGAAGCGCTTTCAGGAGATCGCCAGCAGCCTGCCGAAATCCGTCGAGATCGTCCCAATCTACGATCGATCCACCTTGATCAACCGCGCCATCGATACCCTCAAGCACACGTTGTTCGAGGAAAGCATCGTCGTCGCGCTGGTCTGCATCATATTCCTACTGCATGTCAGGAGCGCCCTGGTGGCGATCCTGATGCTGCCGGTCGGCGTGCTGATGGCATTCGGCGCGATGAAACTGCTGGGACTCGGCTCTAATATCATGAGCCTTGGCGGCATCGCGATCGCAATTGGCGCGATGGTGGACGCCGCCATCGTCATGATCGAGAATGCCCACAAGCATCTCGAACGAGGCGAGCCGGGCCGCTCGCGGATCGGCATCCTGATCGACGCGGCCACCGAGGTCGGTCCCGCACTGTTCTTCAGCCTGTTGATCATTACCGTCTCGTTCATGCCGATCTTCACGCTGGAATCGCAGGAGGGGCGTCTCTTCAGTCCGCTTGCCTTCACCAAGACGTTTTCGATGGCGGCGGCCGCGCTTTTGTCGGTGACGCTGGTGCCTGCGCTGATGGTGATCTTCGTGCGCGGTCGGATTGTTCCGGAGCACAAGAATCCGATCAATCGGTTCCTGATCTGGATTTACCGACCGGTAATCAAGGGCGTGTTGCGCGCCAAGACGCTGGTGGTTCTGCTCGCCGTTGCGGTGCTTGTGGTCACCGTTTGGCCCGCAAGGCAGCTTGGCACCGAGTTCATGCCCAACCTCAACGAGGGCACGTTGCTCTACATGCCGACCACCTTGCCCGGCATCTCGGTTACGAAAGCGGCCGAACTGCTCCAAACCCAGGATCGGATCATCCGGTCTTTTCCGGAAGTTGAATCGGTGTTCGGCAAGGCCGGACGGGCTTCCACCGCAACCGACCCGGCTCCTTCAGAAATGTTCGAGACCGTGATCAACCTCAAGCCCAAGGAGCAATGGCCGCCGGGCGCGACGATCGACAGCCTCACAGCGGAGATGGACAAAGCGTTGCAGTTCCCGGGTGTCTCCAATGCCTGGACCATGCCGATCAAGGCGCGCATCGACATGTTGTCGACCGGAATCCGGACACCGGTGGGCGTCAAAGTGATCGGTCCCGATCTGGTCGGGATCGACAAGCTGGCGAAACAGGTCGAGCGGGTTCTGAAGGCGGTGCCGGGCACATCGTCGGCTTATGCCGAGCGCAGCATCGGCGGATACTATCTCGACATCGCGCCCGATCGGATGGCGCTGGCGCGTTACGGCATCATGATCCAGGACGTGCAGGATGTGATCGCGACCGCACTCGGCGGTCAGACGGTGACCACGACTGTCGAGGGCCGTCAGCGCTTCACCGTCAATATGCGATATCCCCGGGATCTCCGCGACAATCCCCGAAAGATCGCGTCTGACGTCCTGGTGCCAATGCCGCAGGGCGGCGCCGTGCCGCTCGGCGAGGTCGCCAAGATCACGTTGGATCGCGGGCCGACCTCAATCCGGACGGAGAACGGGCAACTCGCGACGTATGTTTACGTCGACATTCGCGACCGCGATCTCGGCGGCTACGTCGCCGACGCGCAGAGGGCCGTTCAGGCCAGCATCGCGTTTCCCCCGGGCTACTACGTGGTCTGGAGCGGCCAGTACGAGTATCTCGAGCGTGCCACCGCGCGGTTGAAAATCGTCGTACCGGTGACGCTGCTGATCATCTTTCTGCTGCTGTACCTCAACTTCCGCTCCATCACCGAAACCATGATCGTCATGCTGTCGCTGCCGTTCGCCTTGGTGGGCGGCCTGTGGCTGATGTGGTGGCTCGGCTTCAACCTGTCCGTCGCCGTTGCCGTTGGTTTCATCGCGCTGGCAGGCGTCGCCGCCGAAACCGGGGTGGTGATGCTGATCTATCTCAATCAGGCCTTTGATGAGGTCAAACTGCAATGCACGCTCAAGGACCGGAAGGTTACGCGTCGAGACCTCTATGACGCGATCATGGAAGGCGCGGTCGAGCGGGTGCGGCCGAAGATGATGACGGTCGTCGCCATCATGGCGGGCCTGCTGCCTATCATGTGGAGCACCGGCACCGGTTCCGAAATCATGCAGCGGATCGCGGTGCCGATGATCGGTGGCATGATCTCGTCGACGTTGCTGACGCTGATCGTGATCCCGGCGATCTTCGGCTTGGTCAAGGGATTCCGACTTCCGAACAGCGGCAGCGGCGATCCATCTGCAACGCCTTCGACTTCTGCAAAGAGAGTAACGCAGCATATTCCGGAACCAGCCAAATGAGGTGAGCCATGATGAACGGAATGATGCCCGGGATGATGTGGGGTATGGCGCTGGTCGGGCTACTGGTCATCGTCGTGCTGATCCTGACCGCGGCGGCGCTCGTCAAGTATCTGTTGTCCGGACGCAAAGGAGACCGATCATGAGAAAATTCGGGATCGCGGTACTGTTCACCGTCGCATCGCTGACGCCGGCTCTCGCCGAACAGGGCGATGCCGCACGCGGTCAGCGCGACTTCAGAGCCTGCGCGCCGTGCCACTCGCTCGAACCCGGCCGCAATATGACTGGGCCAAGTCTGGCTGACCTCTGGGGACGGAAGGCCGGGTCGTTGCCGAGTTTCGACCGTTATTCCGATGCGCTTAAGTCATCGGGAATCATCTGGGACGATCGTGCGCTCGACGGATGGTTGACCGATCCAAAGCGGATGGTGCCGGACAACGACATGCCGTTCGACGGCATCAAGGACCCCGGTACCCGCGCAGACCTGTTGGCGTTCCTCAAGGAGGCCACCAAGCCGGGAGCCGCACCCACGCAATCCGTGCAGACGCAGATGAAGGGCATGGGTGGAATGATGGGCGGAGGCCGCGACCCAAATCTGAAGAAAATCGAGCCCGCCAAGCAGGTCAAAGCCATTACCTACTGCCACGACACCTACCGCGTGACGACGGCCGACGGCAAGACGCGCGCGTTCTGGGAACGCAACCTGCGTTTCATGACCGACACGAGCAGTGATGGGCCGGAGAAAGATGCGCCCGCAATCATGCCTGCGGGAATGATGGGGGATCGTGCGGCAGTGATCTTCGCCGCACCTGATGAGATCGGCAAATTCATTCGGGAACAGTGTTGACGGCGTAGCTTCCACGCCGTGAGGCACCGATTCTAGCCGTACCATGTGCCATGCTGCGTCCGACGTCTTCGCAGGCTTGCATGCAACGTTGGCAGGCTCGGCGCAAACACGGCGCTCTTGCCGAACGAATCCATTCCGCGCCGCCAACGTAAGGGTAGTTCCGCCCCGTTCATGGCTACAAACAAGACCGTGACCTCTTGATCCAACGAGGTGGCATTCGCCGCGCGCGACTTTCAACCCGCGCTCAATGATGGCTCCAAGCCGTTGGAATGCGCTGATTCATTCAGCCGCAGCATGGTGGTCGACTCGGCGGATATATCGTTCAAGGGCTTGAGCGATCCGCCAATAAGACGACAGCGGAAGATCCAGTAACGCGAAGGCGTTGTCCGGCGAGATGGCAGATCCAACGTCTCGAGTCTTAAAGCGCCCGATCGAGACTCATGCGTTTTGCGAGCGTTTCGGCTGCTTCCTTCCGCTCGCTGTAGCGATCGGTGAGATATCCGGATACGCCCCGCGTCAGCAGCGTGAACTTCATAAGCTCTTCCATGACGTCGACGATCCGATCATAGTAGGGTGACGGCTTCATGCGCCCGGCCTCATCGAATTGTTCATAGGCCTTGGCGACCGACGACTGGTTGGGGATCGTGATCATGCGCATCCATCGGCCGAGGACGCGAAGCTGGTTGACGGCATTGAACGATTGAGAACCGCCGCAGACCTGCATGATGGCCAGCGTTTTGCCTTGCGTCGGTCGTACTGCGCCGATCGATAATGGAATCCAGTCAATCTGCGCCTTCATGATGCCGGTCATCGCACCGTGGCGCTCCGGACTGCACCAGACCTGACCTTCCGACCACGCCGACAGTTCGCGAAGTTCCTGAACCTTCTCGTGGGTCGCCGGGGCGTCGTCCGGAAGGGGAAGGCCGGCGGGGTCGAAAATCCTGGTTTCCGCACCGAAGGTTTGAAGAAGACGAGCGGCTTCCACCGTGGCGAAACGGCTGAACGACCGCTCGCGCAACGATCCGTACAGGAGAAGAATGCGCGGATGGTGCGTCGGCATGGGGTGATGCAGTGATCCGGGATCCGGATGGACGAAGGCTTCGTCGTTGATGTTCGGCAAATCTTGCATTTCAGTCCGCATTGATGATTTCACCGTCTTCCTTTACGAACCGTCCGATGTTCGGTTTCGGGAGAATGGACACCACTTCTTCGGAAGGACGACACAGCTTGACGCCCTTGGATGTTACGACGATAGGGCGATTGATCAGAAACGGATGAGCAACCATGAAGTCGATCAAATCGTCGTCGCTCCACTTTGAATCTGCCAGTCCGAGAGCGTCGTACGGCGTACCCTCTATTCGGAGCAGGTCACGAGGATAGATACCCATTTGGGTAATCAACTCGACCAGTTTTTCGCGTGACGGCGGTTGCTTTAGGTATTCGATGATGTCCGGTTCGACGCCGCTTTGACGGATCATTGCCAAAGTGTTGCGGGACGTCCCGCAATCCGGATTGTGATAGATGATGACGCTCATGAGCGAACTTCGGCGCTTTTGATCTGTTCGGGTTGGCGCGATTCGTACCAACCGCGAGACATCCGCACGATCTTCACGACCGAAAGCATCACGGGCACTTCGACGAGCACGCCAACGACGGTGGCGAGCGCCGCTCCGGAATTGACCCCGAACAGGCTGATGGCGGCCGCCACGGCGAGTTCGAAGAAATTGCTGGCGCCGATCAGCGCGGCGGGTGCGGCCACGCACCACGCCACTCCGAAATGCCGACTGAGCAAATAGGCGAGACCTGCGTTGAAGTAGACCTGAATCAGGATCGGGATCGCGAGAATGGCGATGATGATGGGTTGTGCAACGATCTGCTCGCCCTGGAAGGCAAACAGCAGGATCAGGGTGGCGAGGAGGGCGATCAGGGACAGCGGCTGGAGTCGGCTCAGGGTCCGGGTGAATGCAGCCGAGCCGGAGTTGAGGAGTGCGCGCCGCCAGACCTGCGCGATGACGACAGGAACCACGATATAGAGGACCACGGACAGCAGCAGCGTTTCCCACGGCACGGTGATTGAAGCCACGCCGAGGAGCAGGCCGACCAGTGGCGCGAACAGGAACACCATTAGGACGTCATTCAAGGCGACCTGGCCAAGGGTGTAATGGGGTTCGCCGCCCACGAGATTGGACCAGACGAACACCATCGCCGTACAGGGCGCTGCCGCCAGCAAGATCAATCCGGCGATGTAAGACTGAATCTGGTCGGACGGGAGCATCGGCGCAAATACATGGCCAATCAGCAACGTTCCCAGCAACGCCATCGAGAATGGCTTGACCGCCCAGTTTATGAAGAGGGTCACGCCGACACCGCGCGCGTGCTCCGTGACTTTCCCCATGGCGGCGAAGTCGATCTTCAGCAACATCGGGATGATCATGAGCCAGATCAGCACGGCGATCGGCAGGTTGACCTTCGCGATTTCAGCGCCTGAAACCGCGGCAAAGAAACCCGGCATCAGGTGGCCGAGGCTGATGCCCACCACGATGCAAAGAGCGACCCATAGGGTGAGATAGCGTTCGAACGTATTCATGATTAGGCCACGTGCGGTCGGCCCGACGTCGAGCCCTCGGAGTTTCCGATGTCACGAAGTTTGGTGCCGAGCGCCATTCTGTCGATCGAAGCAAGCCGAAGGGCGGTGAACAGCGAAATGCGATTCTTCATATAGCGGAAAGCGGCAACGAAGGCGGCTTCCTTCTGGATGTCGGTTCCTTCCACGGCCGCGGGGTCTTCAATGCCCCAATGCGCGGTCATCGGCCGTCCCGGCCAGACAGGGCAACTTTCCCCGGCGGCGCTGTCGCAAACCGTAAAGACGAAGTCCATCACGGGCGCATCCGGAGCGGAGAATTCTTGCCAGCTCTTCGAGCGCAAACCATCCGTGGGATAGTCGAGGCTGGCCAGCACGCGCAATGCAACCGGATTGACCGCTCCCTTCGGTTGGCTACCTGCGGAGAAGGCGCGGAAGCGGCCGCTTCCGTCCTTGCGCAGGATGGATTCGGCTAGAATTGAGCGGGCGGAGTTGCCCGTGCAGAGAAACAGGACGTTATAGACGCGGTCAGGCACGAGACTTCTCCTTCTTCCTCGGAGGCGGACAGCAAGGGACGAGGCTTTCGAAAATGGGCGCGCAAATATCCTGGCGGCCGCCGCAGCAGTCCTGCAGCAGGAAGACGGTAATCACCTGGAAGGTCGTGAGGTTCGCCCGGTACACGATCGAACGGCTGTGCCGCTCGGACGTCACAAGATTGGCCCGGGTCAGCACGGAAAGGTGAGCCGAGAGTGTGTTCTGCGGCACTTCAAGCAATCGCGCGAGATCGCCGGCGGCCAATCCATCGGGTTCATGTTGTACCAGGACCCGGAATGCCTGGAGGCGGGTTTGCTGAGCGAGGGCGCCCAGCGCCAGAATGGCTTGTTCGATTTTCATATATCCAGATGTATGGAAATATTCGATTTTGTCAACCGGCTTCGAGGAAATCGGAGGTGCTTATATTTCGAATATTTTAGAAATATGGTTTGACTCCAGAAAGCTTCCCGCTCAGTATTCTGGCATGAAACTCATCGACGCAGCATCGCGCCTCGAAGCCCTCGGCAATCCGACGAGGCTCCGGATTTATCGGACGCTCGTGCGGGCGGGGCAGTCCGGAATGCCCGTTGGCCGTTTGCAGGAAAAATTGAAGGTCGCTCCGTCCACCTTGTCCCATCATGTCAAGTCGCTGGTGAGCGTTGGCCTGATCCGGCAAGTCCGGGAAGGGACGACGCTCGTGTGTCATGCCGAGTACGACACGATGCGTGGGCTGGTGGATTTCCTCGTGGCTGAATGCTGTGCCGACGAGGCGACTTCCAGATGCAACGAGACAAAGACCGCTGCCTAAGTCTTTCGGATCTTAAATTTCGATCATTCTAGAAATATGGAGAATGGAAAATGACATCGAAAACCGTAGCCGTCATCGGCGGGGGTCCCGTCGGTCTTGCCGCCGCCGCTCACTTGATGGAACGCGGCATGACACCGATCGTGCTGGAGGCTGGAGAGCGGACCGGTCACGCGGTCAGGCAATGGCGGCACGTTCAACTGTTCTCGCCTTGGAAGTACAACATCGACGGCGCGGCGGCTCGCCTGCTGACTTCAACGGGGTGGAATTCCCCCGATCCGGAAGTCTATCCTACGGGCGGCGAGTTGCTCGACCACTATCTCGATCCCCTTGCGACCAAGACGCCGCTGAAGGATGTCATCCGGACATCCAGTCGCGTGACGGCGATCAGCCGCGTCGGATGCGACAAGGCAAAGACGAGAGGCCGTGAGAACGCGCCGTTCGAGATCCGCTTTCAAAACGGGAAGGGGCCGGAGGTCTTGCGGGCCGACGCCGTGATCGACGTGTCCGGAACGTGGTCGTCTCCCAATCCCGCGGGCGCGAATGGGCTTCCTGCAATCGGAGAGCGGGACTGTGCAAGCCGGATCATCTATGGAATGCCTGACGTCTCCGGAAACGATCGGGAGCGGTACAAGGGCAAAACTGTCGCCGTTCTTGGCGCGGGCCATTCCGCCATCGGTACGTTGACCGATCTGGCGCGCCTTCGCGATGAAGCCCCGACAACGGAGGCCATCTGGCTTCTCCGCGGCACCGATCCGTCGAAGGCATTCGGCGGAGGCGCCAACGACAAACTGGTCGCCCGCGGCGAACTGGGAGCGGCGTTTGCCGATCTCGTTGCCAACGGCAAGATCAAGGTGGAATCCGGTTTCGGGGTCACGCACGTTTCCGCTTGGGGGGAACGATTGCTTGTCGGGGCAGGGTCGGCCTGCTGCAGCCGCCATGTCATCGTCGATGAATTGATCGTGGCGACGGGATTCCGGCCTGATCTCTCGTTCCTGAGCGAAATGCGGTTGCGTTTGGATTCCGCGATCGAAGCACCCGTCGATCTGGCACCATTGATCGATCCGAACGAACACAGTTGCGGGACGGTACGCCCGCATGGTGCGCGCGAACTTCGGCAGGATGAGCCGGGCCTTTATCTTGCGGGCATGAAGTCCTATGGACGCGCACCCACGTTTCTGATGATCACGGGATACGAACAGGTTCGCTCCATCGCGGCCGAAATCGCCGGAGATCACGAGGCAGCGGCCCGTGTCGAACTGGAGCTTCCGGAAACGGGCGTGTGCACGCGCGGTGGCGTCGAGTCCGGCATCACGTCGTCCGGATGCTGCGGCGGCCCGGCGCCCGCCGAGGTAAACGCTTGCTGTGCGGAGGATGCCAACGCGGAGGCCGCTGGGAAATCCGGGTGCGGTTGCTCGTGAGGTAGCCGGGTGAGTAGTCGTCAGCTTCCGATTATCCTTGCCCTCGGAACCACGCAAACGCTCGCGTGGGCGTCGAGCTACTACCTGCCGGCGATCCTCGCCGATCCGATTGCCAAGGAGCTCGGCATCTCCAGCAACTGGTTCTTCGCGGCGTTTTCAGCCGCATTGGCCATCTCCGGATTGCTGGGGCCGCGTGTCGGACGTCAGATTGACCTGTTTGGTGGGCGACAGATCCTCTCCGGATCGAACGTAATCTTCGCTGCGGGCCTGGCGTTGCTCGGGGCATCGACTTCGGTATGGATGCTCGGAGCCGCCTGGCTCCTGCTCGGGATTGGGATGGGGGCGGGGCTTTACGACGCCGCGTTCGGTGCGCTGGGGCGCATCTACGGCGATAACGCTCGGCGTGCAATCACGGGAATTACCCTGATTGCCGGATTTGCCAGCACGGTCGGATGGCCGCTCAGTTCGTTGGGGCTAGAAACGATCGGATGGCGATCAACGTGCTATGCGTGGGCCGTCGCGCATATCTTGATTGGACTTCCGCTCAACCTGTTCTTGCTGCCAAGGGCGGTCCCAACCGTGCGACACGTCAAGGGGCGAGCCGTCAAACCGCATATTCCGGTGGATCGCATGATGATCCTGCTGTCCCTGGCGTTCGCGGCTGCATGGACCGTCACGTCGGCGATGGCAGCGCATCTGCCGCGCATCGTCGAGGCGTTCGGAGCAACGCCGTCACAGGCCGTCTTTGCGGGGATGATGATCGGCCCCGCCCAGGTTGCGGCGCGTATCCTCGAAGCGAGTACGTTCGGCAGATTCCATCCGTTGTTTTCCACACGACTTGCCTGCATCACGCATCCGATAGGTGCCTGCGTGATCGGGATATTCGGTGGCCCTGCGGCCGCGGCATTTGCCTTACTTCACGGAGCGGGCAACGGTCTGCTCACGATAGCTCGGGGAACGCTACCGCTGGCGATCTTCGGCCCCGAAAATTACGGCTATCGGCTTGGATTGTTGGGCGCACCCTCTCGCGTTTGTCAGGCATTGGCCCCGTTGGGATTCAGCCTGCTGATTGATCCGTTGGGAGGCGGTGTCGTGGTCGTGTCATCAATGTTGAGTTTGGTGGCTTTCGGAGCGTTGCTATTGATCCCAACGCCGAAGGCGAGAGCGTCGTCGGAACATGTTTCGGCAGAATGACGAATTCCAGAAAGGGATTCCTTTGTCAGGTGGGCTCGAGGCGGCTCTGGCCACCCATGCTGAAGTTTTCGGCAAGCACGGGCGGGATACCTAATTGATCAGGCTTTACGAGCTCAACGCCAATCTCGGTTCCTTCTTGCATTGTCCAAGCAAACTCAACGGACTTCGCCAGGATCGATGATAAGTGTCGTGATATGTCCTGTCGCATAGGCACCGGTATCTCCGCACGAGGCGTTGTCGGGAGGTCGGCCGGGCGATCGATTTCTGAGCTTGACCAACGTAGGGTCTCGGTCCGAAGACAGGAGCTTGGAACGGCTATTGTTACTACGCAGCACTGCGAAATAATCCGCTGCAAGACGCTGTGGCCATATCCGTCAGCAGAGAATAGCCCTTTGAGAAACAACGCAAGTTGAGATGGTTGCACGTCCCCGCAACCAAATTCATGCGAATTTTCAATATGTTGTAGGAGCGTCTCGGACCGCTGGTCCGGGACGCTCTTTTGCTTGGCGCCATCGGCAATTCGGCTCAGGACGCGCGCCGGTAGCGTTCGCCCTTTCGCAGCATCGCGCCATTCGCGCCGGCGATCCCGAGTTCCAGGCTCTCCGCCACACGGCGGGCTCTGTCGATGAACAGCTCCGCGGCGGCCGGCGGGCAGAGCTCGCGCGCCGTTTCTTCGAACAACGCAAGCCAGCGGTCGAAATGCTCCGCATCCACGGGAAGCGGCACGTGCTTCGCCATCGGCTGGCCGTGATAGCGCCCGCTCTGCAGCGTGAGAGACGACCAGAAGGCGAACATCGTCTGCAAGTGCGGCTCCCAATCCGCGATATGCGCGTCGAAAATCGGCCCGAGCAGAGGATCCTGGCGGACGCGCGCATAGAAGCCGCGCACCAGCCTCTCGATCGTGGCTTCATCGATGCCGGTCTGCGACCGCACCGTCGAGACGACGGCGGCGCGGCGGTCCTGTGCCGTGCGGACGCCGTCGCTCATCGGCCATCCCCCACGAAACGCGATCCGCTACCGCCCATGTTTCCTCGCGCTCGCTCGAAGATAGTCGGCCAGAACCTGCGCGTGGTTGTGGACCGGGTCGTGTGCTGCATACAACAAAGTCACGGGGCCTCGCTTCAGAAGATCGCCAATCCGGCCGACAGCATCCTCGTTCGCGGCCAATTCCGCCCGGTAGCGATGCGAAAATTCGTCGAACCGCTCAGGATCGTGACCGAACCACTCGCGCAGGTCGGGGCCTGGCGCAATGTCCTTCAGCCAGAGAGACAGCTTCGCCTTCTCCCTGCGGATGCCGCGCGGCCACAGCCGATCGACCAGGACGCGCTCGCCGTCGTCCTTGCTCGCGGGATCGTAGATCCGCTTCAATCGAATGTCCGGTGCGCGGTGGAGCATGGTGGTTCGCCTTCCGGTCGGGAGCCGGTCCCCGATCCATCCACATGACCGGAAGATTGCCTGGATGGCCTCACCCGGTCTGTGTCGAACGGGCCGGTGCCGCCTGATGCTTTCTCGCGCCCGAAGATAACCGGGCGATATATGAGCACAACCGTCCGGGAAAAGTTTGCGCTGGCGCAAATCGTAGCCGCAGACGGCGATAATAGGCATTCGGGAGGGGTGTGTCTCCGGCTTTGGGCGAATTTCGGTAAGGCATTGGCAGGATTGTTCGTTGCGCCCGCCGGTCTCCCGGCGGCTGCGCCGCCCGGTATGTCCTTCCGCACGGCTTGTGGCTCAGAGCCCGACCGCGTCCTCCTGACGGCGGTCGTGGGCGGGGACGGAATAGAACTCGCGCTTCGCCTCGTACATGGCGAGGTCCGCGCGCCGGACGACATCCTCCAACCGCTCCCCGAAGGCGCTGGTGGCCGCTCCCATCGACAGGCTGAGGAGCAGGCCGGGATAGAACTGGTTGTTGATGTCGATGAGCCGCTGGATTTCCTCCATCATCGCGTCGCCGCCGTGCGCATCCACTCCCGGCAGCAGCAGAGCGAACTCGTCGCCTCCGATGCGGGCCGCACAGCACGGTTTGTCCACGGCCTTGCCGAGCACCTCGCCCACGCGGCGGAGCAGCGCGTCGCCGACCCCGTGACCCCATTGATCGTTGGCGGACTTCAGTCCGTTGAGGTCGGCCATGATGATCGTCACCGGGCGCAGCCCCTTGCGCTCGATGCGGTTCAGCTCGTCCACGTAGAACGCGCGGTTGTAGAGCTTGGTTAGCACGTCGTGCGTGCCGAGGAACTCGAGATAGGTCTCGGCCTTCTTGCGCGCGGTGATGTCGGTCAGGGCGACCTGCACCAGCGACCAGTCGTCCTCGTGGCCGGGCAGCACCGAGAACTGCAGGAGGACGTACACCTCATTGCCGTTCAGGGCGTAGTTCACCACCTCGCGCTGCTGGAACAGCTTGCCGTTCCACAGATCGATGAGCTGCTCGCGGAACGATCTTTCCATATCGTCGCGGAAGACCTCGCCAAGACGGTGCATGAGCGTCGCCTTGTCCGGGGCGTCGAACAGCTCCAGCGTCTGCCGGTTGACGTCGAGCACGCGGATCTCGCTCATGCAGCGCTGCACGAACTCGGGATGCACGTCGGTGAAGACGCGGAAATCGTCGATGCCGATCTGGCGAATCTCGTCGAGCAGCTTCTTGATCGCGCTGAAGTCCTCCACCCAGAGCGACACCGGAGAGTGCTCGAACAGGCCGCGGGCGTACTGCTCGCTGGCGGCCTGCTCGCGCCGCGCGGTCTCGCGCTCGGTGACGTCCTCGATAGCGACGAGCACGCGCTCCAGGCTTTGCTCGTAGCCGGGCAGCACGCGGCCGGTCATCTGGATGTCGATCCGCCGGCCGGACAGGCTGTAGTTGACGGAGTGGCTGAAGAACTCCGTCCGTCCCTCCCACAGGGCCGTCAGCTCCTGGACGTGGCGGTCCAGCATATCGTCGCGAAAGACGTTGCCGAGATTGCCGACGAGGTCGGCGAGATCGGCGGCCTCGAACAACGCCAGCGTGCGCGCATTGACCTTGAGCACCCGGATGCGCTCGGCGCAGTCCTTGATCCGCGAGGGGTCGGCGCGAAGATGGGCGGCGAGATCGGTCACCCCGGCCGTGCGCCACGCCTCGAACAGCTCTTTGACGCCGCTGAAGTCTTCGAGCCACATGGAAACCGGCGCGAGATCGAACATCTCCGCATCGTCGCCGGGGGCAGCGTGGGTCATGGTCAGGCTCCGCGCGTCATCGTCATTTGTCGCACTTGCAGGGAGCTGAGCCGTAATGTCGAAAAATCAAACGGTCCGGCATCCTAGCCGCCGATCCTATCGAAGTTGTTAATCCGGGGGATGGGCGGTTCGCCGAGCCGGCAGGCCCGAAGGGGGCGGTAAAAACGAAAGGCCGGCGCACAGGCGCCGGCGGCCTCGAATATCAATTTTGCCGATCGCTGCGCCGGCGGCGCGCGGCGCGACCGCCGCCGTCGGGTGGCCTCAGTTCTGCATCTCGTAGAACGCCCTGGGCGCCACCGACGCCCCGTCGGCCACGCCCTGGGCGCCGTCGCCGAACGCCTGGGCCTTGGACGGCAGGTCGAGCGTCTTCTCCAGCTTGCGCGTCATGCCTTCGAACTGTGCATCCTGGTCGATCGTCAGCGTGTTCTTGAAAATCTCGCCTTCGACCACGGCGGTGCGTTCCAGCTTGACGTTCTTGCAGTGGATCGTGCCCTTGAAATGGCCGGCGATGGTGGCGTCCTCGGCGGTGATCTCGCCTTCGACCTGGGCGCCCTCGCAGATCGACAGCTTCACGCCGTGGATCTCGCCGAACACGCGCCCGAATATCTGCATCGGGCCTTCGCAGACGATGCTGCCCTTCACGGTCATTCCGCGGCCGAGAACGGAAACGGGTTCGGTGGTGACGGCCCTGAATCCGCTGGTGTTGCTCACGACGACGGTCTCCTGCACTGACGCTTTCTTCTCGGGCTCAGACTTCGATTTACCGAACATAGCGGTCTGCCTCCAAAGCCATGCGGCCATAGTAGGCTGGCGTTGCGCCTATTGCTACACTCCGCGCGCCGAGCCGCGAAAAAAATGTGGCAGGAGCATTAACGGCGGCATGGTTCGAGGGCTGCGGAGCCGGCGGGCTGCTGCCCGGAAAGAAAGCAGGCAGTTTGGATGGCTTACGAGGTCAACGAGGCGATGCTTAACGCGGCAGTCAGCCGGTTCTTGAAGAACGTCAGCCAGGCCGCGGAGCAGGAGATCGCAAAAAAGCTGCGCAGCGCCATCGCCAGCGGCAAGATCAGGGACCACGACGCATTCACGGCAGCGGTCAATTTCAGCGCCGAGAAGGTCGATCTCAACGTGACGATCTACACAAGAATGGATTTGTCGTGACGACCTGACGACAGCGGGTCTGTCGCGCGTCACAAACTCTTTCCTCTCGAAATCAAACAGGCGCCACCCTTTTTACCATGTTCATGGGATGGGGCGGCGGCGCTGCCGCTGATAACTCTTTGCAAGCCTCGCCGCGTCGCCTGCCCATGCGATGGCCGCGGCCGGCGCCGCATCGGCGCGGATGCAATGGTTGAGGCCGAACCGGGATCGACAAAGGAGCTTCACGATGTTGAACGGAACGATGCGCCTCGGCGCTCTCGTCGCCGGATTCCTGCTGACGGGCGGCTACGCCGCGAACGCGGTGGTCTATTGCAAATATGTCGGCGTGCCGAAGGGATGCGTGGCGAGGCCCGGCGTCGTAGTGGCGCCGGCGCCGGTGGTGCGCCCCGTTGCCGCTCCGGCGGCTCGCGCGGTGGTCCGCCCGGGTGCCGGCGTGAACCTCGGCGGTCCGGTCAACCGGGCCGGCGTGCGCTGACCGATGGCGAGGCCGCTCGCGCGCGGCCGGCGGTCTCGACCGATTATCATTGCGAGCCCTCACGGGTGGGGCGGTCTTCCTTCAACGGACCGCGATCCGGGACCGCTCCGGCGGCTCAGCCGCCTCGCAATGGCCAGCCGGCAGAGGTGGGCTCACAGGCGGCGGGCCCGTCGAGGAAATAGGTGCGCATCGGCCCGGTGCCCTTGACCTCCACGACGCCGCGCTCGGTGAAGGCGAAACGGTCGGCCAGCGCGGCCATGAACGTCTCGCTGACATGGATCCGCCCCGGCTCGCCGTGGGATTCCATGCGGCTTGCGATATTCACCGTCGTCCCCCACACGTCGAACGAGAACTTGCGCTGGCCGATGATGCCGGCGACCGCCGGTCCGGTGTGAAGACCGATCCGCAGATTGACCTGCGCGCCGTCGCCGCTGCGGAACCGGCCGATCTCGTCGAGCATCGCCAGCGCGAGACGGGCCGCCGCCTCGGCGTGGTCGGGGCGCGGGTCCGGCAGGCCGAAGGCGACCATGTAGGCGTCGCCGATGGTCTTGATCTTCTCGGCGCCGAGCCGGTGGGTCAGCTCGTCGAATGCCGTGAAGATCGAGTTCAGGAACTGCACGAGGTCGCTCGGAGACTGGCGGCTCGCGAGCTGCGTGAAGCCGACGATGTCGGCGAACAGGATCGTCACCGCGTCGACCTGGTCGGCGATCATCACCTCGCCGCCGTTGATGCGATCGACGATGGTGCGCGGCAGGATCGACAGCAGCAGGTCCTCGTAGCGGACCTTCTCGCGCTGCAGCTCCTCCATCATCAGCTTCTCGCGGTCGCGCAGCAGCTTGTTCTCCAGGCTGGAGCCGATGCGCGCCTGCAGCAGCGACGAATCGAACGGCTTGAGCAGGTAATCGACGGCCCCCGCCTCGACGCAGCGGATGACGCTGTCCATGTCGTCGAGCGCCGAGATCATAATCACCGGCAGGTCGCGGACAGCGGGTCGCTCCTTGATGCGGCACAGCACCTCGTAGCCGCTGATGTCCGGCATGATCATGTCGAGCAGGATGAGGTCGAACGATCCGGCGTCGAGCTGATCGAGCGCCGTATGGCCGTTCTCCGCCTCGGCGACGGTGTGTCCGGCGCGCACGAGCTGGCGGCCGAGCAGATCGCGGTTGGAGGCGTTGTCGTCGACGATGAGGATGCGCCCGCGCACGTCGGCGCTGGCCGGCTTCAGCGCCGTCGAGCGCACCGCGCGCACGGCTTCGGCCACGCCCGCGGTGGCGGCGGCCGGCACGATGGCGGCCTGCGCCGCGGGCTGGGCGCGGAAATTGACCAGGGCGTCGATGCGCTTGAGCATGCC
>Ga0180221_1000182_pt1 | contig 79261 bp, 74 predicted proteins | sample eDN5th37CKraftMG_FD_151339 | JGI IMG/M metagenome (GOLD analysis project Ga0180221, IMG submission 151339) | Enriched Miracle-Growth compost microbial communities from Emeryville, California, USA - eDNA 5th pass 37_C Kraft MG (version 2) (version 2) ... | reverse complement strand
TACTCACCGCGATGCTCCTGCACCAATCGAACGGCACGCTCACGGACTTCAGGCGAAAATTTGTTGTTCTTGCTCATGGCTCCATTTTCTCAAAAGTTGGAGCCTCCTCAAAACCCGGGGCGATTCAGGCTGCTCTGAGAATGGGCGTGCGCATAGATCGTGAAGGAGTACCGATGCGCGATTACCAAACAGCCACTGGCGTGGTAATCGCCTCGAGCGGAAAGGCCAATTTAGAGCGAACTGTCGTGAGCCCTCGTTTTTATCTTTCGGACGCAGTTTTTTTGGTGGGATTGGAGGGGGAGCGAAGTTTGTTGGAGCGCATTCATGTTGCTCTGAAGCAGCCGTGCTGGCCTCTCGCATTAGGGCGCAAGAGTTTTGTACCTTCTCTTCCTATCCATATGCCCGATGCCATTATAGACGCACCATTACGGCAGGCCCTTGAGGTCTGGCCGTTATTGCTGGATGCCAAACGCACATCCGCTACCGTGCGCATTGTTTTGGAGGATGACGCTGAGGGTGTTGTACGTCTGGACCAGCCGGTTGCTCCATTTATTGAACGGCGTTTCGGCCCGCGCTTTGTGAAATCTATTCTTATGGCCGTGGATGGTAAGCATGTATCTGACTCGACTAACGCTTGACCCTCGCAGCGCCCAGGCACGTCGGGATTTAGCCAGTCCCTATGATATGCATAGAACGCTAGTGCGGGCATTTACGGTTGATGGGCAAAAAACGCCACATCGCTTCTTGTGGCGGCTGGAACCACATGTGCGTTGGGATGCTTCGCCCGTTGTACTTGTTCAGTCCTCTTATGCGGCAGACTGGCAGTACTTGCAGTCTTCGTCAAATTATCTAGTAGGGGAGCCAAAGACCAAGACGCTTATTTTAAGTGATTGGATACAGTCGTGGAGGCGATACCGTTTTCGTTTGTTTGCCAATCCAACGGTGTCGCGCGAAAGAAGGCGCTACGGCCTTGCAACTGAACCGGAGCAATTAGCGTGGTTGAATAGGCAAGGAAAACGGCATGGTTTTGAGCTTGAGACTGCCATTGTTACAACTAGCGATATCCTGAGAACTCAGAAACGCGACATTGGAATCTGCTTGCAACGTGCTTGCTATGAGGGCGTTCTGAATGTTGTCGATACTGCTCTATTGGCGACTGCCGTCGAAACTGGTATTGGGCCGGGCAAAGCATTTGGCTTCGGTTTGCTTAGCCTGGCGGGCATTGGACGCTAGAAGAGAGGGGATTTTACATGCTTCCTCCCATCAAGCCATTACCCATGAAAGACCGTATTTCAATGGTTTTCATCCAGTATGGCCAGATTGATGTGCAGGATGGAGCTTTCGCGGTTATCGATCAGAACGGTGTGCGGATGCTGATTCCAGTGGGAGCGGTGGCGTGCATTATGCTGGAGCCCGGCACGCGAGTGTCTCATGCTGCTGTACATCTGGCGTCTACGGTTGGGACACTCCTCGTTTGGGTAGGAGAATCAGGCGTGCGTCTGTATGCCAGTGGCCAACCAGGAGGTGCGCGTGCGGATCGGCTCTTGTATCAGGCCAAGTTGGCTTTAGATGATGAGCTCCGCCTCAAAGTTGTGCGTAAGATGTATGAGTTGCGCTTTGGTGAACCAGCACCGCAACGTCGAAGTATCGAGCAGTTGCGCGGTATCGAGGGTGCGCGCGTACGCGAAACCTATAAACTTCTGGCTCAGCAATATAAAGTTAATTGGCGCGCTCGCAATTATGATCGTCATCAGTGGGATGCTGCTGATATCCCCAATCGGTGCTTGTCAGCTGCCACCTCTTGCTTATATGGCATTACTGAAGCGGCTGTCCTTGCGGCTGGTTATGCCCCTGCGGTAGGGTTTATCCATACGGGTAAGCCGCTTTCATTTGTCTATGATATCGCCGATTTGTTTAAGTTTGAGACAGTTGTACCACTGGCATTTAGTATCGCATCCAGATCTCCGTTTCAACCTGAACGAGAAGTACGTCAAGGTTGCCGCGATCTATTCCGAAGCAGCAAATTACTAGGGAAAATTATCCCCACCATTGAGGAGGTACTAGCTGCAGGCGAAATAGAGCCGCCGAAGGCGCCGCCTGAGGCTGTTCTTCCTGCTATTCCGAACCCACAAAGCATTGGCGATGTGGGGCATCGTACACAATAAGCGCGCATGTTCCTAAATCTTTTCTTGCTATGAGTTTTACTGTCGTCGTTACAGAAAATGTTCCTCCTCGGTTGCGTGGCCGGATGGCTATTTGGTTGCTAGAAGTCCGTGCTGGTGTATATATAGGTGATATATCGCGGCGAACACGTGAGATGCTGTGGGAGCAGTTGCAAGAGGGATATTCGGAGGGGAATGTTGTCATGGCCTGGGGCAGTAGTAATGAATCGGGCTATGAATTTCAGACTCTAGGAGAGAATCGGCGCGTTCCAATTGATTTTGATGGGCTTCGATTGGTGTCTTTTAGACCGAGAGTGCCAATAGAGCCGGATGTTCTTTAACAGTTAGAAAATTTGGTACAATTTTGGCTTGCCGTATTTCCTTTATATATTAATGGCTTACGGCAAGTGTGTTCCCCGCGTATGCGGGGATGAACCGGCTCGTCGGGTGTTTGCTGTTCGCGGACGCCCGTGTTCCCCGCGTATGCGGGGATGAACCGGATGCGCCCAGCGCAGACCTTGGCATGACCGAGTGTTCCCCGCGTATGCGGGGATGAACCGGCTAAATTCTGCTCTTATGCCTGTCGCGGAAAGTGTTCCCCGCGTATGCGGGGATGAACCGTCAGCGGGCTTTTGCTGGCTGATCAGGCTGCAGTGTTCCCCGCGTATGCGGGGATGAACCGATATGTTGACCCTGGAACCACAGGAGCTGGAAGTGTTCCCCGCGTATGCGGGGATGAACCGGTCGGTTCTGGCGAGCCTGTGCGCCGCCTGCGGTGTTCCCCGCGTATGCGGGGATGAACCGTGGTCAGGTTGTATCGGCGCTGGAAAAGCGTGGTGTTCCCCGCGTATGCGGGGATGAACCGTGAGTCAGGTGGATGATGTTATTGGGTGGTTCGTGTTCCCCGCGTATGCGGGGATGAACCGAACGAGACATAACGGAGCATAAATAATGTCTAGTGTTCCCCGCGTATGCGGGGATGAACCGTTAAACCTGTTCATGGACATCGCCGGCAATGAGTGTTCCCCGCGTATGCGGGGATGAACCGGGTCTGCCCGATGATATCGAGACCCGGCCCGAGTGTTCCCCGCGTATGCGGGGATGAACCGCTACTTCTTTGAATATCCTAACGAGAAGGATGGTGTTCCCCGCGTATGCGGGGATGAACCGGTGAGGATAGACAGGCCTATGGCCGGCAGGTTGTGTTCCCCGCGTATGCGGGGATGAACCGCCCCGGCCCGTGCCATCGTCGCATCGGTGTTGGTGTTCCCCGCGTATGCGGGGATGAACCGGGCGATGTGGCTCAAGTGCAGTCGTTCGAGGCGTGTTCCCCGCGTATGCGGGGATGAACCGCAGCTTGAGGAATATGTAAACCGCCTCTCGCCGTGTTCCCCGCGTATGCGGGGATGAACCGGTTGTCCAGGGTAACGAGGCCACTGTGGTGGCGTGTTCCCCGCGTATGCGGGGATGAACCGGAGGCGATGGCGGCGGGCCTCCCCCTGGTGGAGTGTTCCCCGCGTATGCGGGGATGAACCGAACAATAACCGGGCGCAATCGACCATGCGTGGGTGTTCCCCGCGTATGCGGGGATGAACCATAATCAGCGGTGATGTGGCAATAAGGGCGACTGTGTTCCCCGCGTATGCGGGGATGAACCGGGGAGGGGTGGCGGCATGATGTTTCCAAAAAAGTGTTCCCCGCGTATGCGGGGATGAACCGGGTGGCGAAGTTAGAACCCTGTGATCGGAAAGGTGTTCCCCGCGTATGCGGGGATGAACCGCAGCTTGAGGAATATGTAAACCGCCTCTCGCCGTGTTCCCCGCGTATGCGGGGATGAACCGGTACGCGCCCGCCAGGATGGGCATATGTCCACGTGTTCCCCGCGTATGCGGGGATGAACCGCGGCAGGTCACCGTGTGACTGCGCCCATAGTTGTGTTCCCCGCGTATGCGGGGATGAACCGCCTGTTAATTGCTTGGCCATCCTGCGGCCCTGGTGTTCCCCGCGTATGCGGGGATGAACCGGTAATGCTCGATGCCCACCATGTAAACCCCGCGTGTTCCCCGCGTATGCGGGGATGAACCGAGCGCAGGAGCCTGCGAATCTTGCGGATATGGGTGTTCCCCGCGTATGCGGGGATGAACCGTCTGATTCTTTGACCGGAACAGTGATCTTGACGTGTTCCCCGCGTATGCGGGGATGAACCGTTCTCCGGCGAGTAGATGCCGAACTTCCAGCCGTGTTCCCCGCGTATGCGGGGATGAACCTCAAGGAGCGCCTTGACCGAATCTCGAATGGACGTGTTCCCCGCGTATGCGGGGATGAACCGATCGCCACAAGGCTGAATGAGCTTAGGGCGCCGTGTTCCCCGCGTATGCGGGGATGAACCGTATCAGAGAGCGTGGGCACAGACGTAAACCGCGTGTTCCCCGCGTATGCGGGGATGAACCGAAGGGCTCAAAACCGATGAGGAATTGCGCCAGGTGTTCCCCGCGTATGCGGGGATGAACCGGTGTATGCGGTCACTGGCACCCAGGAAGCGGTGTGTTCCCCGCGTATGCGGGGATGAACCGAAGTAGCTGACGTAGATTGGGGCGACTTTTACGTGTTCCCCGCGTATGCGGGGATGAACCGGCCATATCCCGCCATTGCGGCGCCGTGATCCAGTGTTCCCCGCGTATGCGGGGATGAACCGCCCAAATGGATCGCTGCGGTGCCCTTCCTGCGGTGTTCCCCGCGTATGCGGGGATGAACCGATTGGGTTGCGATTGGTCAACCGAGGGGCGGTGTGTTCCCCGCGTATGCGGGGATGAACCGTCTTTGCGCGACAAAATGGTATCAATCCGCAAGTGTTCCCCGCGTATGCGGGGATGAACCGCTGTTGCAGCAACTGCGAGAGCGTGCCAGCGCGTGTTCCCCGCGTATGCGGGGATGAACCGGACCGGGATTCGCAAGTCAAGGCCGCCGTGGCGTGTTCCCCGCGTATGCGGGGATGAACCACCTCGGGCGAAAAGATAACCGATTGCCTATTCGTGTTCCCCGCGTATGCGGGGATGAACCGTCGTCCGCTCCGAAGAAAAGATGCGCCGTCCCGTGTTCCCCGCGTATGCGGGGATGAACCGGTCGATGAGTATTACCAGCGCTGCAAGGAAGAGTGTTCCCCGCGTATGCGGGGATGAACCGTATTGCAAGATCACTTCCTGATCGCTGGTCAGGTGTTCCCCGCGTATGCGGGGATGAACCGATTGCAGCCGCTTCCGAGTTGTGATCCAGCTCGTGTTCCCCGCGTATGCGGGGATGAACCGATGCGACCGTTGCGGTGTGCCCACGGCCCAGCGTGTTCCCCGCGTATGCGGGGATGAACCGTTTCTTCTTTTCGCTCATGGTGCCAATGTAGCGTGTTCCCCGCGTATGCGGGGATGAACCGCGTGGGCTCAGCGTCAAACGTGGTCTGGACGTGTGTTCCCCGCGTATGCGGGGATGAACCGGGTAGCCCTCCTGAGAGCTGATGTCTTTCAGGGTGTTCCCCGCGTATGCGGGGATGAACCGCGGCTATGCAGGATCCCGTGCCTATAGAGGTCGTGTTCCCCGCGTATGCGGGGATGAACCGCCTCAAAAGAAAAGCCCCGGCGAATCTTTCGACGTGTTCCCCGCGTATGCGGGGATGAACCGGGCCATTCCTTCTCGCTCTTGCTGCCCAGCGCGTGTTCCCCGCGCATGCGGGGATGAACCGTACACCGATGGTCGATACGGCAACCTAATCCAGTATTCCCCGCGCACGCGGGGATGAACCGGCAATGACACATATACGAGCATCAGAAATGGATTTTATCTGATTAGGAAATGCGCACTGGCTGGAACGGAATGGCCTGCAGGGTGATCCCACCAACCATTTCTATTCTATTTGCTCCGGCATTTCCGGCCTTTCTGCTTGTGCGTGACGGGCCAGCTAGGTACATGTCGCGCCTCATGTGATCAGCGAAATTCACTCTCCACCCCTGGCATAACTATGCCTGTCTATGCCATGGCGCTGCAGCTTGTCATAGAAAGTCTTGCGTGGGATGCCCAATGCTTCGAGCGTAGCCTTGACGTCGCCCCGGTGTTCGGCCAGGGCGTTGCGTATTGCTTCGGCTTCGAAGCGCTCCATGCGTTCGGGCAGTGTCAGGGATGAATCCAGGGGCCGAACACTGGCGGGTGGGGCGTTTAGCACACCCAGTACGAGGCGTTCGGCGAAGTGTGCGAGTTCGCGCACATTGCCGGGCCAGTCGTGGGTGTCAAGATGGTGTCTGATGCTGGCGGGGATTTCAGGGATCTCACGCCCAAAGCGGCGGGAGGCATTTCCCAGGTAATGAGCAAAGAGCAGGGGGATGTCCTCGCGCCGCTCGCGTAGCGGTGGAATTCGTAGCGTCACGACATTCAGCCGGTAGAACAAGTCCTCCCGGAATGTGCCGCGCTGGGCGGCCATGCCGAGGTCTTCCTTGGTGGCGGCGACGACACGCATGTCGAGATTGCGTACCTCATTGCTGCCCAGCGGCGTGATCTGGCGAGACTCCAGCACTCGCAGGAACTTGACCTGCACCGCCAGCGGCATGCTTTCAATCTCATCCAGGAAGAGGGTGCCGCCGCTGGAGTACTCGATGCGGCCGATGCGCTTTTTCTGGGCGCCGGTGAATGCGCCCGGCTCATGCCCGAAGAGCTCGCTTTCGATGACGTTATCGGGCAGGGCGCCGCAATTGATCGCTACCAAGGGGTGGTGGCGCCGCTGGCTCAGGCGGTGCAGGGTACTGGCGACGACTTCCTTGCCGGTGCCCGTCTCGCCTTCGACAAGTACGTCCACGTTGGCATCGGCCACGTGGCGCAGAATCTGCTTGACCCTTTGCATGGCGGGAGCATCGCCAATCAATGGCGTGTCTTCACCTTCGGTGCTGAATGCTGCCTCACGCAGGCGTCTGTTCTCAAGTACGAGATGGCGCTTCTCCGCAGCGTGCTTGATGGCCGCCACCAGTCTGTCAGCAGGGTAAGGTTTGGCGAGAAAATCGTAGGCGCCATCGCGCATGCACTGGACTGCGATGTCGATGTCGCCATGGCCGGTGATCAGGATGACGGGAATGTCGGGGTCTATGTCCCGAATCCTGCGAAAAAGCTGCAGACCATCCATGTCTGGCATCCGGATGTCGGTGACGACCACGCCATCGAAGTCGGCGCCGAGTGCCGGGAGGGCCGATCGGGCGCTGCCGTGAATATCAACCGTTATATCATTCAGCCGGAACGTCTGTGCATTGGCGCGGCGCATGGCTTCATCGTCATCAATGAAAATCGCACGGGGCCGCATGACTTCTGGCGCTATTGTCGGAACGGATGCATGCGCCCTGCTGTCACGTGTCCCGGCGTCGGGAGCAACGATGTCTGGCTGTATCGCCTTATCTTCCTTGTCGTGTCGTGTCATGTCGTTTTCTGTTCCGGCTTTATCAGGGTCAACGTAAAGACGGCGCCACCCAGCGCACCCAGGGGGCGAGAGTCATATGGCCGGCCGGCGCGCAGGTCGCCACCGAACTCTCGCATCAGATCGCGGGAAATCACCAGCCCCAGACCGAGACCTTCAGGCCGTGTGGTATTGAATGGTGTGAAAATGCGTTCCAGCATCTCTGGTGCCAGCCCGGGGCCATTGTCGGAAACCAGCAGTTCAACTGTGGCGGCGTGCTCGTTCACCGAAATCAGGATGCGGCCACCTGCTGCGCCCTCGAGCGCGTCGAGCGAATTCTGCAACAGATTGACCAGCACCTGCTCCAGCTTGACCCGGTTGGCCCGTACCAGGATATTGTTTCGCGCATCCGGACGGTTGATGGCAACCTCCTGGCGGCGTGTTCGCGGCGCGATCATCAGCAGTGCGCTGTCTATGGCATCGTTCAGGCTGATTGCCGCAAGGTCCGGGCCTTCCTTGCGGGAAAAGGCCCGCAATTGACCGGTGATCTGCCCGATGCGTTCGGTAAGCCCGGCGATGATGCCGAGATTTTCCCGGGCGGCGCCCTGATCGCCGCGTAGCAGGAATTGCCTTGCGTTGTCTGCATAGCTGCGAATGGCGGCAACAGGCTGGTTCACTTCGTGGGCCACACCAGCGGCAACCTGCCCGAGCAATGCCAGCTTGCTGGCCTGAACGAGCTCGTCCTGTATCGTGTGCAGCCGCCCCTCGGTACGCTGATGCTCGTCGATCTCCGTTCGCAGCTGCGCATTCAAGTCTCGCAGCTGGGCGGTGCGCTGGATCACCTGGCTTTCGAGTTCGCGGCGGGCTGCCACCTGTTGCGCCGCGGCCTGGGCAAGCCGGTGACGCCGGTAGAGTGCGATGCCTGCCAGGGCCGCCACGATAGCCAGGCCCAGAAGCGTCGCCAGCCGGGCGTTGGTGACGGCTTGATCGAGCTGGGCCTGAAGCGGAAGCAGTAAATGCATGGTCCAGCCAGGCGTGCCGGCAACAGGTTCGGTGACGTGAAGAAAAGGGGTTCCCTTGGGCGACTGGGCAAGCTTGCGCGTACTGTGTACAAGCTCACCTGGGCTGCTTGCCGATAGCGCTGGCGAGAATGGCAGGGGCTCGAAGGTGGCGTTGCCGAACTGCAGGCCGCCGCGCAGGCCCTGAGCGACCGTGGCAGGCAGGGGCGCCAGCACATGGAAGCGCCAGCCAGAAGGGCTGCCCAGCAGCATGATGCCGTGTGTATCAGTGACAAAAGTGCTCGCAGATGCTTTCCGCCAATCAGCCTCGAGATCGCGGAAATCGACTTTAAGCACCACAACGCCAAGCAGGCGGCCGCCGTTGTCGTTGACGCGCCGAGACAGGTACATGCCGGGCTCATTGCTTACAGTGCCCAGTGCGAACAGTTCAGCCGAACCACGTGCTGTCGCATCGCGATAATAGGGGCGAAAGCTGTAGTCCTGGCCAACGAAGGAGTCGGGCTCGCGCCAGTTGCTGGCCGCGATGGAATAACCTGTCTGGTCCAGCACATAAATCACGGATGCGCCCACTCCCGAGGCGAGCGTGTCGAGCTTTTCATTCAGATAACTGATCTGCCGGCTGGAGCGTTCCTCCAGCGCGGCGCGTACGTCCACATCGCTGGTCAGCACGTAGGGTACTGCGCGGAATTTGTCCAGCTTGTTGCGCAGCAGGGCTGCGTTGAGCGCGCCCGCGCCATGCGCCTGCGCGGCGGCTTCCTGCACCACGCCCTGCATGGCGCTGCGGCCGGCAAGATGCAGGCAGAGCGCAACAAGCGCCAGCGCCAGGGCACAGGCCAGGACCCTACGGACCCATGCCAGCCGGCGATGGCCTGGGACGGGGGGCGAGTGGTCCCCGGGTGAAGCATGAAAAACCATGGAGTGAAATAGTTATATGGGGAATGTTTGTGCGGAATTCCACACAGTTTACTCCCATTCTGTGCGAAATTTCGCCAGAAGAGCCTGACCCCAGATAGGTTGAAGGTAAAAATTATTATTTGATATTAAGCGGTTACGAGAATTTTCTGATGTCCGCGGGTCTGGCACAAACCTTGCGTACTAAGGGATAAGCCTGGCCAGACCATCGCCAAGGTGAAACCGGCAGCATTCCCACGTATGCATGTCGAAAAACAGAAAACGCCTGGCGCCACGCGCCGGATATTGATGGGGACAAACGACCCATGATCGAAATAGATCAAGGCGCACCCGTGCGCAAGCTGAAGTTCTACCAGATCCTGTATGTACAGGTGATATTCGCCATTGCCGTCGGCATATTGCTTGGTTATTTCAAGCCGGACCTGGGCACCTCGATGAAACCCCTGGGCGATGGCTTCATCAAGCTGGTCAAGATGATCATTGCTCCGGTCATCTTCCTGACAGTTTCCACAGGCATTGCTGCCATGAGTGACTTGAAGAAAGTAGGCAGGGTCGTGGGGAAGGCCATGTTGTATTTCATGACCTTTTCCACGCTGGCGCTGATAGTGGGAATGATTGTCAGCCATGTCGTGCAGCCGGGCGCAGGCATGCATATCGATCCGGCCAGCCTGGACCAGAATGCAGTGTCGGGATACGTCAGCAAGGCGCATGATTCGACCATTACCGGCTTCCTGATGAATATCATCCCGACGACTATCTTCAGCCCGTTCGTGGGCGGGGATATTCTCCAGGTATTGTTCGTGGCCATCCTGTTTGGCATCTCGCTTGCGATGGTTGGCGAGCGGGGCAAGCCTGTTCTTGACCTGTTGACGGCGCTTGCGCGGCCCATTTTCAAGCTGGTCGCCATCCTGATGAAGGCTGCGCCCATCGGGGCTTTCGGTGCCATGGCATTTACCATTGGGAAGTACGGCATCCACTCGGTGCTCAACATGGCAATGCTGGTTGGCACGTTCTATGTCACCGCAGTGCTGTTCGTAGTGCTTGTCCTGGGGGCCGTGGCGCGCTACAACGGCTTTTCCATCCTCAAGCTGGTGCGCTATATACGGGAAGAACTGCTGCTGGTGCTGGGGACGAGTTCATCCGAGGCGGCACTGCCGACACTGATGCAGAAGATGGAGCGCGCGGGCTGTTCCAAGTCAGTTGTTGGCCTCGTGGTGCCGACAGGATATTCCTTTAACCTGGATGGCACCAATATCTATATGACCATGGCGGCGCTGTTCATTGCGCAGGCCTGCGATATTCCCCTGTCGCTGGGGGACCAGATCCTGCTTCTGCTTGTTGCCATGCTTAGCTCCAAGGGTGCCGCAGGCGTGACGGGGGCGGGCTTCATTACTCTGGCCGCCACGCTCTCGGTCGTTCCCAGTGTTCCGGTGGCGGGCATGGCGCTGATACTTGGCGTGGACCGCTTTATGTCGGAATGCCGGGCGCTCACCAATCTTGTGGGCAATGCCACCGCGGCGGTAGTGGTTGCGCGCTGGGAAGGCGAGCTGGACAGGCAACAGCTTCATGCTGCGCTGAATGGCGAAGCCGAGCTGCCGGCGACTGCCGCGCCTGAAGCGACCAGCGGTGTTGCGCCGGTAATGAGCCTGCCCGCCCAGCAGGCCTGAGCCATCGCCTGGCTGGGCAGGGCAGGCGTGTTTCAGCCCCCGCGCCGGATGCGATCGATCACCCGCCGATCGCGTTTGGTAGGCCGGCCATGGATGATGTCGCGCGCAGGCTCCGGCGCCAGCCTGCGTGCTTCGGCGGCCCGCTCGCGGGCCGCGACGCTGTCGGCGGTTTCTTCGTAGAGTTGCTGGGCGACGGACGCCGGCCCCCTTGTATTGCTCAGGGCCCGCACAGTGACCGTGAGAGTCACGTCCCCTCGGCGTATGGTAATAGTGTCGCCCGGCCTGATGTCGCGTGCGGCCTTGGCCGGTTGCTGGTTGACGTCGACCCTGCCCTTGGCAATTTCCTGTGCGCCCAGGCTGCGCGTCTTGTAGAAGCGCGCCGCCCAAAGCCATTTGTCCAGTCGCATTCGATCATTCATGGTGCGTATCATTGCTTCATCATAGAATGGGCTGATGATACCTAACACCGGGGGTTGCGATGAACAATAGGTGGTATATGGCACAACTGAAACTTGGACAACGGGCAACATTCCTCGCTGCGGCGCTCGCACTTTGCACGCCTGCTGCGGCGCTCGCGGCGACGCAGGGCAGTATTGCATCCATCGTGCTGTCGTCAGGCGGGCTGGCCGAGGTGACGCGCAACGCGCAGGTTCAGGGCGGCGATCCTCTGGTTATGGACGTGCCGCTTGATCAGGTGGACGATGTGCTCAAAAGCATGGTCGTGCGCGATCCGTCTGGTGGTGTGGCAGGCATAAGCCTTGATGGCTTATCGCCTGTAGAGGAAACCTTCCGTCGCATGCCTTTTTCTCCTGCGGACATGACCTCGGTTGCTGGGCTCGCCCGGTCGCTGCAAGGCGCAGCCGTGCGCGCCACGTCGGGCGGTAGAACCATAGAGGGCGCGGTCCTGGGTGTTTCGGTCGCCGGGGAGCCGTCTGGCGCACCCGATCATGCTTCTGCTTCGGATGATTCGACGCCGCCGCAGGCCACCCCCGTGCTTGCCGTCATGACGGATTCGGGCGCCATCCAGTCGCTGGCATTGGGCAGCGATGCTGTGCTTGAGATCCAGGATGCCTCGCTGCGCAACAAAGTCAGGCTGGCGGCCGAGGTCAGCGGGCGGGGGCGCACAGATGACGTGCGCAGCCTGCGCATAGTCCTGGGCGGTTCGGGTGAGCGCGCAGTCGGGCTCTCTTATGTCGTGGCGGCGCCGGTCTGGAAGACAGCGTACCGGCTCATGACGGGGGGCGACGGCAAGGCCCGCCTTCAGGCCTGGGCCATCTTCGAAAATGCGACCGGTGAAGACTGGCAGGATGTCAAAGTCACGTTGTCCTCGGGCGCGCCGGTAACGCTTTCCCAGCAATTGCTCAAGCGCTACTGGCAGGCGCGTCCCGAGGTTCCAGTATTGGCCCAGCGCACTGCGCCGCCGCGCCCGGATGCGGGGGCGGCGCGTGCAAAGGCTGCACGGGCGCTTTCAGCCCGCGCGGCGCCTGCACCCATGGCGGAAATGGCTTCCCGGGGCTTTGCCGCCGACATGGCTGAGCCTTCCGCGCCGGTGCAGCAGGCGCAGGCGCGTGAAGGCGATACGAGCGCTACTTATGTGCTGCCCGAAGCTGTGAGCCTCGCCGCGGGGCAGACTTATACCGCTCCTTATCTTGATGCGCAGGTCAGCGCACAGCGTGTGTCGTTGTACCAGGCGGGGCAGGCCAGCGAACATCCGGTAGCGGCGCTGTTGCTGGAAAACGATACCGAGGCCAGCCTGCCCCCCGGCATCCTTACCGTCTATGACCAGGAGGATGGCTATGTCGGCGATGCAAGGCTGCTGGGCATTCCCAAAGGGGAAAGCCGCATGGCGAGCTTTGCCGGCGATGGCAAGGTCACGGTGCGGGCTGAGCATGCGCCGCAGTCGTCGGTAACCCGCATGTCGGTGGTGGACGGGGTGCTCAAGCTGTCCGAGGAGGAACGCCTTGAAACCGTTTATACGGTAAAGGGAGCGCCTGACAGCGCTCGCACTGTGATCATTGAACATCCCAGACGCGACGGCTGGCGTTTCAATTCTGACGCACTGGACGCCTCCAGTGCCGACAGCCACAGGCTGAGGGTGCAGGTCGATGTGGGCGCCACCGTACAGGTCAAGGCGCAGGAAGCCCAGACCCGAAATGAAACCTATGCCTTGGTGGATGCGGGCGGTGATGATCTGCTGTACTGGTCGGGCGTTGCCGCAGACAAGGAAATGGCTGCAAGCCTGCGCAAGCTGGCGGGCTTGCGCGGGGACGTGGCTGATGCCCAGGCGGCCTTGGAAAAGCTGCAATCCGAGCGCGATGTTGCCGAGAAAAATCAGTCCCGCATCCGTGAAAACCTGCGATCCGTGCCTCAGCAGAGCGAGTTGGCGCAGCGCTATCTTTCCATGCTTGGGGAGGAAGAGGACAGGATCGCCGGATTGCAGGAGCAGATCGACAAGGCGCAGGCCGCTCTGGATACGCTGCATGAAAACATGGCCGCCTATATCCGGGATATGGGGTAGAACCGGCATTGCCTCTTGATTGCCGCCTGTCTTCAGCGTTCGTGAATACCTCTGAACGATGAAGGCATGGCGGGCCTGCCTCCCATGCTTCTACAGTGATCCCTTGCACGCAACGCCTCATGCCCAAGTGCAGGCGTCCAGCGTCGCAGAGTCCGAAGAAAAGGGAGGGAGTATTCATGAAATCGTTCACCATGGCGCGCCGCGCACTGCTGGCCGCCTGTATGTTCGTGGCTGCAGCGAGCAGCCACGCCCAGCAGTTTCCGCCTGACAAGCCTGTGTCCATTGTCGTCGGCTTTGTTGCCGGCGGCGCGGCGGATTCCGCCACGCGTCTTATCGCGACCAAGCTGGCGGAAAACACCGGCGTTTCCATCGCCGTGATCAACAAGGCAGGTGCTGGCGGCAACATTGCGCACCAGTATGTTGCCAATGGACCGGATGACGGCTCCATGCTGCTGCTGGGTTCAGTCGGACCGCTGACCATCTCCCCGCACCTGATGGATCTGCCTTATGACCCGTTCAAGGATCTGGTGCCGGTATCGGGTGGCGTGCATTTTCCCAATGTGCTGGTGGTGCATACAGGGGCGGGTGTCAAAACCTTCAAAGACTTCATTGATCTGGCCCGCAGCGAGCCGGGCAAGGTAGACTACGCATCATCAGGCTTCGGCGCTGCTTCGCACATGGCTGGCGAGCTGCTGAACCTGTCGGCGGGCATCGACATGATCCATGTGCCATACAAGGGCGGCGCCCAGGCCATGCAAGACTTGCTGGGCGAACGGGTGTTGGCATACTTCTCTGCGCCGCCCACCGCCATGCCGTACATAGAAAACGGGCGCCTGATTCCGCTGGCCACCACAGGCCTGAAGCGCCCCAGCTACCTGCCTGATATTCCGACGGTAGCCGAGTCTGGCTTTCCAGATTTTGAGGCGCTGAATTGGTACTCTTTCATGGCGCCGGGCAAGACACCAGAGCCTGTCCTGGATCATTGGAATGCAGAGATCGTGAAGGTGCTCAAGGATCCGGGTGTGGAAAAAGCCCTTGAAGACCTGGGCCTGACGCCACATCCTACAAGCAGACAGGAATTTGCGGACTTCATGCACAAAGAATCGGAGAAGTGGGGCCGCATTATCAAGGAGCGGCACATCACGAAGAACTGATCCGCCCGACACTGGCGGACAGCGAAGCCGTGCGGGGTGCAGGCGTGCTGGTCTGGAGGCTCTTTTGCTCGCAGATTTTTCCTGCCACGTGCCGCCTACCGCCTGCTGACCGCCGTCCGCCGCCTTCGCTGGGTAGCGGGCAAGTCCAGGCCCGACGGCAAGCAGTGGGCTCCGGTTCCGGCTGCCTGCCTGGCCTGATGCGTATGGCAATCAGATCGCGGCTTCGTAACGGCGTTCGACCTCGGGCCAGTTGACGACGTTGTAGAACGCTGCAATGTACTCAGGGCGCCGGTTCTGATATTTCAGGTAATAGGCGTGCTCCCATACGTCCAGACCAAGAATGGGGGTGTTGCCTGTCATCAGCGGCGTATCCTGGTTGGCGGTGCTTTCAACAACAAGCTTCTTTTCGGGTGTCACGCTCAGCCATGCCCAGCCGCTGCCAAAGCGGGTCAAGGCTGCCTTGGTGAATGCGTCCTTGAACGCATCAAGACCGCCCAGGTCCGTGTCGATTGCCTGAGCCAGCTTGCCGCCGGGCGCGCCGCCTCCCTGAGGCGACATGATTTCCCAGAACATGCTGTGATTGGCGTGACCGCCGCCATTGTTTCGTACTGCGCCCTGCAAGGCTTCGGGCAGCGAGTTGACGCTGGCTACGAGTTCATCAATCGGTGCAAAGGGATGGCCTGCCGCTTCCAGGGCCGCATTGATGTTGTTGATGTAAGTCTGGTGATGCTTTGTATAGTGGATTTCCATCGTTTGTGCATCGATATGCGGTTCCAGCGCATCATATGCATAGGGCAGGGGGGGTAAGGTATACGGCATGCAAAGCTCCCATTAAAAACCGAGGGTGGATGTACGGAAAACCTGGATATTCCTTGCTGTCATTGATAGGTCATTCAGCAAAGGAGAGCCAGGTTTGAGCAGACATGGTGTGCGGCAGCGCTATTGCATAGGCTGCCCGGAGGATGGGCCTGCCGCGCCTTGGCGGCACGCATCCATTGCCTGTTGATCGTCAGGATATTGGCTTAGAAAACGCGTCAGCTCGCCATAGGTGCGGCGGCTGTGGCGTAGCGCTGCCTCTTGCCAGGAGGCCGGCAGGGACGCATCATCCATGGCAAGACAGAGCCTGCGATGGGCTGCACATAAATACTGGCGTTGCTCTGCGCAGCGGCCCAAGCGCTCACAGGTATCAGCAAGATTATGGTGGGCCACCACCCAGGCAGCGACACCGGCCTCTGCATCCTCGATCTGTCCAAACAGGGCATGCGCTATCGCCAGCGCCTTCGTGTAATGCCGCATGGCATCGAGCTGCCGCCCGTCTTTGAACGCGCGATTGCCCTCGATGATTGCTCTTCGCCATGAAACCAGCCCCTCGGGCAAGCCCGCACCCGTGGACCCGCATAGAGTTGCAACTGCCTGCATAACGTCCTCCGTGTGCCGTGCTCCCCATAAATGCCGGATGACAGGAGCAACATAAAACCCATTATGTAATGATAATCAGTATTATTTATAGACGCAAATGCGTTATTCGATTAGCGTCTTTATCAGGCTGACGCGCTATGCTAGGCCTTTCATTGCTGCAATCCAGCCTTTTTATATAGAACAAGTATGAAATTTCGCCTGCGCCAGATGGAAGTATTTCGGGCTGTCATGTTGACTGGGTCTATCAAGGGCGCGTCCAAACTGCTGTTCACCTCGCAGCCCGCGATCAGCCGCATCGTGGCCCATACCGAGCAGACGCTGGAACTACAACTGTTCAAGCGCGTAAAGGGAAAGCTGGTGCCTACGCCCGAAAGCGAAGCGCTGTTCAGGGAGGTCGAAGAGTTCTATCAGCATGCGCTGCATGTGGATCAATTTGCGCGCAATCTTGCTGAAACCCCATCAGGGGTGCTCAGGCTTTCGGCCAGCCCATGTTTGAGCAAGGGGCTGATTTCGCGGGCGGTCACCCGCTTTGTGGAGAAATATCCCAAGATACAGGTTCATTTTCATTCCACGCTGCTTAATAACATGGCACAGGAGGTGTTGAGCAACAAGGTGGATCTGGCGGTTTCGGTGTTACCGCTGGATCACCCCAATCTGGATCCTTTTGTCTTTACTGAAGGACGTATGGTCTGCGTGGTACCGCAAGGACACGAACTTACGCGGCAGGCAAAGGTGAGCATAAAGGATCTGTCCGAATATCCGTTGATTACCCACGATCCGGGGATTCCTTTTGGTCAGCTTGTATCAGCCGCGTTCCGGAAGGCCAATGCATCGGCAAGCACGCGAATCCATATCCATCAGACTGATGTTGCCTGTGCCCTGGTTCGAGCGGGCGCCGGGGTTGCCATGGTTGATGAGTTCACCGTGGAGGGGCTGGATTGGGAGAGCCTGGAAGTGCTGCCGCTTGTGGAGGATATCCGGCTGACGCCGAGCGTCGTGCGCTCCAGATTGGGCAGCGCCAGCAACCATGCCGACAAGTTTATTGAAGTGCTGATCGAGCAGACCGAGCACGACAGACAGTGTGCGATGAACGATTAACATAAAGCTATATCCCATCGCACAATCAGCATTTGCCGCATGATCCCGGTCTTTTTAAGATGAACGCCATACCTTCGCAAATCGCGAGGGGCTTGAATCGGAGACGGTGTTCATCATGAAGATTGGGTTGATCGGTGCGGGAAATATCGGCATGCACTTTGCCACGCGTCTGCTGGCCGCTGGGCATGAACTGCTGGTGCATGACAGCAACCCCAGTATTCAAAACCGGCTGGAAGACAAGGGGGCGGTGCTCGTCCCGAGCGCGCGGGCGCTCGCCGACCAGGTCGGGATCGTCCTGCTATGCCTGCCCCTCCCACGGATAGTGGCGGAAGTTGCGGCTGAAGTAGCTCAGGGCAGTGCGGTAAAGGTTGTTCTCGACCTTTCCACCACTGGGCCTTCCGTCACGCAAGAGGTTGAGGCCCTGCTTCGCGAACGCGGAATCGAACTGGTGGGTGCTCCTGTCAGCGGGGGCACGGTGGCAGCCGAGAAAGGCACGCTGGCGGTCATGCCGGCCGGCCCGGAATCGGCATTCCGGGTAGTAGAGCCTCTGCTCGCGGTGCTGGGAAAGAATATCTTCTACCTGGGTACAGATCCTAGCCTGGGGCAGACAATGAAGATCATCAACAATACCCTCTATGCGACCAGCATTGTTGCCAGTTCTGAGGCGCTTGTGTATGGCGTGAAGGCGGGCCTCGATCCCAAGACGATGCTTGACGTCATCAATGTGTCCAGCGGCCGCTCCTTTGCGACGCTCGAGCGCATTCCGCAATGTGTTCTGGATCGCAGCTTCCCGACCCGGTTTACGACGGCGCTGCTGCACAAGGACGTCAAGATGTGCATGGACGAGGCGGAAAAACTGGGCGTGCCAATGCAGGTCAACCCGGCAGCGCGCCAATTCCTGGCGTTTTCCATCAGTCAGGGAAATGGTGGCAAGGATAACGCTTGCGTCATTCGCCATATCGAGCAGTGGGCAGGGGTTGAATTCGGTCGCGAGGCCGCCTGACGCGCCCGTTTCCCTGCCTGGCCGGCCAGGCAAACATTCAATAATCGCAACTTGAACGCCGCCTTGCGCGGCGGCGGATCGCTGCGCCTTTTCATGGCCCGGCAGCCGCATTTTTTACCAGGAGATTTCCCATGTCACTGATCAAAATCCGTAAAAAGCTGCTCAATATCGAGAGCGTCTATCACGAAGGCGGTCCCGCGCGCCAGGAACCCATCAAGATGGGCTCCATCGCGGTCGTGATCCAGAATCCTTACGCAGGCAGATACGTCGAAGACCTGTCGGAGCTCATCACAGATTCGACCGAAATGGCCAAGGAACTGGTGCCCGAGCTCATTGACGCCCTGGGTGGGGCTGACAGCATCCAGGCCTATGGAAAGGGCGCGATCGTCGGGCTCAATGGCGAGCTTGAGCACGGCGCGATCTGGCACATCGGTGGCGGATACCCTATGCGCCAAAACCTTCCGAAGGCCAAGTCCATCGTTCCGGCAGCCAAGGTTGTCGCGGCGGCTGGCACGCGCCTGCAGATTCCGCTGCACCATATCGAGGCCTGCTACGTGCGCAGCCATTTCAGCACCATGGACGTGGGCGTGATTGACGGACCACGCCCTGATGAGCTGCTGTATGCCCTCGTAATGTCTACCGGCACTCGTGTTCATGAGCGCCTGGGCGGCTTGCGTGCAGAGGAAATCAAGGTCGGTGACGGGCAGCGCTGATCGCAAGAAATGCAGTGTCATGAGCCAGTTCCGCAGAAAAAGCTGGCTCGTGAATAACATACCGACAATGATGAGGAGACACACCTATGAAAGTTCACGCGGGCCTCAAAGGCTTATTGCTGGCAACGCTGCTGCTCGGTTCTGCCGCACAGGCGGGGGTATGGCCTGAACGGCCGATCACGCTTGTGGTGCCGTACTCGGCAGGTGGGAGCACGGATGCCACGGGGCGGCTTGTGGCTGAGCAACTGAGCAAGAACCTGGGACAGCCGGTTGTCGTGGAAAACCGTGCCGGCGCGGGCAGCAATATCGGCAGCTCGTATGTCGCCCACGCCGCGCCAGATGGTTACACGCTGCTGCTGGCTGCCAGCACGATTGCAACCAACGTTTCGCTGTACAAAGACATGGGATTCGACCTGCGCAAGGATCTTGTACCTGTATCCCAGGTGGCGCGTATTCCGAACGTACTGGTGGTCAACAAAGGCTTCCCCGCCAAAACGTTGCCTGAGTTTGTTTCGTATGTGCACGAAAAAGAGGGCCCCGTATACTACGGCTCGGCTGGCAACGGAAGCTCGCAGCATCTTTCGGGCGCCCTGTTCAACAGCATGGATGGCGGCGCAATGGTCCAGGTGCCCTACAAAGGCGGCGCGCCTGCCAATACTGACCTGCTTGCCGGCCAGATACAGGCGGTGTTTGCGCCGCTTGTCGAAGTGCTGCCCTATATCGACAGCAATAAACTGCTTGCGCTGGGTGTGACGACAAAAGAGCGGTCAGCCCGCCTGCCAGATGTCCCCGCTATCGCCGAAGCATTGCCGGGTTATGAAATTGCGTTGTGGAACGGCATCTTCGCTCCTGCCGGAACGCCGCAGGCCGTCGTTGAGAAGATCGCATCGGCAGTGCATAAAATTACGCAGGACGAGGCAGTGCGCAAGATATTTGCAGACCAGGGAACGATTCCGGTTGGCAGTTCGCCAGACGAGTTCCAGACCTTTCTCGCGTCGGAGATCGACAAGTGGGGACAGCTTGTCAAGCTCTCCGGCGCGAGCATCAATTGATATGGCCGGATACTGGGGACGTCTGCATTCAGGCACGTATCATCAATAGTATTGCCGGCTCGCTTCAGCCTGCCTGACTGCGGCGGAGGCAGGTTTTTTTTCACTTACTATTTTCTGTATAACAGCATGAAACCTCTGCTACTTGTTCTTGTTTACCTTTCCGAAGAACACCGTGCCCTTGTGGCTGAAAAGTTTGAGATGATCTATGCGCCCAATGAGCACCTGGGGGCTGACCGTTCAAACGGGCAGGCCCAGATCGCCTCCCGTGGCAAAGACATCAGGGTGGTGCTGACCAACGGCACAAATGGCTTGCTGGCAGAGGAAATTGCGGCCATGCCCAACCTGGAGCTGATATGTACTGTCGGAGTGGGTTTTGAGAATGTCGACCTGAAAGCCGCAAGCGCCCGGGGGATTCCCGTCTGCAACGCCGCTGGTACGAATGATGCTGCTGTTGCTGACCACGCCATGGCCATTCTGCTGGCGGCCATCCGTCGTCTGCCATTCCTGAACAGCGGTGTGCGTAATGGCTTGTGGCGTGACGACATTCCGCGCCCGCCCCATGTTTCCGGCCGCAGAATGGGTATCTTTGGGCTGGGAAACATAGGCAAGGCCATCGCCAAACGTGCGCGAGGCTTTGACATGGAAATCGGCTATCACAGTCGCACGCGCCGCGACGAGACAGGCTTTCAATGGTTCGATGATATTGTGAGCCTTGCTGCCTGGTGTGATTTTCTTGTTGTTGCCGCTCCAGGTGGAAAGGCTACGTATCACGCGGTTAACAAGGCTGTTCTTGACGCCCTGGGGCCGCAGGGCATAATTGTGAATGTGGCGCGGGGCACGCTTGTCGATACCGAGGCTGTAGCCGATGCATTGCGTGACAACAAAATATGGGCCGCTGCCCTGGATGTGTATGAAAATGAGCCTACTCCGCCGAAACCTCTGCTTGAGTTCGACAACGCCATACTGACCCCCCATATCGGGGGGATATCCCCACAGGCTATCCATGCATCCGTGGTGCGATTCCTCGAGAACGCGGAGCTGCATTTTGCGGGAAAACCGCTGCTCACGCAGTTGAACCTGAGTTAATGGCGGCACGACTGGGCTCCTGTAACGGAACCGAGGGTTTTCCCTGTTTTTGTTATCAAATGTGATAATGATTCGTATTTACATGATGGCTGGTTGGCCGATATACTGTGCTCGTTTATCCGATCAGCCAGGGTCAGTACATGGAGCTATGCGCAAAAGAACTTGAGGACGGTTTGCAGGAGCTGGAGGCACTCAGGCACGAAGAGACAAAACTACTTGCAGAGCTGCGGCAGGCGGAGCTTGGCGGCGAATTTCGCGAATGCTGTAGACGGCGCGAAAAATGGTTTGTCGCGCGACAGAAGGCCCGTATGTTGAATCAGTACATAGAACAGTTTATCCAGTTCAGGCTGCCCGCGGCAGCACGCGTTTGCCGTGCATACGGTCCCTCTCCGACATCGTAGCGAGGTTGATCACATGGTCATGACACCTGGCAAGGGAAACGGCGCCTGGCGTGAGCATCAGGTGCTGCTGCAAGAGTACGGGCGGGTACAGACACGTTGCAGCAGGATGCTGGCGGAGCAGGCAGCCCGCATCGCTGAGCTTGAAAGCGAGGTTATCCGCCTGCGCGGCGAAGCCATGCTTCGCATTACGGCGCTGGCCTGGGAGCGCGAGGATCATGCCCGCGTGATCGCCGCCTATCCGGATCTTCCCAGGCGTTTTGCGCTTGCAAGACATGTCGATCGGCTCGCGGAGCGCATACAGAGCCTGTTGCGGGAGCGCAATGCGGCGCATTGGTGGCCGATGCCCGGCATGGCCAGGCGCAGGGCGGTGCTGGCGGGGAAGGCCGAGCCCTCGGTCGTCTCGGCAGCGCCCGGAAAGTCAGTCCTATGCATAGGCAAAGATGCCGTCGCCGTTGGGAAGGCCCGCGCGGCGGTTGAAACCGCCGGAGGGCGCTTTCTTCAGCATGACGGCGTGGAAGACGCGGTGCTTGAGGCCAGCCTGGTCGCCGCCGACCTGGTCATCTGCCAGACGGGCTGCGTCAGCCACAATGCCTTCTGGCGGGTGCAGGATCACTGCAGGCGAACGGGCAAGCAGTGCGTGCTGGTCAGCCAGCCAGATGCGCTTGCGGCGATCAGGCCCCGGAAGCTTCCCGCTGATGCAGACATAAGCGACAGCTGAAAAGCCGTTTCCTCAGAAGCGGATCGCGGTGCCGGGCCGGATCACCCGCATGCGCCGATTGCCCCGCAGGCCGTGCAGAATTCGCAGCCGTCTTTCTTGATGACAGCAAGGTTGCCGCATTCGGTGCAGCGCTTTCCCGACATGGGAGCAGGCTCTGTCGCCTTGTGGCCGGGCTCGTCTGCGACGACGCCCATTGCCTTGATCGGGGTGCCGTCACCGGTCAATATGCCCAGCATGGCGTAGCGATGGATGACCAGTTGCGCCACGTAGGCGACCGTCGATGGATAGTTGGCTTGTCTGTCGCTGCCAGGGACACGGGCGAGGAAGTCGCCGCGCGGCTCGGCGTAGTTCAGCAGCTTGCGCAGTTTCATGGCGATCCAGGCCGGGTCGATTACACGCATGTCCAGGCTCAGCAGCTTGCACAGGCCATCGAGCGCAGCCGGATGCGCGCCTGTCATCCACATGCTGTAGGGGCGGCGGCTGCCGTCGGGCATCTGCAGCTCCTTGAGCATCAACACGAAATCGTCGCCTGTGGCGGGGTTGCGCACATCGGCTACCCAGGCCAGCGTGCCGTCAGTGCCGGTCTTGGGTTCGTGCGGGGCGAACAGAGCGTTGAGCACGGGGGCAGGATCGTCATCGCGTGGCGCCAGGGCGTCCAGGGAGTCGTAGCGCCATTCAAGCAGCCTGGCCAGGGCGGCGGTGGCGCTGGGTACAGCAACCAGCTCGCCCTCGGGCGGCATAGGCATCTGGAAGCCGTCGCCATAGGCGTGTGACAGCATCGTCAGCTTCTTGCGCAGCCAGCCCCGATCGTTGGCGCGCATGTCTGTCGACAGGGTCTTGGCGATGGCATCCAGCCCGCGTGGCGGCTGGCCGCCCAATACCCATACCTCAAAGGGCACGGCATCCTTGTCGGCGACGACGATGGCAAATTCGCCTTGCGGCGTGTGTATCGTCTCGCTTACCCAGCCCGAGGCTCCAGCGGGCAGGGCGGGGCGGGACGGCCAGCGCAGCGAAGCCAGCGGTGGGGATTTTGCAACTTCGGTCAGTACCATGCGCTTGTCCTGTTCCGAAAGCGTGATGGGCTGTGGCACGCTGGGGGGCGTCTCGGCTGCGTCCGGCACGGATAGCACCGCGCCCAGGATCGCATTGGGGCGATAGGTGGTGATGCCTTTGAGCCCTTTGTGCCAGGCGTGCGCATACAGATCCTTGAAGTCTTCGTACGGGTAGTCCGCCGGCACGTTGACGGTCTTGGAGATCGCGGCATCCACATAGGGCGCCACTGCGGCGACCATCAGCATGTGATCCATGGCCGAAATTTCCAGTGCGGAAACGAATGGTTCGGGCAGGTTTTCCGTATCGCCTCCCATGGCCCGGTAGACCCGGTAGGCATGGTCTTCGACGCTATAGTCTTTCCTGCTGCCATCGGGCATGCGCTTGGTACGCTTGTAGGTCCAGGAAAACGGAGGCTCGATGCCGTTGGAGGCATTGTCCGCGAACGCCAGCGAGATGGTGCCGGTTGGCGCGATGGAGGTCAGGTGCGAGTTGCGTATGCCATATTCCCGGATGTCCGCCTTGATGTGTTCTGGCAGGCGCGAGGCAAAGCCGGAGCGCAAGTATTCATCCGGATCAAAGAGAGGGAAGGCGCCGCGCTCGCGTGCCAGGTCCACCGAGCTCTCGTAGGCGGCATCGCGCAGCTCGCGGGCCATGTCCGCGGCCAGTTCGCGGCCTGCTTCGGAATCGTATTTGATGCCCAGCATGATGAGCGCGTCGCCCAGGCCGGTGAACCCCAGCCCCAGCCGGCGCTTGGCCTCGGCTTCGCGGCGCTGCTCGTCCAGAGGCCAGTTGGTGACGGTCAGCACGTTGTCCAGCATGCGCACGGCGATTTTCGTCACTTGCCGCATGCGCTCAAAGTCAAAGCGCGCGTTCTCAGAGAAGGGGGCGACGACATAGGCAGCCAGGTTCAGGCTGCCCAGGCAGCAGCAGCCATGGTCTGGAAGCGGCTGTTCCCCGCAGGGGTTGGTGGCTTCGATCTGTTCGCAATAGGCCAGATTGTTCTCGCTGTTGATGCGATCCATGTATAGCACCCCGGGCTCGGCGGCCGCATAGGTGCTTTGCATGATCAGATCCCATATGACGCGGGCACGCACCTCGCGATAGACCCACAGGCCATCGTCGCGCAAGTGAGCGCCCTGCAGTTTCAGTTCGGCATTCGGTTCCGTGGCGTGTACCAGTTCGAAACCCGTGTCCGCTTCCACCGCGCGCATGAATGCGTCGGTTACGCCGACTGAAACATTGAAATTGTTGAGCTGGCCGCGTTCCTGCTTGGCAGTAATGAACTCTTCGATATCGGGGTGTGTGACGTTCAGCACAGCCATCTGGGCGCCGCGCCGCGCGCCGGCCGATTCTACTGTTTCGCAGGAGCGATCAAAGACACGCATGTACGAGATAGGGCCGGATGCGCTGCTGCCGGTACCCTTGACGCGCGCGCCCTTGGGCCGGATGGCAGAAAAGTTGTAGCCTACGCCGCCGCCGCGGCGCATGGTCTCGGCAGCCTGCGCCAGCGCGGTGTATATGCCTGGCTTGCCGTTCTCTTCCTCGGTGATCGAATCTCCTACCGGCTGCACGAAGCAGTTGATCAGCGTGCTGTGCAACTGGGTACCGGCTGCGCTGTTGACGCGGCCGGCGGGGATGAAGCCATGCTGCATGGCCCAGAGAAATTCGTCAGCGAACGCTGCGCGCCTGTCCGCCGCCTCGGCCTGGGCTAACGCAACCGCAACGCGCTTTCGCACAGCGTCTATCGACGTTTCATCACCCTTGGCGTATTTTTCGACAAGGACTTCGACAGATATTTCCTGTGGCTCGGCAAGGCTGATGGCGACGTTTTCGAGTTGCTGCATGGCGGTTCCCTATGCCCGGCGGCGCGAACGGATGCGCGCCGCTAGCCGGGCAAATATCGTCAGAAATTATCATGGCGATTCGAAGCGCTCTTTGATATAGATTAGATCTTCCGCGTGCTGGAAGATTCTCGCAACATGCTCAAGATGTAATTTTGTGTTTCACTGGCATGCTCGGAGCAGAGGCAAGCCGTCCGGAGCAGGTCTGTGTCAGGGCAAATTCTCGCTCAGCACGATGCTGATTTGCATGGGCTCGACGCCTGCGCTGGGTTCCCGGCCGTCACGGGCATTGGCAAAAATACGTACGCTGTTCAGTATGGTTGAGTGCAGATTCTGGTTGAGCAGCGCGTCCAGCGTCCCGTCGATGAGCAAGGCGCGGGTATCGGGCGTCAGCCCGTGGCCCACCAGCACAGTGTCCTGGTCGCGTCCAGCTTCTTTCAGCGCCCGAGCCACGCCGTCGGTGGCGCCGCCGATATTGTAGATTCCCACCAGATCAGGATACTGCTCCAGCAACTGCCGGGACTGCCGATAATTCGTATCGGCATCATCGTGGCCTTCATGCAGGCCCATCAGCTGCAGATTGGGAAATTTTTCTTCCAGGATATGCTGGAAGCCCATTTCCCTTTCTTCGTGGCCGCGGTAGTAGCGGCTGCCTGCGATCATGGCTACCTTTCCGGTTCGCATGCCGATGAACCGTCCCATCAGCAGGCCGGCGCTGCGCCCCGCCGCGCGATTATCCAGCCCCACATAGGCGATGCGGGCGGAACGCGACAGATCCGAGATCAGGGTAATGGTATGCACGCCTCGCTCGGCCAGTGTGTTTACCGCTTCGCGTACGAGCGGATGTTCAAGCGCCATGAATGCGATGCCGTCGGCGCGGCGGCCCTCACGCAGCAATGCCTCGGCCAGCACCTGCGGGTTGAAGCCCTCGACAAAACGGCTGCGGCACTGAACGTTATATGGCTCCAGCTGCTCATGAGCGATATCGACATGATCGCCCAGCATATTCAGAAAGCGGTTGGTTCCGGCCGGCAACAGAAAAGCCAGACGCATGGGCTGAGGCCGCAGGGCGCGATAAAGATCGTCCTGCGGCAGATACCCCAGTGCAGCGGCCGCCTTGAGTACGGCTTGCATGGTCGCGGGGCGCACGCCGGGGCGATGATTCAGTACGCGATCCACCGTGGCTGTCGAGACACCCGCCTGGCGGGCCACATCCGTGATCCCTGGCCTGCGGACGGAAGTTGGGCTTGATTTCGAATGGTTCACATCAAAAAACATCAAAAGCCTTGATTGACGATACGGCTGTATGCCTCCAGAATTCGCTCTTAACAGGACTGATGAAAAAAGAATATCACATCATTTAATATCAAGGGGACATCAATATGAATCGCTTGTTCGATATTTCACGCCGTGCTGTGCTTCGGGCGGGCGTGCTGGCCGCCTTTGCGGTGTCGCTGCCGCTGGCAGCGCATGCCAAGCCGCTTGAGCTCCGTTACGGTCACATGAATTCCACCAACAGCGTGGCCGGCCAGCAGGCCCAGATGTTCGCGGATCTTGTCGCGAAGTACACCAACGGCGAGGTAACCATACGCGTATATCCGTCTTCGCAGTTGGGCAAGATGCAGGAAATGGCCGAAGCCACTTCGACTGGGGCGATTGCCATTTCGCACAACACTGCGGGCGGCACGGGTTCGCTTTACGAGCCTTTTGGCGCGCTGGATACGCCCTATCTGTACCGCGACGTTGACCACCTGATGAAGGTGACCGCTATCGATTCTCCGGTCATGAAGGCGCTGAACGAAGGCCTGATCGAAAACGCAGGCGTCCGGGTGCTGTACGCCTATTGCTTTGGCACACGCCATCTCACCGCCAACAAGGCGGTATATAAGCCGGCTGACCTGTCGGGCGAGAAAATCCGCTCTCTGCCGTTTCCGGTCTATATGACTGCGGTCGAGGCTTTGGGGGCCGTACCCGTGCCAGTCGACTGGTCCGAGGTTCCGACCGCGCTTGCCACGGGTCAGGTGTCGGGGCAGGAGAACCCCGTGGATGTGGTGGTTTCCAGCAAGCTCTACGAGGCGCAGTCTCATCTGATGCTGACCGGACACATCATGAATCCCGAAGTGATCGTGATGAACAACAGGATCTGGAAAAAGCTGACAGACGAACAGCGGGCAGCCTTTGAGAAGGCGGCGCTCGAGGTCAGGGAAAAGGCAACCCGCATGGTCGTCGAACAGGAAGCCGCCCAGCTTGACGAGCTGAAGAAGCTGGGGATGACGGTCATCGGGCCCGAGGATGGGCTTGAACTCGATGCGTTCAAGAAGAATGCCGCCGATCTGGTCGCCCAGCGGTTTGCCGGGAAGTATGGCGATCTGTACAAGCAGATCGACGCCATCAAGTAGCTGACCTGCCGGAGCGCGGCGGGCCGCCTGTGAGGCGGCTCCCGCCCATGCCGACGCATTCTTCCTGACCACGCGCCAAAGCACAAGCCTCGCCGTTCACGGCGAGGTCAAGCGAGGCCATATCAATGCGGGGCCAAAGGCGCCCCTGTACGTGGCGGAGAAGCTCCGGCCACAAGGCCGGAGTTCTTCACTGGAGTTTTTCATGTCGTCCAATTCTTTGCGGCAGACGGGGCCGTTTGTGCGTGCATTGTCTGCGGCCAGCGTATTCCTGGAGCGCATCGCCATCGTGATGCTGCTTCTGACTACCTCGCTGGTAATCCTGCAAGTCATTGCCAGGAATTTCTTTCAAATGGGGCTGCCTTGGGCCGACGAGCTTGCCCGCTACGGCGGGCTGGGTATTGTTTTCCTCGCCGTGCCGCTGCTGTTGCTGCATGACCGCCACATTGCGGTAGACATCATCAGTGCGCGGGTTCGCGGCAAGGCGGGCGTGGTGCTTCGCATCTGCAACGAAGTCATCGTGCTGCTGTTCTGCGCGCTGTTTTTGATTGGCGGCTATGCATTTCTGATGCGGGCGGGACGCTTCGTAACCCCTGCGCTGTCGATGCCCAATCTGCTTTTTTATCTTCCCGCCATGCTGGGCATGGTGATGTTTGCGATCGTATCCCTGTTGCGTTTTGCGCGGGTTGTATCCGGCCATTCCGTTGCGGCGGCCAGTGAGGCGCCGGCCATGGTGCATGAGGAGTCCGTGCCATGATGAGCCTTTCCATACTGATACTGTTTCTGGTGATCATGCTGATGGGCGTGCCCATTGCGATCTCCATGGGCGTGTCGGCCGGCCTGGTGCTCTGGTGGTTTGAAATGCCGCTTTCGGTGCTGGCGCAGCGCATGGTCAATGCGCTCGATTCCACGCCTTTGCTTGCCGTGCCCATGTTCATCTTTGCGGCATGCCTCTTCAATGCGTCCGGCATCACGCAGCATCTGTTCGATCTGGTGCGTCTGCTGGTCGGGCGCATACGCGGAGGCCTGGGGCATGTCTCGGTGCTGACCAGTCTTATATTCTCGGGCATGTCAGGTGCAGCGCTGGCTGACATTGGCGCGCTGGGCGGAACCCAGATGCGGCTTATGCGCGAGCAGGGTTACAGGGACGAGTTCGCCGCGGGTATTACCATGGCGGCGGCGACCATAGGCCCCATTTTTCCGCCCAGCATTCCGCTCATCATCTTCGCATCGGCGGCGGAAGTGTCGGCAGTCAAGCTGCTGCTGGCCGGCGTGGTGCCAGGGCTCATCATCACGGCGCTGCTCATGGCGCAGATCGCTGTCATGGCCCGCCTGCAGAAACTGCCGCGCGATTCGATGCGCTCGTCCCTGGGTGCGATTGCGCGCCAGGCTTTCGTGGCCTTTCCGGCGCTGTGCGCTCCGCTGGTACTGATCGGCGGTCTGGTCAGCGGCCTGTTCGGCCCCACGGAAGTGGCGGGTGTCACAGTGCTGTATGCCTTGTTCCTGGGTTTCATCGTCTATCGCCGCCTGACATGGCGCCTGCTGATAGACGCTGCGCGCGAAACGGTCCATTCCACCGCTAGCGTCCTGCTGATCGTCGGCGCCGCGGCACTGTTTGCCTGGGTGCTCACCATAGACCAGGTGCCCATGCTGGCCTCGGAGTTTCTCCTGAAGCTGTCCACCAACCCCATTGTGCTGTTGATGATCGTCAACGTCTTGCTGCTGGTTGTGGGTATGTTCATGGAATCTATTGCCGCCATCCTGATCCTGGCGCCTATTCTGACGCCGGCGCTGCTGGCCGCTGGCGTGGACCCCGTGCAGCTTGGCGTCGTGGTGGTGCTGAACCTGATGATTGGCCTGCTGACGCCGCCCGTAGGCATGAGCCTGTATATGGTCAGCATTGTGGCAAAAATGCCTTTGCATCGGGTCATCGCAGGCGCGCTTCCATTCTTCATTCCATTGTTGCTGTCGCTGCTGGTCGTCACGCTGGTGCCCGCCGTGTCGCTATGGCTGCCAGGCCTCTTTGTGAAGTAAGCCCGGCCCTGGGCGGCTGGTAAGCAACTTTTCGTCAATATGGCGCACGGCATGTCCTTGAGGCGTGCGGGGAAGGGTGCGCCTTTTTTTAGAAGCAGGAAAAGAAATGAGTCGATTCTTCGGCGAGATCCGCCAATTGGGCTATGTGGTCAAAGACATCGAGGCTGCCATGGACTACTGGAGCCGCAAACTGGGTGTAGGGCCGTGGTTCTATAACCCGCGCGTACCTATCCGTAACTACACATACGAAGGGCAGGCCTATGAGCCGCATAATTCGGTTGCCCTGGCCAACTCGGGCGATGTGCAGGTCGAGCTTATACAGACCCGCAACGATGTCCCCTCGATGTATCGGGATTTCCTGCTGCAGGGCCATACAGGCCTGCAGCATGTGGCCTACTGGACGCAAGACTATGATGCCGATCTTGAACGCCTGCTGGCTCAGGGGTTCCGGCCTGTGATGGGAGGCGAGGTAGGCGAGAACGGCCGCTTTGTCTATTTTGATACTGAGTACCATCCGGGGACAGTGATCGAGCTGTCCGAGGTCGCCGGCCCCAAGGGCAAGCTGTTTGACATGATACGGGCGGCTGCCGATGGTTGGGATGGCTCTGATCCTATCCGTGCCTTTCCTGATCTGAATACGCTTTGACGCGTTTGATACGTCTGGACGGTATAAGCCATGAGCCCTGAGATGAACCCGGATCGTTTTTGCGCCAGCTATCTGATTGAAACGCCGCTTGATCCAGCCCGCGTGGCCGAAGTGATGGCTGGCGAGCAGTCTTGCGGCACGTTTACGCGCGTGGAGGGGGAAACCGACGATCTTCGCGCACGGGCGCGTGCCATCGTGGAGCGCATCGAGCTTCTCGATGTGGCCGCGCAGCCATCCCTGCCCAATGCCTGGCTGGAACGCAAAGCCTGCCCAGGACCGTGGCGGCGGGCGCGCGTGCGGATCTCGTTTCCGATCGGCAATATCGGCGCCAATCTGCCAACACTGGCGTCCACTGTGGCCGGGAACCTTTATGACCTGGGCGAGGTTACGGGCCTGAGGCTCGAGTCGCTGCGCTTGCCGGCAAACTATCGGCGACAGTTTGACCTGCCGAAGCTGGGCATCGGCGGTACTCGGGAAGCCACTGGTGTGTCGCAGGGGCCGCTGCTGGGCACTATCATAAAACCCAATGTGGGCTTGTCTGTGGCGCAGACTGCGGAGCTTGTGCGTCGCCTGTGCGCCGCGGGTGTCGACTTCATCAAGGATGACGAGATATGCGCGGATCCGGTGCATGCGCCATTGCGCGAGCGTGTCCCCGCGGTCATGTCAGCGGTGCGCGAGCATCGGGACCGCACCGGCAAAAATGTGATGGTGGCTTTCAATATCACTGACGAAACCGATGCAATGCGCCGGCATGCGGATCTGGTTGAAAGAGAGGGTGGAACCTGCGTCATGGCCAGCCTCAACGCATGTGGCTATTCCGCCATCCAGTCGCTGCGCCGCCACACGCCGCTGGCGCTTCATGGCCATCGCAATGGCTATGGCGCGCTCTCGCGCCATCCGCTGCTGGGCATTTCGTTTCAGGCATATCAGACGCTTTGGCGTCTGGCGGGCGTCGATCATATGCATGTGCACGGCTTGCAGGGCAAGTTTTCTCAGGCCGATGACGAGGTGATCGAGTCGGCCCATGACTGCCTGGCGCCGCTGGCCGATGGGTTTGATGACCGTGTCATGCCCGCATTTTCTTCGGGACAATGGGCCGGAACGGTGCCTGCCACATTTGAGTCGGTCGGCAGCGAGGATCTGCTGTTCATGTCCGGAGGAGGCATATTGGCGCATCCCGATGGCGCGGCAGCGGGTGTGGTCAGCCTGCGTCAGGCATGGGACGCGGTGCGCGCAGGCGCAACGTTGGCAGACTACGCGCGGCAGGCTCCCGAGCTGCGCCGCGCCCTGGATTTCTTCAATGGCCGCTGAGTGATGTGCATGGATGCCATTGAGACCTCAACGCCCCACATCGCGTTCTATGCGGACGACTTCACGGGCGCGACGGATACGCTTGCCACAGCCGCCCGGGCGGGGCTGCGATCCATGCTGTTCCTTCGACCGCCCACGGCGCAGCAGCGTCTGGCGGCGGGCCCGCTGGATTGCCTGGGCATCGCTGGCGCGGCAAGGTCCATGCAGGCCGGGGACCTGGAAAGGGAATTGATGTCTGTGGGCCGCTACCTTGCGCAGCTTGGTTCGCCTGTCACGCACTACAAGACATGCTCCACCTTTGACAGTTCACCCGAGACAGGCAGCATAGGGCTTGCCGCCAGAACCTTGCGCGCGGCGCTTGGAAACCCGCGCTTCGTTCCCATGGTTGGCGGGCAGCCCAACCTCGGCCGCTATTGCGTATTCGGCAATCTGTTTGCCGCCTACCGTACGGGAAGCGAGGCATACAGGCTGGACCGCCATCCGACGATGAGCCGTCATCCAGTGACGCCCATGCACGAGGCCGATCTGCGCTTGCATCTGGCGCGGCAGGGCATGACGCGGATGTCCAGCATCCAGTATCCGAGCTACGGCATGCAGGGCGAGGCATTTGACGCCGGCATTGAACATGCCATCGAGGCTGGGCCTGACGGTGTGCTATTCGATGTCGCGTCTGAGGAGCATCTGCCGGTGGTTGGACGGGTGCTCTGGCGGTACGCGAAACATGAGCGGCTGCTTGCGATTGGAGCCAGCAGTGTCGTGGCGGCACTGGCGAGTGCGTGGGAAGAGGGGCCGGGCGGCAGGCATGGGAACGATGCGCTCGCGAGCATGGCCCTTGGCGAGAAGCCTGCCGGTCCGGTATTCGTGCTTTCCGGCAGCTTGTCGCCGTTGACAGCCAGCCAGATTGAGGCGGCTGTTTCATATCGGACGATCCCGGTCCAGGCGGGGGCTTTACTGTCGCCCGACGCGCAGGCGCGCGAGGCTGCACTGCAAGAAGCTGTAACGGCTCTGGATGATGGCCGGAATGTGCTGGCTCATCTGGCTGGCGACACGATGCATGATCCGGCTGCACTGGCGCGCGCCTGCGGCCTGTTCCTGTCCAGGGTGCTGGAACGAAGCCGACCATGGCGCGTAGGCATCGCGGGGGGCGACACATCGAGCCATTCGGTTCAGGCGCTTGATGTCTGGGGGCTGTCCTACCTGGGGCAGTTGGATCACGGCGCGGCGCTGTGCAGGCTGCATTCCGAAACGCCGGGGCTGGACGGTATCGAAATCATGCTCAAGGGCGGGCAGATGGGGGCTCCGGATATTTTTGAGAGGCTGGCTGGCCGTTGAGTCAGCCGCCGGCAGGGCGCCTGTCTTCAGGCCAGTAATAGTCGTCGTTGTAGATGCGGCCGCCGAAGATGGCGGTGCCGATACGTACTTCGGTCGAACCTTCCTCGATGGCTATCTCGAAGTCGCCGCTCATGCCCATGGACAGGCGCTCAAGCTCCACCCCGTCGATGGCTTCCTCCCGCACGCGGTCGCGCAGCTCGCGCAATGTGCGAAAGCATGCCCGCACGGCTTCCTGGTCGGGCAGGTTGATGGCCAGCGTCATGAGGCCCTTGATGCGAAGGGAGGGCATGCTGCGGGATACTTCGCGCAGAAGCCCCGGCAGTTCATCGGGGGGCAGCCCATACTTGCTGGGCTCGGTGGATGTCTTGATCTGTACCAGCGCGTCAATGGCACGGCCTTCCTGCTGCAGCCTGCGATCCAGGGCGATGGCCAGATCCAGGCGATCCAGCGACTGGATCTCGGAGGCCATGCGGGCGATATCCTTGGCTTTGTTCGTCTGCAGGTGGCCGATCATGACCCAGTCGATGCCGCAGTCGGCCAATGGTTCAAACTTGCTGCGTATCTCCTGTGCCTTGTTCTCGCCCAGGCGCGTAACGCCGGCGGCGACGGCCTGGCGTATGGCCGCTTCGCCAAAGGTTTTGCTGACGGGCAGCAGTGAGACAGAGCCCGGTGTGCGGCCCGCGCGCCGCGCGGCCTCGTCAATGCGCCCGCGTACAAGCGCGAGCCGGGAAGCAATGGAGTCGTCGTGAACCGTCATGATGCAAATGTATCCGGTAAATATCCTAAACAGTGGCGTAGCGGGTCCTGATCGAGTCGCGCAGCCCTGCCACGATTTCATAAGAGCGCAGCCTTGCGGCATGATCGAACATATTGCATGTGATCATGAGTTCGTCCGCCCCGGTCCGGTCAACAAAAGCCTGGATCTGGCTGGCGACGGTATCGGGGGCGCCTATGGCCGAACATGACAGCACGTGATCCAGCAGATCCTGGGCTTGAGGGCCGAGCTGTTCCACATAGCCTTTGCGTGGCGGCGGCAGCTTGCACGGCCTTCCACTGCGCAGGCTGACGAAAGACTGCTGCCAGGATGTCGCGAGATATTGCGCCTGTTCGTCGCTGTCAGCCGCGAAGACATTGAAGCCCAGCATGACATAAGGCTTGTCCAGGCGTTCAGAGGGCTTGAATGTGTTGCGGTATACCTCTATGGCCTGCATCAGCTGCTGCGGGGCGAAGTGCGAGGCAAAGGCATAGGGCAGGCCCAGCGCAGCGGCGAGCTGGGCGCCAAAGAGGCTGGACCCCAGTATCCAGACCGGCACGGGCAGGCCTTTGCCTGGAACGGCAAGCACAGGCTGGCGGGGTTCGTCCGACATGAAGTCCATCAGCTCAAGGACGTCGCGCGGAAACTCATTGGCGTCCGATGACAGATTGCGCCGCAGGGCGCGCGAGGTGGCCTGGTCGGAGCCGGGCGCGCGGCCCAGCCCGAGTTCGATGCGGCCCGGGTAGAGCGATTCCAGCGTGCCGAACTGTTCAGCAATCACCAGGGGTGAATGATTGGGCAGCATGATGCCGCCGGCGCCCACCTTGATGCGCTTCGTGCCGGCAGCAACATGAGCGATCAGGATGGATGTGGCTGCGCTGGCAATGCCCGGCATGCCGTGATGTTCGGCCATCCAGTAGCGGTTGTAGCCCCACTGGTCCGCGTGTTGCGCAAGATCCAGCGTATTGCGGAAGGAGTCGGCGGCAGTGCCGCCTTCGACGATGGGAGATAGATCGAGTATCGAGAATGGCGTCATTGAAGAGGTCGCTCGTGCTTGCCTACGGCAGGCCGTTCCGGCTGCCTACGCGAGCGCCAACGACCATTTCCGTAATCCAGTTTACCAGGATGGAAGTATAGGCCTGTTGAGCGGTTTTCTCTGACAGGGCATGATCCGCTCCGTCCACGACCCTGTGCGTGAGCGAGTGTGAGCTGGCGAAAGCCGCCCGGTAGCTCATGATGGTGGCGTGAGGAACAAGGTGATCGTGTTCCGATTCCACGATGAGCACGTCGCCGGTAAAGGAGGCGCAGGCGGCCAGTGCGCGGTTTTCCTCCGGCAGTACCGGTGAACCGCGGTACACAGCCAGATCTTCCTTGTTGAGCCGGCGCTTGGGCGTGGTCCATTGCTCGTCCCGATACAGGGAAGGCACGCGCAGCGAAAGCCACTTTACCGGCCTGAGCGTCGTGAGAATGGTGGACAGGTAGGCGCCATAGCTCGTGCCCACCACGGCAATGGCGTTGGTATCTATCGCGGGGTGCTGCGCCAGCTTGTCGTAGGCGCAGACGATGTCATGCAGATTTTCCGCCCTGGTGACCGTCTGCTGCCGGGCTGAGCCTTTTTCATGCCCGCGCAGATCGAAGGTCAGGCATACGCAGCCCAGGCCGGCAATGCCTCGCGCACGATCGAGGTCGCGCTCCTGGCTGCCGCCCCAGCCGTGGACAAACAGTACGCCAGGCACCTTCGATTCCGGCGCCAGGAAAGTTCCAGCCAGATGCTCGTCCTCAATGACAAGTTCGATTTTGGTGCTGCTTGTGCCCATAAGCCCGACCTGTAAGCGCTAGACCAAAGTCGCCGATTTTTCCGGCGGTGCTGTCTGATCAAGCCATGGCCTGACCATGACGTATTTGCTGATGTGGCCGATGCTGTCATCGCATCCCTGGTAAAGCAGCCTGGCCTGCACTGGAGCGCTTGGGCTTCGCCCGAAAAGCTCCAGGGTCGACGCATGCACCGCCCGCAGGCCGGGCTGCTCGCGGAATGCTTCCAGCGCACAGATCTCCGCGGCGCTGGCGCCGCCCGGGCGCCATGATTGCTCAAGCACCCCGATACGCCTTTGGCCGCCGGCGTCGATCCCCAGCGCAATATCATAGTTGCGGCGCGAGGCGAGCAGCCCCGGAAAACAGGCGCTGGCCGCCGCATCGTAGCAGCGCGCTTTCTCTATTGCCCGGAGGCTGACGTCATCCAGCGGCAAGGCCAGCAGGCTGTCAAAACCGCCGGGCACAACCAGAAGGTCTGATCCACCGTACACGGTTTCGCCCTGGTTGTCCTGCGTGAGCCGCTGCGTGCCCACATAGGCGGCAGTATCGTTGCCTACCCGCACGCTGCCCACGCTGAAAGTCTGTACCTGTTCCAGGTTCTCTTCAAGGACCAGGCCATACTCCAGGAGATGGGCGGGTTCGACTTCCAGCAGCGCTGCTTCCAGCGTTCGTTCGTCTCGCACTACACGCTGGCCACGCCCGGCCGTGGCAAGCACCGGCTTCAGTCTCAACGAGCCTGCGCGCAGCATGGCCGCGCCGGCTCGACGCGCATCGTCCAGCGCAAATACAGTCGTGCCGCGCAGTACCGCATGGCTCACCCGATGCGAAAAGTCATGCGACCAGCCCGTCGGCGCATTGCTGTCAGCGCTGAACAGCGGATGTGTAATTGCCTTGGTTGGCACGAATGGATAGGGCGCTACGCCTCCAAACAGATCGGCTTCGTTTCTCAGGCCCAGTGAATCGGCCAGCGCCGCACCGATGAGGGTATCGGTGGTCAGAATGTAGTTCCGCCCCTCATAGGGCCGGCTGGCATCGTGAGTGCCGCCGAAGGGTATGCCCAGCAGCCGGGCAATGCGGCGGCCCAGCTCGGCATGCACGACACGCTCGTGCTCCGGCTCATGCGTGCGTGCGGCGTAGATCAAAACTTGCCCCGATGGGCGGCCGGGCGATTCGGTAAGCCTGCCTGCAGTCATGATTATGCTCCCCCGTGGAAGGCGCCCGCGCCCGCTGTCCAGGCCAGGGCGTCATCGTGCCATGCCGTGGCTTGATCTCCCGCATGCCCTGGGCCCGCGGTCGGGCCATGTCGAAGATCCCGCTCACGGCATGGCCCGGCAGCCGACTTATTTTGCCACTTCAACCCTGGGCAATGCCTTGAGCTGTTCCTTTGTATACCCCGGCAAGGTGAATTTTTCTCCCTCCCGTGTAATCTTGTCATAGGGGATGGCGACATCGCGCGCACCCACGCCCAGGAAGCCGCCGGCGCCAACGATGAAGTAGCCTGCCTTGCCTTCAGGTGACAGCACCACGTCGCTGATGTCGCCTATCTTCTCATCGTTCTCGTTATAGACGGCGGCGCCCATGATGGTGTCCTTGACGCTCCAGCCCGAAATGCTTTCCGTCTTTTCCTCTTGCGGGGCAGGTCCCGCAGGCGCGGCGCCCGATGCGCCCGGCATGCTGCCCGGAGCGGCCGGGGCAGGCGCAGGTGCAGGTGCAGGTGCAGGTGCCGGCGCGGGCGCCGCTGCCCCGGGAGGCGTGCCCGCGTTGGGATCCCCACCGCCGGACTGCGCATAAAGCGGGGCGGCAAATGCAAGAGGAAGCGCGCAAGCGGCTGCAACAATGTATTTCTTCATGATGCTCTCCTGGTTTCTTTCGATAATGTGACCACGCGCCAAAGCGCAAGCCTCGCCGCTCACGGCGAGGTAAAGCGAGGCCATATCAATGCGGCGCCAAAGGCGCCCCTGCATTGTGGCGGAGAAGCTCCGGCCACAAGGCCGGAGTTCTTCACAGATGAGACTGTCCTCGCCAGCGGCTGAGCAAGTACCGTGCCCCCTGTGCTATTCCAGCCAGATGGCGGGCCGTGCGCCATAGGAGATACGCCTGTCCAGGCACGCCGCTTGCTCCAGGGAAAACAAGCCGGCGGATCCGTGCCGGAATCACTCTAGCAGGGGGTAAATTCATGAATCCGACCAAAAGATGCGCGACTATTGCAGTAATGGTGGTGCTGATGAGCAGCCTTGCCGCATGCAGCGGCATGTCGCGGCAAGGCAAGAACACAGCCATAGGCGCCGGTGTTGGGGCGGTAGGCGGTGCGGTTCTGACGGGCGGCAGCGCGCTTGGTACGGTAGGCGGTGCCGCTGTGGGTGGCGTCGTGGGCCACGAAGCGAGTAAATAATACAAACGCTGTAGTACAAGCGCTGGTCTCAAGAAGAGAAGAGGAGTAAGCATGCTGTATACCTTGGCTATTATCCTTATTGTTCTTTGGCTGCTGGGCCTCGTCAGCTCGTATACGATAGGCGGGTTCATCCACATTTTGCTGGTGATCGCCATTGTGCTGGTGCTGGTGCGCCTGATCTCGGGGCGTTCGCTTTAGCTTTTTTCAGCCTCTTTTTTGCGATAGCGAGGTTCCCGGGGCGGCACATGCGTCCCGGGGCCTTTACGCATCCGGGGGCGTCCTGCCGGGGCTTTGCGGGTCCCGTTACTATCCGTACAATGCGTCAGAATTTTCTTCACAGCTTGACGGACAATCATGCACAGCTATTTTTCCGATTTCGCAACGCTTTTCCCCTCCATAGAAATGCTCGCGCTGAACCTGTTGGTCACAGTCGTGATCCTGCTGGCGGGATGGTGGGCATCCTCGTTTGCCGGCCGCAGCCTGCGCAAGCTGGCTGCGCGCTCGCCCAAAGTCGACCAGACTGTCGTGCCCATGGTTTATACCGTTACCGTATGGGCGATACGCGTATTTGTGATCGTTGCCGTGCTGGCGCGGCTGGGGGTGCAGACGGCAAGCATCATCGCGGTGCTGGGCGCTGCCGGCCTGGCCATTGGTCTCGCGTTGCAGGGCACCCTGCAGAATATTGCCGCAGGCATCATGCTCCTGATGCTGCGGCCACTGCGTGCCGGTGAATACATTTCGGTGGTGGGGCAGGGTGATGGAACAGTGGCCGAGGTCGGCCTGTTCCTGACGCGGCTGATCCAGTTTGACGGGGTCCACCTGACGCTGCCGAACAGCGCCGTCTGGGGCAACCCCATCATTAATTACAGCCGTAATGCCACGCGCCGCCTGGATGTCGAGGTTTCTGTGCGCTATGGCGACGACATCGAGCTGGCCTTGCGGGAGCTTGGCGCCCTGGTGCGCGAGCATGCCAATGTGCTGCCCGATCCCGCGCCTCAGGTCATGGTGACGCAGTACAAGGACAGCGCCGTGGTTGTGAACATGCGCGTATGGGTCGCCGCGGAAAAGTATTGGGATGTTCGATTTGACCTGTACCGCAACGCGCTGCAAACCCTGACCCGCGCGGGCCTCAGGCTGCCGGTGCCTTTGCGCGAGGTTCAGACGCTTGGCGCCTCGGGCCAGACCGAGGCAGGCGCGCCTGTCTCTGGCGACTAGTCTGGCAGGCCTTCATTTTCGCGTGCCCGGCCGTTGGCCCGGGCGCTTCACATCGCTTCCGCGATCAGCCTGAGCTCTTCCTGTATCAGTGCCGCGATTTCCCGCTGGCGCGTGGCGGGCATGCGTTCAGTGATGGCCGTCACGCTGATCGCGAGATAAGGCTTTCCCGCGCTGTCGCACAGGGCGCATCCTACGCCCAGCGCGCCGCGCACCGCGTAGTTTCCCACCACCGAGTAGCCGCGCGTCCGGGTGTTGGCGACCAATTGCCGCATTTCGCGCGTGCTCATGCCCCCATACTGTTCCAGCCGTTCGCTGTTGCGGGTGATGATCTCTTCGACTTCGGCATCGTCCAGCCTGGCCAGGAGAGCCATGCCGCCGGAGCCGACGCCCAGGGGCTGACGCTTGCCCGCGTATGTGGCCAATATCTGTACGGGATACGGGCCGATCTCTCTCCACAGGCTTACGGACTCGTGACCCTCGCGCACGACCAGAAACACTGCGTCGCCAGTCGCCTCGGCCAGCTTGCGCAGGGCGGGATAGGCAATCTGTATGCGCGGATCCTGCTCGACTGCCGGCGCGGGCGCCTGTGTCGGCACCGCTGCATAGCGCTTGGTACCTGTGACGCTGCGTGCGAAGCCGCTTTCCACGAGTGCGGCCAGCAGGCGATATACGGTGGGTCTCTGCAGGCCGGTCGCACGGGCCAGGGCAGTAATGCTGAGCCCCGATTGCGGGGTTTCCTGCAGGGTGCGCAATACGCTCAGGCCGCGCCTGAGTGTGCGCGGCCCGGCATCTCCTTGGCTAAGTTCGGAAGTGTCCACAGGGTGTACGTATCGGTTTGAAATAAACTGAAAATATCAGAGAATCACTATCCCCATTATACAACCGTCCGCAACGTGGACGTGCAGGCCTATTAAAGGCCATGACAGGAGGACAAGAATGTCAATCAAGATACGTTTCAACGCGGGCCTGAAAGCTGTCGCCGCAGGCGCCATGGCAGTTGCTGCAATGGCCGCGACAGCCCCCGCAATGGCCGCTTATCCCGAGCAGCCCATACGCCTGGTCGTCGGTTTCTCGGCCGGCGGCACTACTGATGTGGTAGCCCGCATTGTCGGCAAGGAAGTCGGCGAGGCGCTCGGCCAGCCGGTCGTTGTCGAGAACCGGCCGGGTGCCGGCAGCAACATCGGTGCGGAGATGGTGGCGCGCGCCAAGCCCGACGGTTATACGCTATACATGGTTGCTGTTACCAGCGCCATCAACCAGACGCTGTACAAGAACATCCGTTTCAATCTGATCGACGATTTCACGCCTGTGGCGCTGGCGGTACGCGTGCCCAATGTGCTGGTCGTCAACCCCGAGCTGCCTGTCAAGAGCGTCAAGGAGCTTGTCGATTACGCCAAGAAGAATCCCGGCAAGCTGAACTTCGCATCGTCCGGCAGCGGCACTTCCATTCACATGGCGGGCGAGCTCTTCAAGCAGCTGGCCGATATCGACGTGGTTCACATCCCGTACAAGGGCAGCTCTCCCGCGGTGACGGACCTGATCGGCGGTCAAGTCGATTTCATGTTTGACAACATGCCCTCGTCCTGGCCGCAGGTGGAAGGCGGCAAGCTGCGTGCGCTTGCCGTGACGACAGCCGAACGCTCCAAGGCGGCGCCGGATCTGCCCACGATGCAGGAAGAAGGCTTTCCCACCTTTGACGTGTCCTCCTGGTTCGGTGTCATTGCTCCCAAGGGCACCCCTGACGACGTTGTGGAAAAGCTCAACAAAGCCATCCGCGCCGCACTGGCCAAGCCAGCAGTTCAGTCGCAGATGGACGACCTGGGTGCAATCGTTGCAGACACTACCCCCGAGCAGTTCGGCGACTTCATCAAGTCTGAAGTCGAGAACTGGGGCAAGGTGGTCAAGGCGTCCGGCGCAACGGTTGACTGATATGCGGGCCTGAAGGCTCATTCCCGGTGCGGCGCGCATGTGCGTTTGCCGCGGCCCGGGATGCGAAATGCCCCTGGCGGCGGGAATATATGTTCCGCCGCCAGGGGCATATTCATTCACCCTTGCCGCAGCAGCCCGCAGTCAACACTCATGGCCCGCCTTGCGGGCTGTCTTGATCATCGCGGTACACAGGCCCCGCATCATGTCCACTTCATCCTGCGTCAGGTTGTTGCGGGCAAACAGATGCCGCATGCGTGGAACCAGTTTCTTCGGATGCGCGGGATCAAGAAATTTGACCGCCGTGATGGCCTGCTCCCAATGCTCCATGAGGGCCTGGATCTTCTCGCTGGTGGCCAGTTCGTTGCCGGCATCCGGACGGCCCTCGGTGGAAGGCATAAGCGGCAGGCCTGCCGCATTGGCCAGGGCATAGCGCAGCTCCCAGGCAGCCAGCTGCAGAGCCTGGGCGACATTCAGGGAACTGTACTCGGGGTTGGCCGGAATGTGGCAAATGCGTTGGCACAGGGCGATGTCCTCATTGGTCAGGCCAGATCGCTCCGTGCCCAGCACGATGGCAACCCGTCCCTGCACCTGCTGCCCAAGGTGTTCGCGGCTGAGGTTGGCCGCAACGCGGATGTCGCAGGCGGGAGGCCCCAGCACGCGGGCTCGTGCTGTCAACGCAAAGGCCAGCGTGACGGGGGCGAGCGCTTCCTGCAGCGTCGGAACGATCCGCACAGCCTGCAGCACGTCGCTCGCACCGCTGGCCAGGGATACCGCCTCGGGCTGCTCCAGGACATCGGCAAACCGCGGCGCAACGAGGGTCAGCTCATGAAAGCCCATGGTCTTGATGGCGCGAGCCGCCGCGCCGACATTGCCTGGGTGGCTGGGACTGACCATGATGAAGCGCACGCGGGTGAACATATCGTCTTCGACTGCGCATGTGCCGTGATCCGGGCCGGGGGCTGCCTGGGGCTGTTCGCCCGCGCCAGGAGCGGATGCCGCCGCGGATTCGGAGGGAATTGTCTTAGTCATTTAAAATAGGCGGTTTATAGTGTCCGGAGCGGCTGGCTTTTCAGCCGCCCCGGGCAGTAATGGTCTTTGCTAAATACGGAATTTTATGCACCCGATGCTCAATACCGCCATCAAGGCGGCTCGTCGCGCCGGCGCCATCATCAATCGCGCCAGTCTGGATCTCGAACGCCTGCAGGTTGCGCGCAAAGGGCCTAAGGATTATGTCACGGAAGTGGATCACGCCGCCGAAGAGGCCATCATCGATGTGCTGCGCACCGCATATCCGGACCATGGATTCCTGGGCGAGGAGTCCGGCACGCATCCTGCAGCCGGGCAGGGCGAAGGCGATACGCCCGAGTTCCAGTGGATCATCGACCCTCTGGACGGCACCACCAACTTCATTCATGGGGTGCCTATCTACGCCATTTCCATCGCCCTGGCTCATCGGGGGCAGCTCACGCAGGCCGTTGTCTACGATCCCAACCGCAATGAACTCTTTACCGCCAGCCGTGGTGGCGGCGCTTTCCTGAATGACAGGCGGGTGCGCGTCTCAGGGCGCGTCCGCTACCATGATGCCTTGCTGGGCGCCCATCTGCCACGTTCGGTATCGGGCAGTACCGGCACCCGTTTCGAGAAGCTCATGTCGGAATGCGCGGCCGCGCGTCGCCTTGGCTCTACGGTGCTTGACCTGGCTTATGTCGCCGCGGGCCGCCTCGATGGTTTTTGCGGCTACAGCCTCAAACCCTGGGATGTCGCGGCTGGTGGCCTGCTCGTGCTGGAAGCGGGCGGCCTGGTGGGCGATTTCTCCGGTGAGCAGGGCTGGATGGCCAGCGGCAGCATGCTGGCTGCCACGCCCAAGGTATTTCCTCAGATGCTTGGTCACCTGCAGAACTGATGTTGTCTGACGGAGCCGCCTGATGGAGTGGATGCTCGACCCTTCCGCATGGGTAGGGCTGCTTACCCTGGTGATTCTCGAAATCGTCCTGGGTATCGACAACCTGATCTTCATCGCCATCCTGGTCGACAAGCTGCCCCCGGCACAGCGCGACCGCGCGCGCGTCACGGGGCTTTGCCTGGCGCTGGTGATGCGGCTGGGCCTGCTGTCGGTCATGTCGTGGCTTATCAAGCTGACAGCGCCCCTTTTTTTCCTGGGGCCGCTGTCGTTTTCCGGGCGGGACCTCATTCTGATCATCGGCGGCTTCTTTCTGCTGCTCAAGGGAACACTGGAGCTGCACGAGCGGGTCGAGGGGCGTTCCGCACACGCCTCGGGCTCGCGCATGCACGCGGGGTTCTGGGTCATCGTCACCCAGATCGTCATCCTGGACGCCGTGTTTTCCCTGGATGCAGTGATTACCGCCGTGGGCATGGTCGATCATCTGGCCATCATGATGATGGCCGTGGTGATTGCCATTGGCCTGATGCTGGTGGCTTCCAAGCCCCTCACGCATTTCGTCAATGCCCATCCCACCGTCGTCATCCTCTGCCTCGGGTTTCTGCTGACCATCGGTTTCTCGCTGCTGGCCGAAGGCTTCGGCTTTCCGGTACCCAAGGGCTATCTCTACGCGGCCATCACGTTTTCGGTGCTTATCGAAATCCTCAACCAGCTGGCGCGGCGCAATATGCGCAAGCTGGACGCGCGACGGCCACTGCGTGAGCGCACCGCGGAAGGGGTCTTGCGCATGCTGGGCAAGCGACCGGCCGACAGTGCCAAGCCTGCGCAGGACGATATCGCGATACCGGCCGAAGTCTTCGAGGATGAGGAGCGCTACATGGTGAGCGGCGTGCTGACGCTCGCAGATCGCTCCATCCATTCCATCATGACGCCGCGCACAGGCGTCTCATGGATAGACCTGGACGATACGCCGCAAGAGCAGCGCGAGCAGATCATCAAGTCTCCGCACAGTTTCTTTCCTGTCTGCAGAGGCTCCCTTGATGAAGTGATCGGTATCGGTCGGGCCAAGGAGATGGTGGCGGACCTCATATCCACGGGCGCCATCCGCCTCAGCCGGCTGCGCGATCCCATCGTGGTGCATGAATCCATCGATATCCTGCATCTGATGGATACGCTCAAGCGGTCTCGCGGCCAACTGGTGCTGGTTACGGACGAGTTCGGCGCCATCGAAGGGGTGGTGACACCCATCGATGTATTCGAGGCGATCGCAGGTGAATTCCCTGATGAAGACGAAACCCCGGATATCGTCCAGGAGGGCGAAAACCGGTGGCGCGCCGACGGCGCGGCGGATCTGCATCATCTGGAGCTGCTGCTCGATACAGACGGCCTGGTGGATGATGAAGAAGAGTATTCAACGCTTGCCGGCTATCTGCTTGACCGTTTCGGCCATCTGCCCGCCCCGGGAGAAAGTTGCGAAATGAAGCATAAACACGCTGCATTCCGGTTTACAGTGTTGCGGCTTGATGGCCGACGCATCGCAGCGGTGCAGATAGATCGCCTGCTTCAGCAGGATGAAGAGTTTGACGACGAGAGACTATGACAGACGCAGCCTGGTTTATGCTAAAAGCCCTGTTCCTGGGGTTGATGGAAGGTTTTACTGAATTTATCCCTGTTTCGAGCACCGCCCACCTGCTGCTCATCGGAGACTGGATCAATTTTTCGTCGGGCAACGACAAGGTATTCGAGGTTGTCATCCAGTTCGGCTCGATCCTGGCGGTTATCTGGATATTCCGCGCCCGGCTGATGCAGCTGATAGGCGGGACGCTGCGCGGCGAACGCAGCGAAGTCATGTTCACCCGCAACCTGCTGATTGCTTTTCTTCCGGCAGCCATCATTGGCGCATTGACGATCAAATACATCAAGGCGATGTTCCATAACCCCGCCATCTTTGTCGTGACGCTGGTCGTGGGTGGAATCATCATGCTTTGGGTTGAGCGCAAGCCGCAATACGCCAAGCATACAGCCGACAGCTACGGGATGGATGGCGAGGAAACCGTGACCAGCCAGCGGGCTACGTCCCGCAGTCTTGAGGACATCACGTGGAAGCAGGCGCTGGTGGTCGGGTTTGCGCAGTGTCTTGCCATGATTCCGGGGACATCCAGGTCGGGGGCCACCATCATCAGCGGCATGATTGCGGGCATACAGCGCAAGACTGCCACAGAGTTTTCGTTTTTTCTTGCGATGCCCACCATGCTCGCGGCCACGGTCTACGATCTGTATCGCAATGCGGGTGCGCTGACAGAGACACAGTCAATCGCGATTGTCGTGGGGTTCCTGGCCGCTTTCTTCAGCGCATTGCTGGTGGTTAGGGCTGTGCTGCGGTTTGTGTCGCGGCGCACCTATCGCCCGTTTGCCTGGTATCGCATCGCCCTGGGCGCCGTGGTGGCCGTCTGGCTGCTTTCGGGTGGGGTGTCCGGCTAAAGCGGCCTGGGCAGTTCGCGCATCTCGCCCGCAAGGGCGCGCGCCTCGTGCAGCCGCATGCCGGTTGCGCTGATGCTCAGCCAGCCGCCGCGTGGCGGCTCGGCGTGATCGAAGTCCCAGTCCGGAAGGACAATGCGCCTGCGCGGCGTACCTGCAACTTCCAGCTCATGTATTGCGGGGCGATGCGTATGTCCGTGAACCATGTCGTGTGCTTCGGAGCGCGCGAATGCTTGCGCGATGGCAGCGGGCGTGACATCCATGATGTCCATGGCCTTGTATTGATTCGACGCCTTGCTGCGCGCACGTGCCCAGCCGGCGATCCGGCGCCGTGTCGCCAGGCTCAGCTTCAGAAACAGCCCCTGCACCAGCGGCTGGCGCACTATGCGTCTGAAGCGCTGGTAGCCGGCGTCATCCGTGCAGTACTCGTCGCCGTGAGAAAGCAGCACAGGTCCCGTGTCGGTGTCGAGCAAAACGCTGTCGGGCAGAATGGAAGCGCCGACGGCCTTGGCAAAACGCTGGCCGAGCAGGAAGTCGCGGTTGCCCCGGCCCAGCCATAACGGGATGCGGCTCGATACGTCGCGCATGCCCTGCATGGCCTGGGCCAGCCACGGGTCAGGGGTGTCCAGGGCTGCGTCATCGCCTATCCAGGCATCGAAGATGTCGCCGCATAAAATCAAGGCATCCGCCTGCGCGCATGCCTCTTGGAGAAACCGCTGAAAAACGCTGGCGGTTCGCGGAACATCGGGGCCCAGATGGATATCCGAGGCGAGCCATACCGTGCCCGCCAGGATCAGCCGATTTTCGCTACTGGACAATCGTCGCCTTTTCGATCACGACATCCTCGACCGGGACGTCTCCGTGGAAGCCTTTGGTGCCGGTCTTCACGCCCTTGATCTTGTCGACCACCTCGGTGCCTTCGACAACTTTGCCAAAGACGGCATAGCCCCAGCCATTCGGCGTGGGCGAGGTGAAATTCAGGAAGTCGTTGTCCACCACGTTGATGAAGAACTGGGCGGTGGCCGAGTGCGGATCGGAGGTGCGCGCCATGGCAAGGGTATAGCGCTCGTTCTTCAGCCCGTTGTTGGCTTCGTTTTCGATAGGAGCATGGGTCTGTTTCTGCTTCATGCCCGGCTCGAAGCCGCCGCCCTGGACCATGAAGTTGTTGATGACGCGATGGAAAACGGTGCCGTCATAGAAGCCTTCCTTTACATAGGTCAGGAAGTTCTCGACGGTTTTGGGGGCTTTTTCGGCATTCAGCTCGATCAGAATATCGCCCTGGCTGGTTTGCAGGTTGACGCGGGGAGAAGTGCTCATGGGTGTATTACCTTGGTTGGGAGTTTGCGAGGCTGCCTGCGCGGCGCCAAGGCCGCAGGCCAGCGACATGGCGCAGGCAATGCTGATGGCGCGTACGGGCCGTGCAAGTACGCGGACGGAAAACTGGAACAGACTCATGGCGGATTTGACTGGATAGGTTGAAAGCAATTGTGGATCGGATTCTCAGTGCTTGAGCGCCTGCGCTGCGCGGTCGGCCTGCGCTGCCGCATTCGGGGCGCCTTGTCTCGAAGCCTGCCGGAAAGACTGCTCCGCCAGCATGAGCTGTACCTGGCCCAGGTTGGCACGCGCAGTCGCATAGTTCGGAGCAGCCGAAAGGGCCATATTGAGTGCGTCGCGCGCCATTTCCAGCTTGCCCTGACGCACGTATTCCGACGCCAGGTTGTTCCAGGGCTCGGGCAGCTCCGGGAAGCGCGTCGTCATGTCGAGGTAGACGCTGATGGCGTCATTGTGGCGGCCAAGCGCGGACAGCGCGCGGCCGTGCAGGAACATCAACTGGACGTCGGTGCCTATGCCTCCCCTGTCCGCAAGCTGCAGCTCGCGTTTTTCAATGGCTTCGAGCGCCTCACTGGCCTTGCCCTGGTCGAGCAGGGTGCTGATCCGGTCGGTGATCTGCGATGCGGAAAGCGGAATGCTGGTATCCACGCTGGGTGTGACTGCCTCGAGCAGGCTGGCAAGCGCTTTCCAGCCACCCTCTGGCGGGGGGGGCTCATTGAACAGCTTGTCCTGGTCGGGCCGGAAGTGCCGCACAGGGGCAGCCATGCCGCCGGCGCTGGTGTCGAACTGCTGGCTGTCTAGACCCGGATCGAGCGACGCGTTAAGATCGACGTGCGGCGTCAGGCCGGGGACGGGGGCCTGGGCCAGTGCCTGGCCCAATGGCAGCGTGCCTATTGCCATGGCCAGCACGAGTAGATGACAAGAAATTCGAACCACTGGTTGTGCGCCTATCTGTAAGTAGGTAGAGGGCTTGCTATACTTATCGACCGCCATTTTAGCCTTGCCTGCTGTCTCGGTTCGAGTTTACCGCAAGCATGTCTGGTGCCGGCCCGGCCGTCTGGCCGTTTTTACTGATGGATAAACGTTTGATCGCGCATGCTGCACATTTATAACACCCTTTCCCGCAACAAAGAGCCGCTTGTAACCGCAGATCCGGGCAAGGTGCGCATGTATGTGTGCGGCATGACCGTCTACGATTTCTGCCATCTGGGGCATGCGCGCATGCTGGTCAGCTTCGACGTGGTGCAGCGCTGGCTGCGCGCCAGCGGCTACGAGGTCAGCTATGTGCGCAACATCACCGACATAGACGACAAGATCATCCGCAAGGCGGTGCAGACCAACCGGCGGCTGCATGAGGTTACGTCTTTCTACATTGACGCGATGCATGCCGACGAGCGTGCGCTGGGCGTGCAGCCGCCCGATTTCGAGCCGCGCGCCACAGAGCATGTGGGCGATATGCTGGGCATCATCGCACGCCTCGAGAAAAATGGCCTGGCCTATCGCTCCGAGGACGGCGATGTCAATTACGCCGTGCGTGGCTTTCCCGGGTATGGCAAGCTTTCGGGCCGCTCGCTTGACGACCTGCGTGCCGGCGAGCGCGTGGCGGTATCGGCAGGCAAGCACGATCCGCTCGACTTCGTCCTGTGGAAAGCAGCCAAGGAAGACGAGCCGCCCGAATCCCGCTGGGAATCCGATTACGGTCCGGGGCGGCCGGGCTGGCACATAGAGTGCTCGGCCATGAGCAAGGCGCTGCTGGGCCTGCCGCTGGATATCCATGGCGGCGGACCCGACCTCAAGTTCCCTCATCATGAGAACGAGATCGCACAGACCGAAGGCGCTTTCGGCGGGACACTGGCTTCCATCTGGATGCATTGCGGGCCGCTGATGGTTGACGCCGACAAGATGTCCAAGTCCCTGGGCAACTTCCGCACCATACGCGGTACGATCGCGGCCAACGAGAACGTTCCCGACGATCAGGCTTTCTACGACGTCAACCCGCGCGAAGCGGAAATGCTGCGCTTCTTCATTGTGCGAAATCACTATCGCAGCCCGCAGAACTATACGCCCGACAATCTGCTCGATGCGCAGAATGCGCTCGATCGCCTTTACCAGGCATTGCAGAATGTGCCGCCGGCCCAGGTCGAGCTTGACTGGAACCACCCCCGGGCGCAGGCTTTCCGCGCCGCCATGGACGATGATTTCAATACATCCGGGGCGGTGGCGGTGCTGTTTGAGCTCGCATCGGAGGCAAATCGCGACCGTTCCCCTCAGGCCTCGGGGCTGCTGCGCGCGCTTGGAGGGCTGCTGGGCCTGCTGCGGATGGATCCGGCTGTCTACCAGCAGTCGCCCAGCCGTTACCAGCGGGGCGGGGCCGGCCAGGAAGCATTGTCGGCCCAGGAGGTCGAGGCGCAGATCGCTGATCGGGCCGCCGCCAAGGCCGCCCGGGATTTCGCGCGGGCCGATGCCATACGCGATGCCCTCAAGGCACGGGGCATTGAGCTCGAAGACAAGCCCGGGGGCGTCACGCAATGGCGTCGGGCCTGATCCAGGACAAGGCAATGTCAGATATTTCAGCCGTGGCCGACAAACCCGGGTTCTGGGATGAAGCATCATCCCAGCTGATGGGACGCGACCGTATTCTCAAGAAAATCATTCCCCGTCACCGGTCGGAATGGCTGGCCACGCCGGGTACGCCATTTGTCACGCTGGCACGCGCCATTGTCGGACACCAGATCTCCATCAAGTCGGCCGATGCCATGTGGGCGCGATTTACCGAAGCCTGCGGACGAAAGCCTTCGCCGGCCTGCGTTATCCGGCTGAATGAAACGGACGGCAAGCTGACTGGCCTTTCCAAGCGCAAGGCAGAATATATCCTGGATCTTGCCGTCCACTTTGCCGAGAAAAAGGTCAGGCCTGCCGCGTGGCACAGCATGGACGACGAGGCTGTCATCGAGGAGCTGTGCGCCATCCGCGGCATAGGCCGCTGGACAGCTGAAATGTTTCTTATCTTCAATCTGCAGCGCCCGGACGTCCTTCCGCTGGACGACGTGAGCCTGCTCAAGGCAATTTCGTTACACTACTTCAGTGGTGAGCCCGTTTCGCGGTTCGAGGCGCGCGAAGTCGCGCAGGCCTGGGCGCCATGGCGCACCGTCGCAACCTGGTATCTATGGCGCAGCCTGGATCCAGCCTGCGTCCGCTACTGACAACGCAACGCCTACATCAGGAATCCATATCTCCTATGCGTAATACCTACCTGGAATTCGAACAGCCGCTGGCCGAACTCGAGAACAAGATCGAGGAGCTGCGCTTCGTCCAGACAGACTCGGCCGTCGACATCTCCGAAGAGGTCAGCCGCCTGCAGCAGAAAAACCAGGCACTTGCCAAGAGCATCTATGCCAAGCTCACGCCCTGGCAGACGGCGCTTGTGGCGCGGCACCCTCAGCGGCCCTACACGCTGGATTATCTGCGCGAGCTTTTTACCGATTTCCATGAAATGCATGGCGATCGCATGTATGCCGATGACCTGTCCATTGTCGGCGGCCTGGCGCGCTTTCATGGAATGCCCTGCATGGTGATCGGCCATCAGAAGGGCCGCGACACGAAAGAGCGTGCCATGCGCAACTTCGGCATGCCTCGTCCCGAGGGCTACCGCAAGGCGTTGCGCCTGATGCGGCTGGCCGAGAAGTTCAACCTGCCCATCTTCACCTTCGTCGACACGCCGGGCGCTTATCCGGGGATCGGCGCCGAAGAGCGGGGCCAGTCCGAAGCCATCGGCCATAATCTGTATGCAATGGCCGAGATCAAGGTGCCCATCATCGTCACCATCATCGGCGAGGGCGGCTCGGGTGGCGCGCTGGCGATCGCTGTGGGCGATGTTGTCATGATGCTGCAGTACTCCACCTATGCCGTCATCTCGCCCGAAGGCTGCGCATCCATCCTCTGGCGCAGCGCCGACAAGGCGCCGGTGGCTGCCGAGGCCCTGGCGATCACCGCCCCGCGTCTCAAGGAGCTGGGACTCATCGACCGCATTGTCAACGAGCCTGTCGGCGGCGCGCACCGTGATCCGTCGATGATGGCGCGTCAGCTGGGCAGGGCGCTGGCCGATTCGCTGCGCCAGGTTTCGGGCATGTCTCCGGAACAGCTGATCGAGCATCGCCTGGAGCGCCTCATGTCGTACGGACGCTTCCAGGAAGCGGGCTGATTTCCCTTCCATGCTTGACGGGGCCTTCTGGGACACCTTCGGCTCGTCTTCGATGTGCCTGGCCATCAGCCGCGCGCTCGCGGCCTTGCCCCGCCGTCCGGAGCGTATCGCCGTAGCGCTGAGCGGCGGCGCCGACTCGGCCATGCTGGCGGTGCACGCCGCCATCGTGGCGCGGCGCGATGGCTATGAGCTTCATTGTTTCCACGTTCATCACGGCCTGCAGGCATATGCCGATGCCTGGCAGGATCATGCGCATCAGCTGGCGCGTCTGCTGAACCTTCCATGCCACACCCGCTGCGTGCGCATTGATGCCCGCAAGGAGAAAGGAGAGGGCATCGAGTCAGCCGCGCGCGACGCCCGTTACGCAGCGTTTTCCGAACTGGCCGCACAGGCCCGCCTGGACCATATCCTGCTTGCGCATCACCGCAGCGATCAGGCGGAAACGGTGCTGTTGCGTCTGCTGCGGGGCGCAGGTCCCACAGGCCTTGCCGCGATGGCAGCGCATTCGGAGCGCCTAGGTGTTGGCTATCTGCGGCCTTGGCTGGACATTGAGCGCGCCGACATCCTTCTCGAGGCTCAAGCCTTTGCCCAGCTTTCGGGCTGGGTTCCGGTGCAGGATCCCACCAACAGTGACGCGCGCTATGCGCGAGCCGCCGTGCGCGAGCGCCTGGCGCCTGAGCTGGATGCCCGCTGGCCTGGCTGGCGCCAAACGCTTGCCAGGCATGCGCGCCAGAGTGCTGAACTGCGAGACATTCTGGACGAGGTTGCCGCCGACGATTTTGCGCGCCTGGCGCCTTCGCCCGAAGGGCATAGCTTTTCCCTGGCTCTGTGGCGCGATCTTGCCCCGGGCCGGCAGACGCTGGTGCTGCGCTACTGGCTCGCGCTATGCGGACTGCGCATGCCTACCGATGCCCGGTTGCGCGAGCTCATGCGCCAGATGCGCGGCCTGCACGCGCTTGGCCATGACCGCAATATGCGTGTCAGGCACGGCCAGGCCAGCATTGTCTGCGCGCGTGGCAGGGTCTTCATTGAGCCTGGCCTGCCCGCCACGAAAAACGGCGGGCTGGAAACACGCTAGAATAATACGTTTTATCCGTTCGCGACGTGGTTTAGCCGGCACGTTAAGCGCGGATACGTGATTTTCACCAGAAGCAACCAATTAACGCAGAGTAGAACTAGATGTCCCTGATCGTTCATAAATACGGCGGCACGTCAATGGGCTCGGTCGAGCGCATCCAGAATGTCGCCCGCCGCGTCGCCAAATGGCAGGCTGCCGGTCACCAGGTCGTGGTGGTGCCCTCGGCCATGTCGGGCGAGACCAACCGCCTGCTTGGTCTTGCGAAGGAAATCACGCCGCAGCCCGATCTGCGCGAGCTGGACATGCTGGCATCCACCGGCGAGCAGGCCAGCAGCGCGCTGCTGGCCATGGCGCTCATGTCGCAAGGCGTGGCCGCCCGCAGTTATACCGGCTGGCAGGTTCCGGTGCGCACGGATGCCTCCTACACCAAGGCACGCATCCAGTCCATCGACCATGAACGCATCCAGGCCGATCTGGATTCCGGGCGGGTTGTGATCGTCACCGGCTTCCAGGGCGTGGACGAAGAGGGCAACATCACTACGCTGGGCCGCGGTGGTTCGGACACTTCCGCAGTGGCAGTGGCGGCTGCCATGAACGCAGACGAATGCCTGATCTTCACGGACGTCGATGGCGTCTATACCACCGACCCGCGCGTTGTGCCCGAAGCGCGGCGCCTGAATGTGGTGTCTTTCGAGGAAATGCTCGAAATGGCGTCGCTGGGCTCCAAGGTGCTGCAGATCCGCTCCGTCGAATTCGCCGGCAAGTACCGCGTTCCTGTACGCGTGCTGTCATCCCTGACCGATCCCCTGATTCCGCTCGAAGAGGAAATGTCTTCGGGCACACTGATTACTTTCGAGGAAGATAAAAAAATGGAAGCTGCCGTTGTCTCTGGCATCGCCTTCAGCCGCGATGAAGCCAAGCTCACCTTGCTGGCCGTGCCGGATACCCCGGGCGTTGCCTACTCCATCCTGGGCCCCGTTGCCGCCGCCAATATTGACATCGACACCATTGTGCAGAACCAGTCTGTGCGCGGCACAACTGACTTCTCCTTTACCGTCAACCGCAATGACTTTGCGCGCACCCTTGATCTGCTGACCAACCAGGTCGGCCCCGCCGTGGGTGCTGTTGAAATCGTGCCTGATGACAAGGTCTGCAAGGTATCCATCGTAGGCATAGGCATGCGCAGCCACGTCGGCGTCGCCAGCCTCATGTTCCGTACGCTGGCGGAAGAGGGCATCAACATCCAGATGATCAGCACCAGCGAAATCAAGACCTCGGTCATCATCAACGACAAGTACATGGAGCTTGCTGTGCGCGCGCTGCACAAGGCATTCGGCCTCGACCAGGACACGCCCGCTGTCGAGCTCTGATTTCCTCGGTGTTCCTGTATGGCATTCCTATGCTAGAATATCGGACTTAATTCGGAGACGTGGCCGAGAGGTTGAAGGTACTCCCCTGCTAAGGGAGCATACGGCTTATACCCGTATCGAGGGTTCGAATCCCTCCGTCTCCGCCAGTTGGCTTTCCAAACTGGCTCAAGAAAACACACGAAACCCGCATGCTTAAAGGCTTTGCGGGTTTTTCTTTTGCATTAATACCCTAACGCAACACAACCGTATAGAACGGTAGGCTCTACCCCATAACGGGGGATGGGCATTCACTAGACCCGGTTGATCACACCGTTCCAACCGCACTGGGCCAAGACCCTCATGCGGTAATTCTCAAAATTCCTGAACCCATACGCACGGCGTGAGAGCATCTCCATTTTAGTGTGGAAGCCCTCGGTGATGCCGTTCGATTTGGTGAAGCGCCACTTCCGCACGATAGGCTCCAGCCATGACCTGAGCGTCTGAGCCAATGCTCTGGCCGGACTCTGTTCAAACTGCCGGATCAACGCCAGGAACTGGGGCATCATCTTCTGGGCTCGCTTTCGTTTCAGGCTCTTCATCACCAAGAAGCCATTCAATTGCTGCTTGGCGAAGTACAGTGCCCGAAGCACCGGCTCTTGAGCCAGGTACTGATGCAGATTCTCCTTCTGCACTGCTGAGAGCTTCCAGTGATGCCTTCGCATCAGGCTGAGCAGCCCACGATTCTTGCGGCCTTCGGGATCATACTGCTGCCACAGCTTCAGAAAGTGCTGGTTCACCAAGCGCACGACATGGAAGCGGTCGGCCACGATCAGGGCATTGGGGAAGTACTGCTGGGCGATCCGGCGATACGTTTCCGACAGGTCCATCACGATGATCCGCACGTTCTCCTTGCCTGGCAAACGCTTCAGATCGCTGCGCAGGCTCGCCTCCGAGCGGCCCAGCACGACATCGAATACCTTGTGATTGTTCAGGTCGACCAACGTGGTGGCGTAACCGCGCTTGCGTGTGAAAAAGTGCTCATCGATCCCAAGCACCTGGGGGCAGCTACGGCCGGAGAGCTCCGACACTCGTCGTCTGATGAACGACTGATACCAGCGCTCGACCGTCGCACTGCCGATGCGGTGCGTACGGGTCAGCTTGCGCTGGCTCACGCCCCCGTCATGCGCCTCAAAAACCTCCAGCCGAAAGACCTCGGTGGCAGGTAGTCGGGGGCGAATACCCGTGAACCGGTGTCGGAAATAGCGGTTGCAGCTTAGGCAGTGGTACTTGGGCACACTCAGGTGCAGCATCACCAGCTTATTGCCCTGACGCGAATGCTTGAGCGTACGCTGGTGGGTAGCCTTGACGCGCACCTGGCTGCCTGCGCAGTGCACGCAAGCGGGCCGCTTACGCGGCCCAGACAGCCTCTAAATGCAGGTCGAAATGAATAATAATGATAATAAATCGCATTATGCTTTATAATTTTCCGGCCTTTTCATCCGGGAGATCCGCAGCTTGGCCTGCGTTCGCGGGAAGAGGGGAGGGGCGCGCGGCCAGTCTTGGGAAGAAGCTGGTGTCGCTATAGCGCACAACAAGAATGTCGACGGAGAATCTTTGGTGAACGACAATATCACTGGCTCGCACAGAATAGATGCGGCTTGCCGGGCGCAATGCATTGCGCCTCACGCCTTGAGCGCTTTGGCTTTTTCCATGGCGGTTGCATTTGCCGGCGCACCTCAGCTGGCCCGCGCACAATCGCAGGCGCCGCTTGCTACACCAACCCAGGAACAGGGGCTGTCGCAGTCAGATGCAGCCATGCAGACGCAGGGCGCTCCCACGCAGCTGGACGCGGTGGTGGTCACGGCCAACCAGCTGGGCGAAATTACCGAGGGCAGTGGCTTGTACACGCCTGGCGCCATCGCCACGGCAACCCGGCTGGTACTGACCCCGCGCGAAACCCCGCAGTCCATCAGCGTGGTCACCCGCCAGCAGATGGACGACTTCAACCTGACATCCATCGACGATGTCATGGAGCACACGCCAGGCATCAGCATCGTTACTTACGACAGCGAGCGCACTGAATACTACGCACGCGGGTTTGCTATCCAGAACTTCCAGTACGACGGCATACCCATGACGCGAAACTCCTCCTATTCGGCAGGCAACACGCTCAGCGATACAGCCATCTATGATCGCATCGAGGTGCTCAAGGGCGCCACGGGCCTGCTCACCGGCAGCGGGTCTCCGGGAGCGACCATCAACCTCATCCGCAAGAAGCCCACGCGCGATTTCAGCGGCCATGTTTCGCTGGGCGCTGGACGCTGGGACGACTATCGTGGCGAGCTCGATGTGGGTGGGCCGCTGAATGAAAGCGGCACCTTGCGCGCTCGCGGCGTGGCCGCGTATCAGGACAGAAACTCTTATCTCGATCGCTATGGACGCGAGACTGCGGTGTTTTACGGCATTCTGGAGGCCGATCTGACGCCCGATACGTTGCTTACCCTGGGCTTCGATTATCAGGATAACAAGCCCCGGGCGTCCACGTGGGGCGGCATCCCTTTGCTGGATGCGAACGGCAACTTCAACGACAGGCCGCGCTCGTTCAACAACGGAGCCAACTTCAGCCACTGGGATCAATACACGCGAACGGCCTTCGCTACGCTGGAGCATGCTTTCGCCAATGACTGGGTGGCCAAGGCCCAGTTCAATCACCAGATCAACGGCTATGACGCGAACCTGGGTGCGGCTGCCAGCGGTTTCCCCAACCCGGCCGATGGCTCGGGCGTGTCCATGTGGATAGGCCAGTACATCGGCGAGACCAAGAGCGATGCCTTCGACGCATACGCGAGCGGCCCATTCACGCTGGCGGGACGAGAGCATGAGCTGGTCCTGGGCGCAAGCATCTCGGAAAGCCGATGGACGAATGAAGGGTATTGGAACGCCCCGGGCTACGACGTCAATGTTCCCGACTACTATCAGTGGAACGGCAGCGTGCCCTCGCCGCCATGGTCGAGCGGGCCTGACTACACTGACGACGAAACGACGCGGGAACGCGGCCTTTACGCTGCCGCGCGCTGGAACTTGCGTGATGACCTGAAGCTGATCACGGGCGGGCGCTGGGCGACATACCGCAATCGGGCGCAGGGTATGGACGAGTCGGGCGTATTCGTGCCGTATCTGGGCATTGTTTACGATATCAACGACATCTGGTCTGTATATGCCAGCTACACAAGCATCTTCAGCCCGCAATCCCTGCAGGACGAGCAGGGGCGCACGCTCGATCCGCTCGAAGGCAAGAACTACGAGGCAGGCATCAAGGCTGCATTCCTGGGTGGGCGACTGAACGCTTCGGCTGCGGTGTTCCAGCTTGAGCAGGATAACTTCGGCATCGAAACCGGCGGAACGACGCCCACGGGCGGCGTGGCCTACCGTGCTGCGCAAGGCGTCAAAACCAAGGGCTTTGAACTTGAGATGTCAGGGCGCCTCACCCCTGCATGGCAGATCAGCGCGGGCTATACCCATAATGTGTCGCGTCAGGACGGCGAGCGTGTCAGCACCCTGACGCCAGCCAACCAGTTCAGCCTGTTCACCAGCTACAAGCTGGGCGGGCGCCTGTCGAACCTGATGGTCGGGGGCGGCATACGCTGGCAGGACAAAACCTGGGGCATGATCTCGGCCCCTGGCGGAAAGACTGTCAAGCATACCGTCGACGACTTGCTGCTGGTTGACCTGATCGCTCGCTACGACTTTACCAAGCAGTTGTCGGGGTCTGTGAAGATCTCCAACCTGCTCGATGAGAAGTACTACACCATATTCAGCTGGTACAGCACCTATACATGGGGCGAGCCGCGCAATGTCATGGTGAATCTGCGTTATCAGTTCTGACGCGCTATTGCTTGCGCCGCGTTGTCTGATGCGCGGCGAGGCAGCCCAGTGCTCCATGGGGCGCCCGTGTTGACTGTCGCACGGCCAGAACGTTGTCCGGGGTGGAAAGTATTTGTCCAGGGAACCCATGAGGCCTGTATTTGCTGGGCTCGCAGACTTTGTCATCAAATTGTCCAAAGCGTTATTCACAAGCTCTGGGGATAAGTCGGGGCTGGCCGGCATGGCTTCCGTTACAATGACGCTTTGTCCGCCAGGCTTGGGCGAGAGCCGCAAATATCCAGATGCGCCGCTTCAATTACGTCGAAACCGCCGTCATGCTTGCGACGGTTATCCAGTGGGTGGTGCTTGCGACAATCACCGGCACTATTGTCGGTACAGGCACCAGCCTGTTTTTGCATGGTTTGTTTCTGTTTACGGGCACCACCGCGTCGGTGCCGCTATGGGCCCAGATGGTATTGCTGCCGCTGGGTGGCCTGGCTAATGGACTGCTGCTGCATTATGGCCGTCGGGCCAACACAACCGGCCTGAAAGATTCCGCGATCGCGGCGGTGCATCATCAGGGTGGGCGCATGCCGTTCAAGACTTTGCTGGTCAAGCCGGTGGCCGCCATCATTACGCTGTCTTGCGGCGGCTCCGCGGGCAAGGAAGGCCCCTGTTCCCATATAGGCGGAACGCTGGCATCCGGTTTGGGGCGTATCTGTGGCTTGAATTCAGAGCTGCAGAAACGCCTGGTCGCGTGCGGTGTCAGCGCGGGCTTCGCAAGCGTATTCGGAACCCCGATAGCGGGCGCCATATATGGCGTGGAGGTGCTTGCCATCGGCCGGATCAGGCACGATTTCCTGTTTCCCGCCATCATTGCCGGCGTGGCGTCTTTCGAGATCAGCAAGGTGTGGGGTATCCCATACGAGTACTACAGCATCAACGCGCTGCCGGATTTCTCGGAGATTGTTTTTCTCAAGACGATTGCCATCGGTATCCTGTGCGGCATTGCTGCGTGGATCTTCATCGACCTGGTCAAGCTCGCGCGCGATCTGTTCGACCATGTGCGCAAGCGCTGGAATGTGTGGCCGCCATTGATGCCTCTGCTGGGCGGCCTGTTGCTATCTGCGCTCATAATCGTGATTCCAACGGATTATCTCGGCCTCAGCCTTCCCCTGATGGATGGCGCGCTTAAAGGCGAAAGCATGCCTTACCTGGGTTTCCTGTGGAAGGCGCTGCTGGTGGCGATCACGCTGGGCTCGGGTTTTTATGGCGGTATCGTGACGCCGCAGTTCGTCATGGGTGCCTTGGTTGGCGGCTCTGTGGCGCCGCTGCTGGGCCTTGATTCATCCCTGGGGGCGGCGGTCGGGCTGGTGTCGGTTGTGGCCGCCGCGTCCAACACGCCTGTTGCCGCAATGCTGATGGGTGTGGAGCTCTTTGGAGGGGTGACCGGAACCATCTACGTTGCCGGCGCCAGTATCGCCGCGTATCTGGTTGTGGGACACCGCAGCGTCTACCCAGATCAGGTACTTGCCTATCCGAAATCATCGTGGATGCAGGTGCAGCCGGATATGCCCCTGGGGCAGGAAAAGATCAGGCTGTCCTACGGGCTGTTGAAGTGGCTCAGCAAGTACCAGCCGCGCCGCATGCTGGAGCATTTCTGGCGCCGGAAATAGCGCCGGATTGGTCTGTGGCATGCGGTCAGTCAGACTGCTTCTGGCTTGTGTCGTGCCGCCTCATCCGCATAGATGTCGATGAGCGACGGGACGGTCGTTTCCGGTGGGCGTGCGGCGACGCCCAGCTCGAACGCCTGGCGTATGGCCTTCGCCGTGCCGTGTGGCGTGCCCATGTGCTCCGCCATGGCTGTGTAGTAGTTCATGTCCTTGAGCGCATTGGACATGGAGAAACGGAAGCCCGAGTCGTCTCCTGCACAGATGTATGGCCTCAGCCGCTCCAGCACCACGCCCCCTCCGCCGCCCGCGGCCAGGATATCCACCAGCGTTTCCGGCGCAATGCCTGCCTGCCGCGCGCAGGCGGCGGCCTCAGTGAGGACAGCGGAAAAGCCCAGGGATACGAAGTTGTGGATGAGCTTCATCTGATGGCCCGCACCCGTTGAGCCCGCATGTACGATATTTTCCGCAAAGCACTGCATCAGCGGCAGGCATTGCTCATACAGCGAGGCGTCACCGCCCACGATCAGGTTCAGGCGGCCCTGGGCAGCTTCCTTCGGGGTGCGTGTCATGGGGGCGTCCAGATAACGTCCGCCCCTGGCTTCTATGGATTGCGACACTTTGAAGGTGGATGCGGGCAGGGCAGTCGAGCAGTCAATGATGATCGTGCCCGGTTTCATGCCTTCAAGTAGGCCTGAAGGTTCGTGAATGACTGCTTCGACCTGCGGGCTGCCTGTCAGGCAAAGGACAATGACGTCGGACTTCGCAGCGACCTCGGCAGGCGTGCCAGCCTTGGCCGCACCTGCCGCCAGCAAGTCATCCACGGGCTGATTGCCTGGATGATGCAGCAAGGTCAGGCTATGGCCATGCTTCACAATATTGAGGGCGATGCCGTGCCCCATCATGCCTACGCCGATAATACCGACTCTCATTCGCTGCTGCCTCATATGTTATTGATGCCTGTTTATCCGCAAGACTTTAACCGCATGGGGGCGCCACGGTCTAGCTGCAGGGTGGAGGTCAGAGGCTGTCCTTGCAGCTACGGTATTGGGCACCGAAACGTTCCGCCCGGGCCTGCACGATGCCTGCTACGCGCAGAAGCCAGCCTTTGCCTGCATAGCTGCGCTTCCGGTACCCCGTCCAGCCTTCGTGATAGTTCAGATACTGGCCGTAGGCATCCCATTTTGAAACACCGTTCAACCGCTGTGATTTGCTCATGTACCAGCCCATGAAATCCAGAGCATCGCTGAAATCGTCCCGGCTTGAAAACATGCCGCCCGCTTCGCGCTGGTAATCGTCCCAGGTTTCGTCCTTGGCCTGGGCGTAGCCATAGGCAGAGCTGACACGGCCCCATGGAATGAAGCCGAGCAGGTAGTCGCGCGGCGGCAATGCATCGTGGCGGAAACTGGATTCCTGGTAGATGATGGCCATGGCCACCTGGGGCGGTACGCCCCATTTTCGCTGGGTGGCCAGCGCAGCTTTGTGCCAGGAAGGTTTTTCGCGAAAGATGGCGCAGACATCTTCAGGGTTTGAAGGCGGTACAGTGGCACAGCCGGCGGTGAGAATCAGGATCGCAAGGCCGGCGAGCGATCTGGCCAAACGCCGGCGCAGGCATGTCCGGCGGGACGCCTCGGCATCCGAGGCGCGGGCGTGTGCAACGGTGTAGGAACAGGGCTGGGAATGGATCATCGTGGAAACTGCATGCCTGACAGCCAGGCGCACGACGGCAACCCGTACTGGAAAAGTCTTGTTACCGTAACACACCATGGCTGTAGCCATCAATGGGATTTGGGGCGGCCCTGCTCCTCCCGGCGGCCGAACACCAGATATCAAATATATACAGGCTGTGTGCCGCCTGCGGGCAAAAAACTAACTATAATCAAATAAAAACAATTCGTATTCCTGATAACTGCTCGCATCGATGGCCAATATAACCAAACCTCCTCCCGCCAGGAAAAAATCCAGTTCCAAAATCTGGTTCCTGGTTCACAGCTGGCTTGCATTGCCCTTGTGGGCATTCGTCTTTTTTGTCTGCCTGACGGGGTCCATCGCCACCATCAGTCAGGAAATTCTCTGGCTTGCCGATCCTGCGGTGCGTGCGAACCCACCGTCCGAAGATGCTCCGGTGCTTGGCTATGACGAGATTCTTGCTGCCGTCACGCGCGAGCATCCGGACGCCGTGGTGCGTTCCATATCCCGGCCCGTCAAGTCGCAGTTCGCATTGACTGTGGACGTCTCCTACCCGGATGCAAGCACGGCGGCGCTTTATGTCAACCCTTATACGGGCCATATACAGGGGCGCGAGGCCGGCTTTGACTTCCGTGGCTTCATGCGGGCCTTGCATGGCTGGCTGCTGATGCCATTCAACAGCGGTTTCAGTATCGGCTGGTATCTTGTTTCGGCGCTGGCCATACCCATGCTGGGATCGCTCGTCACAGGCCTGGTGGTATACAAGCGTTTCTGGCGTGGCTTCCTGCGGCCACGGCTGCGCATAGGGCAGGGCGCCCGCGTTTTCTGGGGCGATTTCCATCGCCTTGCGGGGATCTGGTCGATTCCCTTCATCGCCATTATTGCCGTGACGTCGATCTGGTTTCTGACGCGAGCGGTTCTGTTCGACCTGCACATCTCGTTTTCAACTGTCGGAGTGCCGCCTGTCGTGGCGCGGGCCGATGTGCCCGACATCAAACCCGGCGAACCGCTTCCCTTGATCTCGCTCAATCGTGCCGCCGAGATTGCGCATGAAACCTTCCCCGACCTGCAGCCCAGCTTTGTGCGCCTGCCTGGCAATGCGTTCAGCCATTATCAGGTGGGCGGCCGGGGCGGCTATCCCTTGCTGTTCGAAACCATGAGCATCAACCCATACAACGGCAGCGTGGAGCACACCCGCCGCGTCTCGGATCGTTCGGGGCTTGAGCTGTTTACCGAGTCCATGCGTCCGCTGCACACGGGTGATTTCGCCGGGTTGTGGCTCAAGCTGGTTTATTTCTTTTTTGGCCTGCTGCTTACGATGATGGTGTTTTCCGGCATGATGATCTGGACCAAACGAACCGTAAAGGAAACGGCCGCGGCGGTGCGGCGTGCGCGCGCGCCGCGCGCGGCTTCCCGGCCGACGCGTAGCGCGCCCGTGCTCGCGGCCAATGGAGGGGCAGGCAAAGAGGGGGGAGCATGAGCAGCCATAACCCGGTTTCCGGATGGAAGCGCTGGCGCTTCCATCTGAGCGCGCTGATGCTGCTGCTGCCGCTCGCCTTTATGCCTCACTATTTTGACCAGCAGGCGCTGTTCAGCGGCAATCTGGGGCTGGGTCAGCGCGTGATCGGCGAGCAGGCCATAGGGCCCTGGTCGGTACGTCTTGCCGAGTTTCAGGAACTGCCTCCGGAGCTTGATGGCGGCGCCGGCTACATGAAGACGTTTTCGCTGGCCTTGTGCGATGGATGCGAAAGCAGTATTCGCGCCATGTACTTGAGGGTAGGCAAGCCCCGCAGCCTGCGCACCGCGGGCGCTATTTTCTTTGGCAGCCCATACCGGCAGATGGCCAGTGTGCCCGTGCCCGAGCGCGCTACGCCCGATGCGCAGCTGTGGCTGACCGCCGAAGGCTGGGACGGCTCTGTTCACCACGCCAGCATTCCGCTTGCAAAGGCTTCGCCGGTCACGGCGGAGTGGTTGCGCAGACGAGGAGGTCGTTAAATGAGTAAAGCATCAGTACAGTGCGAGACACTGGATCGCGCCATTGTTTTCTTCCAGGGCCCTGCGGGCGCCATGCCCCGCCAGGCCCGGGCATGGGTTGCGGCCTTGCTGCTGTGCGGCGCCGGCGCTGCGCATGCGCATAACCCCATGGCTGACTGCAAGCCTGTGGATGGTGAAAACATACAGTGCACGGGCGGGTTTTCCGACGGCAGCGGCGCGCCGGGCGTGACACTGGATGTCATCTCCTATGACGAGGAAATCCTGGTTCCCGGCAAGCTTGACGAGAACTCCCGTATAACCTTCGCCCGGCCCGACAAGGACTTCTATGTGCTGTTTGACGCTGGCCCGGGTCATGTCGTGGAAATTGACCAAAGCGAGATTCCCCAATGATGCTGGAGCGGGGCAATCGCCGCCTTGACATCGAAAAGCCGCTGGTGCGCGGCGGGTCAGTGTGGCTCGCGTCGGGAAAACCCTGCTTCGTGCGGCAGCAGCCAACATGACGGTTCAGCGTATTCCACCCGCGAGCGCCGGGCATGAAACCTGGGTGACCGTGCTGTTCTGCGCGCTCGTGATTGCGGTGGCCGGCGCGTACATCTCATGGCGGAATGTTCCAGAGCATATTGTTTCGGCCGCGGCCGACACTGTCGATGCGCGCCGCGACCTGACGCCTGCCGAGCAGGGCATTCATGCCGATCTGCGTGTGGCATTGCCGGAGATACTGGCATTGGCGGAGGAAGGTGGCGGTGGCTTGCCGTCCATCGGGCAGTTGCAGGACCAGGTATTGTCGCCTTTCACCGATGATGCCGCAGCCGCCCGGCGGGGCGCGCACCGCTGGCATCTCGTGCGTGATGGGTCGAAAGCAGGCTATGCTGGGCTGAGCGAGGATGTCTCGGTTGCGGGGGCCATGCTGATGTTGCTGCCCGTGTCGCATGCTGGCCACGAGCATAGCCAGGCGGCCCAGCCTTCAGCTCCCGGCGAGCAGGCCGAGATATGGGTCAATCGCGCTGAAAAGCTTGTCCCGCCGACGGCGCTGGATCGCGATGCCTTGGCCGCCGCCGGATGGCGGCAGGTGATGATGCAATTCCAGGCGAGCGTTACCCGAGAACGCAGGCAGCCCTGATTTCGCCTGGCGCACTCATGCCGGTATCGGCCCCCGCGGGCCGCCACGCTTCCTTTTCTTAGATTTTTTTCGAATACCTGACAAGGCTCGACAGCTATGCCCACATTCCTGATGTACCCCAGACGCCTGTTCCGTCCTCCCGCGAGAGGCCTGTTCATACTGCTGCTTGGCGTCCTTCTTGTGCTCGCGGCTTCGGCCGCGCAGGCTCAGGACCAGGCGAAGCGCCTGCGCATCGGCGTTACGCTGCATCCCTATTACAGCTATGTGGCCAACATAGTGGGCGATCACGCCGAGGTGGTGCCGCTGATCCCCGTGGGCTTCAACCCCCACGCCTATGAGCCCCAGGCCGACGACATTCGCCGCATCGCGACACTGGATGTCGTGGTTGTGAACGGCATAGGCCATGACGATTTCGCTGATCGCATGATTGCAGCAAGCGACAAACCGGACCTGCCCATCATCGAGGCCAACGCCGCCGTTCCGCTGCTGGGGGCGACCGGTGCGGCAACGCGCGGCGTGGGCAACGACGGCAAGGTCGTCAACCCGCACACATTTCTTTCCATTACAGCTTCCATCGCGCAGGTCAACACGATCGCGAAAGAGCTTGCGCGGCTTGACCCTGAGAACGCGCAGGCCTATCGCGACAACGCGCGCAAGTATGGGCGTACGCTGCGCAAGCTGCGTGCCGATGCGCTGGGGCGCCTCGCCCAGGCGCCGGCCGGCGACCTGCGCGTGGCCACCATCCACGGCGCCTACGACTATCTCTTGCGTGAGTTCGGGCTTGAGGTCACTGCCGTGGTTGAGCCGGCGCACGGGATCGAGCCCAGCCCTTCGCAGCTCAAGGCCACGATGGATCAGTTGAGCTCCCTGGACGTGAAGGTGATTTTCTCCGAGCTTGATTTTCCCTCGGCCTATGTGGACACAATCCGTCGCGAGACGGGCGTGCGGCTTTATCCATTGACCCACATATCCCATGGTGAATACACGGCGGACAAATATGAAAAGGAAATGGCCCGCAACCTGGAAACTGTGGTGCATGCCATCCAGGAGGCTGGCGCATGAAGGGCCCTGCGGTATCGTTTGAGCATGTCGGCCTGAAGCTCGGGCGCAGCAGGATACTGGATGATGTTTCGTTCACGATACAGGCCGGCAGTGTGCATGTGCTGGCAGGCCCGAACGGTGCGGGCAAGAGTTCGCTCGTCAAGACGCTGCTTGGCCTGATGCCGCATTCCGGCGAGGTGTCGTTGCAGTGGGAGGGCGAGCCGGGTGTCACGGGCTATGTGCCGCAGTCGCTGGATTTCGATCGCAGCCTGCCCATGACTGTTACTGACTTCATGGCGACGATGACCCAGCGCCGCCCATCATTCCTGGGCTTGTCCAGGCGCCACGCCGTACAGGCCGCTGAAGCGCTGGCGCGCGTGGGCATGCAGGACAAGCGTGGCCGCCGGATGGGAGCACTGTCGGGTGGCGAGCGCCAGCGTGTGCTGCTGGCGCAGGCGCTGATCCCCGCGCCATCGCTGCTAGTGCTCGACGAGCCAATGGCCGCGCTGGACGAGGCGGGCGTCCAGGTGTTTGAAAAGCTGCTGACGGATTGGCGGGCTGCGGGCACGACAATTTTCTGGGTTGAGCACGATCTGGATGCGGCCAGGCGCCTCGCGGATCGTGTTACGGGGCTGAATCGCCGTGTGCTGTTCGAGGGGCCTCCCGGCCAGGTGCTGACGGCCCAGGGGCTGCTGGCCCTGTTTTCCGCCTCGGCAAAGCCCTTGGCTGAGCGGGAGGCGGCATGATGCTCGACTTTGTTGATCTGGCGCGCGAGGCGATTCGCGGCTGGGCGGAAGCCGGCTATCTGCCTGCGCCACTGTCCTATGGTTTCGTCGTCAATGCCCTGATGGCGGGCTTGGTGATCGGGCCTGTGCTCGGAGGGCTGGGCACGCTGGTGGTCATCAAGCGCTTTGCCTTTTTCTCCGAAGCCGTGGGGCATTCCGCGCTCACAGGCGTGGCGCTGGGTATTCTGCTGGGTGAACCTTATACCGGGCCCTATGGCAGCCTGTTTGGCTATTGCCTGCTGTTTGGCGTGTTGCTCAATTATCTTCGCAACCGCACTGGCCTGGCGCCGGATACGCTGATCGGCGTATTCCTTTCGGTATCGCTGGCGCTGGGCGCCAGCGTGCTGCTTGTGCTGTCGGGCCGGATCAATGTCCATATCCTGGAGAATGTGCTGTTTGGCTCGGTGCTTACGGTCAATGGCCGCGATATCGCAGTGCTTGCAGTGGTCGGTGTATTGACCGCGGCACTGACCTTCCCATGCTACAACCGGCTGGTTCTGACCAGCTTCAATCCGCAGCTGGCGGCGGTTCGGAACGTGCCGACCAGGCTGCTGGACTATATCTTCGTGGTGCTGGTCACTATTGTCACGGTGGCATCTGTCAAGGTCATCGGAGCCATACTGGTCGGCGCGCTGCTCGTGATCCCTGTCGCGTGCGCCAAGCTGCTGTGCACATCGCTGAGCGGCTTTTTCTGGCTGTCCGTGGCTATCGCCACATGCTGCACGATAGCCGGCATACTTGTCCCCATTGAGCTGGGGCTGCCTGTCCCGTCCGGGGCGGCCATCATCCTTGCCGCAGGTGCGGTGTTCATCCTGGCTGCCTGCCTGAGAGGCGTGCTGCCAGCCTTGAGGGGCAATCCATCATGAAACTTTTTCGCACGCCTGTCGCAGCGGCGCTGCTCATACTCGTCGTGGCATCCACGCCTCAGGCCTTCGCCCAGTCTGCATCTCTGGCAACCGCTTCGGCAGCCGATGGCGCTGCCGGCGCTGCTTCCGCCCCCCGATCCGCGAAACAGGGGGCTCCGGCCCAATCGGGCGCGGCGGGAGAAGAGCAGAGGGTGTGGGTTGCCGCGGCTCATCCCGTAGTGCTCGGGCTGGCCCGGGCGCTGGCCGATGGCAGCAGTATCGAAATAGCGGAGGCCGCGCCCGCCAGGCTGCCGTATACAAGACACCCCTCCTATTTCTCAGGGCGCGGCGCCGCGGGGCTTGAGCGGTTGGCATCCAAGGCCGACGCGGTCATAGCGATGCGTTCCATCTGGCCGCAGGATCCGCTCTATCCGCTCGCGCGCCGGGCCAATATCCGTGTGGTCGAGATTGACGCAGTCCAGCCAATAGACGGATCTCTGCCTGGCCTGGCCTTGCAGCCTGGCGATGACGTGTCTTCCTATCCGTGGCTGGATCCTTCCAACATGGGGCGCATGGCGGATATCATCGCAGCGGACCTGGGCCGTCTGGACCCCGGCGCCGATCCCGTGGTGGCGCGCAATCTGGCCCGGATACGGCAGGAACTGGTCAGCATGGCGGCGCAAGCCCAGGCGGATCTGGCCGGGGTAGACAATGTCTCAGTGGCCATGCTCTCGGATCGCCTTGATTACCTGGTGAACGGCCTGGGCCTTGAGCCAGCCTTGCGCGACGTACGGGCCGACGCGGAATGGAACGAAGCCTCTGTCCAGACGTTTGTCGATAGCCTGCGCGCGGAGGATGTCGCTGCGGTGCTGCATCATCGCGAGCCTGAGCCCGCCTTGCGGGCCGCTGTTGAAGCCGCTGGCGTGGCACTGGTGGTGGTCGAAGCCGATGCCTCGGATCCCGTGGCGCAACTGCAGCTTACGCTGCGCGATGTGCTTAGGGGCCTCGCTTCCTGAAGCTTGGGGTGGCAGGCGGGCGGCCGGGCATGGTTGAGAGGGCGGATGGCGCAGGCATGCACTAGGCCGCAGCCCGTTTACATCCCTATAATGGCAGTTTTCATGTCTTGCCATGCCAACCCCCACTCCAGAACACTTGTCCCATCCAGCTGAAGCAGTTGAAACCGAACTGGTTGCCGTGCTGGTTGCCGTCAGCCAGGGCGAGCCGCGCGTACTGACGCGCACTGGCGGGCCGGCGCTGCCGGCCGGGCCGTTCGAGTCGTCGCACCGTTCGCTGCAGGCGGGGCTGCGCGCATGGGTCGAGGCGCAGACGCACCATCCCCTGGGTTATGTCGAGCAGCTTTATACCTTTGCGGATCGTGATCGCGCCAATCGCGCGGGGCAGCGCATCATCTCGGTGAGCTACCTGGGCTTGACCAGGGAGGGGGAGCAGGCCGATGCGGGCGCCGAATCAGCCGAAGACACCGGAAGCTGGCAAGACTGGTATCGTTATTTCCCCTGGGAAGACTGGCGTGCGGGTTGTCCGGCGATTCTGCCTGACGGCATCTTGCCGGCGCTCAGGCGGTGGACACGGGAAGGCAGCGATGCGGCAGTGCGCAGGTTGCGGCGTCAGCGTGTCAGCGATACCTTCGGTGAGGACGACAATGCCTGGAACGAAGAGCTTGTGCTGCAGCGCTACGAGCTGCTGTTCGAGGCCGGCCTGGTGCCGGAAGCCCGGCAGCGCAGCGGGCAGCCTGCCAGGGCGGCCGGCAAGACAATTCCGGGCGCCGCCATGCTGCACGATCACAGGCGTATCCTCGCGACCGCCATGGCGCGTCTGCGGGCCAAGATCCGCTACCGGCCTGTGGTGTTCGAATTGATGCCGCCTGAGTTCACGCTATTGCAGCTGCAACAGGCGTTCGAGGCCGTGGCGGGCCGCTGCCTGCACAAACAGAACTTTCGCCGCTTCATAGAGCAGCAGGAACTGGTCGAGGAAACAGGCGCCATGGCCAGGGGGACGGCGGGCCGGCCAGCCAAGCTGTTCCAGTTCCGGGGCGACGTCATGCGCGAGCGCGCGATTGCGGGCAGCAAGCTGCCGCTGGCCCGCTGAGGCCCTGGTGGCGTGGGGCCGGCCTGTGGTGTGCGGGCTGCGTTGTCGGGCTGGATGCGCTTGACGGCCACTTATGCTCACTGTTAGCATAATTAATAAACGCAGTACGGAGGAAACGGGCATTCCGCTCGTTTTATTTATTTTTAAAATACTCAAAATGAGCATAATTGAATCGCAGCCCTTGCTGGCGCCGTTGTCCGAGCGCACTGCAGACATTCCGGCGTTGCCGGCAGTAATGATCGAGCCATTGGTGCGTGCAACGCTTCTGGAAGATTTGGGCCGGGCGGGGGATCTGACCTCGGATGCCATTATTCCAGCCCAGGCGACCGTCAAGCTCAAGCTGGCAGCGCGCCAGCAGGGGGTGCTGGCAGGCCTGGATCTTGCCCGCGCCGCGTTCAGGGTCATGGACCCGGACGTCGCCGTATCGATAGTGCGGGAAGATGGCGCGAGGCTGTCCCCAGGGGACGAGATCGCAGTCATCCATGGCAATGCGCGCGCCATGCTGGGCGCCGAGCGCACGGCGCTTAATTTTCTGTGCCACTTGAGCGGCATTGCGTCGGCCACGGCATCAATCGCCGATGCGATCCGATCCTATGGCACGCGTGTCAGTTGCACCCGCAAGACAGCGCCGGGCCTGCGCGCCGTGCAAAAATACGCGGTACGCGTCGGCGGCGGCAGCAATCACCGCTACGGCCTGGATGACGCCGTATTGATCAAGGATAACCACATTGTTGTTGCCGGCAGCGTGAGCGAGGCCGTGCGGCGCGCGCGGGCATTTGTAGGCCATATGGTGCGCATCCAGCTCGAGGTCGATACGCTGGAGCAGCTTGAAGAGGCGCTGGCAACAGGCGTGGAAGCCGTGCTGCTGGACAATATGTCGCCCGAAATGCTGCGCGAGGCGGTTCGCATGACTGGCGGAAAGGTCATTACGGAAGCATCTGGCCGCATTACGGCTCAGACGGCGCCGGAGATCGCCGCGACCGGCGTCGACCTGATCGCGGTCGGCTGGATCACGCACAGCGCGCCGGTTCTGGATATCGGGCTGGACGCGGATCATGGCTGACGTTCCCGGGCGGCGCAGCCGCGTCTGGCTGTCGGCGGCTGCGGCGGTGCTGCTGCTCGGCGCGGTAGCGCTGGCTGGAACAGTGCAGGGGCATATGCGCAACCATGCTGCACCCGCCTCTGATTTTCCGAATCGCCCTGTCACACTGGTAGTGACATTCCCTCCCGGCGGTGGAACCGACACGCTTGCCCGCAAACTGGCGTCGCGTCTTGAAGGGCGCCTGGGCCAGCCCGTGGTGGTTGAAAACCGTGCGGGCGCCAGCGGCAATATCGGCGCGCAATGGGTGGCGCGTGCCAAGCACGACGGCTACACCTTGCTGGTCGCCAACAGCAGCTATGCAGTCAACCCAGGCGTGTTCAGCAATCTTGGGTTCGACCCGGCGCGCGACCTGACCGGCGTGATCAATATTGCTTATGTTCCGTCGGTACTGGTCGCCAGGCCCAAGGCCCCCTGGGCGACGTTGGGCCAGGCGTTGTCCGACACAGGAAATGGCGATGGCCGCCAGGCTCCCACCATGGCCTCCTGCGGAAATGGCACCCCGCAGCATCTGGCTGGCGAGATGCTCATGGAGCGCAGTGGCGCGATCTGGCTGCACGTCCCTTATCGCGGTTGCGGCCCGGCCTTGGCAGGCGTCATGGCAGGCAGCGTTGATCTGGCCATGGTAACCGCCTCCGCCGCCTTGCCGTTGATAGAGGCTGGGTCGGTGCGCCCCCTGGCAGTGACTTCACCGCATCGTTCGCCACTCATGCCGGATGTGCCGACTGTTGCCGAGCAGGGTTTTGAAGGCTATGAGCTGGATCAGTGGCACGGGCTGCTGGCGCCGGCCGGAACGCCGCTGGCTGTGATCGACAAGCTAAATCTGACGGTGGCGGCCTTGCTGCGCGAGCCCGAGATGGTCCGGAGCCTGAAGGCATTGGGTTACGACCTGGCGCGGGGAACGCCGGACGACTTTCAGGCGATTATCGACAAGGACATTGCGCGTTTTGGCCGGCTGGCACGGGATATCGGCCTGCGCGTAGACTGACTCCGGTCGGCGTGGATGGGCATCCCCTTTCCGGTGCTGTTACAGTGTGTGCCTGATATTACTCATATAACAGCGGCCCGCGGGCTGCCTGTCAGGAGACGCAATATGTTCAAGGTCTACGCCATAGACGGCATCGCCCCGGTGGTTGATCCGTCCGCCTACGTTCATCCATCCGCGATATTGATCGGCGATGTCATCGTCGGGCCTGGCGTGTATGTCGGGCCCGCCGCAAGCCTGCGCGGCGACTTTGGCCGCATCATCATGCATGCCGGCTCGAATGTGCAGGACTGTTGCGTAGTTCATGGCGTTTTCGAGAATGACACAGTAATCGAGGAAGACGGCCATATCGGCCACGGCGCGATCCTGCACGGATGCCGCATTGGGCGCAATGCCATGGTAGGCATGAATGCCGTGGTCATGGATCAGGCCGATGTCGGAGAAGACAGCGTCGTGGGCGCAATGGCCTTTGTGAAGTCAGGCATGGCGATTCCGCCGCGCAGCCTGGTGATGGGGTCGCCTGCGCGCGTGGTGCGCGAGCTTGACGACCGTGCTATTGCCCGCAAGTCCATGGGCACGCGCCAGTACCAGGCGCTGGCGATACGCTCGTTGCGCACGATGCAGGCGGTGGAGCCGCTGCGGCAGGAAGAGCCGGGACGCCGCAGGATGTCTGAGCTGTTGTCGGAAGATGGCCAGCGGCGCGTGGATTAATCGAAAATATCGCCGTTGAGCAGGATGGACCGGTCGACATCCCGGATATCGGTCCGACCGCAGAAAGCCATGGATACATCCAGCTCGTTGGCAATGAGCTGCAGGCAGCGCTGCACGCCCGCCTGACCCATGGCGCCCAGGGAATACAGGAAGGCGCGGCCTATCATCGTGCCCTTGGCGCCCAGGGCGATGGCCCTCAAGACATCCTGCCCCGAGCGGATGCCTCCATCCATCCAGACCTCGATGTCTTTGCCGGCAGCCTGGACAATGGCAGGAAGCGCCGAGATGGAGGAGGGGGCGCCATCCAGCTGCCGCCCGCCATGGTTGGAAACGATGAGCGCATCCGCACCCGAATCCACTGCCAGTCGTGCGTCCGCCGGATCCATGATGCCCTTGACCACAAGCTTGCCGCCCCAGCGGTTCTTGATCCATTCAATGTCTTTCCAGCTCAATGCCGGATCGAACTGTTCCGCCGTCCAGGAAGAGAGGGAACTCAGGTCGCGAACCCCGCTGGCGTGACCCACTATATTGCCAAAGGTGCGCCGTTTGGTGCCCAGCATGTTCTTGCACCAGTATGGTTTGGTGGCCAGGTTGACGAGATTGGCCAGCGTAGGCTTGGGCGGGGTGGACAGGCCGTTGCGAATGTCTTTGTGGCGCTGGCCCAGCACCTGCAGATCGAGCGTGAGCACGAGGGCGGAGCACCGCGCTGCCCTGGCCCGGTCGATCAGCCGGCCGATGAAATCCCGGTCGCGCATGACATAGAGCTGGAACCAGAAGGGCTTGCTGGTATGCGCGGCAATGTCTTCGATGGAGCAGATGCTCATGGTGGACAGCGTGAACGGGATGCCGAATGCTTCCGCCGCCCTGGCGCCCAGAATTTCGCCATCGGCATGCTGCATGCCGGTCAGGCCGGTGGGGGCGATGGCAACCGGCATGGAGACGTCCTGCCCAATCATGGCACTGCGCAGGCTGCGTTTTTCGATATTGACCGCGACACGCTGACGGAACTTGAGCTTCTGAAGATCTGCCTCATTGGCCCGATACGTGCTTTCCGTCCAGGAGCCTGAATCCGCATAGTCATAGAACATGCGCGGAACACGTCGCTGCGCAAGCTGGCGAAAATCTTCGACGCAGGTCAATTTGGCAAGGCTGGACAAGGCAAGCTCCTGTTACGGGAATGTTCGGAGGAAAACAGCTGGCGCCACGGTTTGGGCGCAGCCCATTTTAATGGCTAATTCTGCCGGTGCGCCCTGGACGTTTTGCGCTCCGGCGAGAAAAAGGCATGCCAGATTCGCACTGTGCGACTTACAGCAAGCGCAGATCCCCAGCCTCATTGGCATATACGAGCAGGGCCTGGCCGCCGTTCCACCACACGACGCGCGCTACCTTGACCAGACTGGCGATTTCCAGCGACTGGGTGGGGTCGCTTTCAATGAAATGCGTATGGCAGCCGTTCAGGATGGCATCAGCCTTGTGGCGGGCTGTCTGCGCTGCCGTGTGGCGCTGCTCGTCACGCATCACCAGCGGCCCATGAAAACCGTGGCGTTCGAGCCAGGCGGTAGTGCGCGCCCGATCCTGTTCCGGCCTGCCGGTGATGATGGTGACAGAAGACAGGTCCAGAGCGGGCAGGGTTTCGCTCAGCGGCAGCAGATCCCGCTGCGTCAATGTGTCATGCAGCGCGGCGGCGTACTGATCTTCAGGCAGGTCGGCCAGCAAGACGCCGTCCAGGTCGATGGCCCATGAGATATATTCGTGCTCGGGGCGGTCCGGCTGGTTGTTTGTGGCCGCGAATGCGGGCGTGATGCTATGGCGCTCCCAAGGAAACCACGCCTTGAACCCGGCGGGAACAGCAACGCCATAGTCCGGCACAATGCGCGATTGCGCATCATGCGCCAGTGTGAACACAGTCACTTCGTAGCCCAGGTCTTGCAGGAATGCCAGGCAGTCTGTAAGTGTGGTGCCGCGACCAGCAACGTCCTCCACCAGCAAAATACGGCTGCCCCTCGGTGGCTGCTGCGCGGTATACCACGACACCTCGCGGCTTCGGCGCGCATAAGCCAGGCCATATAACGGCAACCCGAGTTCCGTGGATGCCATGAGGGCCGGCACAAGCCCGCCTCGCGCAATGGCGACGACGGCCTGAAAGCCATCGCTGCGCCACTGTCCTATGAAAGACGATACCAGCGCCTCGATGCGCCCATAGTCATAACATAGTGGTCGCAAGAGCGGCGAGGGGGAGGCAATACGATTCAAGACAACGGCTCCAGTGCCAATAATTTTTTGGATGGATGCCCACTGAAACTCACGGCCTGTTCACGGCAGGCGGCGTGAGCCGTCCTGCCGCGGGGGGTAGCGTCGGCGCAGGCATACAGGCATAGGATACCGCCTTCGCAGAGGCTTCGCGCGGAGCCCGCAGCCCGATCGATTCACGCCGAGGCTGTGCGCCTGGCTCAGGCTTTAACGCCTGACCGCTTCGACCTGGATCAGGATGCGGACCTCATCAGGTATGCCGGGCAAACCGTAGTTCATGCCGAAGTCGCTGCGCTTGAGCGTTGCGGTGAAGTCGCCGCCGCAGACTTCCGTCTTGGCGTGGCGACTGTCGTAGCAGTTGAAGCGTTCGGCATTAAGAGTCAGGGGCTGGGCTTTGCCCAGCAGGGTAAAGGTGCCGCTGACGGATTTCACCTTGTCGTTCTCGAAAGTGAAATCGCTGCCTTCAAAGGTGGCGGTCGGGAAGGCATCGACGTGCAGGAAGTCCGCGTTGCGCAAATGATCGTTGTAGGGTTCGACGCCAGTATTCACCGAGCCCGGATGCACGACGATGCTCGCCTGGCCTTTGCTGGCCTGGCGATCCAGCATGATATGGCCTTCGACGGTATCGAAGCGGCCCCGGTTGGTCGAGGTGCCAGAGTGCAGGACTTCGAAGTGCACGAAGGTGTGGGTCGGTTCGACATCGTAAAACACCTCCTGAGCGCTGGCGGTGGCGCCCACGGTCAGCATGGCGGCGGTTAGCAGCAGTTTCTTCATGGTTTGGATCCCCTGGTAATGTAAATGTGCCAAAGCCATTCGAGTGTAGGGGAATGCCAGGCTTGCGCCAGTGATCATGTTCGAACCGGTGATCTATATCAAAAGAGTGTGGTGCGCAGTTATTGCAGCGGGTTTCAGGTGAACTGCGCTTGGCAATGGGTATGTATCAGGCAGGGGCTTGTTCTTCGCAGCGGCTTGTGCTGCACATATTATTGAGCGCCTGCGGCAGGGGGCGGCATTCGGCAGCGGATGAAGAAGAATGTGCCAGCGGCCTGCAGTTACTCAAAGATCGGGCCTGATAGAAAAATGATACGCGCGGCTATATTTGCCTGGCGGAAAGAATAAGCGATAGTTCCTCGGCAGCCTTGCGCATGGGGCCGACATGTTCGAGCAGTGACTTCAGGCTGGCTTGCGCGGTGGGTGCGTGGCAGGCGAGGGCGGCAATCGCTGCTCCGTCCCGGCTATGCACTGGTACTGCCACCGCCACCATGCCCAGAACAAATTCTTCATTGTCAATGCCGATTTCCTGCGAGCGGATCCGCCTCAGCTCGCTTTCCAGGGCTTTGCGGTCAGTAATTGTCCTTGGCGCCATAGGCTCCAACGGAAGTCGGTCCAGCAAGCGCTCCTGGTCCGCAGGCGGGGTCAGCGCCAGGAAAAGCTTTCCACTGGCGGTGCAATGCAGCGGCACACGCGAGCCAATGTCCATATGCAGTTGCAGGCGCAGATGGCCAGGGCTTTCGACACGCGCCAGGTATTGCACGGAATCGCCTGACAATGCGTTCAGATTACAGGTTTCACCCGTGATGGCGACCAGCTTGCTCAGCACACTGCGGCAAGCACGCAGCATGGTTGGCGTTTGCACGATAGACAGGCCCAGTTGATGGCAGCGCGGCCCTGTCACGAAGCCGCCACGCTCGCCCGGCATGCGTGTGACATAAGACTGCTCGGCAAGCTCCTCCAGCAAGCGCCTGAGGCTGGCCTTGGGTATTGCCGTGCGCTGTGCCAGTTGGGACAAGGTCTGCGGGTGCGACGCATGAGACAGGTTTTCAATGACCTGCAAGATCCTCAGGGCCCGATTGCGCACATCATGCATGCAGCCTCCCTCGGTTAAAGAGATCTGAATTTGAAACGATATTGGCACATTATGTGTCATTTTTGAAATATATAGTAGTAACCCTGTAGAGAAGCCAGGTCGTAGCCTCCAGACTGATGCCAACAGGCAGGTTTTGGTCTCAATTCAAAGTGGGGTAAACCGCTTATGGCCGAGGCTGTTGACTATGTCATCGTGGGGGCGGGTTCTGCGGGCTGTGTGCTCGCAAACCGGCTGAGCGGGAACGGAAAATACACGGTTTGCCTGCTGGAGGCTGGACCGCCGGATGCCAATATCTGGATCCATATTCCCATAGGCTATGGCAAGACCATGTTCAACAAATCGCTGAACTGGTGCTATTACACCGAGCCTGAACCCAACATGCTGGGGCGGCGCATTTACTGGCCGCGCGGTAAAACGCTGGGAGGCAGCAGCTCCATCAATGGGCTGATTTACATCCGGGGCCAGAAGGCCGATTACGACCACTGGGTGGCGCAGGGCAACCCGGGGTGGTCGTGGGAGGAGTGCCTGCCTTATTTTCGAAAGCTTGAGCACAATGACCTGGGGCCTGGCCCGACCCATGGCACAGATGGCCCTCTGCATGCTTCCTGCATCAAGGCCAGGCATGAGCTTGTCGAAGCATTCATAAAGTCGGCGGAAGCCAACGGCGTTCGCCGGTCAAATGATTTCAATACCGGAGACCAGGAAGGGGCGGGCTACTATCAGCTCACCACGCACAATGGCAGGCGCTGTTCAACGGCGGTAGCGTACCTCAAGCCCGCGCGTCATCGAAGCAATCTACGAATCATGACGGGCGCTCAGGTCAGCAGGGTGCTATTCCATGGCAAGCGGGCCACCGGTGTCGAATATAGGGCGGCGGGTAAACTTGAAACCCTGCATGCCAATAGGGAAGTCATTCTGTCGGCCGGCGCCTTGCAGTCTCCCCAGTTATTGCAGCTTTCTGGTATCGGAGCCGGCGATTTGCTGCAGCGCCACGGCATTTCGGTACGACATGCTTTACCGGGCGTGGGCGAGAATCTTCAGGACCATCTGCAGCTACGGCTCATCTATGAGGTGACCAAGCCGATCACCAATAACGATCAGTTGCGCAGCGTGTGGGGTCGAATGCGGATCGGACTGCAATGGCTGCTGTTTCGCAGTGGCCCTCTGGCCATAGGCATCAATCAAGGAGCCTTGTTTTGCCGCCTGTTCCCGGAATCAGTCACGCCTGATATCCAGTTTCATCTGGGCACGGTGTCAGCCGACCTGGCTGGGGGAAAGGTGCATGATTTCTCGGGCTGCACTTACTCGGTGTGCCAGCTGCGTCCTGAGTCCCGAGGGCATGTCCGGATCCGATCCGCAGATCCGTTTGAGCCCCCGTCAATGCAGCCCAATTACCTTGACACGGAGCTGGACCGGCGCACCGCTATTGCGGCGGTTCGGTTTGCCCGACGCCTTGCGGCGACCGAACCCATGAAAAGCCTGATGAGGCGCGAGTTCAGGCCAGGGCTGGATGCTCAATCAGACGAGGAAATTCTGCATTTTTGCAGCGAGTACGGCGCCACCATTTTCCATCCCACGGGTACAGCAAAGATGGGTCCCAAAGATGACCCTATGGCTGTGGTAGACAACCGGTTGAAAGTCCATGGCCTGGCAGGCTTGCGCGTGGTCGATGGTTCCGTCATGCCAACGTTGGTATCAGGCAATACGAATGTGCCGATCGTGATGGTGGCCGAGCGAGCCTCGGAATTCATTCTCGAGGACGCGCGCAAGGCATCCGTTTCGCGTGATGTTGAGATATCACCCAAAGGAGCACCCGCACATGACTAAGACGCATGAACCCTCGCCCGGCTTGCTCAGGGTAATCCGGATACTGGAGTATCCCTCTATTCTGATCGGCAAGGCCGCAGGCTGGCTGGTATTGCCGCTTATGCTGGCATTGGCGTACGAAGTAACCGCGCGCTATGTCTTCAATGCGCCCACTATCTGGGCCTATGACATGACGTACATGCTCTCCAGCGCGCTTTTCATGCTCGGCGCCGCCTACGCGCTGCATAAAGGCAGCCATGTCAGGGCTGATTTCATATTCGCCGCGCTGCGTCCGCGATGGCAGGGGATGGTCGATATCGCGCTATACGTCACCTTGTATTTTCCGACGATGATATTGTTCTTTATCGTCAGCATGCGCTTTAGCATCCAGTCATGGCAGCAGCTCGAGCTGTATCCGCAAAGCCCCTGGATGCCACCCATCTACCCGCTGAAAACCGTCATCCCCCTCACTATTCTTTTGTTGTTGATCCAGGGTGTGGCCGAGTTGCTGAAAGCACTATGGGTCGTGCGCCACAATACCACGTTTACCAAGAGCGAGCTGCCATCATGAGTGAACCTATCCTGGGGCTTGTCTCGTTGCTTGTTGCCGTGGTGGGAGTGCTTACCGGCTTTCCCATGGCGTTCGTATTCATTTTCGTGGCGCTGCTGTTTGGCTATGTGGCCATTGGCCACCAGGTCTTCAACCTGCTGACATATCAGTTCTTCTCGCTCATGACCAACATCGAGCTGGCGGCGATTCCGCTGTTCCTGTTCATGGGCTATATCCTGGATCAGTCCGGCCTGATGGATCGCATGTTCAGGGCGCTGCAGCTGCTGCTCGGCAGATTCAAGGGGTCGCTCTACGTCATTGTGCTGCTTACCGCCACCTTGTTTGCCGCCGCCACTGGCATCGTCGGGGCGTCCGTCACGGTATTGGGGGTGATGGCCGCCCCCATGCTGATTCGCAGCAACTACGATACGCGCATGGCCGCAGGCAGCATTGCCGCCGGCGGCACCCTCGGTATTCTGATTCCGCCGAGCATCATGCTGATCGTGATGGGGCCGCTGGTCGGAGTGCCTGTTTCCACACTGTTTGCGGCTGCCGTCGTCCCGGGCCTGCTGCTGGCCGCGTTCTACATTTTTTATACTGTCATCCGGTGTCACATTAACCCCAAGCTGGGTCCGCCGCTGCCCTATGACGGCCCGCCCTTGACATTTGCACGCAAGGCCAAGGAGCTGCTCATTGGCATCGTGCCGATCTCCGTTGTCATTCTGGCAACGCTGGGGCTGATCGTCGGAGGGGTCACTACACCTACGGATGCGGCCGCCACGGGTGCGCTGGCATCCTTGATACTCACAGTCTGCTATCGGCGGATGACATTCAGATCCCTGGCCATCGCCGTATACAAAACACTGGAAGTCAGTGCGTTCATCATGTTTCTGATCGGGGCTGCGAACTTCTTCGGGGCCGTATTTGCGCGCATGGGCAGTGGCCGCCTTATTACCGAGATCCTGATCAACCTCCCGGTTCCGCCGACAGTCATGCTGTTGCTGATGCTGCTCCTGATCTTTCTGCTGGGTGGGCCGCTTGAGTGGATTCCGATTGTCCTGGTGGTGGTTCCCATTCTGCTGCCGGTGGCGCAAAGCCTGAATTTTGACATTCTCTGGTTCACCATTCTCATAGCAGTGACCCTGCAAACCTCCTGGCTGACTCCACCGCTCGCGCTGTCTTCATACTTTCTCAAAGGCGTCGTGCCTCAATGGAGCATGAAGGATATATACCTTGGCATGGTCCAGTTCGTGGGCCTGCAGATACTGGTCGTCATCGTCTTGATCAATTTCCCCATTCTCATTCATTGGCTGCCTCGCATCACAGGCCTGGCAGATTGATTCTTGTCCATAAGGAGGGCTGTTCATGGGATGTTCCTTATATGGACGCCTCCCGGAGAGTCAAGCGGATTTTAACGATTTGGCATAAAGGTGAGGATGCAGTCTTATATCCGGCCTGTTGGTGCAGGGTACAAGCCTGCT